>Ga0164295_10000655_pt1 | contig 29027 bp, 24 predicted proteins | sample GEODES006metaG_FD_111798 | JGI IMG/M metagenome (GOLD analysis project Ga0164295, IMG submission 111798) | Oligotrophic lake water microbial communities from Sparkling Lake, Wisconsin, USA - GEODES006 metaG | ecosystem: Environmental > Aquatic > Freshwater > Lake | place: USA: Sparkling Lake... | reverse complement strand
TTTCTTGAGGCTGCAGCAAGGTTCGGTGGTAAAGCATCCAGGCTCGCCAGGATGCTTTACAGATTAGAATCCCCCCTCTCCTCCATTCTTGTTGTGTGCCCAACCGGTCGTTAGCATGTAATTAGTGTGTATTTATGCTGCTTATGGTACAATATTGCCGTTGAAACAGTTCGCGAACAGTTTGCTCTTGTAGAGCCACTTTTGCCGGTTCAGCGGGGCAATGTGAAGTTGGATAACTTCATGGTCCTCAATGCAATTCTGTATGTCGCCGAGAATGGTTGTAAGTGGCGTGCTCTTCCCGGGAAGTTTGGAAATTGGCACACCATTTACACCCGAATGAGCCGGTGGGCAAAAGCGGGAGTTCTTGAGCGGGTGTTCGCTGACCTTCAAGCAAAGCAGATATTGAGGATACGAATTGAAGCTGTTTGCCTAGACAGCACGACGGTCAAAGTGCATCCTGACGGAACGGGAGCGCTTAAAAAAAGGGCCCTCAATGTATCGGAAAGTCCGCAGGAGGATGGTCCACAAAAGTTCATATGGCTTCCGCGGATAGCCGGACGCCTCTAAGTTTCGCTCTTTCGCCAGGCTCATGCCACGATGGTCCTCAAGGACAACTCCTCATTCAGACTCTTCCAGAAGGTGGCGGATTGCCAATGGTAATGGACCGCGCATACTCCGGTATCGGCGTCCGGCAGCTTGCTTTTGACTTCGGATACATCCCCGTCGTGCCGCCCAAATCCAACATGAAAGAGAAATGGGAGTACGACGAGGAGATCTACAAAAAGCGAAATGAGATCGAAAGGCTCTTTCGCAGACTCAAAGGCTTTAGAAGACTTTTCTCCAGATTCGACAAACTCGATGTCCACTTCATTGGCTTCATCCACTTCGCCGTGATCATAGATTTTCTTCGATAGTGGTAACACGCCTTGCTTTGCCCCCAAAGCCAATCAGAGCGACACTAAGCGCCCCAAAAAATCACACTCCGACGCCGTCGCGCAGAACCGGGATCTCGACTTCAATCAAACCGCCGTCCGCGACCCGGTGCAGCGGATAAGCGCTGTACTGAATCACGTACGCCTTCCGCACGCCCTTGCTTCGGTTCGAGCCGCTCTTGTGCATCGTCAGCGACCAGAAGCAGATCAGGCTTCCGGCCCGAATCGGGGCCAAAACGCCTTGGTCTGGGTCGTCACTAGAGTGCCCAACCCAGCCGATCGGCGACGGATGATGCTCCCGCAGGCCATCCTTGTGCGAGCCGGGAAGCACGGAGATGCAGCCGTTCTCTTCGGTTGCGTCGTTCAAGGCGAGCCAAAGGGTGAGGTAAGGCGCTGGGGTCACCGGAGTGTAAGCGTCATCCTGGTGCCAAGGGAACTCGCGCGCGCCCTCGGGCTGCTTAAACACGGTCTGGTTCCAATAAAGATCAACGTTGTCGCCGATGAACTCCTTGCAAAGCGCCTGAAACTCGGGCCGCTTGGTGAATTCGCGGACCAGCGGATTCCGCTCTGCAATGTGGTCGTTGAAGGTGATTTCGTCGGCGCGAGAAATCCCCGACTCACCGCCCGAGGCGGCCAATGCAGCCCGCATTCGGGCCTCGTCGGCCTCAAGCTCGGCAATGAGGTCAGTCATTTCGTCAACGGTGAACAAGTCTTCAAAAACGACGTAGCCAAGTTCGCGCATCTGTGCGCGTTGATCATCGGTGATCTGCAGGACCATTTCGCAATGATACGCAATATCGGCTTCCCAATAACAATAGAATCCGTTACAATTCCCCTCGCATGAAGCAGGCGCTGGCGTTCGCGGGAATCCTCGTTGCCGCCCTCGCTGCAAGCAATTGCACGACCCAAACCGACCGCCGCATTCAACTCCGCTATATGGCGTGGGGCAATGTCGAACAGCTCGCCCTCGAACAGGAACTCGTCGACCGGTTCAACCGGAAAAACCCTGACATCAACGTACGCCTTTTCAAGGTCCCCCAGTCGGCCTACGGCAACAAAAGCATCGTCATGTTCGCCAGCCGAACCTCGCCCGATGTCGTCCGCGTCGATCACTTCAACTTCCCGCAACTCGCAGATCGGAACTACTTCCGCGACCTGTCCGAGTTCACCGAAACCGATCCCGAGTTCAAGGCCGAAGAGTTCTTCCCGCTGGCCATGCAAGAGAACTACAGCAACGGCAAACTGCAGGCTCTGAATGTGCTTTTCGGCGGCGGCGTGATGATTTACAACAAGTCACTTCTCGCTAAAGCCGGGCTCGCCGATCCATACGAGCTCTCCAAAAAGGGTGAGTGGACCACCGACCGCGCTCTCGAATACGGAATCAAGCTCACCGAATTCGACAGCAACGGTCGCCCCTCGCAGTTCGGCCTCGGCTTCCCAAACATGCCGTTCTACATCGGCCTGATGTACGGCTTCGGCGCAAACCTGCTGAACGAGGACCTAAGCCGTTCGGCGATGGACACCCCAGAAGCTGCCCAAGCTCTCCAATGGGTCGCCGACCTGCGCTGGAAGCATCGCGTCTGCCCGTCGCCCGCTCAAGGTGCCAACGCCGCCTTCGGCTTCGAAACCGGACGCCTCGCGATGGAGTTCAACTACATCGGCGTCACCTCCCGCTATCGCGAAAAAATCAAGGACTTCGAGTGGGACATCTGCCCATTGCCCGACGGCCCGAAAGGGAAGTCGCTCTTCGTAAAGGGCAACCAGCTGGTGATGTACCGCGAAACCAAGCATCCCGAAGCCGCTTGGCGACTGATGAAGTTCATCGTCAGCGAAGAAGCCGAGCGGTTCCTGTACATCGAGCAACGTCGCCAGTCGCCAACCCGCATCAAACTGGCCCAGTCGTCCGACTTCCTTGAGCCCAAGGCACCTCCGTTCAACATGCCAGCGGTCACCGAAAGCGTGAAATCGGGCAAAGTTCTCCCGATCGGCCCCCGCTGGCCGGAGGTGGTCACCGTCGTCGGCTCAGAACTTGACGGCCTCTTCGCCGGACGAGATCGGGATGCCAAGGTCGTCCTTCAGCGCGCTCACAAGGCCGTGAACAAGCTGCTTTCCGAGGATCCAGGGCTATGAAAAAGCATCATCCTGGCCGCTGGGGCTTCGTCTTCATCCTGCCGTGGCTCATCGGATTTCTGCTTTTCACCGCTGGCCCGATGATCGCCAGCCTGGTCCTCAGCTTCACCCGCTACGACCTCAACACGATTCATTTCATCGGGACAAAAAACTACGAGCGGATCCTATTCGACGAGCCGCTGTTCTGGAAATCGCTCCAAGTCACTGTCACGTACGCGTTCTTCTCGGTGCCGCTAGGCATCGCCGGCTCGCTCGGTCTCGCGCTGATGCTGAACCAAAAGGTCGCCGGCGAGCGCCTATTCCGAACCCTCTTTTACCTACCTAGCCTGGTCCCTTCGGTCGCCTCTGCGCTTCTTTGGAGTTGGATATTCAACGCCGACAACGGCCTCTTGAACTACACCCTCGGACTTTTCGGCTGGGGTGGCGTGGAGTGGCTGGCCGACGAAAAGTACACCCTCGGAGCCTTCGTTGTGATGTCCCTCTGGGGCATCGGCGGCGGCCGCATGATCATCTTCCTCGCCGGACTCCAAGGCATCTCGGAGTCGTACTATGAAGCCGCGCGACTCGACGGAGCCTCCGCCTGGCGACAGTTCCGCAACGTCACGTTGCCCCTGCTGTCGCCGGTCATGTTCTTCAACCTGATCCTCGGCGTTATCGGAGCGTTCCAGGTCTTCACGCAGGCCTACATCATGACGGCCGGTGGCCCAAACAACGCGACGCTCTTCTATGCCCTGTCAATTTTCCGCAACGCCTTTGAGTACTTCAAGCTCGGTAAGGCCAGCGCGCTGGCCTGGGTCCTGTTCCTCATCCTGCTCGCTATCACCGGCATCCAGTTCTGGGCATCGCGACGCTGGGTGCACTACGAAGGAGAAGCAAAATCGTGAAGAAAGCGCCCCTGCTCGTGTTCCTCATCCTGCTTTCCGTCGTAGCACTGGTCCCGTTCATCTGGACCGTTTCGACCGCCCTCAAGGATGACCAAGAAGTCTTTGCCTTCCCCCCGCGCTGGATTCCGGAAACCATTCAGTGGGGCAATTTCCAAAAGGCTTGGACCGCCCTACCGTTCACCCAATGGGTGCTCAACACCTTGGTGATAACGATCGCCTGCACGATCGGGCAAATGCTCACCGGCTCGCTGGTGGCATACGGATTCAGCCGTTTTAAGTTCAAGGGGCGAGATACGCTGTTTGGCATCGTCATCGCAACGATGATGCTGCCCGGTCAAGTCACGATGATCCCGGTGTTCATGATTTGGCGCGAGCTGCGAGCCATCGACACTTACTGGCCGCTGATTCTTCCCGCGTTCTTCGGCGGAGGAGCATTCAACATCTTCCTCATTCGCCAGTTCTTCCTGAGCATCCCTAACGAGCTGGATGAAGCCGCGATGATTGATGGCGCAAGCTATCTGCGCGTATGGTGGCAGATCTTGCTGCCGCTCAGCGCACCTGTTCTGGCGACGGTCGGCGTCCTAAGCTTCATCGGGCACTGGGACGACTTCAACGGTCCGCTGATCTATCTGAATAGTCCAGAAAAGTACACGGTCAGCATCGGCTTGCGCATGTTCCAAGACTCCTACGGCAACGAAACGAACTTGCTGATGGCGGCATCCCTCATCCATATCTTGCCGACCATCGTGCTGTTCTTCTTCGCCCAGCGTTACTTCATGCGCGGAATCCAGTTGAGCGGCCTTGGCGGGCGCTAAGGGCTTGACACCGCCGCGCATTTCGCCCAAGCTATCGAAAGTGATGAATTGGAAACTGCTCCTATCGGCCGTCGCCGTCTCTGCCTTAGCTTTTGGCTGCTCTCCCACCGAGGCTTCAAAGGAAGAGACTAAGACCGAAACCACCGCAAAAGCACCGGCAGGTGCGCCGTTTCGCATCACGATGATTGCGAAGAGCAGCATGAACCCCTTCTTCCTGAGCACCCGCGTCGGTGCCGAGGAGCGAGCCAAGGAGCTCAGCGAAAAACTTGGTCGGGAGATCACCATCGACTGGCAGACTCCGCCCGAAGAAGATGGCCAAATTCAGGCCCAGCGCGTTCAGTCCGCCGTTAACGACGGCACGAACGCCATCTTGCTCTCCTGCTCCGACTCCGGAAAGCTGAAAGGCGCGATCGATGATGCGGTGGCGAAGGGAGTCGAGGTTTGCACTTTCGACAGCGACGTTCCGGAAAGCAAGCGGTTCAGCTTCGTCGGGTCGGACAACTACGAGCTTGGATTCAAAGTCGGCGAAGAACTCGTGAAGCTGACCGGCGGAAAGGGAAATGTCGCGCTGCTCTGCGGCAACCAGAACGCCCCGAACCTCGCCATCCGCCGAAAGGGCACCGAAGATGCCATCAAGAAAGCTCCTGGCCTCAAGATTGTCGGCGTTTTTTACAACCCCGAGAAGCCACAGGATGCCGCGCAAGAAGTCATGCGCGTCATGAAAGCTCAGCCCGAAATAGATGCCTGGGCATTTATCGGCGGCTGGCCACTCTTCACCACTTCGCTCTTGACCGAACTGGATCCAAAGCGAATTCGCGTCGTCAGCGCAGACGCACTTCCGCCGCAGCTCGCCTACGTTGAATCCGGCGTTGTTCCAACCCTGATCGCCCAGCGCAGCTACGATCTCGGCGCTCTCGGCGTCCAGGCCATCGTGGATAAGGTCATCGAAAAGAAGACCGTCGAAGCGAACGTGAACCCAGAACTGACGAAGGTCACGAAGGAAAATCTCGGCGAATGGGCACGACAACTCAAAGATTGGGGCTTCACTGACGTGCCCGAAAAGTATCTGTCCTTGAAGTGAGGCTTGCGAGATTGTCGCAAACCGGATAAAACTGGCGGGTGACTGACACCCCCGTTCACACTTCTCCTGCCGCAGTGGATGCGAAGACCCTTAGAAAAGTCATCTTCGCATCCTCTGCAGGCACGCTGATCGAATGGTACGACTTCTATCTCTTCGGCTCACTGGCCACCATTCTCAGCACTAAGTTCTTCCCGAGCGGGAACGAGACTGCGGCATTTCTTTCCACCCTAGCCACCTTCGGCGCAGGTTTCGTGATCCGACCATTCGGTGCTCTTGTCTTCGGGCGCATGGGCGACCTCGTTGGTCGAAAGGTGACGTTCTTGCTCACCCTCGTGATGATGGGCCTCAGCACTTTTGCCATCGGCCTCCTGCCCACATACGAAACCGCCGGTGTGCTTGCCACCGTGATTCTGGTTTGCCTCCGCTTGATCCAGGGCCTTGCCCTGGGCGGTGAATATGGCGGTGCGGCAACCTACGTTGCCGAGCATTCGCCACCTGAGCGCCGTGGCTTCTACACCAGCTTCATCCAAACCACGGCGACCCTTGGATTGCTGGTTTCGCTGGCCGTGATCATGACGACCCGAATCAGTCTTGGGGAAAAGGCGTTCGCGGAGTGGGGTTGGAGAATTCCGTTCTTGGTGAGCTTCCTGCTCGTCATCGTCAGCTACTTCATTCGGCGCAGCATGGAGGAATCTCCGATGTTCGCCGCGCTAAAGGCGAAGAAGCAGGTCAGCGTTAACCCGCTCAAAGAGAGTTTCATGAACCCCGAGAACCGGCGCTGGGTGCTGCTCGCCCTCTTCGGCGCGACGGCTGGGCAAGGCGTGGTTTGGTACACCGGGCAGTTCTATGCCATGACCTTCCTTGAAAAGGTCCTCATGATCAAGCCGCTCACCGTGAACTTCATGGTCAGCACCGCGCTTGTCTTGGCAACTCCTTTGTTTGTGTACTTTGGCGGTCTATCAGACAAAGTCAGCCGGCTGAAGTTGATCCTGATCGGCTGTACCGTCGCTGCGCTTTGCTACATCCCGATTTATCAGTTCAAGCTGAACTTGGTCAATCCAGGCCAGACGGCGAACATCGCGGCTCCGGCCGGAATCGAAGTGGGCGACCCACTTCCAAAGTCGTTGACGAAAGTCGTAGAAGACGAAAACTTCAAGCGCACACTGACTTGGAACGTTACGATGAAGCCCGGCGAGAAAATTGTGATCGACGAAAAGCCAAAGCTCGAAATCGAACCGAGCTTCGCCATGTGCGCCATTCTCACCGCGCTGGTCTTTATCCAAGTGGTCTTTGTTACGATGGTCTACGGGCCAATTGCCGCGTTCCTGGTCGAGCTATTCCCAACGAAGATTCGCTACACGTCGATGTCTTTGCCATATCACATTGGTAATGGAGTGTTCGGCGGCCTCGTACCTTTGATTGCCACAGCGGTCGTTGCGGCAACCGGAAGTCCACTCGCAGGGCTTTGGTATCCCATCGGCATCGCGATCATGACGGTCGTTGTCGGGACGATTTTCTTGCGAGAGGACAGAATCATTGAAGACTGACGTTCCAATTTGGCTCGGCCTCGCGGACATTGGCACCCGGAAAGATCGACGCGAGAGCTTTGCTGCGATGGATGCCTTTTTCGAAGCCGGCGGGCGGCAGTTCGATACGGCGCATTGCTACGCCGCGTGGCAAGAAAACGGAGAAGGGGTCAGCGAGCGGTTGTTCGGCGAATGGATCGCTGAGCGTGATGTTCGAAACGAGATCGTCATCGCCACAAAAGGCGGCCACGTCGGCTTTGGCCACTATCCCAGACCAGAGCGGTACCTAAATCCCGAGCTGGTTCGACGAGATTTCGATGAGTCTCTGCAGCGCATGCGGGTGAATCGGGTGGAGGTGTATTTCTACCATCGGGATCATCGGGCGGAATCGATTGAAAACTTGGCGGGCTTTATGAGCTCGCTCTTTGCAGAAAAGCTGATCGGCCACGCGGGAATCAGCAACTGGACCGCGCCGCGGGCAAAAGCGATGGCCGCCGCTTTGCCGAAGGTGAAGTACTGGCAGAACCAGTGGAGCCTTGGGCAACCCAATTGGAAGCCTAACGATCACGAAGGAGCTACTCGCTTCCACTTGGAAGAGGACTTTGCCGTGGCAGAGGAATGTGGTTACGTTCTCACCCCGTACTCATCCACGGCGAACGGCTTCTATGGTAGCAACGGCCAGAACGGCTCGACGTTTGACTCGGCCGACAACCGAAAGCGCCTAGAACGAGTGAACCAAGTCTCGGAGCAGACCGGATTCACCCCAAATCAGGTCGCGCTCATGTTTTTGCTGAGCCAGCCTTTTCCGGTCCAACCCATCATCGGCACTCTAGATCCCGAGCGCATCGTCGAGTTGCTCAGCATCTCGTTCCAACGTTTGTCCCAAGACGCCCTAGCGTTCCTAGATCTCCGAACGGATATCTGGACGCCGTAGGGCTCTCGGAGAAACCCCAAAGGTCAAGCGAACTGCCTTGTTGAACACTTGAAGGTCGGGCATTCCGATGCTGGACGCGATTTGTTTGACCGGAATGTCCGAGGTTTGGAGCAAGTACCTCGCCCGCTCAAGTCGCTTTTCTCGCACCGTCTGAATGACGGTGCGACCGAGATGAGTTCGGAAAAGGCGCGCAAGGTGGGCGCGACTCACGCCGAGACTTTGAGCAATGTCTGCGGGGCTTAGCGAATCGGCGAGGCGGGTGTCGATCAAGGCCATGGCCTGCGTCACGGCAAGTGGGTAGCTCGTTCCAGATTCGGGTTGGGCGAGTGCAACGAGCGATCCGAGCACATCCCATGCGCGCACATCGGCACGGAGTGGCTGCGATTCGCGCCAAGAGACGCACGCTTCTAACTGCTTCCAGAGTTCTGGAAACGACGGGCCAACCGGAAACACAAACGGCACCTGAACCGTCGGCGCCGTGCCTTCTGGCCAAAGCAAGTGGGCAAACAGATGGGTGGATTCGCCCCGGAACCGGTACTGCATGGTGACCCCGGGCGGGGTGAACCCGGCGAAGCCAGGCTGGATTTCCATCCGGACCCCATCCATGAGGACCGTTGCCGCGTACGCGTACAGGTGCATGCCCCAAGCTCCTTCGACCCGAAACTCTTGACGCTTCGGCAAGTGATGGGTGCTCCGCCAGGACATGACGACCTTCGGCATCGAATCCGCCGGGAGTTCTGCGAAACGCGTCACGCTCGTTTTTTACCAGTAATTTCCGGGTTTTGACGATTCTCAAATCTGTTTTTGTTTGCGATAATCAGGCAATGATAGAAGTCGCGGCGCACCCTTGGACCGAAGTCCCGCAGTACCGATTGAGCGTGGAGCAGTACATCCGCTTCCGGCGGGAAGGGTTTCTGATCGTTCGGGGGCTCGTCTTGCCTCAGCACGTTGAGGAGTTGGCTCAACACTGCGATGATTTGCTCGAAGGCCGCATCGATCTGACGCCTTACGTTCACATTCCGGAAGGCCGAACCCTCACCCCAGCCGAACTGCTCCTTCGGGTCCACATGGGGCACCTACATTCCGAACTCTGGGAGCGATACCTGCTCTATCCGCGCCTTCTTGACGTGCTTGAGGCGCTGATTGGGCCAGATGTGACGGCGATGCAAACGATGCTTTTCACCAAAGCTCCAGGTTCAAACGGTCAAGGATTCCACCAGGACAGCTACTACATTCCGGTTTTCCCGGACACTTTGATCGGTGCTTGGATCGCCATCGATCGGGCCGACGAAGAGAACGGTTGCTTGCGAATGTCAACCGGGAGCCAAGTGGAGCCGATCTTTCCACCCGAGAATGGCCACGGCTACGGAGACACCGCTCTTGAAGACGTGCCGTACGTTTCCGGCGTCGGCGGGCACAGCAACGATGACAATGATCCGAACAACACGTTGAAACCGATCGCTGAGCGGTACGCGACGGTTGAAACGCCGGCCGTGATGGAACCCGGAGATGTCGCCTTCTTTGGTGGCCACATCTTCCACCGCTCACTCAAGAACCGATCAGAAACTCGGTACCGAAGGTCCTTCGTGAATCACTACTGCAACGCGCGAAGCTTTACAACCTGGGGTGGCGGAAACGAGGCGCACATCCTCGCCCGAGGCAACACCCACTTACCGTTTGCCTTGCCAAAGTTTGGGACTCCTTGCGCGGCGCTTGACCCACAATTGAGCGCTAGCGACTTTGGTGCCGCGCCAATGATGATGATGGCGACCCCAGCCGGCGACATGGCCGCCCAGCCTCCCGGCCCGGAAGATCATGATCATTGACCAAGATTTCGCGCCGAATATTCTGAATGGCTTGTAAATCAGTTATCATCGGAATATCTCGATGCTGAGCCGCATACTATTTACGATCACTTTGTGCCTCACGCTGTTCACGGCTGTGTTCGCGCAATCGGAAGGCGCTTCGTCCGAGAAACGGATTACCCTTCGCTTCACCGTGTGGGACGGAGATGAAGCCAGCAAAGTTCTTCGCAAGGAAATTGCTAGTTTTGAAAAGGCGCATCCGAACATCAAGGTCAAACTTGAGCCGGTCAACTATGATCGGTACTTCGAAAAGCTGCTCACTCAGTACGCCGCCGATGTTGCACCAGACGTGGCCATGATGGACCCGGGCAACTTCCAGCGGTTCTCAAAGCGCGGCGCAATCTACGCCCTGGAAGAGTTCTTCGATGACGTGCCGGGCTTTGACATCAAGTCCTACTATCCGAGCATCGTCAAGGCGCACTCGTACAAAGACGAGCTATATGTCCTGCCTCGTGACATCGCTCCGATGGCGGTTATTTACTACAACAAGGACATGTTCGACAAGGCGGGCATTCCTTATCCAGATGGATCCTGGACCTGGGATTTTAAGCCGCACCCTGAACTCGGCGACAAAGACTTCCTGACGCTCCTCAAGAAATTCCAAAAGAAGGATGCGCGCGGAAAAGTCACCCAGTGGGGCTACGTTCCCGGATGGCCGGAACTCCTAGTTGACATGTTGGTCTTCGGGCAAGGAGCACGTTACGTCAACGACTCCGAGGACCCCACGAAGTTCAACTACGATGACCCTCGAGTCATCTCCAGCTTCCAGTTTTATGCGGACCTGACGCTCAAGGACAAGCTGATTCCAAGCTCGTTTGACCAGGCTGGAACATCCACGAAGCAACTTTTCACTCAGCAAAAGGTCGCGATGTTCCAAAGCGGTATCTGGGAAACGCCTCAGCTTCGCGTTGAGATTGCGAAGCCAGACAAGGGCGGATTTAATTGGGACATCGCCATCGCACCGAAATATGCGAACGGCGAGCGGGCATACCCAACCGGCGGAAGCGGTTACAGCATCATGAAAAAGACGCGGTATCCGAAGGAAGCTTGGTTGCTCACCCAGTGGATGGCCGGCGCCCCGGGCATGATGGCCATGGCGAAGGCTGGCATCGCTCAGCCTGCGATTCGAGAACTGGCCCTTCAGGAGCCTTGGATTCCCGGGCCAAACACTCCAGCAGATCAGCAAATTCCGAAGAACCGAATTATCACGGACCAAGCTGAGCCGTACGTTGTCTTCCCGCCGACCGGAATTCTCTATCCCGACCTGAACCTCATGGTTCGCCAGCCCGCCGGATTGATCTACACGGGGGACACCACCGCAGAAAAAGCGTTCGCGACAAGTCAGCCGATCACTCAGGCGAGACTTGACACGCTTCGACGTGAAATGGACCTGCCACCCTTCAATTGGGTCAGTGCTGGGGTCATCGGCGTTCTCATCGCGCTCGGCATCGTCGCCTGGATTTACTGGCCAGAGCGAAAAATTAAACGAACTTCAAAGGAGCGACGCGAAAACCTCACGGCTTACATGTTCATCATGCCGTGGCTCGTTGGAATCGTTCTGTTCACGGCCGGTCCGATGATCCTCTCGCTCTTGATGAGCTTCAGTGATTGGGACATCATTACCACCGCCAAGTGGCGCGGGCTCGGCAACTACACCGAAGCCTTCACGATTGATCCAACGTTCTGGAAGTCGCTCAGCGTCACGCTGATTTACACGCTCGTTTCGGTTCCGCTCGGAATCGCGATGTCCCTCGGACTTGCGATGTTGCTCAACACAAAGGTGAAGGGCATCGCGCTTTGGCGAACCTGCTACTACATTCCGGCAATGGCATCTCCAATCGCGACCTCGTTGATCTGGATCAAGCTGTTCCAGCCGGAAGGTGGACTGCTGAACGCCATGATCTTCGGACCGAACGGTCAGGGCGGCATTCCGGGACTTCGCCAACTTCTTGAGCCGCTGGCCGGATCAAACGGCCAAATCAACTGGTTGCAAAACGAACAGATCGCGCTTCCGTCGCTCATTCTCATGAGCATCTTCGGAGCCGGTGGTGGCATGGTGATCCTGTTGGCCGCGCTTCAAGGCGTGCCGCAGTACTACTATGAGGCGGCGACTTTGGACGGCGCCAGTTCCGCGAAGAAGTTCCGAGCGGTCACCGTTCCGCTCATCTCGCCCGCTTTGTTCTTCTCGCTGATCACCGGTTTCATCGGTAGCTTCCAGGTCTTTACCCAGGCGTTCCAGATGACTCAGGGCGGCCCGAACAACGCCACGATGTTCTTCATGCTGCTCACCTATAACAACGCTTTCCGAACCCTACGAATGGGTTACGCATCGAGCTTGGCATGGGTGCTGTTCGTGGTCGTACTTATCTTTACCGTGCTCCAATTGCAAGGCAACAAACTCGTGTATTACGAAGGAAGTGATCGCTAATGGCCGTCGTGCCCCAATCAAAAGAAGTTGCCCAAAAGGCTGCACAGAAGTCGGCGAGTAAAGCCGCCATTTCTGGTCAAATCACTCGATACGGGACCCTCGTGGTGCTGTTCGTCGGCGCGGCCCTGTTCCTCATCCCGTTCTACGTGATGATGGCGATCGCGCTGAAGTCTCCGGCTGAAGTGGCGGCGACGGACATCTGGTCTTGGCCCAAAGAGCCGACTTTCCAGAACTTTAAAACCGTTCTGGAAAACACCAACGTTAGCTTCTGGAACTTCTTCCGAAACACCGCCTTCATCGCGACGATCACTACCGCGGGAGTCATCTTTAGCTCGAGCGTTGTTGCTTATGCCTTTGCCCGGCTGAACTTCGCCGGTAAAGACCGATTGTTCATGTTGTTGCTGGCGACGATGATGCTTCCAGGCATCGTCACGATGATCCCGACCTACGTGCTGTATGCACGAATCGGTTGGGTGAACACGTTCCTGCCACTCACGGTTCCGGCTTGGTTTGGCGGTGGCGCGTTCAACATCTTCCTGCTTCGCCAGTTTTATCTCGGCATTCCGCGCGAGCTAGACGAGGCAGCCTTCTTGGACGGAGCGTCGTACTTCACCATCTTCAGCCGCATCATCATGCCGCTCAGTGGCCCTGCGCTTGCGACCGTCGGCATCTTTGCGTTCATGTACAACTGGAAGGACTTCATGGGTCCGTTGCTGTACCTGAACGATCCGGAGCTGCAGACCAACGAGCTTGGCCTGAGCACGTACAACGCGCTTCAGGCGGCCCAGTGGCATTTGATCATGGCGGGCTCGGTGCTGGTTATGATCCCGATCATCATCCTGTTCTTGATTGGTCAGAAGTACTTCGTGAAGGGCATCGCGATGACCGGCGGCAAGTAGCCTTACCGGACCTGCGCGATGATGTCCTTTACAACCGACGTGCTACCGTTGATGATGAACTGAACGCCGATCACGGCAGTCAGCAGGCCCATCACACGGTTTAGCGCGTCGGCTCCGACTCGCCCCATTCGCGTTACCAAGAGCGGGGCCAGGATGAGGGTTGCCATCGCGATCAGCACGTTTGCCACGATCACCACTCCAAGCACCGCGCTGTGCATGCTGGACTTCGCTTGCGCCGCCAGCAACATCACCGTGCTGAGCGCTCCCGCGCCCGCAAGCACCGGAACCCCGAGCGGAACAATCCCGGGATCATCGCCCGTGGCCTCTTCCTCGTCCCTTCCGATGCCTTGAAGGGTTCGGATGGAGGAAACGGTGAACAGCAAGCCACCTGCAATCTGAAAGGCCGGAACGGTGATGCCGAAGAAGGCAAAGACCGCGCTGCCCGCTAGAGCAAACAGCACCAGCGCGATCCCCGCCGTGAGACATGCCCGAATCGCGATCTGCTTTCGCGAATCTTGGACACCCGACGTCATCGAGACAAAAATCGGAGCCGCCGAAATCGGATTGATCATCGAAAACAGCGACGAGAAGGCGACCAATCCAAACTGGAGGAGTCCGCTGTTCATAGGTCCTTCTTGATCGGGGCGGTCGTGGTGAACTTCTGAGTCGAGAGCACCAGAATCGTCTTCACGCGTCGAACGTGTTCGTGGCCAGTGATGTGGTCCAGTAGCAGTCGTTCGTAGTCACGAGCGCTCGTAGCGACGACTTTCAGGAGGTAGTCCTCGTCACCCGCGATGTGATGGACTTCCTGAACTTCTGGCACGGACATCATCGCGTCGATGAAGGATTGGCACTCCTTTTCGCCGTGCGTTCGAAGGATGACCGCCACAAAGGCGCTGAAGGAGAGACCGACCTTTTCTGGGTCAACGAGGCCCCGGTAGCCGGTGATGTAGCCGGTCTCTTCGAGCTTATTAACGCGTGCCAGGACGGGCCCAGGAGTCAAACCGACCCGGTTTGCCAGCTCCGCATTTGTGATCCGGCCATCTTCCTGAAGAATCTCCAAAATCTGTCGATCCACTGCGTCCATTGCCATGGCACTATTATGCGGCACTTTTAGGAAATGGCGCAATAAAATGCTGTGAATTTACGTAACGGTGGGCATTTCGTCTGAAATGTCGGTGTATATGCCATTTCGCATGACCTCGGCCAGCCGGTTAACCGCGACGGACACTTCGGCAAAGCTTGTGGTCAGGGGCGAAAATCCGAATCTGACGATATCCGGACGCCGGAAGTCTGGAATGACGTTCATCCGCTCCGTCAGCGCGCGGGTGATGCGCCAGGCGTCGGGGTGCCGAAGCGAAACATGCGCCCCTCGTTCGGCTGGATCAAGCGGCGTGACAACTTCAAACTGCCCCGGCATCTCGCTGCAGACCATGTCGATGAAGAATGCCGTGAGAGAAACGGCCTTTTGCCAGATCAGCTCAGCGCCCGCCTCCAGATAGAGTTCAAGACCGCTTTCCAGAGCGACCATGGAAAGAACGCTCGGGGTGCTCACTTGAAACTTGGAAATTCCCGCAACCGGTCGGTATTCCGGCTCGAAGGAGAATGGCCGATCCTGTCCGAACCAGCCTTGAATTGGATTGAGCACCGAATCTTGTAGATCGGATCGAAGATAAAGGAATGCCGGTGCGCCGGGCCCTCCATTCAAATACTTATAGCCACAACCCACCGCCATGTCCGACGTGCTGAGATCGAGCGGCACCACTCCCGCCGAATGCGAGAGGTCCCAAAGTGACCACGCTCCGTGGGATCGTGCGACCGCAGAAAGGTGCGCGATATCGCCCCTTTGGCCGCTACCATAGGCGACATGGGATGCAGTTACGATCGCCGTTTTGTTGGAGATCGTCGACTCGAACCGATCAGGCTCCACAACGCGGAGGTCAGATCCTAGCCCCTGGAGAATGTAAAGGTCGCTTGGGAAATTATCTGTTGTGGTGAGGATCTCAGTTCTCTCATGGGCCCTCAGAGCGCCGAGGGCAAGCTTGTAGAGGTTCAGCGAGGTCGTATCTCCGACCAGAACCTCGGAAGCTTTGACATTCAAGATCTTTGCGAGCATGCTCGCAAGCCGGACGGGGAGTTCCAGCCAGCCATCATTCCAGCCCCGGATCAAGCGACCGCCCCACTGTTGGCGGAGCGCCGCTTCTACACGTGGGATCGTTCGCTTGGGAAGTCGCCCGAGTGAATTTCCGTCGAGGTAGCAGAGTTCGGCATCGTCGATGACGAACTCTTCACGAAAACTTGCCAATGGGTCAGCGGCATCGAGGTCTGCGGCAAGTGCGGTCCAGTCAGGCATAGATTAGTTTGGTTCAAGCCACTGTGGCGGTCTGCTCGGATCCTCCGGACTGGGCTTCGTAAAGTCGGCGATACAGACCATCCGATTGGAGCAGTTCAGCATGAGTCCCACGTTCGACAATCTGCCCGTGCTGCATAACGAGGATCTGGTCCGCTCGGCGGATGGTCGAAAGGCGGTGGGCGATGGCAAAGGTCGTTCTGCCCTCCATCAGTCTTTCCATGGCTCCTTGCACCAGGCGTTCGGATTCGGTATCAAGCGCGGAGGTCGCTTCGTCGAGAATCAGGATCTTTGGATCCTTCAAAATCGCACGGGCAATCGCGATTCGCTGCTTCTCTCCGCCCGATAGTCGGTAGCCGCGTTCGCCAACGACGGTGTCGTAACCTTCGGGCAAAGTCGCGATGTGGTCGTGAATGGCCGCAGCGCGGGCAGCAACTTCGATCTCTTCGTCCGTCGCGTCTGGCTTACCGTAGCGGAGGTTCTCGCGCAGGGTGTCGTGGACCAGATACGTCTCCTGCGTGACAACGGCGAGCGCCTTTGCCAGCGAAGTCAACTGAATCTGCCGGACATCGATGCCGTCGATGAGCACAGTTCCGTCCGTGACGTCATAAAGCCGCGGAATCAAGTAGGCAAGGGAAGTCTTGCCGGCGCCGCTAGAGCCGACCAAGGCGATGAGCTGCCCGGGGTGCCCCTTGAGGTTGATATGATCGATGGTCGGTCGTTCCTGCGACTCTTCGTACCGGAACGAGACATCCTTGAACTCGACCTCTCCGCGCACAGCCTTCAGCTCGACCGCGTTCGGTGAGTCTTGAATGTCCTGCGGCAGGTCGAGGTACTCGAATATTCGATCGAACAGTGCCATCGCACTGCCGAGTTCGACCTGGGTCGAAAGAAGGGAAGTCAGCGGGAAGAACAGTCGGCCTTGAAGCGCGGTGAACGCAACGATGCCGCCGATCGTCAGCGGGTCGGTCGCTTTGGTCGCCATCAGCCAACCTGCGAGCCAGTAGACCAAGATCGGGGTGATTGAGAACGTCAGTTGGAATAGCGTGCCGAACGACCGAAAGATCATCGACATTTTTACGTTGATCTTTGTGAGAGCGGTGTTCGTTTTGCTAAATCGATCGAGCGTTAACGCCTGGCGACCGCTGGTTTTCGTGAGCAGCGCGCCCGAGATCGACAGCGTTTCGCTCATCGTCGAGTTCAGGTCCGCAAGGTGTTCCTGCGATTCCTTTCGGACGTCGCGCGCCTGATCGCCCACCCACTTCGCGACAAAGGCGAAGATCGGCATGACGCCGATCGCCATCGCGGTAAGGCGCCAGTCGAGGATGAACATCGCGACCAAGGTCGAAACGACAGTAACGACGTTTGACAGGATGTTGACGGCGGTATCGCTGACGACGGATTGAATGCCCCCGACGTCGTTCGCGAGACGAGACTGGATTTCACCTGTTCGCGTTGCGGTGAAGAACTTGAGCGACATGCTCTGCAGGTGGCTGAAGAGCTTGGTGCGCAGGTCCTGCATGATTCGCTGACCGAGCTCCACGCTCAGGTAGCCAAACCACCAGCCGAGCAGGCTGGAAGCCAAGAGGGCGACCATCGTGAGCACGCTCATCTGCGTGACCAAGTTCAGGTCGCGCTTTAACAAGCCGTCATTAACGATCCGCTCAAGTAAAAATGGCGGCGCAAGGCCGATGGCGGCGGTGACGATGACGAGTACGCCGATGAACCATAACCGACCCACGTGGGGCTGGAAAAGAGCGGTGACTCGCTTTAGATTTGCCTTGTTAAGCTTCTTGTTTCCGGGAGGACCGCCACGTTGCATCATGGGACTTTAGCACGGAGCCCGCTTAGGCTTGCACATGAATCTCAGAAGCTTCGTTCTGATGTGCTCGGATTGACCTTTCTTCGCGATCTTTCGCGGCACAGGAGTCGAGAATTTCGACCACTTCGCGCCACTTGTCCTCGGCTTTTTTGCGGCCTCCTTGGGCCATGAACCAGAAGAGACCAAACCCTAGAAGAATCGTGCATAGGCCAGCCATGGCTCCGAGCAGGTTGCCGGTTGCTCCGAGGACCAGCGTTAAGATGCAGCCAAGAATCAGTGGTCCGTGTAGCCCGGCAAAGTAAGCCATGAACGGCGACTGCCGAAAACGAACCGTCGTCTTGTTGTGTCGCGAGGTGATTTCGAACGTGCCAAACAAAAGGCCACGGGCAATCTGCATACGCTTTGTGCTTCCAACGATCGTCGTCTGCGAAATTTTAACTTTTGTACTCAGCTCATCAAAGAATTGGCGTTCGGCTTCGGCGGAAATTTCTGCCGGCAGCTCGTAAACAAACTCTTCTCCGAAGCCCATAAATAGCTGGTTCTGGCTGGACTCCGGCTGGGCTTCGGCAAGCTCCAGGAACTTTGCGTCAATACCTGCCTCTTGGGCGATTCGGATCAGTTCGTCTCGGGTGACGCCACCCGCGATGGAGCTTGCGGTCGCATCCTGTAGCTTCGCGGCTTTCTTCAGTAGCCTTGCCGCTTCGTCTTCTGAGTACGTCCGAGCCATCTGATTTATGTTATCGCAGTTCGTTGCAGCCGATTAGGGCCGGAATCTCAGAGTTTTGCGTAGCTGATGGAGGGGTTCGAGAGGGTGATTTGGCCCGACGTCGTTCTTCCAACCCACGGCGAGAGGACGTAGGGGGCAGCAAGCCGCAATGGCCCGCTCGGCTTTCCGTCTCCCGTGCCCGAAACGCGTTGGTTGATTCCGCACCGAAGCGAGAAGGAAATGAACCGCCAACCCGACCAAGTGACGGGAATACTCTGTGGCTGAAAAACCTCGCCTTCGCGATCGACAAACTGCAAGCTAAGCTTGACGCCCGATCGATCCCCTTCCACCCAAAGCCCGTACCGCAGCGGCCGACCGGGCCATGCGTCTGGCTCGGGGGACTTCGAAGCAATCGGTTCGGCATTCTGCCCAAAGTTGAATTGGATTCGTCGGCCATCGCGCTGATCGTTTGCAGGCAATCCGATCGGAATCACCTTTTCCGATTTCACCACGGCGACGTTTGGCGCGGCTTCTTCCGCATCGGAGATTGCCGACGAAGTCCAGAGGCCCGGGACTTCGGCCATCCAGACGGCGCGTCCACCGGATTCCAGCACCACGTACGCGGGTTCATCCCGAACCCACGGGAACTCGATGCGGACCGAATCGTCCTTTTTCACCTTCAGCGGCTGATCCGGGATTGGCGTGGAAGCGGTGACGCGCCCGATCCCATCCAGCTCAGCCCCAGAAACGCGGACCGCAATGGTTTTGGTGGGAGATGGAACGCGATCTACAAACACCGGTTCGCGGTTCAGTAACCCGGTTGCGATCTGGAGGGTCGGCGCCGCGCCGATCTCAATGGACAACGGAATCGGATCATCGGCCCTTGGCAGGAAGAGGCCGAGTCGATCCATCTTGCGCTCAAGCTCGGAGTCCTCCGGAGAGGTTTCCAGGCGGCGAACGCCGATCACCGGTAAGTCCAATTTCACGATGACTTTGGTCGCCGGCGGTGCAGACCGCGCAACCGACCGCACCAACTTTTCGATGTCTTCCCGGCCAGATACCGGAGTTACGGGAGCAACGAACGGGAGAGATGCGGCGAGATCCAGAGTCCGTTGCCTCTTTTCAGGGACCCACGTCTGGGGCGTTTTCGACACGTCTAGGGTGGCATCGCCCAGGCTCACCTTTCGCGGCAAACCGACAGTCCAGTACACGACCATCGGCTGATTGGCCCTCATGAAGAGAAGCACCCATTCATCCGGGTTGCCGGTCGAGATTCGTTGCTTCAACGTGAATCCGCTACTTGCAGTGAGCGTCTTCATGGAAGAAGCGACGGCTTTCCAGTTGTGAAAAATGGATCCGGTTGCGCCGGTGGTGTGATGAGCCAGTGCGGTGCGGACCTGTTGGCTAGCAGTGACCGCTCCATCTACCCCCAGGAGCGTCGGCTTCGATGCCAGGCCGTACTGGGCGAGAAGGTTTCTGAGCGGGAAGACGGATGGCTGACCTTCCTCTGGCACCTCCACCCGATCTGGCTGGACGACAACCAGATCCCAGCTTGACCCGAGGCCAGACGTCAGGCACTGCTCCAAGAACGGTAAGTCGTTTCCTATCATGCCTGGACCAGCGATCCACTGCTCCGGCGTGGTTTGCCGCACGGTGTTGGTGGCAAGCTTCGCCAACTCAATGTAGGCCGTCGGCGAGCCGCTTGGATCCCACGCTTCGCGATTCGGGGCATCCCAAATCTGCCAGATCGCGCCAAAGCCGCGGTAGCGCAAAGCGATTCGGCGGACAAAGGCGGCATAAGCAGCTTGCGCCTCTTTCGAAGTCGGCAATCCCTTTTGGTAAAGATCGTTCCCGCCCGTGAGCACGAGAATCGGCCGCACCCCGATGCGTCGGAGTTGTCGGAGGTCGCTATCGCAACGCGACCAATCAAACGTTCCTTTGGTCTTCTCGATCTCTCGCCACAGGATCGGCTTCTGCACCCACTTGATTCCAGAGTCGCGAAGCAGCAATTCGTCCGATGGCGGCAACGTTTCTGGCTCGATCCGGGCAACCCAAGCGCTTCCGAGGCCAGCAGTTGGCAGGGGAAATTGTTCTCGGAATGGTGCGGCTTGCGGAGTTTGAAGTGCGAGCAGGCAGCCCAGGACGGAATTTAACATCATCTAGCTGAACCGTTAACGTACCCGCCGGGTAGCGTGCCCACCGGGACCAAGAGTAACCTTGAAACGCAATGATGCAACCTTGGTTCCAAGACGCCAAACTCGGCATTTTCATTCATTACGGCATTTACGCCGTAAACGGAATCTCCGAATCTTGGTCCTTCTTTAACGGGCAGATCAGCCACGAGGACTATATGAAGCAGCTGGACGGCTTCACCGCCTCGCAGTACGACCCAGAAGCATGGTGCGAACTGTTCGCGCGAATTGGGGCCAAGTACGTTGTTCTCACCACCAAACACCACGACGGCGTCGCTCTCTGGGACACGAAGGCGAATGACCTCAGCACAGTGAAAGCGACGCCAGCCAAGCGTGACCTGATCACGCCGTATGCCGAGGCGTGCCGTAACCACAACCTAAAGGTCGGTTTCTATTTCAGCCACCTCGACTGGACCCACCCGGACTATGCCAGCGTGTTTCCTGCGGATAAAGATCCCGAGATCGCGGCAAACGAAAACTACTACAAAAATCGATTTGCCTTTCCCGAGCCTGGAAAAGAGGACCCAGAAGCTTGGGCCCGGTTCATCAAGTTCCACCGCGCACAGCTGGAAGAGCTCAGCACGCAATTTGGCGAAGTCGACATCTACTGGTTCGACGGCGAGTGGGAAAGAACGCCGGAACAGTTCGACATGGCCGGGCTGCGAAAGCAGCTTGAGGCTTGGCAGCCGAATGCGATCTTCAACTCTCGACTGCTGGGTCACGGCGATTACGCCACCCCCGAGCAAGGAATCCCGATCGTGCCACCGGAGGGCCCTTGGGAGTTCTGCGTGACCATCAACGATTCTTGGGGCTACCAGACCACGGATAACAATCACAAGTCGGTTCGGCAGTTGGTCCGCATGTTCGCCGAGACCATCGGCATGGGCGGGAACATGTTGCTTGACGTTGGCCCGTACGAGGACGGACGACTTCAGCCCGAGCAAATCGAGCGGCTAGAGGGCCTAGGAAACTGGATCCACAAGCACGAAGAAGCCATCTACGGAACCGAGGCTGGCTTGCCGGCAGGACTGTTCTATGGCGCAACCACTCGGAGCAAAGATGGCAAGTCGCTCTATCTGTTCTTCTTCGACCCGCCGGTAGATCAGATCGCAGTGAAGGGGCTCCGATCCCAAGTCGCAAAGGCGACGGTGGTCGGAAGTGGCGTCGAGCTGACGCACAAGCGAATCGGTGGCCTAGGAGAAACGCCAGGAATTGTATGGATCGATGTGCCTCATGATCAAACCGATCCAAATGCCACCGTTGTGCGGCTAGACTTCGAGGAGCCGTTCCTGTACTACCAAGGTGCCGGTCGGCGATAGGAAGTGTTCAAATGGATGATCTGCTGAAAAAAGTGAGCGATGCGGCCAGTAACTTGGTCAACGAAGTCAAAGAAGAAGCTGTCGAACTTGCCGACAAGGCGAAAGAAGCCATCAAGGATCCAGGCGCGGCCATGGACAACCTGAAGGAAGACGTCACTGAGTTCGGCGCGACGGTTAAGGACAAGGTCGAAGGTCTCGTTGAGAAGGCCAAAGACATGATGGACGGAGACGATTCGGCCGCAGCGGAAAAGGTTGCGGAAGAAGCAAAAGACGCCACGACTCCAGCGGAGTAAAAAATACGGCCGTTTCTCCTTTCGAGACACGGCCTTTTTGCGCCTGGGATTCGGTAGCGGGCTGGACTTACTTCCAGTTTCCGCGCGTGAAGTCGGGGAACTTCTGCGCCGATCCGCCTTTCGCAACCGATGCCTCGCTAAGCGGAGTCGGTGCGCTCCATGCCGCGGCGTCGTAAACATCCATATCCGGCGCAAGTCCGTCTCGCATGCACTCAATGAGGCGCGCGCACATCAGGAAGTCCATCCCGCCGTGGCCGCTGTACTTCCGTGCGTAGTCGCCGCTCTTCTTCCAGAGCGGGTGCTCGAACTTTTCTTTAAAGGTCGTTAGGTCGTGCCATTCGTCGTCTCCCATGGAATCCAGATAGATTCGGGCTGGGTAGTCCGCAAAGGTGCCAGCGGTCCCGGCGATCATGTTGTGTCGGCTATACGGGCGGGGGGTGACGACGTCGTGCTGGAGCATGATCGTACGTCCCTTCGCCGTTTTGATGATGCTGGTGTTCATATCGCCGCAGACGTACTTTTCGGAGAGCCTTGGGTCTCCCGCCTTGAGGTTCTTTTTGCCGTAAGCGGTCAAGCTCTTTTCGGCCGAGCTCACGGAGACGATGGACTCGAATCGGTCTCCAGAGTGAATGCCCATGTACTGCGCAACTGGTCCGAGGCCGTGGGTTGGATACAGGTTTCCGTTCCGCATTGCGTGCGGCTTGCGTCGCCAAAGACCTTCGCTGTAGGTTGCAAACAAGAGGCCACGAAGATCGTGAATGTACGCGGCTTCCCCGTGGGTCAGTTCGCCGAAAACGCCCTGCTGGCACATGTTGAGCACCATCATTTCGTTGTAGCCGTAGCAGCAGTTTTCTAAGATGACACAGTGCTTGCGGGTGGCTTCGGAGGTGTCTACGAGCTCCCAACACTGCTTAAGGGTCACCGCGGCAGGAACTTCAACTGCCGCGTGCTTGCCGCTCTTCATCGCATCAACCGCCATCGGCACGTGCCAGTCCCAAGGTGTTGCGATCACAACGAGATCAATGTCATCTCGGCGGTTCAGTTTCTCAAAATCTCGTTCGGTCGCGCCGTAGGTCGCGGCTGCTGGCTTGCCGGCCTTCGTGATCTGTCCTTGTGCTCCTTTCAGCGCATCGGGGTTGATGTCGCAAATCGCGACCACATCCACTTCGGGTACGGCAAGGAAATCACCCAGGAGAGATCGACCTCGGCCACCGGTGCCGATGAGGCCAATCCGAATTCGTGACTTGCCCTCAAACTTCACCTTCCGCATCGTCGGATGCTTCTGCGTCGGCTCCAAAGCCTCGGCCTTCATCATGCTCAGGGGCGAGAGAGCAGCCCCTACAGCTGCCGCTCCGCGCAACAATCCACGTCGTGTCAACTCAAACATGGCGAGATGCTACCAACCTCGCGCAAAAATGGATTGACTAGGCTCCGCGTTCGAGCTCAGAAGTCTGCATCAGCGACTCCGAAGTATCCGGAACAACCGCATCGCACTCAGCAAGTAGCCGGCCCAAGGAAGACAGCAGCGCAGCGCGCTCGTACTCGGAAAGACCCGATAGCGCGGTCTCTGCAAGTTGGATCCGGGTCTCCCGGCGATGCAACATCAATCGCGCGCCAAGCGTTGTGAGCCGCACCGTGCGGACGCGTCGGTCCACGCTGTCTGAGTCCACATGCACCAGGCCGACGTCAACCAGCCGATGCACCAATTGCGAAACCGAACTCAAGCTCATCCGGAACTCGTCCGCGAGTTCGCTCATCGTGTGCGGATGACCTTCTAAGGCGCGGACCACCCGCAGTTGGGCCAGGGGTAGCTCCGCAATGGAGTCGTCCATGATGGGGCGAAACAGCTTGCGCATCAGCTTTGGCAAAAGCGACTCGAGCAGCTCCGCTTCCGGGCGTACGTCACTCACGTCCCGCACCTACCGTTGGCGGTTCCTCCAGGCTGCTCGGGCCAACCGATGCCGGCGACGGCTCAATACCGACGGGCGCGGCAAAGTCGCGGGGGTCTTTTCGGACCTTCCGGGCGATGTCGTCGAAGAACGTGTAAACCACGGGCACCACGAGGAGCGTGAGCAAAGTGGACGTCGCCAGACCGCCAATAACGACTGTCGCAAGCGGTGCTTGAAGCTGCGAAGCGGCGTTCGTAGCTGCGGCAAGCGGAATCATTCCAAAGATCGCCGCGATCGACGTCATGAGGATGGGGCGAAGTCGCGTGGGGGAAGCAACGAGAATCGCTTCATCACGAGGCACACCTCTCGCGCGAAGTTGATTTGTGTAATCCACCAGCAATATCCCGTTCTTCACGACAATGCCAATGAGCATCAAGAGTCCGACAAAAGCGGTCAAGCCGAACGCTCGTCCGGTGAGGAACAGCGCCAAGATCACCCCGACCACGCAAAGCGGGACGGTCGCGAGAACAACCAGCGGATAAATGAAGCTCTCAAACTGCGAGGCGAGCAGCATGTAAATGAGCACCACCGCGAGGGCAACGGCGATTCCCAGCCCGCTGAACTCTTCCGCCTTTCGCCGCTGGCGCTCACCAAACGCCCAGGTGACGCCCTGGGGCAGTTCGATCGTCGCCATCTTGGCTTCAACGTCGGTCAAGATTTCGCTCTCCGTCCGATCTCCGTACCGCCCGCCCACCGAGATAAACCGCTGGCGGTTGAGTCGGTTGATTTCGTTTGGACCGCCGGTGATAATCGGGGTCGCGACCTGACCCAGCAGGATCGGTGAGCCGGTAACCGGGTTCAAACGAACCGGAATCTTGATGAGTTCGCTAATCTCTCGCCGCTCCTCAACCGGAAGCTGAACGTAGATTGGGTACTGGAATCCGTCCTCTTGGAAGTAGGTTGAGAGAGTGCCGTTCGTGCTTCCCTGAATCGCGGCGGCGATGTCTTGGTAGCTCACCCCGAGGGCTTGCGCCTTTTCGCGATCCACTGACCACTGCACTTCCGGCGTCGAGTCTTCGACGCTGACGTCGACTCCCTCAAGCCCCGGGGTGTCGGTGATCGCATCCTTCACCTGGTCCGCAACGATGTTCAGCTGCTCCAGGTTTGAACCGAGAATGTCAATTTGCAGACCCTGCGAGTTGCCGCCGATGATGTTCGAAACGAGGTCGAACGGGCTCGCGGTCGCGCGGATTCCGGAGATGCCTTTAAGGCTTGCTTCAATTCTCTTAGCAATATCCTCGGTCTTTGCCGTCCGGTCGTGCTTCAAGTGAATGTTGGCCGCGCCTGCGTTTGCCTGCGGACCGCCGACGGAGCCGCGGAACGATATGCCAGCGCCGACGGAAAGGAAGACGGTTTCAATATCTGGGTCAGCCAATAGCGCCTGCTCAACCTGCGCCATTTTGTCGCGCGTGGTCGAGAGAGCGGTGCCAACCGGAAGGCGAACGCGCACGTTGATGTCGCCCGAGTCGGTCTTCGGAAGACTCTCCGTCCCAACCATGTCCCAGAGAGGAATCACAGCAGCGGTAAGCAAAGCGGCCCCGCCGATGACCCACCAGCGACGGCGGAGCGCCCATTGCAAACCAGAGCGGTAAGAGTCGTCGATGGCATTAAACATCAACCCCATGCGGCCGGAAATCTTCGCCCCGATGCCCGGCTGCTGAATCTGCCGTTCTGGGTGCTCAAGGTCAATGACCTCCTGAGCGCGGATCACACGCGAGGCAAGCATTGGAACAACCGTCGCGGCGTCAAGCAGGGAAACCGCGAGCGAGAAGATGACAACCAAAGCAAGCTGGGTGAAAATCTGTCCAGACTGGCCCTGAATCAGGAAGAGTGGGATGAAGACCACCATGACGGTGATCGTCGAGGCGACGACCGCCTGCATGATCTCCTGGGTCCCCGAAATGCTGGCGTCGACGGCGCTCTTTTTGTCGCGCTCCATGTGCCGGAAAATGTTCTCGAGAACAACAATCGCGTCATCGACAATCAACCCGGTGGACAGCGCCAGCGCGCTCAACGAGATCGTGTTCAGGGTGAACCCGTTGAAGTACATCAGCGCGAACGTGCTGGTGATGGAAATCGGAATCGAGAGCGCGACGACCAAGGTGGAACGCGCGTTCCGGAGGAAGAAGAGAATCGCGAGAATCGCCAGCGTTCCGCCGATCACCGCGTGCTCTTGAAGCAAATGGATCGACTCCTTTACGAAGGCGGATTGGTCGTAAGCTGTGCTGAACTTGAGGCCCGGATAGCGTCGCTCAATTTCGGTGATCGCTTTGCGGACGTTGGCCTCGGTCTGAACCGTGTTTGCGTCGCTCTGCTTGGTGATCGCAAGGCCGACGGCGGGAATGCCATTGACCCGAGTCCAAACTCGCTGCTCGGTTGCCTCGTCACGAACGGCGGCGACGTCCTTAAGCAAGATTTCGCGTCCACTTACCGTGCGGACCGGCGTGTTTCTAGCGTCCTCGATGTTCTTGAAATAACCGGAAGAACGAAGGATGTATTCACGCTCGCCCGACTTTGCCAATCCCGCCGGCTGGCTGAGGTTTTCGGCCTGAATTCTGGAGGCGACGTCCGCCAAAGTTAGGCCATAGGCTTGAAGCTTGTCGGGATTAACATCCACGATGATCGCGCGGTCGCGACCGCCACTGACGGTGGCTTGAGCGACGCCGCCCGCGGACTCGATAATCGGGCCAATCTCGTTGACGAGGAGCGACTTCAGCTTGATCGGGTCGTCAATCCCGCTCACGCCGAGAATCATGATCGGGAAGGAATTCGGGTCGAGCTTGTAAACGACCGGTGGCGTGATGTTCGGATCGTTCGGGAACGATCGTGATGCCCGCTGAACGTACTGCAACACGTCGACCGTCGCCTTATCCACGTTCACGCCGTAGTTCAGCGTGACGCGAACCTGGGATTCGCCCAGACGCGAGCTGGATGAAACGGAGTACAGCCCCGGAATGGTTGAAACGGCTTGCTCGATGGGACGCGTGAGCTGCGTCTCGATTTCCTGAGGCGGCGTGTTTGGCCAGTTCGTGTTGATGGTTACGACCGGCAAGTCCACGCGGGGCAGGAGGTCGATCGGAATTCGCAGGAAGCAGATCGCGCCGAGAAGGACCAACGCGGCGATGCGCATCGTCACCGCAACCGGGCGACTTACGGACCACTTGGCGACGCTCATTTCTTAACGTCCTTTTCGGCCGGCTTCTTGTCGTTCTGCTTCGGCGCATCCACCAGCTTGCGGGTTCCGTCGGGCCGCCGCTCTGCCGTGATATTCACCTTCGAGCCTGGTTTGACCGGGCTGTAGGAAAGCACGATCACCTTTTCGCCGGGTCGAATGCCTTCGAGGATTTGAATTCCTCGCGCGTCCGATTTGCCGGTTTTCACTTCCCGGTTTTCGCTGGTGCCGTCTTGAAGGACGACCGAAATCGATCCGTCCTTGATCGCGTCTCCCGGCACAACCGTGGTGGAGTCTGTGCGATCGATTTCTATGGAGACCTTTGCAAACATGCCGGGCTTGATTTGGCCGGTGGGGTTCTTCACCCGCATGCGGACTGACACTTGGCGGTCGCTTGGGTTTGCCGAAGGAACCACCGTGTCCACCGTGGTTTGTAGCGGGGCATCTGTCATGCCATCGAGCCGGATGGTCACCGGCTGGCCGGGCCGTACTCGGGCGGCATCGGTGACCGGAATAGCGGCGATGATGAACAAGGAATCAGTCGACTCGACTCGCAGAACCGCTTGGCCGGGGGTAGCTAGCGTCCCCGGATCAGCGCTTCGCGCGGTGACAATGCCCGAGAACGGGGAGCTGAGTTCGGTGTCCTTCCGCTGGGCCTCGGCGGCCTGAAGCTGGGCCCCAACCGATTCCACCCCGGCTTGCAAGGCATTGACGTTTGCGCGGTTGGCAGGAGACTGAGCGCGATTGGCTTCGGCGGCGGTGACGGCCGACTTGAGCTGGGCGACCCGCGCGGAAGCCACCTGAATCTCGGCTTGTCCGCTGGCTTGGGTCGTGCTGAGCGCGGTGCGGTCGGCTTCGAGCTTCGCCTGTGCCGCCTCAATGTCGGCCTGAGCCGATTCCACTTCGCCTTCCTTCACCCGAACGGCCGATTCGGCGACGCCGACGGCGGCGGTGGCATTGTCCACCAACGAACCTGCGACGTAGCCCTTCTCATAAAGCCCCTTGACTCGTTCTAGGCGAATCTGCTCGTTTTTGAAGGTTGCCTTTGCACCCGTCAGCTCGGCGGTTCGGTTGTTCTTTTCTGCCTTCGTGACGGCGACGGCGGCTTCGGATTGGCGGACCGTGGCGGCGGCGTTTGCTACCCGCCCTTCAATCTGTTTTCGAACTTGTTGAAGCGTTGCTTCGGCACTTGCGAGTTCGGCCCGGGCCTGGCGGATGTTGGTCTCGATTTGAACTTCGCTGGCCTGAATCGTCGCTTGCGCTTGGGCAAGTCGACTTCGGCTCTCGTTGACGTTGGCTTTGCTCTCGAGAATCTGCGCTTGGGCTTGGTTTGGATCGATCCGCACCAGGACCTGGCCAGCGGTTACGGGGTCGCCTTCGCGGACTTGGAGCGTCGTGATGAGACCAGAAATGCGCGGACTTAGGTTCACCGTGAACTCCGAGGTCACGTTTCCGATGGCTTCGATGGTTTGCACAATCGGGCGAGATTCGGCGGTGGCGACTTCAACGCTTGCTGCAGCACCTTTACGGGCACCTGCTTCTGCTTTTTGCTTCGTCTCGGTAGCTTCTACTGCGCGAACGCGGGAAAACACGAAGAACGCCAGCACCAACACCGGGACAAGAATGAGGAGCAAACGCCGTACCGCCGCCATGAATACTTTATACGCATAAACTATGTGGATTACGCAACGGCTGGCGGCAAAAAGCGATCACTTAACATACAAGTTTTT
>Ga0164295_10000654_pt1 | contig 29059 bp, 33 predicted proteins | sample GEODES006metaG_FD_111798 | JGI IMG/M metagenome (GOLD analysis project Ga0164295, IMG submission 111798) | Oligotrophic lake water microbial communities from Sparkling Lake, Wisconsin, USA - GEODES006 metaG | ecosystem: Environmental > Aquatic > Freshwater > Lake | place: USA: Sparkling Lake... | reverse complement strand
TTATTTTTTAATTACCAAATCTTTTTTTATCCTTTTAGCAAAAATAAAATTCGTAGGATGTTGGTAATTATTTAATAAAGAACCTCGCTCTCAATGCGGGTGCAAAACTAGTAACTTTATCCGGATTTCCTAACCTTATAATAATCTTTTTTTAAAGTATTTTCTTAACTATTGAAAAACAAGAGGTTACATGTAAATGTTTTTTGATAAGAAAAATAAGTAGCGTAATGTATCTAAAAAAATTAGCTAAATAAGACAGAAAAGAGCAGTAGCCTTTTTGTGTGTTTGAAAGGTACTAACAAAAAAATCAAATAGATTAGGAAGTTGGTGTTAAAAAAACTTCAACGCTTTAATTGGTGATATTTTTGTAATTAGGTAAGATGGAATTAATAAAATCAATACACATATTAAAATAGTACCTAAATTTAAAAGTGCTATATGTAAAAAATTAATATCAACCGGAGCCGAAGACACGTAATAACTTTCTGGATTGAGTTTAATAATTTCGAACTTCTTTTGAATAAATAATAATACAATTGCAATTCCATTACCCCAGAGTAATCCTCTTGAAATTAAATGTGCAGCGTTATATAAAAATATTTTTCTGACAGACCAATTATTAGCGCCAAGTGCTTTTAACATTCCAATTAGTTGAGTGCGTTCGAGAATTAATACCAAAAGGGCTACTACCATATTTATTGTTGCAACACCAATCATAATGATTAAAATGACTAGAATATTGAAATCGAAAAGCTTTAACCATTCGAAAATACTAAAATATTTTTCAGCAATAGATACACTATTAAATGTAGGCGGTATGTTTTTGTAAATTTCTTGTGCATGCTGATCTAATTTTGAAAAGTCGTCTATAAAAATTTCATACGCACCAAACTGATTGGGCTGCCACTTATTTATACGTTGCAGATGTTGTATATTCCCTATTATATAAGAGGAATCGAATTCTTGAAAACCTGAATTATAGATTCCGGCAATTTTAAACTTTCGTACACTTGGCAATTTGCCTTGTTCTTTCATAAAAAAAGTATGAAATGAATTGCCAACTTTCAATTTTAATCGATTTGCTAAAAACTGAGAAATCAATACTTCATTAATATCACCATCTTTATAAATTGGTATTTTTCCTTCTACTAAAAATTCTTCTAAATTTCGCCATTGATAAGTTGCATCTACACCTTTAAATACAATACCTTCCACATTCGTTTCCGTCCTAATTAGAGCGCCTTTTGTAATAATGGGTTGTACATGTGTTATAAATCCATTTTTTTTTAGTTGAGAAACAGTAAGCAATTTAGAATCAATTGGTTCAGCAGTAATTTGAGACTGGTTGTCATCGAAATTTGAGACTATAATGTGCCCGTTAAAAGCAGCTACTTTTTCGCGAATTTTTTGTTGCAATCCTATACCTGTAGCCACAGAAATGATCATCATAAAAATACTTAAGGCAATAGCCAAAATAGCGATTTTTATAATTGGTGAAGAAACATTACTTTTATAACTTTTAGAAACAATAAGTCGTTTCGCAATAAAATATTCTAAATTCAAAATATACTTTTATGAAATTTGAGTTCAAAAATACGTTTTTATTTATTTTAATACTATTATTTTCTTTTGGATGTTCCTCTGTGAAAAAGTCAAAAGTCGAAAGTCATCAGTCGAAAGCAATAGCAACCGAAACAGCAAATCAAAAAATCAAAAACTTAACCATAAAAACAGGTGCTGAAAACTACGAAGCCTATTTACCTTTATTTGAGAATAAAAAAATTGGAATTGTTACAAATCCTACTGGAATTGTTGAAAACAAAAAACACTTGGTTGATTTTCTTTTAGAAAATAAAGTTGATTTACAAAAAATCTATGCTCCTGAACACGGATTTAGGGGGACTGCAGATGCAGGTGAAGTTATAAAAGATGGTAAAGACATAAAAACCAATTTACCCATTATTTCGTTATATGGAAATAATAAAAAACCTAAACCCGAACTGTTAGAAAATATTGATATTATTGTTTTTGATATACAAGATGTAGGTGCACGATTTTATACTTATATTTCTACTTTGCATTATGTGATGGAAGCTTGCGCAGAAAATAATATTGAACTTTTAGTTTTAGACAGGCCGAATCCAAATGGAAGTATTATTGATGGACCCGTATTAGAAATAGATCATAAAAGCTTTGTTGGCATGCACCCCATACCTGTTTTACATGGTATGACTATTGGTGAATATGCAAAAATGATTAATGGAGAAAAATGGTTAGCTAATGGTGTAACGTGTAATTTAACCGTAATTCCTTGTTCCAATTACAAAAGAGATATGTCGTATAGCTTACCCGTAAAACCCTCACCAAATTTACCAAATGATCAATCCATAAATCTATATGCAAGTTTATGTTTTTTTGAAGGCGCTAATGTAAGTGTTGGAAGAGGCACAGAAAAACAATTTCAAATTTACGGTTCACCATTTTTACTGAAAACAGAATTTTCATTTACACCACAACCTAATTTTGGAGCAAAAGAACCGATGCATAAAGATATTTTATGTTTTGGAGAAGATTTGTCTAAAATCAAAAAAGTGAATCGTTTAGAGTTGAAATGGCTAATAAAAGCATATGCCAATACTTCTGATAAAGCTATCTTTTTTAATGATTTTTTTACCAAATTAGCAGGAACTAAATTGCTTCAAAAGCAAATTGAAAGTGACCTATCCGAGAAAGAAATTAGACATTCATGGGAAACTGATTTGAATGCTTTTAAGGAAATGAGAAAGAAATATTTAATTTACAACTAAATTATAAAGGTAGTTTTGCTTTCATCTTCTCCACAATATTAAAAGCTGCTGGACAAATCGCTACGTTTAGTAAAGTTAAATCCGTAATTTGATTGAACTTTTTTCTATCGGTATGCGGAAATTCTCTACACGCTTTTGGTCGAACATCGTAGATAAAACACTTATTATCAGAATCTAAAAACGTACATGGAACTGATTTCAACACATAATCATTATCTTCATCCACACGTAAAAACTGATTAATGAATTGTTGTGGTTTCTGCTTAAAATGTTTGGAAATTCTTTCCACATCTGCATCTGTAAATAGTGGTCCAGTAGTTTTACAACAATTGGCACATTCTAAACAATCGGTTTTTTTAAATTCGGCATCATGTAAATCTTGCATCACATAATCTAAATTTTTAGGCACCCGTTTTTTTAACCTATCGAAATATTTTTTAGTTTCAATATGTGTATCTTTGGCTAACTTTTGAATTTCGTTTAATGATGGTTTCATTATTTATTTGTCTGAATGAACTACAAAGTTACGATTTTGAATATAGATTTAAGAATAACGAATGTTGAATTTTGAAATAGAACTATGAAAGACCTTTTCGGAAAAGCCATTTTAGATTATCAAACGAAAGATGCATCAGAAGATTTAATTACCGAAACGTCAATTTCTGAAGCTGATGAAATGCCTGTTTCTTATTTGTTTAGAACCTATAATGAAATGCCAAAATTGGAACAAAAAGCGTTACAATTAGCAAAAGGAAATGTTTTAGATGTAGGTTGTGGTGCTGGAAGTCATTCATTAGCATTACAAAACGAAAGAAATCTAGAGGTTACTGCTATTGATATTTCGGAAAATGCCGTGAAAGCATGTCATCATAGAGGTCTGAAAAATGTTTTTGTAATGCATCTTTTAGATTTAAACCCATCAACCAAATTTGACACCATACTACTTTTAATGAATGGCACAGGAATCTTTGGAACATTAAAAGAAACAGACAACTATTTACAAAAATTAAAATCGTTACTAAATAAAAATGGTCAGATATTAATAGACTCTTCTGATTTAATTTACATGTATGATCAAGATGAAGAAGGTGCCTATAGCATTTCTGCAGATGGCTATTATGGCGAATTGACTTTTACGGTACACTACAAAGGTGAAACAGAAGACACTTTTCCTTGGTTGTATTTGGATTACAATACCCTTCAAAATGCAGCAATTGCAAATGGTTTAAATTGTGAATTAGTTTTAGAAGGCGATCATTTTGATTATTTGGCAAAACTTTCATTGTAAGTGCCAATAAAAAAATTCCAAATTCCAAATTCCAATACTTAAAACCCCAAAAAAACACAAAATCTATTTTTTGAAACACAAATCAAAGAAATTTTAAAAATCTGTTAAATCCGTGTTGAAAAATAGTAAAAATATAAGTTTCAATTTTGGAATTTGTAATTTTTAATATTGGAATTTATTACGGTATATTCAAATATTTATGAGTTTGTAGAGATACTCGCCATTTTGGATTGTTCATTACATACGCTACAATTAGCGGTGTCATTTCTTCTTTTTTACTCCATTCGGGTTGTAAGAATAAAATGGCATTTTTATTAGTTTTTTCTGCTTGTTCTTCTGCGAAAATAAAATCGTGTTTGTTATGAATAATGACTTTTAACTCGTTTGCAATGGCATAAGCTGAAGCTACAGGCAATTTATTTTTCTTGGGCGACAAACAAAACCAATCCCAAGTTCCGGTTACCTCGTATGCTCCAGAAGTTTCAATATGAACATTTAATCCAGCATTTTTCAATTGCGTGGTTATTGGATTCATATTCCAAGTTAAAGGTTCTCCTCCAGTTATCACAATCGTTTCTGCATATTTTTTTGCATTCGTAATTATATTTTCTACTGCAGTTGGAGGATGTAAATCTGCATTCCAACTCTCTTTAACATCGCACCAATGACAGCCTACATCACAACCCCCCACACGAATAAAGTAGGCTGCAGTTCCGGTATGAAATCCTTCGCCTTGAATGGTATAAAATTCTTCCATTAAAGGAAGCATTTCGCCTTTGTCTACTAATAGTTGAGTTTCTTTATCAAGCATGTTTTATGTATTGGGTGCAAAGGTAATTTATTTAGGGTAAAAGGGAAAGGGTAAAAGGTAAAAGTTTATTAGTTTGAAACAGCACATAAAAAAACCGATAACTTTCGCTATCGGTTTTTAAAATTTCAATGGTGTTATTATTTATTTAATGCTTGTAATGATTCTTTTACGAACACATCATTTGGATTAATTTCTGCGGCTTTTTTGAAATTTTCAATCGCTTTAGCTTTATCAGTAGTAGCATAATTTGCTCCAATAAACGAATAGGTCTCAAAAAGATTTTCTTTTACTGCTGCTTTTGCCAATTCTGTTTCGCCTTTTGCAGTTACCGTTTTTACATATCCTTCATAATCTAAAACTGCTTGAGCATTAGCTTCTGGAGTACCAATCACTCTATTCAATTGTCCTTTGTAAAAATAAACATCTTGAGTATTTGGAGAGATTCTGATTGCTTCTGCATAGGCATTATTCGCTTTTACAAATTCTGCAGTTAATGCTGCTTTTTGAGCCGCTGTTTTACTTTCTGCATAGAATAAAATTGAATTTCCTAATAAAAAATTATCTCGACTATAACTTTTTGAATTTGTATTTTTCACCGCTAATTCAAATAATTTTGCAGCTTCTAAATATGCTTTTCCAGAATATAATTTAATTCCAATTTCAGTAAATTCTGTATTTAAATTTGGATTTAATTCTGCTGCTTTTGTTAAATCTGATATAGCTTCATTAAATTTAATTTGATTAGAAATAATTCCTTTATCATCCATGGAAGTAGCTAATTTTGCTTTAGCCAAATATAAGTAGTCTTTACCATTTATCTTTTTAGCATCTACTTTTAACATGTATTCGCTAATAGATTTTATTGCGCCTTCAGGATTTCCGTTTTCAGAATATGCATATCCTAAATATTTAAATACCTTTGGATTTACTTTGTCAGATTTCTGAATCGCTAGGGCTTCCGCTTCTAATTCTTTCCATTTTTTAGATAAGATTAAGAAATCGGCATACTTCATTTTTGCATCCGTAGAAACATCTGTCAAACTCATATACTTTTTATAATCTTCTAAAGCAGCTGCAATTTTTTCTTCGAAAAGTGATTTTTTTGCATACGCCCAAGCTAAATTAGTTTCTGCTTTTTCACGAAATGCTGGTCCGTAACTTGGATTAATTGCCAATATATCATTAAATGCTTTTAACGCTTCTGGAAAAGCTTGCGCATTTCTTGTGATAATTGCTAATTGCAAAGGAGCTCTTAAGGATGTTTTGTCAAGTTCTCCAGCAGTTCTATAAGCTACATAAGCATCGTTAATATTTTTATTGGCAACCAAAGCATCACCTAAAGCAATTTGCGCTAAAGCTGATTTTGGATCACTTGCTACTGCTAATTTAGCTGCCGCTAATGCTTTAGAAACATCTGGTGTAACCGATTTTAAATAAGCTTGAGTAATAAAAATTTGTTCTTCAGTATTTTTCTTTTTAGCAATAGCTAATGCTGCCGAAAAATTCGCTTCAGCATTTGAAACTTTTCCATCTAACAACTCTAACTGGCCTAAACCAATTAAATTTATATGTCCTGCCTCTTTAGCGGATTTACCTTTATCAAAATAAACTTTTGCAGAATCTTGTTTTTCTAACGCTAGATAAACTTGTCCTAAATAAAAGTAATTTTTACCTTTATCTGGCGCTGTTTCAACCATTGATTTTAATGTTTTTCTAGCTTCTGAAAATTTTTCCGAATCGATTGTTTTCTTTACTTGCTCTAAATCTTGAGCATTTACTGCAACTGCAGATAAAATAGTGACAAAACTTGATAAAATAATTGTTCTCATTTTTTCTTTTTATTTCTTTTTATTACTTTTTACAATTCTTATTTCTCTTGTTGGAATTTTAACAGGCACTAATCCAGATTTTAGAATAATTCGCTGTCCAACTTCGCTTTTTACAAAGGAAGCAAAACCCATGCCTAAACCTGTTCTTCCTTGGTAATTTAACAAATATATTTTTCTTATAAATGGATATTCTTTTGTTTCAATATATGACTGAGTAGGTTTTACCGCTTTTTGAATGCTTTCGCCTACAGCTAAAACTTTAACTTCTTTTATTGTACTTTCTAATTCAATTGATGGATTAAGTAACCAATTTACTCCTACAAAACCTATTGAATTATAGTTTTCAGAAACAAATTTAATAACTTCTAAATTACTTTTTAAAGCCGTTACATTTTTTGACAATGATTTAACATTTGCTTTTTGCATCAAATAACTTAAAGTGCTGGAATTTTCGTTATCAAAAACAAACTGAACATCGGTGTTTTTGCCTTTTAATATTTCAAAAACTTCAGAAACTGTAATTGCAGTTTTTGAAGATTTTTGACTTACGACCAGTGCAATAGCGTCAGTACAAAAAGGCGTGCTTTTGCCAATTACATCAATAGCGTTTAATTTATCTTCTTGTGATTTTGTCAATTCATGTGAAATGACGGCAATATCAATTTTACGTTGTAATATTAAATTTACTATATCCGAATCTGCTCTAGGAATAAGTTTAATATTGGCTTTTGGATACTTACTTTCAAAAACCAATTCTTGGTCTTCCACAATTGGCAATAAAGATTCGTCTACATAAATTTCGGCTTTTCCTTTTACGTAAGATTCGTCTTCAGTGCTATTTTCAGATTTTTTACATGCGAAAATTACTAAAATAATTAACACAACAATAGCAGTCATTTTTTTTATATTAGTCCTCATCCTCTTTTTTTATTAATCTGTAAAATCTAAAACTAGCGTATAAAACTAATAAACCCCCAAATATTCTTCTTCTTATCATAGCTATTTCTAACGGAAAATTATCCCAAAAAGTAACCAGATAGGCTAAAACTAAATAAAAACAAAATATTAAAAGTCCTAAAATAAACAGAAATCGCTGTTTGGGCGATTTCTGTTTTAATTTATTTAACCAATTCATATTACTCGTTTGCTGTAATTTCAATTGAAATAGGTAATGTATAGTATTGTTTAACACTTCTACCATTGTATACTCCTGGAGTCCATTTAGGAGACTTAGTTAAGATTCTAGTTGCCTCTTTTCCTAAACCTAGTCCTGCAGGACTTTCTTTTACAATTTGAATGTCTCTAATTGAACCATCATCCCAAACCACAAACTTGGCAACAACAGTACCTGTAGTAGTTTCATCAACTTCTGGCAAACGGAATGAACTTGCAATTTGCTTTCTAAAAGCATTCATACCACCTGGAGGAGAAGCCTGAACTTGAACTGAAGTAAAGATTTGGTTGTAATCCGTATCATCACCTTTTTGATCATCTTTAGATAATTCACCTGTTTTTTCAAGATTAGCATTAGCATCCCCTTTGGCTGTTTCTGAACCTGATTTTTTATCTGGATCCACAGGTGGGATTTCATTTTCAACAGTTTTCTTATTTACAACAACTGGAGGTACATTTTTTACAATGTCAACCACAGATTTTACCTTTTTAATAGGCTCTACCTTTTTTTGTTCTAAAATTTTCTTTTCCTCCTTTTTAATTGGAGTTTTCACTTTCTTAAGTTCTACCTTGGTAATTTTTGTTTCTTCCTTATCTTTACTTTTCATTGAAAGATATAAAACATAAACCAATCCAATAAAAAATATGGAAGAGAAAATTAATGCTAAAACGGTTCTCTTTGAACTATTTGTTCGTAATTCGTATGCTCCATAACTTTTATTACGTCCTTCGAATATATTGTCAATTAAACTAGCTTCGCTAAGGTTTACATTTCCACTCATTTTTCTATAATTAAAGTTATATTATTTTATCTTTTTGTCTTCAAGCATTTTTAAATCGCCTGGAGTTACATCAACAATCGAGTAGGAAAAGGGTTTCACTATTGCCATTTCATCAAGAATATCAACTAAATTTTTGTAATTTGCTGATTTACTTGCTTTGATAAGTACAATCATTCCTTGCTTTTTAGTATCGTCTACATGTTCTAAAACATATTTATTGTGCGCAATAAGTGCTTTTCTGATACCTTTTCCACCATAATTATCTAACTTTGGTTTACCATCAATATCTGCATCAACATAAGGAGCATCCGTCATACCAATATAATACACTAACTTATCATTTTTACCTAAAACAACCGTTAATGTTCTCCAAGCTGGAGTCTCTGGTGGATTAGCGTCATCATTGTTTTTAGTATTATCTGGTAAAGCTAAATCCATAGATTGTGGCTTAGACAATGTGGTTGTTAGGATAAAGAAAGTAATCAACAAGAAAGCCAAATCTACCATGGCTGTTAAATCAACTCCTGGATTCGATTTTTTACTTCTTACTTTACCGCCTTTACCGCCACCGCCACCGGTATTTAATTCTGCCATGTTATTTTTTTATTATAATTAAAAATCTTCATCTCTTAGAGAAGTTACTAAATAAAAATCATTCATGTTTTGCTTTTGAAGAATATCAAAAACATTCTTAACAACTGGATATTTTTCTTTAGAACCTCCTTTTATAGCTATTTCAATTTCCTTGATTTTCTCAGCACCTTTAGCTTGTTGTTCCATAACAACTGCTGCATTTGCATAATAAACCCAGTACGACAATTCATTCTCAGAAATATCTCCTTTGTAAGGAATACCAGCTTGAGTACCTGGTTTATTTCTCTCCGCATTTTTTAACGCTAATAAAGACTTTAATTGTTCCAATGGAACACCGAATGAATCTAATAATGAAAACTCATTTATTTCTTGTGGTGTAAAAGCAATATCATATTTTAATGACATCGCTTCTAAAGCAGCAATTCTGGTTTCTCTATCCGACATTCCAATATATACTGCACTATCACCAACTGTAATAGTAAATAAGTTTCTTTCTGGCAATTTTGCTTTTATGGTTGACGCAGGCGTATCTACTGGCTTAGGCTCAGGTACTTTTGATGTTGCTGTCATGATAAAAAAGGACAATAACAAAAACGCTACGTCACACATGGCCGTCATGTCGATTCTTGTGCTTTTTTTAGATGTTTTTATATTTGCCATTTTACTTTATTTAAACTTTATTATTTATTTAATGAAATCTTAGTTGCCTCCTTTAGCTCTTTTGTAAGCTTGAGAAATTGCGAAACCAGCTTCGTCAATAAAATAAGTTAAAGTATCAATTTTTGAAGTAAAATAGTTGTAAGCGATAACCGCTAAAGTTGAAGTAGAAATACCTGTAGCTGTATTAATTAAAGCCTCAGAAATACCATTTGCTAATTCCGCTTGGTCTGGAGTACCTTCTGCTAATCCAGCGAATGCTTTAATCATACCAGATACAGTTCCTAATAATCCTAATAATGTACCAATAGATACTAAAGTAGAAATAATAGTTAAGTGTTTTTCTAACATTGGCATTTCTAATGAAGTTGCTTGTTCTACTTCTTTAGTAATATTTTCAGTAGCTGTATCAACATCTAAACCGTCTTTTTTAACTTGCTCCGATTTTAATAAACCTGCTTTTATAACATTGGCAACAGAACCTTCTTGTTCATCACATGCAGCAATTGCACCTTGAACATCACCCGTTTTAATTTGTGATAACACTCCTTTTACGAAATTATCTAAATTTCCTTTTCCAGCTGCTTTTTTCAAAACAATAAATCTTTCTACAGAGAAAACGATAGTCATTAATAATAATCCCATTAACACAGGAACAATCATACCTCCTTTAAAAACCATACCTAAATAGTTCCCTGGTAAAGGTTGTCCATTTGGATCACCTTTAATGAAGTTTGCTGGTGCTCCCATTACAAATTTCCATAATAATGCTCCAATAACTATACAAATAACAATAGTTAAAGCTGCAAAAACACTACTTCCTTTGCTTCCTTTGTTCTCTACAGAAACGTTTAAATCCTGTCCCATTTTTTTAAAATTTTTAGTTTGAATTGATTAATTATTTGATTTCAATTTTATTTTGATAGTCGCAAATTTATGTGAATTAGATTTGAAAAAAAAACTAATTTCATAAAATTTATATTAACTTTTTGTAATTATACAACAATCATACCGAAAAAGTAATATGATAAAATTATCTTCAGTATTTATGGGTATTTTTTAATAATTATTCAATAAATTTAAGAAAAATAATATTTTTCTAATGTTAAGAGATTGTAAAGTTTTTTGTGTTCTATTTTATTTTAATTAAAACAAATAGAATTAATGATTCAAAACAATGCAGAGAAGCTAATTTTTTAGTTCTAAAACAAATAAACGTTTTCTAAAAATATTTAATACTTATTTTTTAACAGTTCAATAATTTTATTTTCTACAGCTTTACTGTTCCAATTTTGGTTAATATTTTCCATTTTCAATACTTCTTGCATGATTTCGTTTTGTCTATCGCCAATAGCTAACGCTTCTGAATACGGCTGATGACTAAATGTAACTCGAGAATATAAAGGTACCCACAATTGAGGGTGTTTATCTGAAAACCATTTTTCTATTTTCTTTTGTAACAAGAAATTAGCATCTGCTGTTTTTGAACTCATTTCCATAAAATTTCTATAAGAAAGTTCAGCAATAGCATCTGCATTTGGTTTTCGAGAGTTTTCGTAATCGTTTAATAAATTGGCCCAATCATCACCATATTTTTCAAACATTTCTTCTAAAACGGTAATGTCTTCAAATCCCGCATTCATTCCATGCCCATAAAAGGGAACAATGGCATGACAAGCATCGCCAATAAGAGCTACTTTATCGCTAAAAGTCCAAGGAAAACACTTCATAGTTACCAAATAACTTGTAGGATTTTTAAAAAAATCCTCGACTAAATCTGGTATTACTTCTTTAGTATCAGGAAAATGATTGGCAAAGAAATCGACCAATTGTTCCTTGCTTTTTATAGATTCGAACGAATTTTCACCATCATGCGGCATAAAAAGCGTACACGTAAAACTACCATCTAAATTAGCCAAAGCCATTAACATGAAATTGCCTCGAGGCCATATATGTAAAGAGTTTTTATCTAATTTATGTGTGCCATCAGCGTTGGCGGGAATATTTAATTCTTTGTATCCTACATTTAAAAATTCTTGAGAATAATTAAACATGCTTTGACGTTGCATTTTATGTCTAATTCTCGAAAAAGCGCCATCGGCACCAAAAGTAATATCGTAATCATGTGTTGTCCACTCGCCTTTTTCAGAATCGCCTGTAGAGATGGTTGCTGAAGTCAAATCGACATCCCATACTTTTTCTTCAAAGAAAAAAACCACGCCTGCTTTTTCTGCTAAATCCACCATTTTTTTATTCAACAAACCTCTTGAAAGTGAATAAATTACTTCGCCGTCTTTTCCGTAAAACTGTTCATTAACGGTATCTTTTTCGGTATGAATGGCTCGTTTATCAACAGGAATTCCTATTCCTAAAACTTCCTGATCTAAGCCCACTTCGCGTAACGCTCTTACACCTCTATCTGACAAAACAAGATTAATTGATCGTCCTGAAAAATTGATTTTTCGAATATCTGGACTTCTGTCATACACATGAACGGTGTGACCTCGTTTTGTAAGATAAATTCCTAATAAAGTTCCAACTAATCCGGAACCTACTATTGCAATTTTTTTTGGTGTTTGCTTTGACATATATTATGTACTAATTATGTAGTTTAAATTAAAAGTGTTTGGTTTAATTTTTAAAACTCAATTCTATTACCAACGTTTAGTTTTTGTGATTTGGCAAAAATGCCACACATATGAAATAACATTCTTGCGCCTACATTTCCGTCCCAATCGTCATTTTCTCCTGGTGCCACTTCTACTAAATCAAAACCAATTATTTCTTTACCAGAAAGAACCAATAAATTAAATAAATAGGTAGCTTGTTCAAATGAAAAACCACCAGGAACAGGCGTTCCAGTATTTGGACAATACCAAGGATACATTCCGTCTATATCAAAAGAAATAGTGACTTTTTGAGGTAATTGCATTATAATTTCTTCACATTGTTGTTTCCATGTTTGTCCTTCAAATGTTTTAGCTTTCATATCTACATCTGTATGCACAATAACTCTTCCTTTGGCATCTTTAACTATTTTTACCTCTTGTTCGCAAAAATCTCTAATGCCAACTTGAACAATTTTTGAAACTTGAGGAATTTGTAAGGTGTTATACATTATGGAAGCATGAGAATAGGTAAACCCTTCGTAAGCCACGCGCAAATCCATATGTGCATCTAAATGTAAAATACCAAAACTTTCGTGTTGGGTAGCCAAAGCTTCATAATAACCTAGCGGTGTACTGTGATCGCCACCTAAAAGCGCTACTTTTTTTCCTTTATTTTGCCAAAATAATACTTTTTCTTTCACTTCTGAATGAAGCGTTCTGCATGCAGCATTAATTTTATGTAAATCCTCCAATAAAGCAGGAAACGTTTCCAAATCTTCGCCATTTTCCAATGTTTGAATAATAGGTTGCGCCAAATCTTTATACTTTTCAGAATTTTTTGCCCATTGTTTTGGAGCTTCATCCATATAAATACCTAATTTCCATAATTCTGGAAAATCTTGATGCAATAAATCTACTTGAAATGAAGCATCAAAAACTGCAGCAGGACCTTCAGAAGCTCCCGATCCATAACTCACTGTAACTTCCCAAGGCACTGGAATAATAATAATATCAGATTCTTCTGCAGTAAATGGTAATCCAAAAACGGTAGCATCGGCTAAACCAGGTTGTGATGGATCAAAATTTTCTATTTTTTGTTGTTTATTCATTTTGGATATTCTATTTTAAAATTCCTTTTTTCAAAATTTGACCGAAATTATAAATATCTTCAAAAGAGGTGTAAAATGGTACAGGTGCTAAACGAATAACATTAGGTTCGCGCCAATCTGTAACCACTCCGTTTTGCATTAAATAAGTAAATAATTCTTTTCCTTGTCCGTGTAAATATACTGACAATTGACAACCTCTTTCAGATTGATTAGTTGGGGTGATGACTTCAAAATTTGCTTGTGGAATTTCTTTATCAATTTCATGAAGAATAAATTCTAAATAGGAAGTAATTTGATTTCTTTTAGCAATTAATTTTTCCATGCCAACTTCCGCAAACATTTCGACTGTTGCCAAATAGGGTGCCAAAGACAAAACGGGTAAGTTGCTTACTTGCCAGCCATTTGCGCCTTCAACCGCATCAAAATTGGGTTCCATTAAAAAGCGTCGAGATTTATTGTGCCCGTACCAACCTGCAAATCGGTCTAGTTCTTTATTAGAATGGTGTTTTTCGTGTACAAAATATCCAGAAGCATTTCCTGGACCTGAATTCATGTATTTATAACTACACCAAGCGGCAAAATCAATATTCCAATCGTGTAAATTTAATTCAATATTTCCTGCAGCATGTGCTAAATCCCAACCTACAAGTGCACCTGCTTTATGTCCAGCTGCGGTAATAGTTTTCATATCGAAAACTTGACCAGTATAATAGTTAACTCCACCTATAAAAACAAGGGCCAACTCGTCTCCTAATTCTTCAATTTTTGCTAAAATATCTTCTAGACGAGTGGTTAATTCACCATCTCTGCGTTTGATTTCAACAATAGCGTCTTTTGGATCAAAGCCGTGAAATTTCACCTGACTTTGCAACATATATTGATCCGAAGGAAAAGCTTTTTCTTCACAAAGAATTTTAATTCTCTTGCCTTTTGGTTGGTAAAAAGAAACTAAAAGTAAATGTAAATTCACAGTTAATGTATTCATTACACCAACTTCTGAAGGCTTTGCTCCTACAATTTTTGATAAGGGTTCGCAAAATCTTTCATGGTAATCCCACCATGGTTTCTCCGAATAAAAATGACCTTCTACAGCCATATTTGCCCAATCATCCATAATATCATCCACATATTTTTTGGTGATTTTTGGTTGTAATCCTAATGAGTTTCCAGTAAAATATATTACATTTTGATTGTTATGTTGGGGAAAGTAAAATTCGTTTTTATACGATTTTAATTCATCCTTTGCATCTAAGCTTATTGCGAATTCTCTAGTATTTTGAAAGTTCATGTTTAGTAGGTATTAAAGCGTAAAAGTAACAAAAAAATAAGATATAAAAAACCCAACATTTCGTTGGGTTTATATTTTAAAAATCTAAAATAAGTTCAGTTAATCAATTATAAAATTAACATCGCATCACCGTAAGAGTAGAAATTATATTTTTCTTTTATGGCAATTTCATATGCTTTTTTCATTAAATCATGTCCACAAAATGCAGAAACCATCATTAAAAGTGTAGATTTTGGCGTATGAAAGTTAGAAACCATAGCATCTGCTAAACTAAAATCGTATGGCGGATAAATAAATTTATTTGTCCAACCTGAATATGGATTTAACGTTCGCATAGAAGATACTGTACTCTCCATCGCACGCATAGATGTAGTACCGATACAACAAACTTTATTTTTTTTAGTTCTGGCTCCGTTAATAATATCACACGCTTCTTGTGTAACCACCATTTCTTCAGAATCCATTTTATGTTTTGATAAATCTTCCACTTCAACTGGATTAAAAGTACCCAATCCTACGTGTAAAGTAACTTCCGCAAAATTAATTCCTTTAATTTCAAGACGTTTCATTAAATGCTTAGAAAAATGCAATCCGGCAGTTGGTGCGGCTACAGAACCTTCTTCTTTCGCATAAATTGTTTGATAACGTTCCGCGTCTTCTGGAGTTACTTCACGATTAATATATTTAGGGATAGGTGTTTCTCCTAACTCAATTAATTTTTCTCTAAATTCCTCATAAGAACCATCATATAAAAAACGTAATGTTCTTCCACGGGAAGTTGTATTATCAATAACTTCAGCAACCAACGAATCGTCTTCACCAAAATACAATTTATTTCCAATTCTAATTTTACGAGCTGGGTCTACTAAAACATCCCACAAACGTTGCTCTGCATTTAATTCTCTTAATAAGAAAACTTCAATTCTTGCACCCGTTTTTTCTTTATTACCATACAAACGAGCAGGAAAAACCTTAGAATTGTTTAACACCATTACGTCTCCATCATCAAAATAGTCAATAATATCTTTAAACATCTTATGTTCTATTTCTCCGGTTTTTCTATGAATCACCATTAAGCGAGATTCATCTCTATTTTCTGAAGGAAATTCTGCTAGTAATTCTTCTGGTAAATTGAACTGGAAGTGTGATAATTTCATATTTTGAGTTTAAGAGATTATGATTTAAAACTTGTTAGATTTTTTAACCGTGTGCAAATATACGATTGTGAGATAGGCGATGTCAAGTAAAAACGTATATATTTTTAAATTCATCACAAAGACGGCAATTCGCAAGGTATATTTAATGAACAAAGTAAGTAAACTTATAAAAAATAAGATTTCACCCGTAAAATACTTATTGAAAATTACAAATAAATTGAAATAAAAAAGTCCCGAAAAATCGGGACTTTTAATTTTATTTTCTGTCTTCAAACTTAAGAAACTCTCTTAAAGGATGACCTGTATACACTTGTCTTGGACGACCAATAGGTTCTTTGTTTATTCGCATTTCTTTCCATTGTGCAATCCAACCTGGCAAACGACCAATTGCAAATAAAACCGTAAACATATCTGTAGGAATTCCTAAAGCACGATAAATAATACCAGAATAGAAGTCAACATTTGGATATAATTTTCTTTCTACGAAATACGGATCTACTAAAGCAGATTCTTCTAATTTTTTGGCTATAGCTAAAATCGGGTCATTCACACCTAACTCAGCTAAAACTTCATCAGCCGCTTTTTTAATGATTTTGGCTCTTGGATCAAAATTCTTATATACTCTATGCCCAAATCCCATTAAACGGAATTCATCATTTTTATCTTTTGCTTTTGCTAAATATTTATCAGCATCGCCACCATCTTTTTGTATGGCTTCTAACATTTCTAAAACAGCTTGATTAGCACCACCATGCAGTGGTCCCCATAACGCTGAAACACCTGCAGAAATTGATGCAAATAATCCAGCATGAGATGAACCTACCATACGAACTGTTGATGTTGAACAGTTTTGCTCATGATCTGCATGTAAAATAAACAATTTATCTAAAGCGGCTACTACTGTTGGATTAACATTGTATGGTCCCGTAGGTAATTTAAACATTAATTGCATGAAATTATCTACATACCCAATAGTATTGTCATAATAGTTTAATGGGAATCCCATGCTTTTTCTGTATGTCCAAGTTGCTAAAACAAGGAATTTACCCATAGTTTTACAAATGGCTTCATACATTTCTTTTTCATTTTCAACATTTACTACTTTTGGATTAAAAGCCGTAAGTGCACTTGTTAATGCAGATAAAACGCCCATTGGGTGAGCTGTTTTTGGAAAACCATCAATAATGTTTTTCATTTCTTCATTAACTAAAGTATATTTTCGGATGTTGGTTTCAAAATCTGATAGTTGTTCTCTTGATGGTAATTCACCAAAAATTACTAAGTAGGAAACTTCTAAAAAACTTGTTTTATCTGCTAAATCTTCTATAGAATATCCTCGATATCTTAAAATTCCTTCTTCACCATCAAGAAAGGTAATATCACTTTTACAAACTCCTGAATTTTTATAACCTGGGTCGTAAGTAATTGCACCTGATAAATCTCTTAATTTACTAATATCAATAGCCGTTTCGTTTTCACTTCCCACCAAAATAGGAAGTTCAAATTTGTTACCATTAATCTCTATAATTGCATTTTTTGACATGATAATATGTATATTTTATAAGTATAACAATCTTAGATGCGAATTTAATCAATAATTTTTGAATTTTAAAATTAATATATAGTTAAATTACACAGTAGGTATATATAAATTTATTAAAGAAAAACGTAAAAAAACACCTTAAAGGTTATTGAAACCTTTAAGGTGTTATATATAGTATATTCATAAAATGCTGAAACGAGTTCAACAAAGTAAAAGTTTTATTTTACTTTAAAAGCATTAGCACCTGGAAAGTACGCTACTTCGTTTAATTCTTCCTCAATACGCAACAATTGATTATATTTTGCCATACGATCTGAACGAGAGGCTGACCCTGTTTTAATTTGACCACAGTTTAACGCCACAGCTAAATCTGCAATTGTGTTATCTTCTGTTTCGCCAGAACGGTGACTCATCACAGAAGTATACCCTGCATTATGAGCCATATTAACAGCTGCAATTGTTTCAGATAACGTACCGATTTGGTTTACTTTAATTAAAATTGAATTGGCGATTCCTTCATTGATACCACGAGAAAGTCTATCTACGTTTGTTACAAATAAATCGTCACCTACTAATTGAACTTTGTTACCAATTTTATCTGTTAAGTACTTCCAACCACTCCAATCGTCTTCATACATACCATCTTCAATAGAAATAATTGGATATTTTGAAGCCAATTCAGCTAAATAATCGGCTTGTTCTTCAGACGTTCTGATTTTTCCACCAGGACCTTCAAATTTTGTATAATCGTATTTTCCATTTACATAAAACTCTGAAGCGGCACAGTCTAAAGCTATCTTAACATCTTCACCAAAAGAATAACCCGCAGTTTCCACTGCTAATTTAATCGTATCTAAAGCATCTTCAGTTCCTCCGGCTAAATTAGGAGCAAAACCCCCTTCATCTCCAACGGCTGTTGATAAGTTTCTATCGTGTAATACTTTTTTCAGGTTATGAAAAATCTCCGTTCCCATTTGCATGGCGTGAGTAAATGAAGTAGCTTTTACAGGAATAATCATAAATTCTTGAAAGGCAATTGGCGCATCTGAATGCGAACCACCGTTGATAATATTCATCATTGGAACGGGTAATGTATTTCCTGAAACACCTCCTACATATCTATATAAAGGCATACCTAATTCGTTTGCAGCAGCTTTCGCTACAGCTAAAGAAACACCTAAAATAGCATTTGCACCTAAATTAGATTTATTAGGCGTACCGTCTAATTCAATCATCATTTTATCGATAGCGTTTTGTTCAAAAACTGACATTCCTACCAATTCTGAAGCTATAGTTGAATTTACATTTTCAACAGCTTTTAAAACACCTTTGCCCATATAAGCTTTTCCCCCATCACGTAATTCAACTGCTTCATGTTCGCCAGTAGAAGCGCCAGATGGAACTGCTGCTCTTCCTAAAATTCCATTTTCTGTAATTACATCAACTTCAATAGTAGGATTACCTCTGGAATCTAATATTTGTCTTGCGTGAACTTTAATTATAATGCTCATATTTATGAATTTTGAATTGTGAATTATAAATTGTGAATTACAAATATATTATTAATTGAGATTGAATGTGTATAAATAATTTAAAATTATCAACGATAACGTTTTAGTTTTTTGATGTTTTGATATTTTCGATAAATTCATCGAATAAATAACTAGAATCGTGAGGTCCAGGACTCGCTTCTGGATGATATTGAACCGAAAAACAGTTTTTTGATTTCATTTTCATACCTGCAACAGTTCCATCATTTAAATGAACATGTGTTAATTCAAAATCAGGATGATTTTCTAATTGCTCTTTATTCACAGCAAATCCATGGTTTTGAGAAGTAATTTCACCCTTACCTGACACCAGGTTTTTCACCGGATGATTGATTCCTCTGTGTCCGTTGAACATTTTATATGTAGAAATTCCATTTGCTAAAGCAATTACTTGATGTCCCAAACAAATTCCAAATAATGGTTTGTTTTCAGATAATATATTTTTTGCTACTTCTTGCGCAGATGCTAAAGGATCTGGATCTCCAGGACCATTTGATAAGAAATATCCATCCGGATTAAAGGCTTTCATTTCGCTAAAAGTGGCATTATATGGAAACACTTTAATATAACAATCACGTTTGGCTAAATTTCTTAAAATATTTGTTTTGATTCCTAGATCTAAAGCGGCAATTTTATAAGTTGCGTTTTCATCTCCGAAAAAATAAGGTTCTTTCGTTGAAACTACTGAAGCCAAATCTAAACCTTCCATATTTGGTGCTTGTTCCAATTTTATTTTCAAATCTTCAATTGAAGTGCCGTCTGTAGAAATAATTGCATTCATAGCGCCGTTATCTCTAATATAACTAACTAAAGCACGTGTATCGACATCAGAAATTACTATTAAATTTTGTTTTTCTAGGTAGTCATACAAACTTTCAGAAGCGTCTACTCGAGAATAATTCATGCTAAAATTTTTACAAACTAATCCAGAAATTTTTACAGAATCTGATTCTACTTCATTAACATTTACGCCATAATTACCTATATGAGCATTGGTTGTAACCATAATTTGCCCAAAATATGAAGGATCAGTAAATATCTCTTGATAGCCAGTTGTTCCGGTATTAAATGCAATTTCCCCAAAAGTTGTACCTGAAATTCCAATTGATTTTCCGTAGAAAATAGTTCCGTCTTTAAGTAACAGTACTGCTTGTTGTTTGTTGTTGTATTTCATCAGTTGTTGTAGTTTTAAAAAATAGATAAGCTTCAAATTTTGAGTTACCTTATTTATATTGCAAAATTACGTTATAGTATTTATAAAAAAAAAGGATAAACAAAAATTTGTTTATCCTTTTTTAATTATTTAAATCAATGACTTCATGATTATTCAGAAGCTTCTGTTGTTTCAGTTGATTCAGCAGCAGGAGTTTCTTCCGCTACAGTTTCATCTGCTTTTTTAGATTTACCTCTACGAGTAGCTGCTTTTTTAACTTCTTTTTTAGCAGTTGAATAAATTGTATTAAAATCTACAAGTTCAATCATAGCCATATCTGCGTTATCCCCTAAACGGTTTCCTAACTTAATAATACGAGTATAACCTCCTGGACGATCAGCTACTTTATCAGCTACTTCTCTGAACAATTCTGTTACCGCATATTTACTTCTTAAATAAGAAAAACAAATACGTCTGTTGTGCGTTGTATCTTCTTTTGATTTTGTTACAAGAGGCTCAAAAAATTGTTTTAAAGCTTTCGCTTTCGCAACAGTTGTATTGATACGCTTGTGTTCAATTAGCGAACATGCCATATTAGCAAGCATTGCTTTTCTATGACCTGTTTGTCTACTTAAATGGTTGAATTTTTTTCCGTGTCTCATGACGTAATTATTTTATCTTCATCTTGCATCAATCCGCTTTGGAGAGCAAAATATGAATGAATTATTCTTTATCTAACTTGTATTTTGCTAAATCCATTCCAAAAGTAAGGTTTTTATTTGCCACTAACTCATCTAATTCAGTTAGTGATTTTTTACCGAAATTACGGAATTTCATTAAATCGTTTTTATTGAAAGAAACTAGGTCTCCTAATGTATCAACTTCAGCCGCTTTTAAGCAATTTAATGCTCTTACTGATAAGTCCATATCAACTAATTTAGTTTTCAAAAGTTGTCTCATGTGTAATGATTCCTCATCATAGGACTCCGTTTGAGCAATTTCATCAGCCTCAAGCGTGATTCTTTCGTCAGAAAACAACATAAAATGGTGAATCAACGTTTTAGCTGCTTCTGTCAATGCATCTTTAGGATTAATTGAACCATCCGTTTTGATTTCGAAAACTAGTTTTTCGTAATCTGTTTTTTGTTCCACACGGAAGTTTTCAATTGAATACTTCACATTTTTTACAGGCGTATAAATAGAGTCTGTAAAAATTGTTCCCATGGGAGCATTAGGTTTTTTATTTTCTTCAGCAGGAACATATCCTCTACCTTTTTCAATAGAAAGTTCCATGTTGATAGTTGTTTTGCTGTCTAAATTACAAATTACTAAATCTGGATTTAAAACTTGAAAACCAGAAATAAATTTTTGGAAATCACCAGCTGTAATTTGATCTTTACCAGAAAGAGAGATAGAAACTGATTCGTTATCTACATCTTCAATTTGACGTTTGAAACGTACTTGTTTAAGATTTAAGATAATTTCAGTTACATCTTCTACTACACCAGAAATTGTTGAAAATTCATGTTCAACCCCTTCTATTCTTACAGATGTAATAGCAAAACCTTCTAATGCAGAAAGTAAAACTCTTCTTAAAGCGTTACCAACTGTTAATCCATAACCAGGTTCTAAAGGTCTAAATTCGAATTTACCTTCAAAATCGGTAGAATCGATCATGATAACTTTATCGGGCTTTTGAAAATTAAATATTGCCATATCTTCGACTAATGTCAATTATTATTTGTTATACAACTCAACGATTAGTTGCTCTTTAATATTTTCTGGAATTTGAAGTCTTTGAGGCACCGTTACAAACGTTCCTTGTTTTGTATCATTATTCCAAGTAATCCACTCATATACAGCAGAATTGTTAGCTAAAGAGCTTTCAATTGCTTCAAGAGATTTAGATTTTTCACGTACTGCAACAACATCTCCAGGTTTTAAGTGGTAAGAAGGTACATTTACCAATTCACCATTTACGGTGATATGTCTGTGAGAAACGAATTGACGAGCAGATCTACGAGTAGGTGCAATACCCATTCTGTACACTACATTATCTAAACGAGCTTCACAAAGTTGTAACAAGATTTCACCTGTTACACCTGAAGCAGCAGCTGCTTTTTCAAATAAATTTCTGAATTGACGCTCTAAAATACCATAGGTATATTTTGCTTTTTGCTTTTCCATTAACTGGACAGCATATTCAGATTTTTTACCTCTTCTTTTTGCCAAACCATGTTGACCAGGAGGATAATTTCTTCTTTCGAAAGCTTTATCTTCTCCGAAAATTGCTTCACCAAACTTACGGGCGATTCTTGTTTTTGGACCAGTATATCTTGCCATTTTACAAATTTTAATTTAAGGTAGGGATTATGAATTAAGGTCTTTCCTTCGATAATCTAAATTCCTACCTTTGTTTTATACTAATTGTTATACTCTTCTTCTCTTTGGAGGACGACATCCATTATGAGGCATTGGAGTAACATCAATAATTTCAGTTACTTCAATTCCGCTGTTATGGATTGATCTAATAGCAGATTCTCTACCATTTCCTGGACCTTTAACGTAAACTTTTACTTTTTTAAGTCCAGCTTCAAGAGCTACTTTTCCACAATCTTCAGCAGCCATTTGGGCCGCGTACGGAGTATTCTTTTTAGAACCTCTGAAACCCATTTTACCGGCTGATGACCAAGAAATAACTTCACCTTTCTTGTTTGTTAAAGAAATGATGATGTTGTTAAAAGTAGCACTAATATGTGCTTCTCCAGAAGACTCAACGATAACTTTACGTTTTTTTGCAGTTGCCTTAGCCATATTATTTACTATTTAGTTGCTTTTTTCTTGTTTGCAACAGTTTTTCTTTTACCTTTTCTTGTTCTCGAGTTGTTTTTTGTTCTTTGACCTCTTAAAGGTAATCCCGCTCTGTGGCGAATACCTCTTTGACATCCGATATCCATTAAACGTTTGATGTTTAATGTGATTTCTGAACGTAATTCACCTTCGATTTTAAATGATGAAACCGCTTCACGAATTGCTCCGATTTCGTCATCATTCCAATCAGATACTTTTTTATCTTGGCTTACATTGGCTTTTTCTAAAACCTCTATAGCTCTACTTTTACCCATACCAAAAATGTATGTTAAAGCGATAACTCCTCTTTTGTTTTTTGGGATATCAACCCCTGCTATTCTTGCCATAATTATCCTTGTCTTTGTTTAAATCTAGGATTCTTTTTGTTAATAACGTATAATCTTCCTTTTCTACGCACGATAATACATTCTGCGCTTCTTTTTTTAACTGATGCTCTTACTTTCATCTTAATTTGCTTTATGCTATATGCTTTATGCTTTAAGCTAACTGCTTATTGCCTATCGCCTATGGCTTATTTAGTATCTATAAGTAATTCTAGCTTTAGACAAATCATAAGGACTCATTTCAAGTTTAACCTTGTCTCCTGGTAACAACTTAATGTAATGCATTCGCATTTTACCTGAGATGTGAGCAATTACAACATGTCCGTTTTCTAATTCCACTCGAAACATTGCATTAGATAATGCCTCTACAATGCTTCCGTCTTGTTCTATTGCTGATTGTTTTGCCATAATTAATTAAGCGACAGCTTTTCTATTTTTACCACTTTTCATTAAACCATCATAATGTTTGTTTAACAAGTATGAATTGATTTGTTGAATCGTATCGATTGCAACTCCGACCATAATAATTAACGAAGTACCACCATAAAAATAAGCCCATGCACCTTGAACATCTAACAATCCGTGAATAATAGCAGGGAACACTGCAATTAAAGCCAAGAATAATGAACCTGGAAATGTGATTAGAGACATTAACTTATCTAAGAAATCTCCAGTTTCTGCTCCTGGTTTAATACCTGGTATGAAACCTCCACTTCTTTTTAAGTCATCTGCCATTTTATTGGTAGGCACCGTAATAGCGGTGTAAAAATACGTAAAAATAACAATTAATAAGGCAAAAACTACATTATAAACTAAACCGAAAGGATCTTTAAACATATTTGAAATGCTTAAAGCCGTATCAGACTTAGATAATCCAGCTAATGCAGCAGGTATAAACATAATTGCTTGCGCAAAAATAATTGGCATAACACCTGCAGAGTTTAACTTTAATGGAATAAATTGTCTATTATCATCCATTGCATCCGATTCGAAATCACCAGAAACTGATCTTCTTGCGTATTGAACCTGAACTTTTCTTAAAGCCATTACTAATAATATTGTAGCTATAATAACTAATAACCAAATAATTACTTCAATAATGATTTTCATTGGTCCACCATTGTTAATTGCAGTTGCAAATTCTTGCATAAATGCTTCTGGCATTCTAGCTAAAATTCCTACCATAATTAATAATGATATTCCGTTACCAATTCCTTTTTCAGTAATTCTTTCTCCTAACCACATTGCAAAAATAGTTCCCGAAACGATAATTAATACGGACCCAAATAAAGGAAAGAAAGAAAAGAAATCTGGATTTACAAATGCTTCAGCGGGTAAGGTTTGTTTTAAATTAAAAATATAACCTGGCCCTTGAACCAATGTGATTGCTATTGTTAACCAACGTGTAATTTGGTTAATAGTTTTTCTACCACTTTCGCCATCTTTTTGAAGTTTCTGTAAATAAGGAATAGCAATCCCCATTAATTGAACTACAATCGATGCAGAGATATAAGGCATAATTCCTAATGCAAAGATAGAAGCTTCCGAGAAAGCACCACCTGTAAATACATTGATTAACCAACCAATACCTCCTTCTGTTTGATTAGAAAGACTTTGCAATTTTGTTGAATCAATACCTGGCAATGTTACTTGTGAACCAAAACGATACACAAGTAAAATTCCAAGTGTAACTAAAATTTTATTTTTTAGTTCTTCTATTTTCCAAACATTGATAAATGATTCTATAAATTTCTTCATAGTGATACTAATTAAAGAATTACTACTTCTCCTCCAGCAGCTTCGATAGCCGCTTTTGCAGTTGCAGTAAATTTGTGAGCACTAACTTTTAACTTTGTTTTTAGCTCACCTCTACCTAAAATCTTTACTAAGCTATTTTTGGTAGCTAAACGAGTATCTACAAATACTGTAAAATCTACAGCTTCTGTGATTACACCGTTTTCTACTAAACCTTGTAAAGTATCAAGATTTATACCTTGATATTCTACTCTATTGATGTTTTTAAAACCAAATTTTGGTACTCTTCGTTGAAGAGGCATTTGACCTCCTTCAAAACCAATTTTCTTTGAATAACCAGAACGAGATTTGGCTCCTTTGTGACCTCTTGTAGAGGTACCACCTTTACCAGAACCTTCACCTCTACCTACTCTTTTGTTTTGGTTGTGAACAGAACCTTCTGCTGGTTGTAAATTACTTAAATTCATAACATGTATCTTGTTATTTAGTTTCTTCTACAGAAACTAAGTGTTTAACTTTATTTACCATTCCAAGTACAGCAGGACTTGCATCGTGCTCTACAACTTGACCCATTTTTCTGATACCAAGAGCGATTAATGTTCTCTTTTGGTCTAATGGACAGTTGATTTTACTTCTAACTTGTTTTACTAAAATTTTCATATCTCCTTGATTTATCCTTTAAATACTTTATCTAAAGATACTCCTCTTTGTTTTGCAACAGTAAGAGCACTTCTCATTTGTAACAAAGCATCAAAAGTTGCTTTTACTACGTTGTGAGGATTTGATGAACCTTGAGATTTTGATAATACATCGTGTACACCAACTGATTCTAATACCGCACGTACAGCACCACCAGCGATAACTCCGGTACCGTGTGAAGCAGGCATTAAGAATACTCTAGCACCACCAAATTTACCTTTTTGCTCATGAGGAACAGATTGTCCACTTAAAGGAATTTTAACTAAATTTTTCTTTGCATCTTCTACTGCTTTCGCAATTGCTTCAGAAACATCTTTAGATTTTCCTAAACCGTGACCTACTACTCCGTTTTCATCTCCAACTACAACAATAGCTGAAAAACCAAAAGCTCTACCACCTTTAGTTACTTTAGTAACACGATTAACACTAACCAAACGATCTTTTAATTCAAGACCTGCTGGTTTCACTAATTCTACGTTTTTATAATTTTGATACATACCTTAGAATTTAAGTCCCGCTTCTCTAGCTCCTTCAGCTAACGATTTAACACGTCCATGGTATAAGTTTCCTCCTCTATCAAAAGTGATAGTAGAAACACCAGCTTTAAGCGCTTTTTCAGCGATCAATTTACCAACTGCGCTTGCAGTTTCGATTTTAGTACCTGTAGTAACTTCTTTATCTCTCGATGAAGCAGCAACTAAAGTAACACCGTTTACATCATCTATGATTTGTGCATAGATTTCCTTATTACTTCTAAAAACAGAAAGTCTAGGTTGAGCAGCAGTTCCGCTTACAGTCTTTCTGATTCTGAACTGTATTCTTTGTCTTCTTTCAGATTTTGTTAATGACATAACTTTATATTTTAAGCTGATTTACCTGCTTTTCTTCTTACTTCCTCACCAACAAACTTAACCCCTTTACCTTTGTACGGTTCTGGTTTACGGAAAGCTCTGATTTTAGCAGCAACCTGTCCTAATAATTGTTTGTCAAATGAAGTTAATTTCACTATCGGATTTTTACCTTTTTCCGAGATGGTTTCAACACTTACTTCAGATACTACTTCTAGTACGATATTGTGAGAAAAACCTAAAGCTAAATCTAATTTTTGACCTTGGTTTGATGCTCTATATCCTACTCCAACTAATTCTAATTGTTTTGTGAAACCTTCTGCTACTCCAATAATCATGTTATTGATTAATGAACGATAAAGTCCGTGTTTCGCTCGCTCATTCTTATGATCTGTTGCACGTTCAACGATAACATTGTTATCTTCAATTTTGATCGTTACATCAGAATATTCCTGAGTAAGCTCGCCTAATTTTCCTTTTACTGTAACTACAGCATCTTTCACTTCTACAGTTACTCCTGCTGGAATTGCAATTGGATTTTTACCTATTCTTGACATCTTATATGGTCTTTAAAATTAGTATACGTAACAAATTACTTCACCACCTACATTTAATTGTTTAGCCATTTTACCTGTCATAACTCCTTTAGAAGTTGACACGATAGCAATACCTAAACCATTTAAAATTCTTGGGATGTTTGTAGAACTTGCGTACTTACGTAAACCTGGTTTACTAATTCTTTGGATATCTTTAATTACTGACTCTTTAGTATCTTTATCATACTTTAAAGCGATTTTGATAGTACCTTGTACGGTAGCATCTTCAAATTTGTAACTTAAGATATATCCTTGATCGAATAAAATCTTTGTGATTTCTTTTTTCAAGTTCGAAGCAGGAATTTCAACCACTTTGTGATTTACTCTAGCTGCGTTTCTTACTCTAGTAAGATAATCGGCAATTGGATCTGTATACATATGTATAAAATTGCGATTATGGTTTTCAGGAAGCACTCGCTTCCCGAACCTTTAATCAATTAAAATTATTTTTTGGTTTGCAAAAGTAATAACTTTTTGCGAGATTACCAAGAAGCTTTTTTAACTCCTGGTATTAAACCTTGATTTGCCATTTCACGGAATGTTACACGTGAAAGACCAAATTGACGCATATACCCTCTTGGTCTACCCGTTAATTTACAACGATTGTGTAAACGAATTGGCGAAGCGTTTTTAGGTAATTTTTGTAATGCTTCATAATCTCCGGCTTTTTTCAAAGCTTTTCTTTTTTCAGCATATTTATCTACAACAGCTTGTCTTTTAACCTCACGGGCTTTCATTGATTCTTTAGCCATAACTTAGTTCTTTTTGAAAGGTAAACCTAATTCAGTTAATAATGATTTTGCTTCTTTATCTGTTTCAGCAGAAGTAACAAAAGTAATATCCATTCCAGAAATTTTGTTTACTTTATCAATATCAATTTCAGGAAAAATGATTTGTTCTAAAACTCCTAGGTTATAATTACCTCTTCCGTCAAATCCTGTAGATTTAATTCCACCAAAATCTCTTACACGAGGTAAAGATGATGTAATAAGTCTATCTAAAAACTCATACATTCTTTCACCACGTAAAGTAACTTTAGCACCAATAGGCATACCTTTTCTTAGTTTAAATGATGCAACGTCTTTCTTTGAAATTGTAGCAACGGCTTTTTGACCAGTAATTTTAGTTAACTCATCAACAGCATAATCTACTAATTTTTTGTCAGACACAGCAGCACCTACACCACGGCTAATAACAATCTTTTCCAATTTTGGAACTTGCATTACATTTTTGTAACCAAATTCTTCTTTCAAAGCAGCAACTATTCTGCTTTTATATTCTTCCTTTAGTCTTGGTAAGTATCCCATAACTATATAACTTGATTAGATTTTTTTGAAAATCTTACTTTTGTTTCTCCATCCATTCTAAAACCAACTTTAGAAGTTTCTTTTGTTTTAGCGTCTAATAACGCTAAGTTAGAAATATGGATTGGAGCTTCTTTTTTCACGATTCCACCTTGTGGGCTTTTTGCACTTGGTTTCGTATGTTTTGAAACCATGTTTAATCCTTCCACTACAGCTTTGTTTTTATCGCGAATTACACGTAAAACTTTACCTTCTTGTCCTTTATGATCACCAGCATTAACACGTACTAGGTCTCCTGATTTTATTTTAATTT
>Ga0164295_10000653_pt1 | contig 29084 bp, 32 predicted proteins | sample GEODES006metaG_FD_111798 | JGI IMG/M metagenome (GOLD analysis project Ga0164295, IMG submission 111798) | Oligotrophic lake water microbial communities from Sparkling Lake, Wisconsin, USA - GEODES006 metaG | ecosystem: Environmental > Aquatic > Freshwater > Lake | place: USA: Sparkling Lake... | reverse complement strand
TTTGCTGCTAGTGGCCGACTCACCCGCCACCCGCAGCCTCGATGTGCACGCCGCCTCAGGTCTGGCGGTGGCGGCCGTCTTCGTTCTCCTGGTGTAACCACCGCTATTGGCTCTGTTCGGCCCGAAGTTGTTCTGGCCCTTCATCCCTCGGGCGGGATCGGCGGAGATCACCACCACCGGCGCCTGGCATCGGGTGGCTGACTGGGTGTCCGGCCATGCCGGTCGGGTGGCGGTGGCATCGGTAGTCGTGCTGGGCGTCCTGGCCACCGGTTTGATCGGGATACCGGTGGGCTTGTCGCTGATCGATCAGTTTCGGGTGCGTGCCGACTCCGTAGACGGTTTCAAGACCCTGTCCGCGCACTTTCCCGGCGGACTGACCGATCCGACCCGAGTGGTCGCCCGCACCGTCGATACCGTACCGGTTGAGGCGGCAATTGCGGCTACGCCGGGTATCGCATCGGTGACCCCGGCCGGGGTCTCCGATACAGGGCTGAGCCAGTGGCAGGTCGTCCTCGATGCCACACCGGCTTCCGATGCGGCCTTCAGTACTGTTGCGGCACTTCGCGATTCGGTGCGTCAATCCGACCCCACCGCGCTCGTCGGCGGCTCGGATGCCACAGCACTGGACACTAAGAACACTGCGGTCCGGGACCGCTGGGTGGTGATCCCGGCGATTCTCATCGTGGTGCTCGCAGTGCTCTACGTACTACTGCGGGCGATGCTGACGCCACTGGTGCTGGTGGCAACGACGACGCTGTCGACGCTGGCGGCACTCGGGATGGGCGGATGGGTCAGCGTGCACCTGCTCGGCTTCCCAGCATTGGATAACACGACTCCGCTGTTCGCGTTCCTATTCCTGGTGGCACTCGGGGTCGATTACACGATCTTCCTGGTCACCCGGGCCCAGGAGGAGACACCGCTGTATGGCACCCGCGGCGGCATCGTGCGCGCGGTCTCGGCGACGGGGGCGGTGATCACCAGTGCCGGGATCGTGCTGGCGGCGGTATTCGCCGTGCTCGGTGTGCTGCCACTGATCGCGCTGACCCAACTGGGCATCATCGTCGGCCTGGGCATCCTGCTGGACACCTTCGTCGTGCGCACCGTCGTCATCCCCGCATTGTTCACATTGATAGGTCCGGCGATCTGGTGGCCGGCCTTCCGCGCAGACGAGATCGAGCGGACCGACTCGATTCCGGTCAGTCGTCCCGATGGCTCTCGCTCGATCAATCTTCGCGATGACTCGCGAACGCCCCGTCCCGAACCAGAAACAGCACGCTGACGATCAAGACCCACACCGGGAACGCCAACACCAGCCACAGCGTGGTGTCCCCGCCGATCATCAGAGTCAGCGCGGCGGCATAGCTGAGCACCACCAGCCAGCGCGGCATCAATCCGGTCCGCAACCAAATGGTGGCCAGCGACATCATGAACACCGACGCCATCCGAATCGCGTAGGTCTTGGACAGCTTCAGAAGCAACATCTGGCCGAAGATCCCCACACCGGAGTCGGCCATACCGCCACCGGAGTAGTGCCGACTTTCAACCAGTCCGGCACCCACCGCGGCGGAGACGAACATCATCGCCAGGAACAACAGCCCGCTGCCGAGGGTCACGGTGGCGAAGAACTTGTCCTCAAACCGCCCAAGATTGGCGCGCACCACACCGATGAACCACAGGAAGCAGATGCCGGCGAACGGCATCAATTCCGCGGCGAGCTTGATCTTGTCACTGCCGGTGTCAATCCACTGCGAACCCGGTTGCACACCCTCCGGTAGCGACGAGCGGAGCAGAACGATCACTGCACCGAAGAGCAGGGCGAACAACACACCGGCCAGAGCGGCGGCGCGAGGTGTGGTGAGGCTATGCGGTGTCCTTGTGGCCATACATTCAGTTTCTCACTTGTCGGCCTACGCCGACGGGAATGTCACGGCTGGCCGGGCAGCAGACGCACCATCAACCCGTTCGCCTCGGCGAGGAGTTGACCGTCCGGGTCGGTGAGTTCGGAGTTCACGAAGGTCTTGCGCCCCTCAATCTTCGACGCCCATCCGCGAACCGTCAGTGGTACATCGATCGGGGTGACGCTGCGGTAGTCAATGTGCAGGAAGGCGGTGCGGCTGATCGGCCGGCCGATCGCGTGGATGATGATCCCGCACATCACGTCGAGCATCATCGCGATCATCCCGCCGTGCACCGCGTTATTGCCGCCAACGTGATAGCGGCTGAACTGCACGCCGATTTCGACGCCCTCGGGGTCGAAGCGACGGATATCCCACGGCGGCATCAGAATGCTGCCGGCACCCGGCAGCGTCGCGACCCGCCCGGCAGGCGCCACCCCACCCGGGACCTCGTGCGGCGCGAGGTAGGCGATCAGGTTCTCGACGCGGTCCGCGGCCTGGTCCCAGTCTGCGACATCCGTCGATACCGCGAGATCCTGAGCCCGGCGCATGGCGGTGACGAAACGACCAAAACCGTGGGGTGCGTCGATGACCTGAAATTTGGGGAAGCCACCGTGATTGTCATAGTCGGGATCAAGCTGGTGCGGGTCTTCTCCTGAAGTCACGGCCATCGGTTCTTCGCGCAAGCGCTCATCCCAGTCATCGGTTCTTCGCGAAAGCGCTCATCACGGCCTAGCCGCGAGCACATCGCGTCGGACGATCGTCTGATCCCGGCCCGGCCCCACTCCGATACACGAAACCGGTGCTCCCGCAAGCTCTTCCAGCCGGAGCACATAGTCCCGCGCGTTAGCCGGAAGATCCTCGAACTCCCGCGCCCCGGAGATGTCCTCCCACCAACCCGGCAACTCCTCGTAAATCGGAACGGCGCGGGCGATGTCACTCTGGGTCATCGGCATGTCATCGGTGCGCTTGCCGTCGATCGTGTAGCCGACGCATACCGGAACGGTCTCCAGGCTGGACAGCACGTCGAGTTTGGTCAGGAAGTAATCGGTGATGCCGTTGACCCGGGTTGCGTAGCGGGCGATGACGGCGTCGAACCACCCGCACCGCCGCCGCCGGCCAGTGGTCACACCGATCTCACCACCGGTCTTGGACAGGTACTCACCGTGCACGTCGAACAGCTCGGTCGGGAACGGGCCCGACCCGACGCGGGTGGTGTAGGCCTTCAGGATGCCGAGCACCGTGGTGATGCGGGTGGGCCCGATACCGGAGCCCACCGCCGCGCCGCCGGCAGTGGGGTTAGACGACGTCACATACGGATAGGTGCCGTGGTCGACGTCGAGCAAGGTGCCCTGGGAGCCCTCCAGGAGGACCGTCTCGCCGGCTTCAAGTGCGTTGTTGAGCAGCAGCCGGGTGTCGGCGATGCGATGGGCGAATCCCTCCGCCTGGGCCAGCAGCGTCTCGAGAACTTCGTCGGGGTTGAGTGCTTTGCGGTTGTAGATCTTGACCAGTACCTGGTTCTTGAAATCCAGCGCAGCGCCGATCTTGGCGGCCAGCAGATCGGGGTCGAGGACGTCGGCCGCCCGGATCCCCATCCGGGCGATCTTGTCCTGGTAGCACGGTCCGATACCGCGACCGGTGGTGCCGATCTTCTTGCTACCCATGTAGCGCTCGGTCACCTTGTCGATGGCGACGTGGTAGGGCATCAGCAGATGGGCGTCAGCGGAGATCAACAGCCGGGAGGTATCGATACCGCGGTCTTCGAGACCACGAAGCTCGGTGAGCAACACCCCGGGGTCGACCACGACACCGTTGCCGATCACGTTGGTCACCCCGGGCGTCAGGATGCCCGACGGTATGAGGTGCAGCGCGAAGTTCTCGCCGGTCGGCAGAACCACGGTGTGGCCGGCGTTATTGCCGCCCTGGTAGCGCACAACCCACTGAACCCGGCCACCGAGTAGATCGGTGGCCTTCCCCTTGCCCTCGTCGCCCCACTGGGCGCCGATGAGGACGATTGCCGGCATGGCCTGACCCCGCTCCGCTCCTGGCATATTGTGTCGCAGCCGGGGAGTCACCCTATCGGAGCCTGGCGAGGAGTGTCGTTGATCGAAACCGGAATCACCGTGCTGCGTTTCGGCGACCGCCGACTGCCGCGCGCGCTGGCGTCCCTGCCGTGCTTCCAGCCGGACGAACCCACCTGGATCGATACCGCGATTCAGGATGCAAGGAGGGTGGTGGTGGTGGGATCGGACGCGGATCTGGCCGCGGTCCTGACCCGGCTTATGCGGGCGGAACGCCTCGATATCGAGGTTGCCCATGTTCCTGACTGGCGCGGAGCGCGCCGTGCCGTTAATGGGGTGGGCCGCCGTGTTCCCCTGATCCGTGACGACACCGCCACCGCGCTCGTCGGTGTGGCCTGGTGGCTGCCGCCCGAGGGCTCCCAGGCGATCCGGGGCGAGGCCGTGGTGGATGACGCGGTGCTCTTCGACGGCGATGCCGCTGCCGTCCGGATCGAGCCGACCGCGGCGATGCCGGGGCTTAAGGCGACCATGCCGGGCCGGATGCCACGTCGATGGCTGGCCGGACGGGCGGTCCAGTTGGGCACCACGGGCGCGCGGGTGATCCGCGACGGTGTCGAAGGCCCGCGTGAGGTGAAGCGGTCGACGTTCTACCGACATACGACCGGCTGGCTGCGGGTGGGGTGAGCGGTCGCGCCGTGACATCATCGGCGCATGTCACGTCGCGCCGTGACATCATCGGGACATGTGGTGGTTCTACACCGTGATCCTGGGCATGTCCTTCGGGCAGGTGCTCAGTGAGCTCGCGATCGCGGTGCGCGAGTGGGCCCGGGATCCGGAACGGCGGCCTTTCCTGCCGGCGATGCTGTGGCAGTTCTTCCTGCTGGCGCTCATCGTCGAGGTGTGGCTAGCCGCGACCTACTACCGCGGCACCGTCAAGCAGATTTCGATACTCGAACTCGTAGCATTCCTCGTGGTTCCGGCCGGAACACTCATCATGAGTTTCCTTCTGCCGGAATCGAAGCACGACCCCGGACGCGAGGGGACCCTGCCGGCGTCGGCCGCTTTCGATCGGGTCCGGCCGGTCTTCTTCGGTGCGCTCATCGCGATGGTGTCGGTGAACCTGCTGCACGATTTCCTGATCGGGCAACAGGGCTGGGATATCGACCTGCTTTTCCAGGGCCTGCTCATCGGCGGCGCGGTCACCGGACTGTTCCTTCGCAACACCCGCGCCGACATGGCGCTGGCGGTGGCGATGATCGCCATCGTCGCGACCTATATCGGGGTCGGGTACTCGACGGTCACCGTCGACGGCACCGGGTAGCTTCGTTGGAGTGAGTGTTCTCCCGTTGCGCCAATCGGTGCGCCCCAGCCCGATCTTCCTGGCCCTGGTCGGACTCACCGCCGTGGGCGGGGTGATGGCCTGGATGGCCGGCGAGTCGACACCGACGATGGCCTATATCGGGGTGTTCCTGTTCGTGATCGCCGGCTGGCTGGTGTCGCTGTGCCTGCACGAGTTCGGCCATGCCTACACCGCATGGCGCTTCGGCGACCAGGACGTCGCGATGCGGGGTTATCTGACGCTCAACCCGCTGAAGTACTCCAGCCCTCTGCTGTCGCTGGGTCTGCCGTTGCTGTTCATCGCTCTCGGCGGCATCGGCCTGCCCGGTGGCGCGGTGTACCTACGCACCGAGTTCATGACACCGCGCCAGCGCACCCTGGTGAGTCTGGCCGGACCGTTCGCCAACCTGGTGTTGGGGATCCTGCTGCTGGTGACGACGCGATTGTTCTGGGATCCGAGTCATTCGGTGTTCTGGGCCGGGGTGGCGTTCCTGGGCTTCCTGCAACTCACCGCGCTGGTACTGAACCTGCTGCCGATCCCAGGACTGGACGGCTTCGGCGCCCTGGAACCGCATCTGAGTCCGGCGACCCGGCGTTCCCTGGAACCGGTCCGGCAGTTCGGGTTCCTGATCCTGATCGTCGTGTTAATCACACCGGCGGTGAACCAATGGTTCTTCAAGATCGTCTTCTGGTTCTTCAACCTGTCCGGTGTGCCCGCCGGTCTGGCCATGTTCGGCAGCCAGCTGACCCGATTCTGGTCGGCCTGGCTCTAGAGAATTAGTGACGGCAGCGGACCCCCCATACCGCTGCCGTCACTGCCACGATAAGGACGGTCCTTCTCACTCGGCAAGGGACTTAAGTACTCGTCGGTGATGATGAAAGTTCGTGGCAGTAGATTTCAGCCATGGGCGCCGGACACAGTCACAGCAACCCAGACTCCCGGGTGAGCCGGATGCTCATCGCCGCCGGGATCCTCACCGCCTTCTTCGCCATCGAGGTCACCACCGCACTGGTGATCGGTTCTCTTGCTCTGCTCGCCGACGCCGGACACATGCTCACCGATCTGGTGGCGCTGTTCATGGGTGTGACGGCGGTGGTGTTGGCCCGCCGGGGATCGAAGTCGGCGGCCCGTACCTTTGGTTGGCACCGCGCTGAGGTGTTCACCGCGGTGGCCAATGCCGTGCTGCTGCTGGGAGTCGCGGCGTTCATCCTCTATGAGGCGTTCCAGCGACTCGGTGATGCGCCGGACGTTCCGGGTTGGCCGATGATCCTGGTGGCATTGGCCGCCTTGGCAGCGAACGCCGCTGTCGCACTGCTACTCCGATCGCAGGCCAGCGAAAGTCTGGCGGTCAAAGGCGCCTACATGGAGGTCGTCGCTGACGCGGTCAGCAGCGTGGGAGTGCTGATCGCCGGCATCGTGACCGTCACAACCAGCTGGCCGTACGCCGACGTCGTGGTGGCCGTGCTGGTGGCGCTGTGGGTGCTGCCGCGGGCCATCGCACTGGCCCGGGCCGCGTTGCGGATCCTGTCGGAGTCCTCACCTCAACATATCGACGTCGAAGAACTGCGTTCGGCGCTGGCGGCGGTGGACGGAGTCACCGAGGTACACGATCTGCACGTGTGGACTCTGGTGCCCGGCAAGGACATGGTGACCGCGCACCTGACCAGCAATGGGCACTCAGACCGAGTCCTTGACGATGCACGCGCGGTGCTGGCAGCCCGCGGACTGGAACATGCCACCGTCCAGGTCGAGCCGCCGGGATCGGCCGAGGAGTGCCCGGGCGAGACCGACTGGTAGTTACAGCCCGAACGCCGCGCGAGCGCTCGGGTCGCAGTCGTCGAGCAGATCCAGGCAGCGTGCGAATTCGTCGGTCTCGCCGATGTCGTCGGTGGCACGGGCCAATGCCGCGACACACCGCAGGAAGCCCCGATTGGGTTCGTGACGGTAGGGCACCGGGCCGAATCCCTTCCAGCCATTGCGGCGCAGCTGATCCAGGCCGCGGTGATAACCGGTGCGGGCGTAGGCGTACGCCGTAATCACCTTGTCGTCCGCCAGGGCTTCCTCAGCCAGGAATGCCCAGGCCACCGACGCGGTGGGATGGGCCGCGGCCACGACGGCTGGGTTCTCACCGGCCGCCAGGGCCGCTTCGGCCTCGGGATCACCGGGTAGTAGCACGGGTTGGGGTCCCAGGAGGTCGCCGAATGATGTCATGCGCACCAGGATGCCATGAACCGGTTAGGGTCGAATGCATCAGCATCCGAGGAGGACTGCAGCCCGCCATGTCGAATCCGTCCGGGACCGATCACGACCACGACACCGATCCGGTCACCGAAGTGATCGAGATCGGTGGCCTCGCCGGTCAGTCGGACACCGCTACTGGCGAACGCCGTTACACGGCACCGGGTTTCGATGCGGGATCTACTCAGATCATCGACCGGGTGCCCGATGCCGCGACGGAATTCAGCACCGGACCACGCGCGATAGGACCGCAGGCTATTGCGCCGAGTTCGCCGTCCGCCCGAGGGTCGAAGTGGCTGATACCGGTGATCCTGTTCGTCGCGGCATTGGCCGCCGCGTTGGTCCTCGGCGTGATTCTGCTCAACCGATCCAACTCGGCCAACGCGTCCCGGGAGAACATGGTGCGCTCCACCATCCAGACCTTCGACACCGCAGTCCGCAATGGCGACCTGGCAACGTTGCGCCGCGTGACCTGCGGCCAGACCCGGGACAACTATGTCAACTACGACGATCGCGCATGGGCCGATACCTACTCCCAAGTGTTGGCGGCCAACCAATACCCGGTGGTGGCCAGCATCGACGAGGTGGTGATCAACGGCGACCACGCCGAGGCCAACGTCACCTCGTATATGGCCGCCAACCCGGCCAGCACGTCGGTGCACAGCTTCGATCTGCAGTTCCGCGACGACCAGTGGAAGATCTGCCAGTCGTCCTAGCCCGCTTGAGATTCAGCCGGCTGACACACTCCGGCCGGCACTGTGTAGGTCGTTGCACGCCTCAACGACGCGCGCCGCCATACTGGCCTCTGCCAGCTTGAGGTAGCTGCGCGGGTCATAGACCTTCTTATTGCCGACTTCGCCGTCGATCTTGAGCACACCGTCGTAGTTGGCGAACATATGCCCGGCGACTGGTCGGGTGAATGCGTACTGGGCGTCGGTATCGACGTTCATCTTCACCACGCCGAAGCGAAGTGCGTCCTCGATCTCCGATTTCAACGATCCGGAACCGCCGTGGAAGACGAAGTCGAAGGGCTGGGTCCCTTGGGCCAATCCGCGTTTGGCAGCGGCCACCCGCTGACCCTCGGCCAGGACGTCCGGCTTGAGCTTGACGTTGCCCGGCTTGTAGACACCGTGCACGTTGCCGAAGGTGGCCGCCAGCAGGTACCTGCCGTTCTCCCCCACGCCGAGCGCGTCGACGGTCTTCTCGAAGTCCTCCGGGCTGGTGTAGAGCTTTTCGTTGATCTCGGCCTCCACACCATCTTCCTCACCGCCCACCACGCCGATCTCGACCTCGAGGATGATCTTTGCCGCTGCGCAAATCCTGAGCAGGTCTTGGGCGATGGCCAGGTTCTCGATGATCGGCACGGCCGAGCCGTCCCACATGTGCGACTGGAACAGCGGATTGAGCCCCTTGGCAACACGCTCTGTGGAGATGGCCAGCAGTGGGCGCACATAGGTGTCGAGTTTGTCCTTGGGGCAGTGATCGGTGTGCAGTGCCACGGTGATGGGGTACCTGTCGGCAATCACTCGCGTGAACTCAGCCAGTGCCACCGCACCGGTCACCATGTCCTTGACGCCCGCCCCGGAGGCGAATTCGGCACCTCCGGTGGAGAACTGGATGATTCCGTCACTGCCGGCGTCGGCGAATCCCTTGATCGCGGCGTTGACGGTCTCCGACGAGGTGCAGTTGATGGCCGGAAACGCGAAGGAATGCTCCTTGGCGCGGTCCAGCATCTCCGCGTAGACCTCGGGCGTGGCGATGGGCATGGAACATCCTCTCCGGCGATCGGGAATTCTTCCCGCAGTATGTCAAATAGCGAGGCTTACGGTGGCGGCACCGTCGACCGGTATCTTGGTCGCTGATGACCACCACCGTGCTGGCCCTGCCCAACATCCTTGATCCGATGTACTGGCTGGGTGAGGGGGGCATGTTCGCCTCCGCGGTGCTGCCGGGGATTCTGATCATCGTCTTCATCGAGACCGGCCTGCTGTTCCCACTATTGCCGGGCGACTCACTGCTGTTCACCGGCGGGTTGCTGGCCGCGGCACCGCATCCCCCGGTCAGTATCTGGGTGCTGCTCATCGCCGTCCCGGTGGTGGCAGTACTCGGTGATCAATGCGCCTACTTCATCGGCCGACGTATCGGGCCCGCATTGTTCGACAAGGAGGATTCGCGGCTGTTCAAGAAGCGCTACGTGAGCGAGTCGCACACCTTCTTCGAACGCCACGGACCCAAGACCATCATCCTGGCCCGGTTCGTGCCGATCGTGCGCACCTTCACCCCGGTACTGGCCGGGGTGTCGGCGATGCGCTATCCGGTGTTCCTCGGTTTCGACATCGTCGGCGGCGTGCTGTGGGGTGCCGGGATGACACTGCTCGGCTACTTCCTGGGTAACGTGCCGTTCGTCAAGAATCACATCGAGTTGATGATCCTGCTCATCGTGTTCCTGTCGATCCTGCCGGGCCTGACCGCAGTCGGCCGCAATATAATGCGCAGGCGCAACATCAGCTAATTCGCTTGCGCGCCTTGGTGTTGCGCGACGACGTGAGCGGCCTCCATCAGCATCCAGCCGGATACCTGCACCGACAAATCACGCTCGGGCGCCGCCGATTCCATCACCGCGCCTTCGATGAATCGCCCGGCCTCCGCGCCGACACGAGGCACCTCGGCGATCCGATCCCAGAAGGCACTGAACAACGGCAGACCGTCGACGTCCTGCCGGTTGTCCCAGGCCGCACCGGCGGAGGCGAGCACGATCCTGCCGGCGGTGTCGCGCGCGGCGGTGTCAGCCTTCGAGTCGCCGGGTAGTGCAGTTGCGGCCAGGCCGAGGTAGCGCGCCGTGATTCCCGCGAACAATCCGCCGTCGCCACCCCCTGCACCCTTGAGTATCCCGTCCGGTGCCATGTGCTCAGCGATGGCAGGCACCAGCCGGCGCACCCGCACCGAGTGCCGGGCATCGCCGGTGCGCACGGCCAACTCCGTCTCCAGGCCCACCACGACGCCCTGGCAATAGGTGTACTGGGCACGCACCAGGGAACCGGATTTGATGCCGTCGAACACCAGATGGGTCTCCGGATCGATCAGCGTCGCGTCGATCCAGTCGGCCATCTGCTCAGCCCGGCGCACCCGGTCGCCATAGCGGGCGAGGAAGATCCCGGCCGGGCCGTTGGCCGGGGCGTTGAAGAACTGATCTTGTTTTCGCCAGGGGATTCCGCCGCCGTCTTCGGGCACCCAGGAGTCGGTGAGCTGGGCGGCCAATGTCGCCAGCGCTCGTGGGCTCGGGATACCGGCAATCCGGCTGGCTCGCTCCAGAGCCAGCCCAAGCCAGGCCATATCGTCGTAGTAGTTGTTGGTCCACCGGCCGTTGTTGCGCGCGAGGTGGCCGCGGATTTGGCGCTTGATCGACTCCACGCGCTCCGGTCGTGGGTCGCGCACCTGGGCGTCGACGAGGGTATCCAGCAGGTGGGCCTGCCACCAGTAGTGCCAGGTTCCGAAGGCCAGATCTTTGCGGGTGGGCGGCCACCCGACCACCCCGAGTTGCGTTGCCGGCAGTTGCCAGAGCCGCCGGAGGTGTCGTTTGGCGATGGCAGCTTCGGCACTGGCCGCCCGGTTCGCCCATTGCTGGTCCACGACCGCAATCCTGCCCTACCAGGCCTGGGAAAAGTCAGCCCACTGCCGGATCCAGGCATGCATGGCGATACCGGCGGCGGCACCCGCGTTGATACTGCGGGTCGACCCGAACTGGGCGATCGATACCGTCCACGCGGCACCGTTCCGGGCCGAGGTAGAGATGCCCGGCCCTTCCTGGCCGAACACCAGCAGGCAGTCCCGCGGCAGGGCAACCTCCTCGAGTCGTACCGCGCCCGGCACATTGTCGACAGCGATCACGGTCAGCCCGGCGCCACACGCGAAACTCAGGAGTTCCTCGGTGCTGTCATGGTGGCGCAGTCGCTGATAGCGATCGGTGACCATGGCCCCGCGTCGGTTCCAGCGCCGGCGGCCAACGATGTGCACGGTGTCGACGGCGAAGGCATTGGCGGTGCGCACCACAGCGCCGATATTGGCGTCATTGCCGAAGTTCTCGATCGCCACATGAAGCGGATGCCGACGCTGATCGATATCGGCGATGATCGCCTCGCGCCGCCAATATCGGTACGCGTCAACGACGTTGCGGGCATCACCGTTCCGGAGTAACTCGGGGTCGTAGCGCGCGTCATCGGGGACGGGTTCGGACCGGGTGCTGAGCCAGGGACCGACTCCCGGTCCATCGGAGGACCACTCGGTGGGACCGGGCTCGGACCCGTCGGTCGGCCCGTTAGTCGACATAGTGGAAGGGTAGCCTCGGACAGATGGGTTCCGACCACGCGCGGGCCGCACTGGTCCGCTACCCACGGGTGATGCTGACGCCCGACACCGATGGCCGGCGGAACGGCTGCGAGACCCTCACCGGTCACGACACGGACGCTCCGGGAGCCACGTGGAACGATGTCGTGATCCACGAGTGGGAGCTCGAAAACGAGGGATGGGAAGACCTCCACCCGCACGACGAGACCACCTACCTGCTGGCCGGCGAACTCGTCATCGAATCCGAAGGAGCCTCGGTGACGCTGCACCCCGGCGATGCCGCGGTCGTGCGCGGCGGTCACCTCGGCCGCTACATCGCCGTGGGGTACGCGCGCATGCTGGCCATCTACGGCCCCAATGCATCCGGTGCCCAGAGTTCGCGGTTTCGGTCATTCCGTCCCGGCGAGACCGGAGCGACCTAACCCGACGTGAGAAGTTCCACCCGTCCGAATCGGCCCGCCGGACGTCCGATGATCGCCACCTCAATGTCCCCATCGCCGGGATCGGCATGGAGCGCCCAGCAGGCATCGGACGAGGCGGTATCCCCGTCACCCGACGGCAACGCCACTCCGTTCAGCGCCCGCACCAGCAGTGTTCCCGAGGCGGTAAGCAGTTCGGCGCCGGCCACCCGTCCGTACTCGATGATCAGACGTTGCAGGGTGAGGTCAAGATCCGGTTGTACGTCATGTTCGAGTGCCTGGGCGACAAGCCAGTCGGCCACGGCCCGGCCACTGCGTTGCGCACCCGAGGGATAGTCACCGACCACGGCGGCCTCGATGTGCAGTCCCTCATCGGTGCGCATCGCCGCGGTATCGATACCGAAAGCGTCGGTGTAGAGAACACCGAACGGCGTTGCCCAACACTGCCCCGCCCAGTCCCGCAGGTGTGCGCCGACGAAGGTGTCGATCACGCGGCCGCGCGCAGGTTCGACTTCGGTCGGCCGCGCACGCGTGAGCGAAAACTGCGGGCCCGGTTCCGGTGGCGCGAGGTCTGCGGTCATCTCCGCGACGTAGGCGGCGGTATCGGTGTCAAAGATCTGCGGCCGGGCGACGGCAAGCACCCGCCGACCGCACTGGGCGCCTGAGATCGCCTGCGCCGTCGGGCCGGGATCAGTGCCGACACAGATGACGTCGACGACCTCGTCCCAGTCAAGGTCCGACTCGGGTGGATCGTCCGGCTCCGGGAACTCACCGCCCCGGGCCCGTTTCGTCACTGCTGCGGCAGGTCGAGTTCGGCAAGTCCGAGGATGCTGCGGTACGGCACACCCTCGGCCTCGATCGCCGCGGCCGCGCCGGTGGCACGGTCGACGACAGTGGCGACACCCACCACGGTCCCGCCCGCCTCGCGCACGGCATTCACGGCCGTCAACGCCGAACCACCCGTCGTGCTGGTGTCCTCCACCACCAGAACCCGGTTACCGACCACGTCCGCACCTTCGATAAGCCGTTGCAGGCCATGGGTTTTGGTGGCCTTGCGGACGACGAACGCGTCAATGGGCCGGCCCGGGGTGTGCATCACAGCGCAGGCGACCGGGTCGGCGCCCATGGTCAGACCGCCGACGGCCCGATAGTCCCAGTCTGCGGTGAGCTCGCGCATCAGCCTGCCGATCAGCGGTGCGGCCTGGTGGTGCAGTGTCGCCCGGCGCAGATCGACGTAGTAGTCGGCCTCTTTACCGGACGATAACGTCACGCGGCCGAACACCACCGACAATCGGCGAACCAGTCCGGCGAGTTCGGTGCGGTCGGCGGCGTTGAGTTCAGGCGCGGTCACAGGTGCCACCCTATCGGCTCACGAGGAGCCTTACAGTTGGTAGTTGGGCGCCTGGGTGCCGGTTCGCGGTTGCAGGATCGGGGGAGCGTCGCTGCGGCCCTGCGGAAGTGCCTGGGGGCGACTCGGTACGGCATTGCGACGGGCGGCTGATTGCGCTGCGGCGGCTTGGGCCGGGATGGGCGGCAGCACGCGTAGCAGGTCGTTGAATTGGCGAACCGTCCGAAGGCCTTCGTCCCACTGCGCACGGGTGGCCGAGACGGGCATGGCCACCAGCGTCCAGTTCTCCTCGTTCCACATGATTTCGGCACAGTCCGGTGCGGTGTGGGCGAAGGTCACCAGGCGACGATCGCAGGCGCGGCGGGCGGCATCGAGATTGTTGGAATACACCATCCGCGGGCCGATCGCGCCGAGCAGCCAGACGTCGGTCTCACGTGGTTCCTTGAGGCCCTTAAGTCGCAGATCCATCACCACGTTGGTGCCGACCTTGCGGTGCAGCGCGACGACGGTGGCGACGTCCTCCAGATCGAAGACGTACACCGCTTCGCCTCGAATCTGGCCGAGCACCACATTGCGGGCACTGACCTCGCCGACCGTCGACATCACGCCGCGCTTCCAGCGGTCGACGATCTCGGTTGATTGCTGTTCGTAGTCGAACCCGTGCGAACGCGCCCACGATTTGCGGCGCCGGCCAAGCCCGCGGCGGCGTCCGATATCGACATACAGCAATACCGCCGCACCCACGAAACAGAGCGCGGACAGCGTGAACCAGAACGGGACCATTGGTCGTAGCGTAACCGTTCGCCGCCGGTCACCGAGAGGCCCTTCGGGTCACAAGATCGCCACAAACGGCGGACCACGACGTATTGCGACAATCCGGCTGGCCTCAGCCGAGGACGAGGCCGTCGCCATCCGGAGTGACATTGACACCCACCACATCACCGTCGTGGACCTCACCGGCCAGCAGCAGCTTGGCGAGCTGGTCGCCGATGGCCTGCTGGACCAGCCGCCGCAGCGGCCGGGCACCGTAGACCGGGTCGAAACCACGCTCGGCCAGCCATTCCTTGGCCGCCAGCGACACCTGAAGATCAAGGCGACGCTGGGCCAGCCGCTTCTGCAGCTGGGCCAGCTGGATGTCGACGATGCGGACCAGCTCGTCGGGCTTGAGGCCCTCGAAGATCAGCACATCGTCGAGACGGTTGATGAATTCAGGCTTGAAGGCGCTGCGCACCGCCGCCATCACCTGCTCCTCGCTACCGCCAGACCCCAGGTTCGAGGTCAGGATGAGGATGGTGTTGCGGAAGTCCACCGTGCGGCCCTGACCATCGGTCAGCCGACCCTCGTCGAGAACCTGCAGCAGCACGTCGAACACATCCGGGTGGGCCTTCTCAACCTCGTCGAACAGCACCACCGTGTAGGGACGGCGGCGCACCGCCTCGGTGAGCTGGCCGCCCTGGTCGTAGCCGATGTAGCCCGGAGGTGCGCCGACAAGGCGCGCGACGGAATGCTTCTCCCCGTACTCGCTCATGTCGATGCGAACCATCGCCCGCTCGTCATCGAACAGGAAGTCGGCCAAAGCCTTGGCCAGTTCGGTCTTGCCGACACCGGTGGGGCCTAGGAATAGGAATGAGCCCGTGGGCCGGTTCGGGTCGGCGACACCGGCCCGGCTGCGGCGGACCGCGTCCGACACCGCTTGCACAGCCTCGCGTTGACCGACGACCCGCCTACCGAGTTCGTCCTCCATCCGCAGCAGCTTGGCCGTCTCGCCCTCCAGCAGCCGGCCGGCCGGAATACCGGTCCACGCCGCCACCACATCGGCGATGTCGTCGGGTCCGACCTCCTCCTTGAGCATGACGTTGGCCTGCGCCTCGGCTTGCGGCAGTGCGGCATCGAGTTGCTTCTCGATCTCCGGAATCCGCCCGTAGCGCAACTCGGCGGCCTTGGCCAGATCGCCGTCGCGCTCGGCGCGCTCGGACTCCCCACGCAGCGTCTCCAACTGCTCTTTGAGGTCGCGCACGATGTCGATGGCATTCTTCTCGTTCTGCCAGCGCGTCGTCAGTTCCGCGAGCTTCTCCTTCTGATCGGCCAGTTCGGCGCGCAGCTTCTCCAGCCGTTCCTTGGAAGCGGCGTCCTCTTCTTTTTCCAGCGCCATCTCCTCAATCTCGAGGCGCCGCACCAGACGTTCCACCTCGTCGATTTCGACGGGACGGGAGTCGATCTCCATCCGCAGCCTCGACCCGGCCTCGTCGACGAGGTCGATGGCCTTATCCGGCAGGAACCGGCTGGTGATGTAGCGGTCCGACAGCGTGGCTGCCGCGACCAACGCGGAGTCGGTGATGCGCACGCCGTGGTGCACCTCGTAGCGGTCCTTCAAACCGCGCAGGATGCCCACGGTGTCCTCCACCGACGGTTCGCCCACGAACACCTGCTGGAAACGGCGCTCCAACGCGGCGTCCTTCTCGATGTACTTGCGGTACTCCTCAAGCGTGGTCGCACCGACCATCCTCAGTTCGCCGCGGGCGAGCATCGGCTTGATCATGTTGCCGGCGTCCATTGCGCCCTCACCGGTGGCACCCGCACCGACGATCGTGTGAAGTTCATCGATGAAGGTGATGATCTGTCCGGCCGAGTTCTTGATGTCATCCAGGACGGCCTTGAGCCGCTCCTCGAACTCGCCGCGGTACTTCGCCCCGGCCACCATGGACCCCATGTCGAGGGAGACGACGGTCTTGTCCCGCAGGCTCTCCGGCACGTCGCCGTCGATGATGCGCTGGGCCAGGCCCTCGACGATCGCGGTCTTACCGACGCCGGGCTCACCGATGAGCACCGGGTTGTTCTTGGTACGGCGGCTGAGCACCTGGATGACGCGACGGATCTCGTTGTCGCGCCCGATAACCGGGTCGAGCTTGCCCTCGCGGGCGCGGGCGGTCAGGTCGGTGGAGTACTTCTCCAACGCTTGGTAGGTGGCCTCGGGGTCTGCGCTGGTGACCCGGCCGCTACCACGCACCTTGGTGAAGGCGTCGCGCAATGCCTGCGGCGATGCGCCGGCGCCGGTGAGTAACTTGGCGACATCGGAGTTGCCCGCGGGAGCGGAGCGACCCATCCCGCCGGCAAGGCCCACCAAGAGGTGTTCGGTGGAGACGTACTCGTCATCCATCTCGGTCGCCAGCGCTTGCGCGGCGTTGATCGCGGCGAGGGATTCCCGCGATAACTGCGGCTGCGAGGTCGCGCCACTGCTCGACGGGAGCCGGTCAGCCAGGCTCTGCGCCTCAGCGCGAATGGTCGCGGGGCTGACGCCGACCGCCTCCAGCAGCGGGCCGGCGATGCCATCGGTCTGGGTGAGCAGTGCCAAGAGCAGATGTACGGGCCGGATCTCCGGGTTGCCGGCCGCACTGGCGGCCTGCAGAGCGGCGGTCAGCGCCGCCTGGGTCTTCGTGGTCGGGTTGAACGAGTCCACGACACCTCCTTAACGTCTCGTATTGTCAAGGATTACAACACCGACAGCCTTGAGTCTGTTCCGCTCAAGTTTAGTGAATTCGCCCGCCATGACGATAGGGCCTTCGGCCATCTGTTCAGAATAGTGTGATCGAACATATGATCGAAAAATGGTCGACGGGGCGCCACACAGACTGGCGTCGATCGGGTACAACGGCCAGCCCGTGCGTCCGCCGTTGCGGCCCCTGCGCCCGCCGGTGCGGGTTCTGGTCGATCTGGCCGCGCTCTTTCCCCGGCCTGCGCACCGGTTCGGCCGCTACCACCCACATGGCCTGCAGATGCACCGGATCGTGGCCGGCTGGCTGAGCTGCTGGGGCCTGTGCGAGCAGGGTGATTGGTGGGGGCTGGTCACCTATGACGTCAGCTTCGGTGCCGACAGCGCAGCGGTGACGCACTGGGTGCCGGCCTGGACCCTGCGCCGCGCCCAGGACTAGGTTGCCGTGGTGAGCAATCTGGGCTCCGACCTCGCCGAGCTGATCCCCCTGGCGCTGGTGATCGCGCTGTCACCGTTCTCGATCATCCCCGGCATCCTCGTCCTGCACACACCGCGGCCCCGGCCGACGAGCCTGGCGTTCCTGGCCGGCTGGGTGCTCGGCATCGCCGTGATCACCGCGGCATTCGTCGGTGCGTCAGATCTCTCCCGCAGCCTGGGAGACTCGCCTAGCTGGACGCACTACGTGCGCATCGCCATCGGCGTTGGGTTGATCGGGTTGGGCCTGTACCGCTGGTTCACCCGCAACCGCTCAGCTCAGACCCCGCGCTGGATGAGGTCGATGACCTCCATCGGACCGAGCCGGGCATTCATCACCGCGATCGCGCTGACCGTGGCCAACGTCAAGGTGTTTCTGATGTGCGCGGCCGCAGGGGCGGTGATCGGCACGGCCGGCCTGGGCACCAAACAGGCATGGGCGGCGGCGGCCGTATTCACCGCGGTCGCAATCTCCTCGGTCGCCCTGCCCGTGCTGGGCTACCTCATCGCCGGTGCGCGGCTCGACGACCCGCTGAACAAACTCAAGACGTGGATGGAGGAGAACCATGCCGGCCTGATCGGCGCGATTCTCATCGTGATCGGTCTAGCAGTGCTGTACAAGGGAATTCACTCCGCGTAGTCGCCACCGCTAGCCGGCTGAATTTTGAGTGACTTTTGCCCCTTGGGGCCGATTATGTGGTGCGATAACAATCAGAGCGGCAGGAGTCTGGGGGCCGGCGAATCTAGGGGGCCGGGGATGACCAAAGGTGTTCAGGTCGAGGAGATCGACACCATCGCGTGGCAATTCCTGTGCTCGGCCTACACCCAACGTGACTATTGGGACTGGTCGCTGGAACGCCGCGTCGACGCGTACCTGCGGCACCTCAATCGATCCGACATCATGAACGACGGGGCCGCCTACAACGCCATGTTGGAGCGGGTGATGGCGAACTTCCCGCGAGCCCGGCGCGATGGCGTACTTGATCGGTCGCATCTGTAGACGCCATCCTCTCGGCTTGGTCAAGCGCGGGTCATTCATGGCACAATCCGACAATGGCTCAGCTGCCCTCGATCGTCCTGAAAGATCCGTCATCCGCTCTGACCGCAACTTTCGTACCGTCTGCGGGAATGGTGTGCACGTCGCTTTCCGACGATGGCGTCGAGCTGCTCGGTCAGCGCCGCGGGCTGCAGGCGTATCTGCGCACCGGTAAGACCATGGGCATCCCGATTCTGTACCCGTGGGCGAATCGATTGAGCGCAAACGGCTACGGAGTCGACGGCAGCGCCGTAACGCTGACCCCGGGAGTCGGCGGCGTGCGCTCCGACGAGCATGGGCTGGTCATCCACGGCGTGCTGGCTGCTTATCCGGGTTGGCTGGTGAAGCACGCCGAAAATCGGCTGACCGCCGACCTCGACTACAGCGGTCAGCCGCGGCTGTTGACCAGCTTCCCGTTCCCGCACGTCGTCACACTCGACATCACGCTGGCCGACCGGGCCCTGAGCATCGAAACAACGGTGACGCCGACGACCGCGGCCTCGGTGCCGCTGTGCTTCGGCTTCCATCCCTATCTGACCATCCCGGGTGTGCCGCGGTCGCACTGGCAGCTGGAAACCCCGCCGCTGCGCCACCTCCCGGTGGACAACTGGGGCATTCCCACCGGTGCGACCGAGAACTGGCCGGGCATGTCGGGGGAACTGGGCGACAAGACCCTCGACGATGGTTTCGATGAGGTGCCACAGGGGTCGGTGTTCGCACTCTCGGGTGGAGATCGCCGCATCGAGGTGATCTTCGACCACGGTTATCCGGCCGCGCAGATATTCGCTCCCCACAATGACGACGTGGTGGGTATCGAGCCGATGACAGCGCCCACCAACGCCTTGCGCAAGGGCGGCTACAGCACCGCGGTGCCGGGCCGGCCGGCCAGTGCGGAGTTCACCATCCGCGTCAGCTGAGCTGTTCGCGCTCAGCGAGCGTGCCGCGGCTGCCAGACGACCACGGCGGTGCTCTTGGGCACGATGGCAAGTTCGCGGCGCGGCTTGGTCCGCAACGCCGCAAGTTCGGCACCGATCTCCTCGATCCGCGACTGCAGCGCCTCAACCTGATTGGTCAGTTCGATGATGCGCTTGATCCCGGCGAGGTTCACTCCCTCGTCCTGGGACAGCCGCTGGATCTCGCGCAGCAATTCCACGTCACGCTCGGAATAGCGCCGTCCACCACCCGCGCTACGTTCGGGGCTGACGAGTCCGAGACGGTCGTAGGTACGCAACGTCTGCGCGTGCATCCCGGCCAACTCAGCGGCCACCGAAATCAGAAAGGTGCTCATGGCCGGTTACCCGCCCACCCTGCGCGGGGGTCGAAGCCGCTGACCTTTTCGGCCGCAGCATAGGCCTCCAGCGCCTCGAGCGCGTCACCTTCGAGCTTGGGCGGCACCGCCACCTTGACGGTGACCAACAGGTCGCCACTGCCTCCACTGCGTTTGGGGACACCACGCCCACGCACCCGCAGAATCCGTCCGTCGGCCGTGCCCTTGGGTACTTTGACACCAACCTTGCCATCCAGAGTCGGAACGGAAAGTGTTGTGCCCAGAGCTAATTCAGTGAAGCTGACCGGAACTGCAACAGTCAGGTCATCGCCGTCCCGACCGAACACCCGGTCCGGGCGCACGTGCACGGTGACATAGAGATCACCCGAAGGCGCACCCCGAAGCCCGGCCTCGCCCTGCCCCGCCAGGCGGATCCGCTGGCCGTCTTCCACGCCCGGCGGAATCCGCACGTTGATGGTGCGGTTACGGGTGGTCACACCGGTGCCACGGCACTCATCACACGGATGCTCGATCAGTGAGCCACTGCCCCGGCAATCGGTGCATGGTTCGGAGAAACCGAACGCACCCTGGTTGCGGTTGATGACCCCGGATCCGTTACAACTGACACACACTTTCGGACTGGTGCCCGGACGCGCTCCGCTGCCATGGCAATTGGTGCATGGAGCCGGGCTGGTCAGCCGCAGTGGCATCGCCACGCCCTTGGTGGCTTCCAGGAAGTCGAGTTGGGTCTCGGTCTCCAGGTCCTTGCCGCGACGCGGCCGGCTGGGCCTGGGCGCGGCGCCGCGGCCGAACAATCCGCCGAACAGGTCGCCGATGTTGGCACCGCCGTCCTGTCCGGCCGAGCCGAACAGGTCGTTGAGGTTGAATCCCCCGGTGCCGTCATCGCCACCGCTGAAACCGCCGCCGCCGTTGAAGCGGCGGCCGAAGCCGCCACCGTCGAACATTCGGCGGGTTTCGTCGTACTCCTTACGCTTGGCCTTATCGAGCAGGACGTCCTTGGCCTCGCCGACGGCCTTGTACCGTTCCTCTGCCGCGGAGTCGTTCGGGTTGCGGTCAGGATGGTTTTCGGCGAGCAGCTTGCGGGCGACCCGCTTTATTTCATCCTCTTTGGCATCCGAGGAGACGCCGAGGACCTTGTAGAAATCCTTTTCAACCCATTCCCGTTGAACCATGCCCCGTCACCTCCTCGCTTTTACTGGTCTGATTCTGCGGTCTCGTCGGCTACGACGGTGTCGACCACGCCGACGAGCGCATGCCGCAGCACGTGGTCGCCGAGGCGGTAGCCCTGCCGCATGACATGACCGATGACCGGGCTGGAGCCCTCGCCCTCATGCTGCACGGCTTCGTGCAGGGAGGGGTCGAACTCCTCGCCCTCGACACCGAATGCCGCCAGACCCAGGCCGGTCAGCGCCGTTATCAATTTCTCGGCAACCGGTTTGAGCGGGCTGGTCTCCAGGTCACCGTGGCTGCGCGCCCGCTCAAGGTCATCGAGCACCGGGAGCAACTGGACGATCACGAGGGCCTTGGCGCGTTCGCCTGCCGACTCCTGATCGCGCAGTGCGCGCTTGCGGTAGTTGGCGAAGTCGGCCTGCACCCGCTGCAGGTCGCCGAGCAGTTCGGCGGCCTTGTCGGCTTCCTCCGGCGTCTCACCCGGGAAGGCCCCCGACACCGGCCCACTGTGGGCCGGGTCGGGATCACGCACCTCCCCGGTCTGCGGGTCGATACGACGTTTATCGGTGACGGTCACCGGTTCGTCGCGTTCCCGATCCTGGTCCGGGTGAGTCACTTGGGCTCCTGATCGTCCTCAACGACCTCGGCATCCACCACGTCGTCATCCGAAGATCCGCCCGGCGCACCGCCGCCGGCAGCCTGTTCGGCCTGCGCCGCTTCGTAGATAGCCTGGCCAAGGGACTGGCTCTCCTGACCCAGCTTCTCCATGGCCGACTTGATCGCACCGATGTCCGAGCCGCCCAGGGCGGTCTTGGCCTCGGCGATGGCTTCGTCGACCTTGGCCAGGGTGTCCTCGGGAACCTTGGTCCCGGTTTCGGAAGCACGCTGCTCGGTGACGAACTTCTCGGTTTGGTAGACCAGCGACTCCGCCTGGTTGCGGACGTCGGCCTCCTCGCGGCGCTTGCGGTCCTCGTCGGCGTGGGCCTCAGCATCCTTGATCATCCGGTCGATCTCCTCCTTGGACAGGCCGGAGCCCTCCTGGATTTTGATCGTGTTCTCCTTGCCGGTGCCCTTGTCCTTGGCCGTGACGTGCACGATGCCGTTGGCGTCGATATCGAAGATCACCTCGATCTGGGGCACGCCGCGTGGAGCCGGCGGGATACCGGTCAGCTCGAAGCTACCGAGCAGCTTGTTGTGCGAGGCGATTTCGCGCTCACCCTGAAAGACCTGAATCTGCACCGACGGCTGATTGTCGTCGGCGGTGGTGAAGGTCTCCGACCGCTTGGTCGGGATGGTGGTGTTGCGCTCGATCAGCTTGGTCATTACCCCGCCCTTGGTCTCAATACCAAGACTCAGCGGCGTAACATCAAGCAGCAGAACGTCTTTCACCTCACCCTTGAGCACGCCGGCCTGCAGGGCCGCGCCGACCGCGACGACCTCGTCGGGGTTGACGCCCTTGTTGGGCTCCTTACCGCCGGTCATCTCCTTGACAAGATCGGAGACCGCGGGCATGCGGGTCGAACCACCCACCAGCACCACGTGATCGATATCGGACACCGGTATTCCGGCGTCCTTGACGACCGACTGGAACGGCGCGCGGGTACGGTCCAGCAGATCCTGAGTGATCTTCTGGAACTCCGCGCGGGTCAGCTGCTCATCGAGGAACAGCGGATTCTTGTCGGCGTCGACAGTGATGTAGGGCAGGTTGATCGAGGTGGATTGACCCGAGCTCAGCTCGATCTTCGCCTTCTCGGCGGCTTCACGAAGCCGCTGCATGGCCATCTTGTCCTTGGTCAGGTCGATTCCCGCCGAGGCCTTGAACTTGTCGACGAGCCATTCGACGATCCGGTCGTCCCAGTCGTCGCCACCGAGGTGGTTGTCACCCGAGGTCGCACGGACCTCGACGACGCCGTCGCCGATTTCGAGCAGCGAGACGTCGAAGGTGCCGCCACCGAGGTCGAAGACCAGGATGGTCTGTTCCTTGTTGCCCTTGTCCAAGCCGTAGGCCAGGGCTGCGGCGGTGGGCTCATTGACGATGCGCAGCACGTTGAGGCCCGCGATCTGACCGGCTTCCTTGGTCGCCTGGCGCTGGGCGTCATTGAAGTACGCCGGCACGGTGATGACCGCGTCGACGATGTCCTCGCCGAGATAGCTTTCGGCGTCACGCTTGAGTTTCTGCAGCGTACGGGCGCTGATCTCCTGAGCGGTGTAGTCCTTACCATCGATCTCGACGGACCAGTCGGTGCCCATATGGCGCTTGACCGACCGGATGGTGCGGTCGACGTTGGTCACCGCCTGGTTCTTGGCGGGCTGGCCGACCAGCACTTCGCCGTTGCGTGCAAAGGCAACCACCGACGGCGTGGTGCGCGATCCCTCGGAGTTGGCGACGACGACGGGGTCGCCACCCTCGAGTACCGCGACGACGGAGTTGGTAGTTCCAAGGTCGATACCGACCGCACGAGCCATGTTGTTTTCCTCCTGCTTAGTACTAATCTGAGCGAACCGGACTCAAGCTTGCTGGAGCTGACGTCTACTGTCAACCAATAGTTGAGTCTATCCGGCTCAAGTTGTCAGTAGGCGTAACCAGTGACCCGGCGAATTTGTTCCCGGCCCGGTCCTAGATGCATTTCGGGGCTCTTAGCTGCACACTTGTGCCCGGAACCTGAGAGGAGATCGGTCCATGTCCGGATGGTGGGTTTGGCTGGTTGCGGCGGTGCTTTACCTGGGCTTCCGCCTGTTCTATGACAACGTGCGCGGCAAGCTCACCCAGGCGGAGATCGACACCACGCTGGCCCTGGCCGAGGCCCAGGGCGCGGGTGAGCTCAATGACCTGGCGATCGTTCGCAAATTCCTCGAAGACGACGACGGCCGGGAGTTCGTCATGGTCAACCTGGTGCGGGTGCCCGATACCACGGTCACCGATCCCGACACCGGAGCGCAGGTTCCCGCGAGCGACATGATGAAGGCGTATTCAAAGGCCTTCATGCCGAGGCTGATCAAGCATGGCGGCCACCCGGCGCTGGCGACGCGCAAGGTCGGTGGTTACGTCGACGCCTGGAAGGTGGGCCCTGATCCCGGCTGGAGCATCGTGGGCTTCATGCGTTACCGCTCACGGCGCGACATGATGAAGATGGTGGTGGACCCCACCTTCAAAGACGCACACAAATACAAGGTGCTCGGCGTTGCGGAAACGTTTTCGTTTCCGACCCAACCTTTCGTCCGCGCCTACGTCAGCCCGCGCATCACGGTATTTCTGATCCTGGCGCTGGCCGCAGCACTCGCACAGCTGGCCATCATCGCCACACACTGAGCAGGGTTGTCACGCGGATGCGGGTCCCAGCGGCACCACCGAGAAGTTTTCCCGCACCTGTTCCAGTGGCAGATGCGCGATGGCGAGATGATCCACTTGACTCAGATCAACCGTGCATTTCGCGCCCCGCTCGAGCCCCTCGCCGAGAAACTCGGGCACACCCTCGCGATCCAGCGTCGCAACCTTCGCGCGAATGTCGCCATGATTGAGCACGCCGGACTCGTGAATCGACATGGTCAGTAGGAACTCAAGCCAGTTGTGGTGGGAATCATTGGCCGCGAGCAGAAATCCTGATCTGGCGATCTCCCCTGGTGCGGTCGGCTCATAACCGGTGATGACGTGGTTCATATCGTGGTTGACATAGTGGGCAGGAACGTGAATATCATCCCCGGGGAGCTCAATGTTGTTGCGGCGGTAGAACTCTAAGTATTGATAGCCCAAGCTTTCCTCGGGGAGTTCCCGCAGCTTTCTGAGCCGGGCGGCAAGTGCCGGGTCGGGCTTATCGAGACGCAGATAACGGTCCCGCAGGGAGATCTCCGAGATTTCCGGAAGGATCTGTTGATAGAAGCGTTCGAGGTCCGTTGCTGCCGCTTCGGCACCTTTCACAATGGCGGTACGGGTTGTTTCGATCTCCACATCATCGATACCCAAAGCCGCGACATATTTCTCCGCCAGGTCCACCTGCTCGTCTGACATGGGATGGCGGCAGAGTTCAAGCGTCATGATGATCTCGGCGAAACGCACGCGCGCCTGCGGCCTGGTAAGAGCCTTCGCTGCTTCATCAGACGACAGCGGGGTCAACTTCTCCAGGTCGATGTCCCCGCGACCCCACAGGTGTCGGGTGATGGAGTCCAAAACCCTCACCTGCTCAAGGGTTGGACCGCTGCTCGTCGAAATGCCCCCGAGGAGGCCGGCGACGATCGGCTCGACCTCATCTGCCTGAACTACGTGCATGATGCACTCCCTTCGGGTAGTCGGCTAACTCTTGGGTTTCTAACTCTTGGGTTTCTAACTCTTGGGTATCACGCGCCAGGCTTCGTGTGCCACGAAGGCTCCGGCGCCCAGCAACAGCACGACGGTGATCCAGCGGCCGTGGACCTTCATGATGCGCTCGTAGGACTCCTTGATCCGGACGACGCCGCCGGGGTTGATCAGTTCGATCACCGCGGGCAACACTGCGGGAATCACACAGATCGCGGCGAAGAGGGCGATACCCAGGCTGCGGACGCCGGGGTTGGTGATCTGAACGATCTGGTGGCCGGCTGCGATCGCGATCGGGAAGACCTTGGGGTGCAGCCCGCTGATCGCGAAGCCGGCGAAGGCGGCCCGGACGATGCGCTGGGAGACGCTCAGATCGGCGTCCGGTTCCATCCAACGCATGATCTTCGGAAAGCGCCGTGTCAGCGAGGTGCGCAACTTACCCGGCTGGTGGTGGGAGTCGGAGATATCCGCGATGGGCTTCTTCCGAAATGCATTCGCCGCCCGGGATGCGCCGAGGACCAGCAGTGCGACGGCGATCAGCACGCGAACGATGAAGCCGGGCCATGAACCGTGCCGGGCAGCCGCGTCGGCGTCAGAGGCGTGCGCGATCCACAGGCCGATTCCGGTGGCGAAGGCGATGCCGGCAACGGCGCCGATCGCGAAGGCGAATGCGGCCAGTCGCGGCACTTTCCTGTCACCGGCAACGACCAGACCCAGCACCAGCGTTTCAGGGCTGAAGAAAATGGCGAGCGCCAGCGAGGCGAGGACGGCCAAGTGCGAACTCAAGGTCACGTCCTTCCGTGCGGTTCTGGTGGGCTAAGGTAGCAGAGCACGTTTAAAGGGCCCTGCCCGCGCACACGGCGGTCTGGGCGGCTCTCGTTCGTAATCCGAAAAGACGCCGTCGGTCGCTCCTGCGGCCGATCGCTGGAGGACTGCCACGATGGGCGACACCCCGCTGTATGACGCATACCGGCACTTTTTGGCCAATGCCGGCACACCCTTCACGGTGCCCGGGCACAAACGCAATCCCGAACTGATCGACGACTTCCTGGCGCTCGACGTTCCGCACTACGGCGGGGTCGAGAACCGACGGGCGACGACAAAGCGACTCGTCGCTGCCGAGCGCATCGCCGGTGAGCTGTGGGGGGCGGACTGGTGCGGCTTCTCCGTGCAGGGCTCATCCCACGGCAATGAGGCGATCTGCCTGACTTTGGGCAAGCCCGGGGACAAGGTGATCGTGGCCCGAACGATCCACAAGTCGTTGTTCTTCGGACTTGTCCTGGCCGGTCTGGTGCCGGTCTGGATCCGCCCCGATGTGGATGAGCAGACCGGTCTGACCGCCGGCATGCCCGTGCACCACGTCACCGAGGCGCTGCACAAGCATCCGGATGCGAAGGCGGTGATCCTCGTCGAGCCAAGCTATGTCGGCGGTGTCTCCGACGTCGCCGCGCATGCCGAGGTGGCGCACGCACACGGAATCCCGCTGGCGGTTGACGCCGCCTGGGGCGCCCATCTCGGCTTCCACCCCGACCTGCCACCGCACGCCATTGCGGCGGGTGCCGACGTCCTCGTGACGAGTATCCACAAGCACATCACCGGATTCACTCAATCGTCGATGGTGCTGGCCCAGGCCGAACGAATCGATCTCGAACGTCTCGACGCCGCATTCGAAGGTCTGCACACCACCAGCCCGTCGGGAGCCATCTTCGCCAGCATCGATCTGGCCCGCGATCTGTTGGCCGAACGCGGCACTGAATTGCTCGGTCAAGCAATCCGGCTGTCGCACGAGGCCCGCGAGCGCTTTCGACAGGTGCCGGGCCTCGGTGTCGTAGGTTTCGAGATCGCCGATCGCTCACCGTCATTGCTGATGCACGATCCCACTAAGATTGTGTTGACCCTGCCGGGAATGGGCGCCGACGGCCAGCTGGTGGCCGACGTGCTCGAGCAGCGAGGTCTGCATTTGGAATTCGCCGACCGGGACACGTTTTGCCCAGTCATCACGCTGGCCGACACACCGCAAACCGTCGACTTCATGGTGACGGAGATCATCCGGGCCCTTGAGGAGCACCGGGGTGAACCGCGGGCGCTGATCCCGATTACCGCGTGGACACTCGAACCGGATACGGCGATGAGTCCGCGTGATGCCTTCTTCGCCGATCATGAGCGGGTGTCCGCAGCAGACGCCGTGGGCCGAATCGCCGCCGAGACCGCAGCGCCCTACCCACCCGGCATCCCCGCTCTGGCGCCAGGTGAGCGCATCAACGCTCATATGCTGGCGGCTTTGCAGGCTGAGGCCAAGAGTGGCACGCGCATCGCCTACTGCGGTGACCCGATGCTCGAAACGGTTCTCGTGATCAAGGAGTAGGGGAGACTGCTGCAGAACGAAAGGTGGCCCCTGATGAAGTGGAACCGATCCGTGAACCGGAATCGCGTAGTCGCCGTCGCACTGGTGATCGTGACAGGGATGTTCGGCGGGGTCGGCTGCAGCCAGTCGACAGCGGCGCCGGATTTCCCGATTGTGCCCACTCCCCTGGATGACCCGAGCGTGGCAGTGACACCGGTGGGCGCGCAGCCGCGCCTGGCATCCGATCCCGCACAACTGGCCGATGACCTGATGGCCGACGAGCTCGCACTGCGCGATGCCGCGACGCCGGAAGCGGCCCTGGTGGCGGCGGCCCGCCGTGAGCAGGCGGCCTACCGCGCCATCGGGAGACACCCCGAGTGGGATGCAATCATCCGGCCGCGGATTACCCCGGCGCTGCTGGAGTTCTATGACCGCAATGTCGACGCCCGCCGGCAACTCGCCGCGATGTCCCCGGTGCGGGATACGTTGCCTGCGTGGCGAATCGTGCCGTCGGCTCCCGCCGACGAACTCTTGGGCTACTACCGCGAGGCCGAGGCGGCGACCGGGGTGAGTTGGAACTACCTGGCTGCCATCAACCTCATCGAAACCCATTTCGGCCGTATCGCCGGGGTCAGTACCGCAGGAGCGCAGGGGCCGATGCAGTTCCTGCCTGAGACATTCGCCGCATACGGCCGAGGCGGCGATGTCAATGCGCCGCGCGATGCCATCATGGCGGCCGGGCGATTTCTTGCCGCCAGTGGATTCGCCAACGATCGCGACCGCGCGGTCTACGGCTACAACCACGCATGGGAGTACGTGCGGGCGGTCAGCGACTACGCCGCGGTGATTGGCGGAGATCCCGTGACGTTCGGCGGCTACTACCGGTGGGACGTTTACTACAAGACCACTGCCGGTGATGTGTTGCTGCCCATCGGTTATGCCGAGAACTCGCGCATCCCGGTCGCCGACTATCTGGCGACACACCCGCAGTAGGGCTCAACCGAAGAAGCTCTCGACGAACGCCTCACTTCCCGGCTTCCACGCGGTGCTGAAGTTGCCGGCGTCGTCGCGGCTGATGGCTAGACCCGGGCAGAACCAGCTGCCGCCGTCGCCGGTGAAGAAATGCGGGGAGCCGACAACACCGCGTTCGCGGCCTTGCGCCCAGTCGGCCTGAACCGCGGCGGCGGTGGCGTCGGCGTCCAATGGTTCGAGGCCGAAACGGGCCGCGATCGGCGCGACCACTTCGGGGCGCCCGATATCGAGGCCCTGTTCAAACACCGCATTGCGCAACGCCATCCCAACCTCCTCGGCCACAACCGGGTTACCGGTTTCCTCCGCTGCGGCGCTCAGAGCGAAGCCGGCCATTGAGGTGCTCGGGAACGTGTCG
>Ga0164295_10000652_pt1 | contig 29088 bp, 30 predicted proteins | sample GEODES006metaG_FD_111798 | JGI IMG/M metagenome (GOLD analysis project Ga0164295, IMG submission 111798) | Oligotrophic lake water microbial communities from Sparkling Lake, Wisconsin, USA - GEODES006 metaG | ecosystem: Environmental > Aquatic > Freshwater > Lake | place: USA: Sparkling Lake... | reverse complement strand
CGGTAGCCAAAGGCTGGACCACCCCGGACAAGGTCCACTCGATGATCCACGGTTGGATGCGCGATCAGGTAAACGCTGGCGCTCCGAACTAAAGTCCAATTACTAGGGGGTTTTGGTATGAGGCATCATCGAAGATTAGTGTTAGAGTGTAGTGTCCTTTCAGGTGATTCCTGAATTTCCCAAATTGGAGGATTAGCCCTCCTAACAGGATGAAGCCGACCAAGAGGAAGATCCCCACGAACATTTCGGTGCGCTTTGTGGGGGCTGGCATCTACCATCAATGACATCAATTTGAAGATTGCGAAATCGTAAAATGCCAAGGCGGCGCTATTTCCACGCTTCGCCCGAGTCACCGGCAATGAACTTACGCAGGTCATGATTGTCTGTATCGGTGAGTGCTTGAGGTGTTCCCAGCCATTCGATTTTGCCATTGGCGAGGAAAGCGATGCGGTCTGCGATATGGAAAACGCTGCGAATGTCGTGAGTGACCACCACTGAGGTGACCGCCATCGTTCGCTGCAGTTCTTTGATGAGATGGTCGATGGAGTCAGCGTTGATGGGGTCCAGCCCTGCTTGAGGTTCATCGTAAAGCACACAGGTCGGCCGTCCCACCACTGCGCGGGCCAAGGCCACCCGCTTGCGCATGCCGCCCGATAACTCGGATGGCAGCTTGTCTTCTTGACCAGAGAGTCGAACCATTTTCAGTGCCTCGATCACTCGAGATTCGATTTCTGGCTCCTTGGCTTCTCCGCTTTCTCGAAGCGGAAAGGCCACGTTTTCGGCGACGGTCAGTGAGTCAAATAGAGCGCCACCTTGGAACAAGATGCCCATTTGGCGGCGGACTGGACCCAGCGCGCGCTCGTCGAGATTGGCAATTTCCAGGCCATCGACTTGGATGCTGCCATGAATTGGCCGGAGCAAACCCGCAAGGTGTTTTAGTAAGACCGATTTTCCACCTCCAGAACCTCCGAGGATCACAAGAGTTTCGCCCCGAAAGATGTCGAGATCCAGCCCACGCAGTACCTCATTTTCGCCGAAATGGTGGGTTAGCCTGCGGATGCGGATGTAAGGCTGGTCCACGAGGGGAAAAGGGTTCGCCGGTTGGTGGCAGATCGCCAAACCGCTTTGGAGTCATCCTGTTAGAACCATGGTTAGGCTCATTCAGTAACAAATGGCGACTATGCCGACTGCTCTTGGTGCCAAGTCACTTCCTTGGCGTCTTTCCAAAGATCTTCCAAGCCGTAGTATTCACGGAGCTCCTCGTGCATCACGTGAACCATGACGTCGATGTAGTCCAGAACAACCCAACGGGTGTCAGCCTTACCCTCGGTCATGGTGGGTTTGACTCCATGCAAGTCCTCGACCGTGCCTGCGACGTCGCGCAGCACGGCTCGGAGCTGGGGCATAGAAGAGCCCGAACAGACCACCATGTAGTCTGTTAGGTTCGAAACACCACGCATGTCCCACACACGGATGTGCTCAGCCTTGACTTCATCAGCGGCCTTCGCACATGCCAGAGCCAGTTCTTCACCTTGTATCGCCATAATTCCCCGTGGGGATGGTCAATGTAGCCGACCTCTGCGGATCATGCCAACTCAAACTTGAAAGATTTAGTGGTACGGTACGGTTCCGGGGCAAGTGAAGAGTCCGGAGTGGGGGGCTAGGCTGAGATCGTGAGGATTTTCTCGGCCTTTTTGATGATGCTCGGTGAGAGTTTTCCTTCGACGCGTTTGGAGTTGTCGACCAAGGATTTGATTTCCTCGAGCGCGCTTTCGGCGGCGGCCAGTGATTCCTTTTCTCCGCCGAACTTCTTGTCAGGGAAGTAGCGAATGAATGAGGTACCAGCTCTGCAGATGGAAAGCCTCCATCCTTGGAAGGCTGCGGTGTCGTAGGTAAACCGAGTGAGGTTCTTTTTCGATTTCATTTAGTTTGGGGGTGGGGTAACGGCGTTAGCTTTCCACCATTTTGATAGAATTTCCAATGAAATTTTTCAAGGCACTCAATTTTTGTTTCGGATGGACGGTGCTGGATTCAAGTCATTGTGGGTGTCACTTGAAAAATCGATGACTAATGTTCTGGCATTGGCCCCGAGAAAAGTTCATGATGCAAGACCCCGATTTGGCGAGGCGCAAATGCAAATTTTCTATGACGAACGACTCCATGGACATTCTGATCGTTGATCACGATAAGTCGCTCAGGCACGATGCATTAGCGGTCTTGGAGGCGGCAGGTCATTATGTAGAAGTGGTGGATGATGGAGGGCTTGCTTTACGACGAGTGCGTGAGGAGGAATTTGATCTAGTTTTATTAGATTTTGAAATCAGTGGGAGCGATGGATTGAAGATTTTGCGAAAGATGCGTGAACTGAAGCCGCTTCAGTTGGTGGTGATGGTGGTTCCACCGGATTCGGCGGGTCAAATGGAGAAGGCTCGTCAGTTAGGAGTGCTTGAATGCATGGAGATGCCTTTTGTAACAGCGGAAATCATGCGTGTCTTGAGTGCAGTCCATAAAGCTAAGCGGCAGAGGATCGATTTCACTGCCTCAAACGAGGTGGGTTCGAATCTACGAATGGAAGGGTTGGCTTCATCGCCGCCTCACCGATTTTCCTCTGCGGATGCGAAGACTCGCCGGGAATTTGAGATCTTGTTTCGCGCAGCATCGACTTCCGCATCGATTCTCATCCTAGGCGAAAGTGGCACGGGCAAGAGCGTGATTGCTCGTGAGGTGCATCAGCGTAGCCACCTTAGCAGCAAGCCATTCGTGACGGTGAGTTGTCCAAGTCTTTCGAAAGATCTGTTAGAGAGTGCGTTGTTTGGGCACATGAAAGGTTCTTTCACAGGGGCGATCCGGGACACGTGGGGGAAGATCCACGCGGCGGATGGCGGTACGCTTTTTCTCGATGAGATCGGCGAGTTACCAATGGAAATTCAGCCGAAGTTGCTCCGCTTGCTTCAAGAGCGTGAATACGAGCGGCTAGGTGAAAACAAAGTACGGGAGGCAAATGTTCGTGTCATTGCAGCGACCAATCGTGACTTGGCCGCGCGCGTCCGCAGTGGAGATTTTCGCGAGGATCTATATTACCGACTCAATGTCATTTGCGTTACCGTGCCCTCGTTGCGCCAGCGTCCTGCGGATCTTGAGCAATTCGCGAGTGATTACCGCGAGTTTTTCGCGCTTCAGTTGGGTCGAGAGATCGACGGGTTCAGTGTGAGCGGTCGTGGAGCGTTATTGGATTACCCTTGGCCTGGCAATCTACGTGAGTTGCGCAATGCGATCGAGCGGGCGACGATCTTGACGCGTGGATCACGACTTGAGGCGGAGGATTTGCCACGGCCGACGGCGATGGCGCACCACGGTCAAGGTCAGGGGCATGAATCGCTGCACCTCGGCATTGGTGGAGACCATCGATTGGATGAAATCGAGCAGGCCCATTTGACCAAGGTGCTCGATTGGGCGCCCTCGCTTCATGAGGCGGCCTCGGTGCTTGGGATTGACAAGGCGACGCTCTATCGGAAGCGCAAGCGGTTTGGGATTGATTGAGGGTGAGGGTGCGTAAGGCGGTTGATGGCTTTAAAATGTTATTGTAACGACATTTGCTATTGCTCTTTTGGGATTTCTTATTAATTTTCCGTCACTTGCATATTAAAGCAAGTGTGAGTGAAATTTCCCCATGACTGATCATTTTCAAAGACCTACCGGCAAGCGAGTCCTCCTGATGGGCACTTGTTTGTGCGATGCCTTTTATGACGATGTTGCACGCGCGACGGTTGAGGTGCTTGAGTACTTGGGGGTGAGTGTTGAATTTCCTGACAATCAAACTTGCTGTGGTCAGCCGGCGTTTAATTCTGGGGATTGGGTTGCCTCGCGGAAGGTGGCTCGTCACTGCGCCTCGGTTTTCTCGGGAGATCTACCGGTCATCGTTCCGTCTGGATCTTGTGCGGCCATGAATTTCCACGGGAATCCTCTCCAGTTTGAGGAGCAGCCAGAAGCAGGGATCGACTCGCTTGCGCGCCGGACTTGGGAGGTGATGGACTTCATTTTCAATGGTCTTGGCATCACGAAATGGCCGGGCAAATTTGAGGAATCCACGCGCATCGTGTTTCATCGTTCGTGCCACAGTCGTGGTACCGGGAGTGGCGAGGCGACACTGGAGTTGTTGAGCTCAATCGAAAACGCGGTGGTGGTTCCCTTTGGGCAAGACGAGCAATGCTGTGGATTCGGCGGGACCTTCTCCGTCACTTTTCCCCACATTTCCGGCCGCATGGGTTCATTAAAACTTGATCACCTCCTTGAGGCGGAGCCTGACATTCTCGTCAGTGGCGACATGTCGTGTCTCATGCACCTTACCGGTTTGGCTCGCACTCAGGGGCGGCCGATCGAACATCTCCACGCAGTTCAAGTTCTTAGAAATTCACTTTTATGATCGGCATTCAACCAATCGATCAGTACGCCCGCGACATCTCCGACGAGAAGCAAGCTTCGGTCATCGATGGTTCGTCGAAAGGCACTGAGAAGCGCTACCATTCACTTCACCAAGATTATCCGGATCCGGATGCGATCCGCAAGTTGGCGGCATCCATCAAGGATCACACATTGCACCACCTCGGTGAATACCTTGCGAAGGCGGAGGAATCCCTCACCTCACGCGGAGTGAATGTCCATTATGCATCGACGGATGAGGATGCGCGCCAAACGATTCTTGCGATTCTTCGTCAGCACGGGGTTACCCAGCTCACGAAGTCCAAGTCGATGGCGGCGGAGGAGATCCACCTCAACCCGTTTCTCATTGAAAACGGCGTCGAGTGCCTTGAGTCGGATCTTGGGGAGTTCATCATTCAGTTGGATGGAGATGAGCCCTCGCACATCGTCAAGCCAATCATTCACAAGAACCGCCGCGACATCGCCAAGACCTTTGTCCGTGAGGGGGTGGCGGAGGATTACAATGACGATCCCGAAACCATCACTCGGCGGGCGAGGGTGTTTCTCCGTGAAAAATACATGGCGGCGCAGGCCGGCATTACGGGTGCTAACTTTGTTTGTGCTGATACCGGTCGGCTCGCGCTCATCACCAACGAGGGAAATTCGCGATTCGGCATGGCTCCCGTGCAGGTCCACATCGCGTTGGTTGGCATTGAGAAAGTCATCCCGCAGGAAAAAGACCTCGCGGTGTTTCTTAATCTGTTAGGGAGGTCTGCAACGGGCCAGCAATTGACGGTTTACACCGAGTTCATCAATGGCCCTCGTTCTGTCAACCAACCGGATGGGCCAGAGCACATGCACGTGGTGTTCATGGACAATGGCCGCACCGATGTCCTCGCATCGAATTGCCGTGAAATCCTCCGCTGCATCCGCTGCGGCGCCTGTCAGAACGTTTGTCCGGTCTATCGGCAGGCATCTGGGCATGCCTACCGTTCGACTTATGGTGGCCCGGTGGGCGCGGTGCTTTCACCGATTCTTTTCGGCAGTCGTTTTCCGGAGTTGGCAGATCTTCCAAAAGCCTCGTCGCTTTGTGGGGCATGCAACGAAGTGTGCCCGGTGGACATCCCGATTCCCGATTTGCTTTTGCGATTGAGGGACAAGGCGAAGAAGGAATCGGTGCCGTCCGCAGGCGCGATTCCCATGTCACCATTTGCCACGCTCGCGACTTCGCCTTCGTTGTGGCGCACGGCGATGACGATGTCCAAGGCCATGAATCACCTACCGATTCAAGTTGCCCCGATCAAGCCGTTGCAAGATTGGTTAGGTCAACGCACCCTACCGGATTCCAAGGGAGGCGATTTCCGTAAATGGATGAAAACTCATCAAGCCGCCGCCGCTCGTGGTAGGAAGGCTCCGTGAGTTTCCAATTGATAACCGATTATTCCAACTGATTATTCCGCTCGCCCATGTCTCGCACCGCCATTTTTGCAAAGATCGAATCCGCCACTGCCATGGTCAAAGCAAAGGCAGCATACCCCGAGTATGATCTGAGCATCGTTCACTCGCAGCCGAAGCTTCAGGGCACGGATTTGTGGGAAATTTTTACCCGCAATTTTTCCGCTGTGAATGGCCGAGCGATGACATCGGTCGCAGAGTTGTTGGATTTTCTTAAGCAATCGAACCAGCTTCATGGATATTGTGATCCATTGCTTTACGATGGCATCGGCGCGCAGTTGGCAGGCGCAGGGCTTGTGGTGGAGACGGAATACCATCGCGACCGTTACGATGATTATCAGTTTGGCATCACGCGTGCATCGGGTGCCATCGCCGAATCGGGGACGGTCATCATCGACGACGATCGCACGTCGCACCGGCTTGCTGCCCTGTCACCATGGGTGCATGTGGCGGTTCTCACGCGCGAGGAGATCCACCGCTCAATTCCTGACGCAGTTGCTGCATTTGGCGACAGCCCAAACATCATTTGGTGCACTGGGCCATCCAAGACGGCGGACGTCGAGGGCATCCTGATCGAGGGAGTTCACGGGCCGGGCGAGCAAATCGCTTTGGTCATTTGAGGCGAAACAGGCTGGCGACCATGCCGATGAGGAGGGCGACGCCGAGTAGCCACCAGTACCATTTCACGCCGAGTTTACGGTGTGGGGCCGGGCCAAATTCTTGGGCGACGAATGCATCGTAGTCGAATGATTCGTCGGGCAGGTCGAGTCCATCGGCTGAGTGGTCGAGCTGGGTTCGCTTTACTTTGGGTTTGCGTTCCAATTTTGTGCAGCCCGGGCATGGAGAGCCCACGCGGACATCGGTGTCACAAAATGGGCATTGATATTTCAAAACATCGGGCATGAAGGGGTAGCCCCAATGAGCGCGAGGTTTTCATTTCTTGCAAGTCGGAAGAATCGCTTGGCAATTCGGCGGATGGAGTGGAAGTTAGGTGTCGCATGGGATTGAGTCTTTCAGAATTGCGCGATGCCTTACCGGAGGGTGGATTGTTTGGCGGGGGTGCTTGGCGGTGGTCGCCGGAGCCACTGAGACTCAGCCAAGCGGAGGCTCGCCAGATGATGGCGCTCGGGCATCCATTGGCGAGGTTCCAGCAAGCATGCGACGGACTTTATCGGCGCAGTGCTGCGGGGAAATTGCCGAGTTGGTTGGCCGAGTTGCTGGACCAAGGGAAGCCCGATTGGTTGGCTGACTCCCAGCGGCAGGCGTCTACGGCAGATCAATTTCCGCGAGTCATCCGGCCTGACTTGATTTTGACCGATTCAGGATTCGCGATGACCGAGCTCGACAGTGTGCCCGGTGGGATGGGGGTAACCGCGTGGTTGTCCCAGGTTTACGCCAAGGCGGGGTTCGAGGTGTTGGGCGGTGGTGATGGGATGCTCGATGGATTTCGCTCGCTGATGCCCGATGGTGGGACGGTGTTGATTTCTGAGGAGTCAGTGGACTATCGGCCCGAGATGGAGTGGTTGGCTGGCGAATTGGGAGCAGCTTGGCAAGTGGTGGCGGCGGAGAGTTACGAGCCGGACGGTCAGGCGTTGTATCGGTTTTTTGAATTGTTCGACTGGGAGTCGATTCCCGCTGCGAGGCGGCTGGGTGAAATGGCTGCAGCTGGAGGGGCGACGGTGACACCGCCATTCAAACCGCACTTGGAAGACAAGTTGTGGTTGGCGCTTTTTTGGTCGCCGGCCTTGCGAAAGATCTGGGGACAAGCGCTCCGTGGAAATCACCTCCAACGACTCCGTGAGTTGATTCCTTTTGGGTGGGTGCTGGATCCCGCCGCCCTGCCACCGCACGCGGCCCTGCCGAGGCTTGAGGCTCATTCGTGGGACGAAGTCGCAGGTTTTAGCCAAAAAGACCGCCAGCTCGTACTAAAAATCAGCGGCTTCCACGAGACGGCATGGGGCTCGCGCGGGGTTTTTGTCGGCCACGATCTCTCGGGCCAAGAATGGTCCGATCGCTTGCAAGCTGCGCTCGGAGAGTCTGCGGAGCATCCGTGGATTCTGCAAGAATTCCGCGAGGGACGCCGGATCGAGCATCCCGTGTTCCGTGACGATGGCTCCGTCGAGCTGATGCAGGGTCGAGTCAGGCTTTGCCCGTACTTTTTCACTAGCGACGCCCAAGAAACGAAGTTTGGGGGCTGCTTGGCGACCATCGTGCCAGCCGACAAGAAGAAGATTCACGGCATGAGTGATGGGGTCTTGGTGCCCTGCGTGATCGGCTGATTTGCATGAAAAAGGCCCAGTGTTTCCACTGAGCCTGAAATTTTCAGAGTAATCCTTCAGAGATCTTAGATGATGCCGGCCTTTTTCAAGGTCACGAAGGCACCATTCTTGTTCACTGTTTTCAAGGCACGGCAGCTGAGCTTTACGCGGATAAACTTGCCGAGTTCTGGCACCCAGATGCGCTTGTTTTGAAGGTTAGGGGAAATTGTGCGCTTGACCACCTTGGTGACGTGGCGACCGATACCGCCTTTTTTCTTGGCCAAACCGGAACGGTGAATTTTGCCGCCGGAGCGGACGCGGGTTCCTCGAATACTGCAGATGCGTGCCATAAAAAAGTGTTTCTGTTGGAGTTGCGGGACGCGGAGGATGGCGATCCGAGCGGACACGTCAAGACGAATCCACACAAATTCCGCCTAAAATTTCTTCAATCGGTTTTTCCGGAGCAGGTCCAGCCAGCGCTCGATGTCTCGGAAGACGATCTCTTTCTGCTCGTCGTACATCAACAAGTGGTAGGCTTTGGGGTAATTGTGGTAGGTTTTCGAGGTCCAGCGGGGGATGCGGGCGACGAAACCACGGACGTCTGAGTCGTTGTTGAAGTAGTCTTTTCCGCCATGGAGCACGAGTACGGGCTGGCGAAAATCCGCAGCGCAGTCGTTCATGCTTTGGATGTGACCGCTGAGGGCGCCGATCATTCGGAGGGTATAGTCGTCGACTTGGTAGGGGTTTTTCGCGCTTTGCTCCTTGTGGTGGGTGGTCTTTGTCATTTGCACGTCCTGTCCACCTGCCAAGGTGTCGAGGGAAATCCGGGCAAGAGGCAGGGTGGTCGCGGCGACTTGGATCAACCCTGGCGTCCATGCGGGGATGTCGTCGCGGAACCTCACAATGGGTGACGAGAGGATCAATCCGTCACAGGCCGGCTCCCCTGAGGGCGCCTTGACCGCTGAATGGGCGGCGATGAGTGCACCCATGCTTTCGCCGAACCAAACGATTTTGGCGCGGGGATGCCTTTCTTGAACGAGCTGGGTGAATGCAAATAAGTCGCGGTACCAGTCGATCGGGTCGCCGATGTCGCCGCGGCGTTTGTGAATGGGGTCGCTGCCTTGGCCGCGGACCTCATAGGCGTAGAGGCCAGTATCAGGTTGGTGCTGGAGGAGGTGGTTGCCAAGATTGTTGTAATCAATCGAGGCCCCGCAGAATCCATGGATTCCAATTAGGATCACATCTTGCGGGGTTTCTTTGGAAATCCACTTGCGGTAGCCGAAATCGTCCGCCTTGGATTCGACGGATTTTTGAAAGCAGACGAGTTTCTCCTGAGGGACGCAGGCAACGACGCACAATGCTGCCAAACCAGCCAGAAACTTCTGGTAGGTCGGAGGGAGCGTAAAAATAGCCACACTGGACTGTCGCAGAAATTCAAAAAACTGCAATGTCTGATGAAGGTTCACGGAATCCGCGGGCTACACGAATTCGAGATTTCAATTTGTTGGAATCGGCATGCCGTTTTCACTGGGAAAGCTTAGTTCGTGATGACTGAATGCCTCGGCCCTCTCCTAGCACTGTTTTTCCTCACGGCGACGGTTCTCGCAGAGCCCTCGGTTGGTTCTGTTAGGATTTTGAGTGAACTCATCGCATCTCGGGCTTTTGCGGCTGAGTGAAATGACCAGCGGACATGCGTCCCACTCCTTACGGGTAAAAGATACCAGTGGAGTGATCCGTTTCGGCTTGCTCATTGTGGCTCGGGAGGTCATGCCCTGTCTGACCTCATTTCAATTCTCAATCGCATGAGCACGAAGCTAACATCCCGAGAATTGGCCGAGCTGCTGGAAGCAAGGAATTTCATGGCCATTCGGGCCTCGCTGACGGCCCTCACTCCCGCAGACTCTGCGGAGTTGATTGAGGATTTCGAGCCGGCCGAGCAGGCGGCTTTGTTCCGCTTGCTGCCGATGCAGTTGGCGACGGAGTTTTTCGAATATCTACCCGTCGAGGCCCAAGAGGAATTGATCCATGCGATGGGCAATGAACAGGCTGCGGGGATTCTTGATGCCATGTCGCCGGATGACCGGACGGCTTTGTTGGAAGAGCTGCCAACTGCGGTTTGCGCACGCTTGGTTGAGTCTCTCTCTCCGAGGGAGCGTGCGGTGGCGCTGCGTTTGTTGGATTATCCAGAGAACAGCATCGGACGGCTGATGACGTCCGAGTACCTGACCTTGCGGGATGAATGGAATGCGCGGGAGGTGCTCGATCACATCCGCAGTCATGGGCGTGACCGCGAGACCTTGAACGTGCTGTACGTGGTCGATGCGCTGGGTAAGCTCGTCGACGAAGTTCGCATCCGCGAAATCCTCCTTGCTCCGCTTGAAGCCAAGGTCAAGGACCTGCGAAATGATGTGCTCATTTCACTCACGGCTACCGATGATCAAGAATCTGCCATCTCCGCATTCCGCAAATACGACCGGACGGTTTTGCCTGTGGTCGATGGGCATGGCGGCTTGGTGGGGATCGTGACGGTGGATGATATTCTTGACGTGGTCGAGGAGGAGGCCACCGAGGACATCCAAAAGCTCGGGGGGATGGAGCAACTCGATGAGCCCTACATGGACATTTCCTTGGCGAGGCTTGTCAAGAAACGGGCGACGTGGCTGGTGGTTCTTTTTGTGGGCGAAATGCTGACGGCTACGGCGATGGGTCACTTTCAAGATGATATTTCCAAAGCGGTGATTCTGGCAGTTTTCGTGCCGCTGATCATCTCGAGCGGTGGAAATAGCGGATCGCAGGCGGCGACCTTGATTATTCGTGCGATGGCGATTGGCGAGGTGGGCTTGCGCGATTGGTGGAAGGTGATGCGGCGGGAAATATTTTCCGGGCTGGTGCTGGGGCTGATTTTGGCGGTGATCGGGATTTTGCGGATCGTCGTGTGGTCGGTTTTTTCGGATGTATACGGGCCGCACTGGTTGTTATTGGCCATGACGGTTGGGATTTCGCTGATCGGGGTGGTGCTTTGGGGGACCTTATCGGGGTCGATGCTGCCATTTTTGCTGAAGCGGCTCGGGCTTGACCCGGCGACATCCTCCGCGCCATTTGTGGCGACCTTGGTGGATGTGACGGGTCTGATCATTTACTTCGCGGTGGCGGGGGTGGTCCTTCGTGGCACGCTGCTCTAGTTGGCGGATCGTCATTTGGGTGGGGTGGTGAACCATGCAATCCCGCCTTGCCGCGCGGCTTCACACCTGCTTCCCTCTTCGCCTTTACCAATTGAATTTATGGCCAACAAAGATGTTACCGATCCCGTCCGCATGGAGAAAATTGTGTCGCTCTGCAAACGGCGAGGCTTCATTTTCCAAGCGGGAGAGCTCTATGGTGGTCTCAATGGATGCTGGGATTACGGCCCACTGGGTACTGAATTGAAGCGGAATTTGAAGGATTACTGGTGGCGGAAAACCGTTCAAGAGCGTGACGATGTCCTTGGATTGGATGGCGCAATCCTCACGATGGAGCAGGTGTTGGTCTCGTCCGGTCACGTCGGTGGCTTCAGTGATCCGATGTGTGATTGCTTGCTTTCGAGGGCCCGGTTGCGTGCCGATCAGATTCCGGCCCAAGATGGGACTGCGGTTTATTTCTCGGGGGCCAGTCATCCCGCGTCCGGCTGGAGCATCGAGCGTCCCTTCGCGGTGTTAGTCGCAAGTGGTAAAGATCCGATCGAGTCGCACAAGACCGCCCGCAAATTTTACGGTGAGTTGATGCCCGATAAGAAGGTTTCTCCAAAGGAGTTGGAGCTGACCGAATCGCGGCGCGAGGAGCTGGTGGGAACCACGGGCTTCAACCCTGAAAATGGTTCGCTGCTGACCGAGCCCCGGCAGTTCAACTTGATGCTCCAAACGAATTTCGGGGCGACCGGCGATCAGATTGCCTACCTCCGCCCTGAGACTGCGCAGTCGATCTTCGTGCAATACAAAAACGTGCTGGATTCGAACCGCGTGAAACTGCCGTTCGGCATCGCCCAAGTCGGCAAGTCGTTCCGCAATGAGATCAACCCGCGCAATTTCACCTTCCGCTCGCGTGAGTTCGAGCAAATGGAGATCGAGTATTTTTGCCACCCAAATGACGGTTTGCGCCTTACCGATGAGTGGCTCGAGGAGCGCCTCAAGTTTTACAGCGAGATCGGTATCCCGCGCGAAAAGCTGCACATCCTCGACATTCCAGACGGTGAACGCGCGTTCTATTCGCAAAAAACGTACGACATCGAATACGAATTCCCCTTCGGCATTCAGGAGCTGGAAGGCGTGGCCTACCGCACCGACTACGATCTAGGCGTGCACGAAAAGGGCGCTGGAAAATCACTGGTTTACTTCGATGAAGAGACCAAGGAGAAATTCTTGCCGCACGTGGTTGAGCCGTCTGCGGGCTGCGATCGTACGGTGCTTGCGTTGATCTGTGAGGCATTCGATGAAGAAGTGCTCACCGATGAAAAGGGTAAGGAGGACATTCGCACGGTGCTGCGCTTCGTCCCACGCATGGCTCCCATCAAGGTGGGAATTTTCCCGCTGCTGAAGAAAAACGAAGAACAAGTGGCGATTTGCCGGCAGATCCAGAAGACGCTCCAGCCGTGGATGACCGTCTTCTACGACGATGGTGGGGCGTTGGGTCGGCGCTATCGCCGCCAAGATGAGGTGGGCACGCCATTCGGTGTGACGGTCGACTTCGAAACACTCGGCGAACAGGGCGACGACTTGAAAGGCACGGTCACAGTGCGTCATCGCGACTCGATGGAGCAGGAACGCATGCCGATCAGCGGATTGCTCGCTTGGTTGCTTGAGCGGATCCGGTAAGTGCTCTGGCGCGCGAGTTTCCCACCGTTCAGGAATCTGATGGTTCCGCAAGAAATGACGATCCCATGACCGAGCCATTTGGCATGCCAATTCCGACAAGTCTGGACGCAAGCAATTCTGAGAATCTCACGGAGATGGCTCGAATCGCTTGGCGGAACAACGCCCGCTGCATTGGTCGCTTGTTTTGGCAGACGCTTGAGCTTTTGGATGCCCGCTCGGCGGCGACGCCAGACGAGGTCTTCGAAGGCTGCGTCGCGCATCTCCGGCATTCGACTCATGCGGGAAAAATCCGGCCGACCGTCACGGTGTTTCAGCCTGCCGAGCCGGGCGAGCGGGGGATTAGGATCTGGAACCGCCAGTTGATCCGTTACGCTGGCTACCGTGCGTCAGATGGCACCGTTCTTGGAGATCCAGAGCAGGTGCTGCTGACCGAGAAAATCATCGAAATGGGGTGGCAGCCGCCCCGTGACCGTGGGGCTTTTGATGTCTTACCGCTGGTGATCGAGTGCCCAGGAGCATCGCCCAAGCTTTTTGTCGTGCCAGAGGATGCGGTGTTGGAGGTGCCACTCACGCACCCGGATTTTCCATGGTTTGCGGACCTCCGGCTGAAGTGGCACGCCTTGCCTGCAGTTTCCGACATGGCGCTGATGGGGCACGGACTCCGTTTCACCGCAGCACCCTTCAGCGGCTATTACATGGGCACCGAAATCGCATCTCGAAACCTCGGCGACGAAAGCCGCTATAATCTTCTGCCAGACATCGCCGACCGCATGGGCATCGACCGCTCGTCACGCAGAATGCTCTGGAAAGACCGGGCGCTGGTCGAATTGAACACGGCAGTGCTGCATTCCTTCCGCGAGGCGGGGGTGGCGATCGTCGATCATCACACGGCTTCCTCGCAATTCATGCAGCATGTCGCCCAAGAAGAAAAGTGCGGCCGCAGCGTGCCGGGCGACTGGTCATGGCTGGTCCCGCCGATGTCTGGCTCGGCTTGTCCGGTGTTTCATCGCTACTACGACGCCGCTCGCCCCGAACCGTCGTTCGTTGACCAGCAACGCGCTTGGTGAATTTTCGGCACTTCAATTTCTTGCCAAGGCTACCAAGTTCCACTTCAATCCCGCCCGCTTCACCCATGGCCCTTATCGTTCAAAAATACGGCGGAACTTCCGTCGGCTCTCTCGATCGCATCCGAAACGTCGCGACTCGCATGAAACGCACCCGCGACGAGGGAAATCAAGTCGTGGCGGTTGTTTCCGCGATGTCGGGTGTCACCGATGGCTTGATCAAGATGGCCAAGGAACTCGCGGAAAATCCTTCGGAGCGCGAACTGGACGTCTTGCTTGCCACCGGCGAACAGCAGTCGATCGCTCTCCTCGCCATGGCGCTTCATGAAGTTGGCGTGCCTGCAATCTCGATTACTGGCAGCCAGGCGGGTATTCACACCACCGGTTCGCATACGCGCGGACGCATTCTCAACATGGACCCATCGCTCATGCAGAGCTTTCTCGCTGAGGGGAAATCGCTGGTGGTCGCGGGGTTTCAGGGAGTGACTCCGAGCGGAATGATTCACACCCTTGGCCGTGGTGGGTCAGACCTCACCGCCATCGCCGTGGCGGCCGCACTGAAAGCGGATGTCTGTCAGATCCTAACAGATGTCGATGGCGTTTATACCTGCGACCCACGCATCGTGAAAAACGCCCGCAAGCTGCCAGAAATTTCCTACGACGAAATGCTGGAAATGGCATCGTCCGGCTCGAAGGTGATGCAATCTCGCTCGGTGGAATTTGCCAAGAAATTCGGCGTCGTTTTCGAAGTCCGCTCCTCACTCAACAACAACCCAGGAACTCTCGTGTTAGAAGAACATCCCAATATGGAAAACGTCGTCATTCGTGGCGTCTCGATCGAACGCTCGCAAGCACGCGTCACCCTCACGGGTATCCCCGACGAGCCCGGCATGTCCGGCCGAATCCTCGGCGCCCTCGGTGATGCGGAGATCAACTTGGACATGATCATTTCAAACATCGCGCACGATGGCTTCGCTCGCCATTCGTTCACGATGCACTCGAGCGATCTCGGCAAGGCGCAAGCTGCGCTTAAGCCATTGCTCGCGAGCCTCGCGCCAAGCTCGAAGATCGAGACGGAAGCCGGCATCGCGAAACTCTCCGCCGTCGGCATCGGCATGCGTTCGCACTCGGGCGTGGCAGCAACGATGTTTAAGGCACTCGGTGATGCTGGAATCAACATCGGCATGATCTCGACCTCAGAAATCAAAATTGCGGTGACCGTCGACGAACCACGGATCGAGGATGCAGCGCGCGCGGTGCACGATGCCTTTGGGTTGGACAAGGCACCTGTTTGATGGATTCAAGCGGCTCCGGCTCGACTGACGGATGAATTCGACAAATCAGCTCCGCAGCTTCGTTCCATGGGTGATGAACTTTCGGATTTTTGCTTGCTGGCTCTCCTCGCTTGCCTTTTTGCTTGCCGCAGAACCAGGGCGATCGCCGATCAGTGCGGACGATCTCTCAGCGTTGCTCCATGACCCGAATGGCGACCTCGCGAGAGTTGTCGAGGGTGCGGTCGGTAAAAACGGTGGCAACCAATTGTTCTATTTTCCGACTCGTGACGAGCCGACGACGCCCGCTGCATGGGGACTCAAGTTTGAATCGATCGATTTCAAATCCGCCGATGGCACCAAGCTGCACGGGTGGTTCATTCCGGCAAAACACAAGTCGGCAGCATCCGCGAAAGGCACCGTCGTTTTCTCGCATGGCAATGCCGGATCGATGGGGCATCACCTTGGGTTTTGCACTTGGCTCGCGGAGGCGAACTTCAACGTGATGATTTACGACTACCGAGGATTTGGGAAATCGGATGGTAGCGTCGACCGCCGTGGCATGATCGACGATGTGAAGGCAGCATTTGCCCTGATGCGTCAGCGCAAAGACATCGATCCCAATCGACTGATTTCCTACGGCCACAGCCTCGGCGGCGCTCAATCGGTGACTGCCCTTGGCGAAGCGCCGGTGAAAGGCTTGCGAGCGATCGTCATTGATGGCGCCTTCGCCTCGTATCAAGCGATGGCCCGCATCGTCGCTGGTCAACTCGGAGCCAGCCTCGTGACCGACGAACTTGCACCCAAGGATTTCGTGAAAAAACTCGCTCCGGTGCCATTGCTCGTGGTCCATGGCAGCAGCGATGAGGTGGTCCCAGTGTCCCAGGGGCACCAACTTTTCGAAGCCGCTGGAGAACCGAAAACGCTGTTTGAAGTCAAAGGCGGTCGCCACGGCACGGCCCTTTCCCATGATGATGGTGCTCACCGCCGTAAAATGATCACTTGGCTCGACGGCATCCTGAAGGGCTGAGATTCACTGAGTTTCATGTGTAGCGGGCTTGAAATGACCGCGATCCTGTCCAAACTGGTCGCGAGCCCATGACCATCCTCATTCAAAACGCTTGCATCGCTTCAGAACATTCTCCTGCGCTCGTCGATGGCGATGTCCTCATTTCCAATGGGAAAATTCAAGCGATCGGTCAGAATCTAACGGCTCCAGCAGGGGCTAAGGTCATTAACGCTGCCAAGCGGGTGCTCGCGCCGGGAATGTTCGACGCCCATGTCCATTTTCGCGAGCCGGGCTTTGAGGCCAAGGAAACCATCGCCACTGGATCCGAGGCGGCCATCAATGGCGGGATCACCGGCGTTGTGATGATGCCCAATACCCGTCCAGCGATCGACTCTGCCACCGTGGTGGCGAACGTACTGGAAATCGCGAAGCGAACTGCCCGCATCCCGGTCTATACTTCGGGCTGTGTCACCAAGGATCGACATGGCAAGGAGCTCGCTGGCATCGATGGCATGCGTGCGCTCGGGGTGAAAATGCTCACGGATGACGGCGATACCACCGGCGATCCTGCAGTTTTGTTCCGTGCGATGCAATACGCGGCGGAATTCGGAATGTTCTTCGCCAGTCACTGTGAAGTTCCAGAACTTGCAGGCCCCCGTGCCCTCAATGACGGGGTGGTCAGTTATCGGCTCGGCATCAAAGGCTCCCCGGCATGTGCTGAGGAAATCATCATCGATCGTGACATTCGCCTTGCTCACGCCGCCGGTGCTCACATTCATATTCAGCACGTATCGAGCAAGTTGGGCATGGAAACCATTCGGTGGTGGAAAGCGCGCGGCGATGTGAAGGTCACCGCAGAGGTTTCGCCGCATCATTTGTTATTTACGGACGAGCACATTGGGGATTTTGACACCAATTACAAAATGAACCCTCCGCTCCGCACCCAGGCTGACAATGATGGGCTTCTGCAAGGTCTCATCGATGGGGTCTTTGACCTGATCGCAACGGATCATGCGCCGCACACGCCGTTTGAGAAATCGCAGGATTTTGTGAGTGCTCCCAACGGAATCACTGGCATGGACACCGCGCTGGTCTCTCTTTTTCATCATTTCGTCCTCACGGAAAAATTCGGTTGGGATCTCATCGTGAAGCGTTATTCCGCCGAACCTCGTCGTCTCATGGGGTTGCCGGCCGTTGCGATCGAGGTCGGGCAGCCTGCCGATCTCATCCTATTCGACGCGGAAGGGGAGACCACCTTCACGGCAGAGTTCATGAAGTCGAAGTCACAAAACACGCCGTTCATCAATCAAACGCTCAAGGGGAGTGTGGATTTCGTTCTGTTGGGAAATGAGATCCTTCTCTCGAGGATCTGAGGCTAGGGCCTTTGTAAAGTAAGGGCGAAGGATTGCGATCATTCATCAAGGGGTAGTCCCTCTATCAATCTTTTATCACTCTAGACCAGTCGGCGGCGACGAGAGGCTAGAGCTAGAGTTGTAAGTGCAAAAAGTAGAGGCGCGGAAGGTTCAGGAATCACGCTCAAGGTGACGTTCACTGGATAGCTGGTGTAAGGTCCTGCTGGAAGGCTTCCGCTGTACATCGTTGCGCCGCCGACCATGACTGTATAGTCGCCGGCGGGAAGATCGAACCATGCACTCACCTTTCCGTCTGCAGTTCCATCGCCATGAATTCCCGCTGACGAGCCGTAATTGGTAGAGGTTCCGTCTGCTACATTTCCGATATAGCTAAAGTGGCTGAGGCTTGCTGGTACCGCGACGCCACTCGTCGAATCTCCTGGGGTATTGTAAACGTCTTCGTTGCCGATCGCCCAATCGCCAAGGGCGTTGAAAGATCCCTGCATGACATCAGGGCCGAATCGTCCATTCAGATAAGAGACGCTGAGCAAAGCACCATCATGATCTAATGAATCTGGGGCGATGTGCGCCAGCCCTGAGTAAATCGAGAGTGCTGGCAGCAACATATTGCCTGCGCCAGTGCTCTGCGCAGAAAGTTGGATTTGTCCCGCGGTGGTGAGTGTGAAGCGGAAGGCGCGGTTGCGGTGACTGTCTCCATAGTCAGCATCGGTGGAGTACGCCCAACCGAAAGTGCTAGAGATACTACTGGACTTTGTGACGGACGTGGTTTCGTTGCCCGGATTAAGGGTGCCGAAATCGCGGTTGGTATAGGTGAGATGTGCAAAGGCTGAGGTGGCGCTTGCCAGGATGACTAGGACGATGACGGTGCTGGTTTTCATTGGTGTTATCATATGTTGATGTGACTTATTCTTGGCTGAGATTTGTGGGATCAAGGGTTCGACCAGTCAAAAGCGAGTCGATAGAAAACCTTGTTTGAAGGTGGAGAGGGATCGGTGAAGCGGATGGTATCTGCGGTGGTTCCCGTCACCGAACCAATCGTGCTCCAGTTATTGGCAGTGAGATTTTCGGTGCGCTGGATATGAAACGTTATTCCAGTCTGATAGGGCTCCCAGATGCCCATTTGGCTTTGCCATGTCAGCGTGGCGGTGGAGTCGGGGTTCCGTTGGAGCGAAGGCTGGAAGTCTGGTCCCGCGCTGAAATGATAGATGTAGATTTGGCTTGGTGGGTGCCATGGCCCACCATCGGGTCCAGTAGTACTTAAATCCACCAGACGGATGCCAACCTGATAGTTTCCTGGCTTGTCCGCTGTCCATGCGCGTCCATGGATGTGACCTTGGGGGTCTTGGTTAATCTCATCGAATCCCTCACTGATTGGAAACCTTACCATATCGGTCGCTTGATTGGTCGCGAACGCTTCGGTTACGACGGAGGCGTTTTCCTCCCAGAAACCCAATGTCGCACCAGAAGGGCCTGTTACGCTAACCACTTCTACCCAGATCCATGAACCCGTGTGCGCATGGTGGGATCCTTTGGCTTCAAATTGGCCGTCGGACTGAACGGTGAGCGAGAAAGCATCATCGGGAAACAACGTGCGCGGTAATCCGTCTAGCATATAGAGGCCACCACAACGTTGTCCGACTGGTCGAGGAAGAAGGTGGAATGTGAGATCCGTCCCGTTGGAACCGATGAGTTGCAGTGGTTCGCCGGGGTCGGGTTCGTTGTTCTGGTTCGTGTCGACAATACCTGCGGCAAAGTGGTTATGGGCGGATGCAAATGGAGCAGCGAATGCCAATGCAAAGAGGATGATGGGGAGTGGATTATTGGGTTTCATATAAGATGTTGTTTGTTGAGTTGGTTAAGGATTCGAGGGGTCCACAAATCGGGATCCAGTCGCTTTGAGTCGATTTTGTACTTCCTTCCATGACAGCGTTTCCACGTGACCATCTGTGAAGAGGAAATTTGATTTGCCGCCATGCCTCTCGACCGCCACTTGCTTCGCAAAAGCGGCAGGTGGTATCGAATGGCCGCGGTAGTCTGAGAAATGGAAGTGGTCGGAGTTCAGATACGTTGCAGATGCCTCCGCGAATAGAAATGTCGTTTCAGGGCGTTGAATCTTCGAGAGGCGGGAGAAATCGAGATCGGGTGCGCCCGCAGGATTGGGTGTTAGAAAATCGTTGATGAGGTAAGTGTAAGGACGTTTTTTCTCTTCGTCGTCCGCGCACTTGAACGTGACATTCCCAGAAGCGTATGGCTGCAGAGATAGCGACCATGACAAACCGCCCGACCGCCTTTGATGGGTGGTGACTGGGAGGGTCATGGAATAATCGCTTGCATACATCATCGTTGCCATGCCGATCTGGCGCAGGTTGCTGGCGCAATTCACTGCATGGCTGCGCGTTAGCATGGTGCGTGAGATGGGTGCGGCCAGCGCGGACAGAGCCGCGATGAGCGATACCATGACGAGTACTTCAACCAAGGAGAATCCCCGGCTGGGTTGGTGACATTTCAATGTATTTTTAGAATCGTTTGATCATGCCTGTGACCGGACATCGATACAGTCCACTCCATCATGAAATGGTAATGCACCATCGGTCTAGGCGTGCTTAACCGGCCATGGCGGGTTAGCATCCGTTAGAACGACGCATCAGGAGTTCCAGTCCCCGCGAATGTGGGGGTAGGCCTGCGTTGCGCCACGATAGGGGAAATCAAACAAATCTTGGCGGCTGCAAGGGCACGCCAATAGGCACCTCGGAGGGAATTCCAAAATAGCCTGGCACCAAGATTGTCACGGAGACACCGGCGGGATCCTTTAGTGATACCTGCGACGGCAGAGCGACTTCCATCTTGGATTCTGCCTTCAGTAAGGATTTTTTATCGTCTTGTTTTCTGGTCTCCTTGACCACTTTACACAATGAGCATGGGTGGTCACCGTCAAACGTTTTGCTGGTGGCCTCCTTGAGGGAAGTTGTGCGAGAGAAGTCCACAAGCATGTTTCCCCAAGCGAAGGTCTGGAGCAGCGACAAGTGGCCACCCAACGACACAAAAAGTGTCGCGATGAGTAGCCAATGGCCGACAAGTCTCATGCGTTTCAGCATCACGCACGATCTTTTGCGAATTGGATTTCTCGGTCAAGTCAAAAGTCAAATGCATCTCGAAAAGCTCCTGCAATGGTTGTATCGGAATGTCCATTGCCGGCTGACTTTCTATCGCTGCCAAATTCTTTGAATACTGTTAGATTCAAGTTTCTCCCAATTTCCTGTGGCCAAGTTGGGTGCATCGAAATTGCCAATCGCTACTCGGATCAAGCGCAGTGTTGGGAATCCCACCGCTGCCGTCATCCGGCGCACCTGACGATTTTTTCCTTCGATCAAGCGGAGTTCTAGCCAAGAGGTTGGAATTGCCTGTCTAAATCGGATTGGAGGGTCACGTGGATCGATTGTAGGCTCGATTTCGAGCATGTGAGCTTGGCAGGGAAGCGTGCGGTGGCCCTGAATGGCGACACCGCCTCGCTTCAATTTTTCCACGGCATCGGTCGTTGGAATACCCTCCACTTGGGCCCAATACGTGCGCGGGTGGGCGGTCTTTGGATCCAATAAGCGGTTATTGAATCCAGGCTCATCGCTTAAAAGAAGGAGCCCCTCAGAGTCCATGTCCAGACGTCCTACTGGATAAACCCCTGATGGAAATCCAAAATCTGCCAGAGTTCGCTGACCGGGTTGGTCTGGTGTGAATTGGCAGAGAACTCCGTAGGGTTTATGAAATGCGATGACCATGGGAATGGCCGAATGCTAGAGGTCGCTCCCTTGATCGGCAAGCACCAGCGACTCAAGTGTCAGCAGGTAAAAATTGTTTTCTTACCCACTTGCAGCGAAAAACGGCACCCGCTTCGAATGGCTTCCATCCGTTTGCATTACCGTAATCGATCGCTTCAGTAACCATGTCATAACTGACGATGCGAGGGAGCTCGGCAGTGAGAATTTGTCCATTCACCGGCGCGCTGGCCTCGATCACGAGTTCATTCACTCCACGTCGATTTTGCATGATCCAGCGGTATTGCACGTCATGGTGATTGATGATTTTATAACCTTTTTGTGGAGGAGGCATGAGAGTGGTAATGGAAAAATCAGCGGCGAGGAAGACGGAGCCTGCAGCAATGGTTGATCATTGAGAATGCTTTTCTCAAAAATCACTTACCTGCTGCCGTCTCTGATTCCACGCCGCTGAAGTTCTTCGTTCCGCTCTGGATTACCTGTTGGATTAAGCCTTCGCCAACCTAGCCACCTTTTTGGGTGCCGGCTTTTCCTTTTTGCGCAGAGCGCGCCGCATTTTCGTTAGCGCGGAATTTTGCAGCTGCCGGATGCGTTCACGCGTCACGCCGAACTCGCGTCCGACTTCCTCCAAGGTCATCGCTGTGCGCCCATTCAGACCGAAACGCTCATCGATGATCCGCCGTTCGCGCTCGTCCAGCACCGCCAGCAGACCGTCCAATTCGCCATGAATGTTTTTGTCAGAGAGCATCTCGAGTGGATTGACCGCACGCTCATCGCTGATCACATCACCAAACTCGGTTGCTTCCCCTTCGTTGATTGGGGCATCCAGTGAGGTTGGGCGGTAAGACGCCTGCCTGAGGAGTGCTAGCTTGCGGTGGGGCAATCCGACTTCGTCCGCCAATTCCTCATCGGTCGGTTCACGACCGAGGGCTTCTGTTAGAATCGCGGCGATGCGTCGCATTTTTGCAATTTTATCGACCATGTGCACCGGTAGGCGGATCGTTTTCGATTGGTTGGCCAATGCGCGTTTGATCGATTGTTTGATCCACCAAGCGGCATAGGTCGAAAGCTTCCCGCCTTTTTCTGGGTCGAAACGTTCGACCGCTTTCATGAGGCCGATGTTGCCCTCGGAAATCAAATCCGTCACGGGCATCCCATAATTTGCGTAGTCTTGTGCGATTTTAACGACCAAGCGCAAATTCGCTCGGATCATGTGCGAGCGAGCCTCGGCATCTCCTTTCTGAATCCGCTCTGCGAGGTCGATTTCCTCTTGGATCGTCAAAAGAGGGGTTTTGCCGATCTCCTTGAGATAAATTTTCAGGCTGCTTTCTGCTTCGTAGGCCATGGTTTGGTGGGGTTCGTTATGAGTTGATCGGCACCGAACCGTGTTTCTTCCTATTTTTCTTGGGGGAAATGTTGGATCGGTAACTCTCAACGTTCTTCAACTAGCAAATCACGTGCCTTTATTTTCATAACGTAACTCACTGATAATGAGTTAAAATTCTTTTCGGTGCTGTGACAAATTGCACGGTGAGTGCATTTTGCCCACCACGGGTGCCATTTTGACGCATCTGGGATTGGACAAGTGATCCAGGATCCCTCAATTTCCACTCGTGTTTGACACAAGCTACGCTCTCGCCCGTTCCTTATTGTTCCGCCTTGATGCAGAAGTTGCTCATCACACCAGCATGGCCGCATTGAGGCTTGCAGAGAAAACAGGCATCTTGGGCATGGTGTCTCCGCGGGTTGAACTCGCCGAGCCCGTGGAATTGATGGGATTGAAATTTCCTAACAGGATTGGTTTGGCCGCTGGTTTGGACAAAGAAGGCAACACGATCGATGCGCTTGGCAGGCTCGGATTTGGCAGTATTGAAATTGGTACGATTACTCCACGTCCGCAGGCAGGCAATCCCAAGCCGCGGCTCTTTCGCCTAATCGATCATGAAGCGATCATCAATCGCATGGGCTTCAATAACCCAGGCATCGATGCAGGGGTCGCGAACGTTCGTTCGGCGAAGTCGTTTGATGGAATCGTCGGTTTCAACATTGGCAAGAACAAGGACACTTCTAATGAAAATGCAGCAGAAGACTATCTGATTTGTTTGCGTAAGGCGTATTCGGTTGCGGATTACATTGCGGTGAATCTTTCGTCGCCTAACACCCCGGGGCTGCGGGATCTTCAGGGAGCCGAAGCAAGTGCGCGGCTATTAGCTACCTTAAAAAGAGAGCAGCAGAAACTTGAATCCGAGCACGGAAGGAAAGTGCCGTTGCTGTTTAAAGTTGCCCCAGACTTGGACGAGACCCACATCCGTGAGCTCTCACGCGTTTTTCTCGATGGTGGGCTCGACGGCCTCATCGCCACAAACACCACTCTCGACCGTGACCAGGTGTTAGGTCATTCGCGAGCCGCTGAAGCGGGCGGACTTTCGGGGCGTCCGGTATTCGTGAAAAGCACTGAGACCCTCAAGGCATTTTCCAGTCACCTTGGTACGCAAATCCCTATCATCGGGGTGGGTGGAATCTCTTCAGTCGAAGACGCCCAAGTAAAAATCCAAGCCGGTGCTTCGCTTGTTCAAATTTATACGTCTTTTATCTATCAGGGTCCGCAGCTGGTGCGAGAGATCGCTCGAGCAATCTAAGCGGAAAACTGATCAAGCGATTTCCTTGCGGTTGAGGATGCCATCGATCAACGCGCTTCGGGTATCGATCCGGGTAGTCATTTGCTTGGCGGACGGGTCTGCTCCGATTTCGCGCAATCGCATCAATCGTTGTCCGCCGGATTGCAGGTCATAGCTATTAAACCCAATCCTAAACCTTTGGTCTCCAGCGACGGGCTTGCCTTTGTGGATTAAGCGAATCGGTTGCCCATCCTCGCCAAGGATCAGCTCAAACGGCCAGAGCAAGCGGTCTGAGCGAAGCTCGGCGGCGTCCTCCATTACAATATCTAATAAATCGTTAGCGCTCACCTCGATGATGGCGAGGAGGTTCTCATAAGGTAGCATTTTCCAACAATCGGCGACCTTAATCTCACCTAGCTCAAGGTTACCGGTATTGAAGGTTCCATGGAAGATGCCATCGACAGGCGTGTGGTTGCGTTCGAGTGACTCGCTGAAAAATTCACAAAAAAGCTGGCTGAGTCGATTGCCACGACCTGATCCAGAGATCTGTTGTGTGACCACTCCAAGCGTTCGGGCCAATTGTTTTTCTGATTTTTTCAAATCTGGCTGAGCGACCTCGATCACCACGGGGTCGAGGTCGAAGCGTTTATCCATCAATACTGTGTATGCATGGCGGTTTACGATTTTTCGCGAATGCACATCGAATGTTAGATCAACTCTCCCGCAGTGGATTCCATGGTAACTGGCTTGTGAGCAAAGTACGCTATTGATTTCCCATGCGGGTTTATCTTTGTGTGTATGGCCTGCAAGGAAGACATCTACGTTTGCATTGTCCTTGAGAATCGCACGGATTGGATTGGCGAAATCATCGTCATCACGCCATCCCATGTGGCCCATCACGACCACTGCATCTGCTTTTGCGGAACGGGCTTCGGCGAGGGATTGCTTGAGTGATTCGACCGGATCCGTGGGAGTGATTCCGCCGAGGGTCGCGGGGGCGAGCCAAAACGGTAACCCCGGAGTCACCAGACCGATCAAGGCGATCTTGAAACCGCCGACCTCTTTCATGGTCCATGGTTTCACCTTCTTCCAAGCACCCTCAAGTGTTCCAGGGTGCTTGTTGCCCCGCTGGATGTTTCCTGTTAGAATCGGCGACTTCGAAATGGAAAGATTCTTCTCGGTCACCTCTGGGCCCCAGTCGAAGTCATGATTCCCGAGCGTCCATGCATCGTAGCCTAGGCGATTGAACAAGCCGATCATCAATGCTCCTTGGCTGATGAGGCTTTCAGCCGTTCCCTGATAGACATCGCCGATGTCGACCAGCAGCGAGTCGGGCGCTTCTTTGCGCCAAGTGCGGATGCAGGAAACGCAGCGCGCGAAGCCGCCGATGTCTTTTGCTCCGTCATACCCTTGAGTTGGTAAGATGTGGCCGTGCAAGTCGGTGGTGTGAAAAATCGAAACCGTCTTCGTGTCCTCGCGCTCCGCCGCGAATCCAAGGGCCGAAGCTCCGAGCCATGCGCTTGATCCTTTGAGAAGCTGTCGCCTTGTGATACCATCGCCTACCATGGGTGGTAGCCTGTAGAATACACTTAGGAAACGCAAGTCGTGAGGCAACCCTGAAGGTAATCGATTTTACGGTTTACCTGTTTGGCAGAACGTCCGATAGTTTCATTTTCAATATGCCGGTTTTTTTTCTTATCATTGCCTGCGGGCTCTGGGGGCTAAGTTTCCCGCTTTTGAAAGTCTTGAACCTTGAGCAAGCTGCGCGCCTGCCTGGGGCATCCAGTTTGTTTCTTGCTTCGTGGCTTCAGTTTGCCCGTTTTGGGTTTGCTACCATTTTGGTGCTGCCATTCGTGATTCGTCAGAAGGGGCTCTCCAAGCTTGAGATGCGCCAAGGCCTGATCCTCGCGTTTTGGGGCGGCTTGGCGATGTGGCTGCAGGCGGATGCGCTCGCTTACACTGAGGCCTCCACCTCGGCGTTTTTGACGGGCGCATATTGTGTTTTCATTCCGCTATGGACTTCATTTCGGCTCAGAGTGCACCCAGGTGCCCGAGTCATCGTCGCGACTTTAATGGTTCTAATCGGTGGGGCGGTTCTATCGGGAATTCGGCCTGACCACCTGAGCCTCGGGCGTGGCGAGGTCGAGACCTTGTTCGCGGCCCTTTTGTTTGCCTTCCAAATTCTAACCCTTGAAAATCCGAAGTACGCAACCAACCGCGGATTGCCGGTGAGTTTCACGATGTTTCTTGGAATCACGGTGCTTTTCATTCCAATCACTTTGAGCACGGCTCCCGGTCTTCAAGCGTGTCTCACGCCTGGAGCGTCATTGCCAGCGGTTTGGTTAGTCAGTTGTCTAACGATTTTCTGTTCGGTAGGTGCGTACCTGCTCATGAATACGTGGCAGCCGCGGGTATCCGCCACCGAGGCCGGGCTCATCTACACCACCGAGCCGGCATTCACTGCGGTTTATGTGCTTTTTCTGCCGATCATCCTCGGGAAATGGGTAGGCCTCGATTATGCGAACGAAAAGGCGTCCATTTCGATGATCGTTGGAGGAGCCTTGATTTTAGCGGCCAATGTCATCATGCAGTGGAAGCCGCGAGCAGCCGAATCGTCGCCCTAGGGGCTAACAAATATTTCCGGCATGGATTGCCTAACGCATGCGGTGGGTGAACCTTGGACCCGCCGCAAAAACAGTTGCCTCTCGTTCGTCGCTCGGTAGTCTCTCAACCCGTATGATTATCGCACCGAAAATCCGTGGATTCATTTGCACCACCGCCCACCCAGAGGGTTGTGCCAAGCACGTCGCCGAACAAATCGCCGTGGTTAAGAGCCGTGGCTTAATCGAAAACGGGCCGAAGCGCGTGCTGGTGATCGGGTCCTCCACTGGCTACGGGCTCTCTTCGAGAATTGCTGCTGCCTTTGGCTCAAATGCCGCAACTTTTGGGGTGTTTTTTGAGCGCCCGGGTGAGGCAGATCGCGCAGCGACCGCGGGTTGGTATAACACCCGTGCCTTCGAGCAAGAAGCTGCCGCCGCAGGCCTTTACGCTCGGTCGATCAATGGCGATGCATTTTCTAATGAAATCAAATCGGAGGTCATCGCCGCCATCAAGGCTGACCTCGGGCAGATCGATCTGGTGATTTACAGTCTCGCCTCACCTCGTCGTACCGATCCGAACACGGGTGAGGTTTATAAGTCAGTCCTCAAGCCGATCGGTTCGAGCTACACGAATAGGAACCTCAATACCACGACTGGAGTCGTGAACGAAATCACGATTGAACCGGCGGAGGGTGATGACATCCGTCAAACGGTTGCGGTCATGGGCGGCGAGGATTGGGAGCTCTGGACGGATGCGCTGATGGAAGCGGGGGTGCTAGCGGAGGGAGTGCAAACGCTTGCCTATTCGTACATCGGGCCTGAAGTGACATGGCCGATTTATAAAAATGGAACCATTGGCCGTGCCAAGGAGGATCTTGAGCGGGTGCAGCGCGCATTGGATGCCAAGTTGGCTTCCATTCACGGTAAGGCATGGGTTTCGGTAAACAAAGCGCTTGTCACCCAAGCCAGTTCAGCCATCCCCGTGGTGCCGCTGTACATTTCGTTGCTATACAAGGTCATGAAGGCCGAGGGGACTCATGAAGATTGCATTGAACAAATGGACCGTTTGTTGCGCGACCGGCTCTACAATGGCAAGCCGCAACCGGATGAGGCGGGGCGCATCCGCGTGGACGACTGGGAAATGGCTCCTCAGGTGCAAAAACTCGTCGGAGAACGTTGGCAGGAAGTCGACACGGAGAATTTCACCACGCTTGGCGACTTTGCTGGATATCAGTCGAGCTTTCTGCGGCTTTTTGGCTTTGGCCTTGAGGGTGTGGATTACGCGGCGGATACCGATCCTGCGGTTGGAATTCCATCCCTCGAGAGATAAGGTTCAGCGTGTGGGTTTGAGCTCTAATCCGCAGTTAAGAGCGATGGCGAGGAGCGCAAGTGCTGATCTTGTCGGCGTTTGAAAACGAAAACCAACGCCCCACGGGTTCCCGTGCGCCAAATACCCCCCCGTTTTCATCATGTTCGGGTGCTTGTGCGCGATGTAAAGTTGCCCGTACATCATGTTCGGGTGCTTGTGCGCGATGTAATGGCACCCGTGCACGATGTAAAATTGCCCGTGCACGATGTAATGGCACCCGTGCGCGTGATTTCAGAAAGCTCCTTGGAGGAGCCCGATTTGACGCTGAGCGCAGGGCTGAGGTTGAGCGTGTTGAGGCTGAGGACATTCGTAGGCCGGGGTGTCGTCTCCCTCCGATGGTATTGACCCATCGGAACAATGGGCCAGATTAGACCCATCAGATCGGATTCGTGACCTGATACCGATCTGGATTTGGAGAACACCCGGATCGCCAATCGTAGCAGGGATTAGGCCGCTTTCGAGAAAAACCATCTGGAGACGGGCGGATTCGCCGCGCTTGAAGCGTGGGGATGCATCGCGTTGCGCTGGCCCGGTCCTTGGAGAAGTTGAAGCGTCTCAAGATCGACATGGAGATTCATGTTCAGGCGTCACTGTCAACCGGTCCATCTGACCGGCCAAATGAATGCGCGGTCATCAACCGGCGAATTGACACCACCCTCCAGTGATGTAGAATTTACAGCATGACGCGCACCCAGATCCAGCTCCCAGACGAGCTATACCAACGGGCCAAAGCCTTCGCCGCACAGCGGGAACTCTCGCTTGCTGAGGTCACCCGCCGTGGTTTGGAGTTGTTTCTTGACCGCTTCCCAAGCACCGAGCTAGCACGTGGAGCCTGGACGCTTCCTCGCGTCGATGCGGGCGGCATCAAGGTTCCCTTGGAGAACCTCCGCGACATCGCTGCCGATGACGAAAGAGGGTGTCAAAATTTTTGTGTAAGTTCAGATTCGCTGATTGAGGTTAGTGGGAGGTTGGCATGCGGTCGGCAAACTCGATGGCGAACCGATTTAGGGCATCGCGCCAGTTCGGCACGGGCTG
>Ga0164295_10000651_pt1 | contig 29186 bp, 28 predicted proteins | sample GEODES006metaG_FD_111798 | JGI IMG/M metagenome (GOLD analysis project Ga0164295, IMG submission 111798) | Oligotrophic lake water microbial communities from Sparkling Lake, Wisconsin, USA - GEODES006 metaG | ecosystem: Environmental > Aquatic > Freshwater > Lake | place: USA: Sparkling Lake... | reverse complement strand
GAGGATCATCTCATCGCGGTAGCCAAAGGCTGGACCACCCCGGACAAGGTCCACTCGATGATCCACGGTTGGATGCGCGATCAGGTAAACGCTGGCGCTCCGAACTAAAGTCCAACTACTAGAGGGTTTTGGTATCAGTCAATTCCCAGCCGCTGTCAGTCAATTCCCAGGCGCTGTCAGCTCATTCCCAGACGCTGTCAGCCACTTTCCCGTTCCTGTCCATCGATTCCTCATTCCTGTCAGTTGCATCGGCATTTCATAGCAGGCTCAATTTCATTCACTTACACCGTATTTCAGGCAATGTGACGCCGATGTAACAAAGTTTTCCTTCGCTACCCAAGAGCAAATCGAGCCCATCGCCGAGATGGAGCGCCTCCTCTCCGGTGCCCGCCGCAGTGCCAACCTCGCCTTTCCCGACAACGACGTCCGCCTCCGCAGCGAATTCCAAGTCGGCATCCACGAACCCGCCGATTTCGCCAGCGAGATCGAACGCGCTGGAAAAGTCCACGCCGCCTGCCTCCTCCATGCCGATGCCGCACGATGCACCGCCGCCTGATTGTTGAATCCTAGAAAATACGAATTGAACTTCTTCAGCCGATCACCTCGGTCGCATCGTGTTTACTCAAACTTCCTCCTCAAGCAGTTGCCCGTGCTCCTTGAGCCATGCCTTTGCTTTTTCCGTGGAGGGTGCCTTGGCCCGAACGATGTTCCAGAACCGTGGCGTATGGTTGGCTTCCATCAGGTGTGCCAGTTCGTGGACGATCACGTAGTCGATCACAAACATCGGGGCCTTGATGAGCCGCCAGTTGAAGTTCACGTTGTTTTTTACCGTGCAAGAACCCCAGCGGTAGCGGTTATTTACGATCTTGACCCCGCAGATACTCACGCCCAATTCGGCCGCATGACGCGTTACCCGAGGCAGTACGGTTTCCTTGGCGCGGCTGACATACCACTCCTTCAGAACCCTACGTCTCTTCGCTTGCTGCGCGGCCGGTATCAGGAACCGACGTGAAAACTCAACGCCGCCGCTTTTCGTTTCCCCAATCTCGATGAGGTATTCCCTGCCAAGATAGGGAACGGATTCCCCATTCACGACTTCCTTGCCGGGGGCATGAGGACGGTCTTGATACTTTTGAGGGTGATTTACTTTTCCAAACAACCACTGCCGTTTGGAATCCACCACCTTACGGATCGCTTCATCGGTTGTTGCCGTGGGCGCGTGGACGACAATCGACCGATCACGCTCGACGGTGATCGTGAGCTTCTTGCGCCTGGGCGAACGGACAATCTGGTAGTTCAGGTCCATCAGTTGGCGTAGAGAATCGTGTCGTGGTTTTTCTCGGCGATCTCCATCAAGCGGCTGATGATGTGCTTTCTGTTCTTCACAAGACCCGGCATTTTCTCAAACTCTGGTTGCAAAATGGTCTTCTGGAGGTCTGCGACCAGCTTGTTGCGGGCTGGTATGCTTTCCCAGAATCCAACGAGCTTCAATTCACGCTCAATCTCTTCATAGAGATGCTGTGTGAGAGCAACGAGCGTGCTGATCCGCTCCTCTTCCTTCATGCCATAGAAAACCGGATCTGCCGTCATGCGGGAGGCGTCGTTTGGATCGGTGTCGCCTTCAGCTACCTTAGAGTTTGCACCTGTGAGATCCTCTCCGAAAATTTCGGCCCTCAACAGATTGAAGATCGGCATCTGTTTTTTCCGGTGCAGCCCGTAGGTCGGCTGTTTTGAGACATCAATGATGCGCTGGCGGAGTTTCTCCAACTCCTCGTAGATCTTCTTCCAGTTGTTGGCGAACTCCTCGAAGATCTTCCGCAATGCCTCGGTGAACGAGGCTTGTAGCTCGGGGTCATCGTTCAGGTTCACATCGAGGTGATGGCGGATGGCGTGTTCGATTTCCGCCGCCTTGGTCTTGGTGCGGTCATGCTTCTTGACCTCCTTTTGGAAATCTTCATCCAAGATGGAAATGGGTTCCACCTTCACGTCGATGCCGCGGGATTCCAGGAACGCATCGGTAATCGTCCGCAGCTTGGGCGGAATGCCTTTCATGCTCAGCCTGCCGTCTCGGAAATGCTTCGCCGCCATTTCGTTGATCGCCACCAGCGACTGATAGACGCCCATGTAGTTCAGGGCCTCCTTGGCGGGAAAGACAAGGTTCAGATTCTTGGTGAACTTCTTGAAAAGCCTTATGAACTCGAAGCGCAGGTCCTCGTCAGAAAATAAGTCGAAAAACGCATCGGCATCACTCAAGTCAGTTAGGCCGTGCTTCTTTAGCATGGCCAGGACATCATCGTGGCTGGCCTTCAGTTCTCGCAGTTCCTCTTCCGGGAAACTCAGCACATCCACCACTTCCTTCTGCTCCCGCTCGTCGTAGTTATCGAGCGCCTTCTTCAGGTGGTGACCGATGCCGACATAATCCACCACGAAGCCCTTTTCCTTGGAAGCCCCGCCCACCCGATTCACCCGGGCAATGGCTTGTAGCAGACCGTGTGCGACGATGATCTTATCCAGATACATCACCTGCTCCACCGGCGCGTCGAATCCCGTCAAAAGCATGTTGTTCACGATGACGATACCGACGTCACCACTCACGCCTTCGTCCTCTTTGCCGAAGGGCAGCTTGAAGCTCTTGATCGTGGCCTCATGCTTCGAGGCGTTCGTGAAGGGCGTGAGATGCAATGCATCGTTGTGGTTGCCGGAAATCACCACGTCGCTCTGAAGCTTCCTCAGCATGCCCACATCCAGCTTCATCGGATTCGATTTTTCCAATGCCGTGATTGCCTCTGTGATCGCCGCGTCCACATGTTTCTTGTAGCGCACGGCGGCCTCGCGGGAGGTGGCCACAATCTGCGCCTTGTAGCCGTTCGGGAAAACGTGGGTGAGGTAGTGTTGCACCATGTCCCTCGCCTTGGCCGCGATGGTGGTGTCCGCCTCCAGATAGGCGGTGCGTGAACCGTAACCGAGGATCTCCATCCGCTCTTGCAAATTATAGTCGCTGAAAACGTCGGCGAACTTGGTATCCATCCCAGCCTGGTCCGGCACTTCGGCATTGTGGGTTCTACCTTCGTAAACGATTTCCAACGTCACACCATCGGCGATGGCTTGGCGCATGGTGTATTTGTCGATGTAGTCGCCGAAGACGCGCTCCGTTTCATCGATGGGCGTGCCTGTGTAGCCGATGCGAGTCGCCAGTGGGATGCCCTTGTCCAGATTCGCCGCCAGTCGTGAATACTGCGAGCGATGCGCCTCATCCGTCATCACGAGGATGTAGGGGCTGGTGTTCAGCTCCGGGAAAGTCTCCGTCAAATCCGTCTCGCGGAATTTGTGGATCATCGCCATCACCAGATCCGAGGCATCGCTTCTAAGTAAATCCTTGAGCGCCTTGATGCTATCCGCAGGCTTCACGGTGAAACCAATGCTCTGACTCGTTTCTGCCAGTTGCTGCTCCAACTGCGTGCGGTCTGTGATGAAAACCACCTTCCATTTCGAAAGTGATGGGTGCCGATACATTTCCCGCACCATGAACATCATCGTCAGGGATTTTCCCGAACCTTGCGTGTGCCAAATGATGCCGCTGCGTTCGCGGGGATTCTTGCCCTCAAGCAAACGCTTCACCGCCAGCTTCACCGCGCGGAATTGCTGGTAGCGGGCCACCACCTTGATCATCTCGCCCTTGGAGTTGGTGCTATAGATTGTGAACGTGCGGATGAGATCCAGAAGATTGTCCCGATCCAACATCCCGGCCACGAGGCGCTGTTGGTCGTTCGGGCTGCTGCTGCCGTGGTCCAAATCGTTCAATGTGCGCGGATACGGATCGGACCATCGGTAAAAGTGTTTTTCGTTGTGCGTGGTGATCGTGCCGAACTTCGCCTCTTGGCGGCAGGTGGTGACCACAAACTGATTGTAGAAAAACAGCGGCGCGCTGCCTTCGCCCTTGGCTCCACGTTGCTCACTGTAGCGCAGGAGTTGGTCGATGGCTTCGGGAATGGGTTCCTTCACCTTCGGCGACTTCGCTTCGATCACCACCACGGGCAGCCCGTTGAGGAACAGCACGATGTCCGGGATGATGTGGCGCTCGCTGCCGAGGATGCGGATCTTGAACTGGCAGACAGCGACAAAGCGGTTGTTGTCCCGGTTCTTGAAATCAATGAACTTCACCGACGGACTTTTTTCACCCGTCTTGCGGTTTTCGCTGACGCTGGTGTTTTCCAGCAACTGGTTGAACACATGCCGGTTGTTTTGCAGCAGGTTGGTGCTGGGGAAATTGGCCGTGAGCTGTTTCACCACCTCATCCACCTGATCCTCCTCCAGCCACGGGTTGATCACCTTCAACTGCTCCCGCAGCACCGACAGCATCACCACCTCGGTGAAGTTGGTGCGGTGGCTGTCTGCCGGGTGCTGCTTGGCATCCAGGTCGATGATCTCCCAGCCAAGGTCAGCGAGTTGGACCAGAAGCGGCTTCTCGACATGCTGTCGCTCGTCGAGGCGGATCTGTGTGGCGTTGTCCTTGGCGCTCATCACGGGTCTTCAGTTCTGGTTGATAAATGGTAGAACCGTCGCAGTTCGTCCAGCACTTCGGCAAAGGACATGCGGGAAATTCCCAGGGATTTGAGATCCGGCGGCTCTTGCGCCATGAGTAAAAACGCCGCAGTCAGATCTTCTTGCAGGCTTGCAGGCAGCAGAATCCCGGCTTCCCGATCCAGCACGGTGAACATCCGGATCATGTCATTCTTGTGCTTGCGGATGTTCTTGGAATCCACCGGCTCACCAGCGGCCTTCCGGCTTGAGAGATCGACGTAGGCCCGCGCCTTCAGCGGAATGAGACCATCCGCCTTGACCAAGGATAGCCCATCGATCTTCGTCCGGCGTTCCATCACAAAGCCATAGTAATCGTCGTTCATCAATATGGCGGAGAGGCTGGATATTTCCTCATCCACCGGAATGGGTGTGATGCCCGTATCCCCCTTGAGATCGAGCGCGTCCGGCACCCTGGCAAACAGCTCCAGCATTTCAGGAAAGCCCTCTGCCTGCGGATCGTAGAAGCGGTAGAATAGCCGCTTACCCGTGCTCTTCTGGCGGTTTTCGTATTTTCCCAATCGGATGAACTCCCAGAAAATCTCAGCAAACTCCCGGTCGAGGGATTCGACACAAAGCACCAGATCCAGATCCTTGGTGGCCCTGAACTCACTCCCAAGCTCCTCCATGCTGAGGCTGGAAGCCGTGCCGCCGATCAGCACGTAGCGGTCCGCGTAGCCCGCAAAGTGTTCTTTGAAGCGGTCGAGTCCTTTTACCATGGCACAGCTCCCAGCAGTTCATCGATGGCGATTTGCACGCGGTCATCGTGGATGGATTCAAGGCTGAGCGCCAGCGAAAGCCGATCCACCAGCGGCTTCTCCGCGAAGAGACGCGGATCATAGTGCCAGATCTCGAACTCCGCATGCGCCATGTCCTTCGAGACATCGGGGATGATGTGCAGCCCCGGCTCTCTCTGAATTTTTTTCCATTCCTCGCTGGTGATGGCCCAGATGGTACGCTGCGGAGCCACCAGCATCGAAAGCTCAGCCAGCGCCGATTCTCCTGCTTTGAAATCACAGCCGGAAAACCATTCGTCCACGTAAACGCGTTTCTTCACCGGGGAGCGCAAAAATGGGCGGGCCTTTTCCCACAGTTCACGGCCCGTGATAAGGAAGCGATGGCGGGCAAAACGTCGCTCACCTTCACACTCCACCAGCTCCAACTGTCGCAGCTCATCCAGCGCCCGGGTCATCGTCATCTTGGTGTAGCCAAATTGCTCCGCCAATCCGGCACCAGTGAACTCGGACTCCGGGGCCAGCCGTCGAAGTAGGCACGCCAGCACCACCACTTGCGCGGCGGGAGAAATTTTCAAATTTCCCCGTTTTGGTGCCCTGAACTGCTCGCGCAAGTCCAACCCGAGGTCCGGGAGGTAAAGTTGCTGACCCGGCGCGAGAAACGGAATCTTGTCCTCGATCAGCCGCTTGCGCTCGTAGGCACCGACCGTTTCCAGGATGAAGAGGCAGCGCAGCCCGGTTTTCTGATGCAGCCAGTCCGCGTGTTTCGCCATCGCCGCCGGAGCCGGGCCGGCATCATGCCCCTGAACAGCCAGAAGTTCCCGGCCCATGAGCGTGCATTGAGCGATTTCGTAGGATTCCGTGATATGGAGCGGCAGCCGACCAAGGCCAGGAAACGGCGCAAATACTGCCTCAACCCCCAGAATTTCTCGGAGGTAGGCAGCAGCTTTGGCCTGTAAATGCGCCTTCATCGGTATCAAAGTAACACGGAATATCGCTAAGTAACAAGATCAAAGTTACTTAAAAAAATAGGGGTTACTATGAGGCATTTCATACTGATTTCCAGGCTGCCGCCCGCGGAATTAGCAAAGGCAGCCAGTGTCCGCAAAATCGCATCTGGGTTCCAGCCCGCCTTGTATTCAATGCGCTCGCCTTCCACCTGCCGCTGGCGGAGGAGGTTTTCGAGGTTGATGGGGAGTTTGGAGGTCATGTCGAAATAGTTAGAAAAATCGTAAAAAGAGGAAAATGAAAAGATCAGAATTAAATGAGCTGTGACTTTGTGTGAGTTCTAAATTTTCCATTCGGACATATTCCCTCCCGAATCAAAGATAACAAGAACTCCCTCCTCCTTCTTTGATCTATTTACTGCACCCGAAATAAGACTCAATGCATCTTGGCTAGAACTTATACTACGACGACCAGCTTCTTTGATCTCAATAAACTTTCTGCCATCGTATTTGATGAACCTTAAAGGAATAGCTGTTGCAACCGGAAGAATAAACTGTTTCGGCATTAGTGGTGATTTCATCTTTACTACAAGATTTGAAGCCACGGATAATAGCACGTCAAAACCAATCGCAAGACCTGAAGCGTCCAGTAAAGACTGAGACAAATCAACTTCAGAGATCGAGGTTTTTGCCCGGTGAGCTGCACGATGACGACGGTGAGCGAAACCATGAAACACAGTTTCGGCAGCCATAGCAGAAAGCCCTGTTCGAGAACAAATATTACGAATTTGATCCCAAGGTTTTTCAATTAAAAAGGAAGACAGGGTCGTTTGAATGTCCTCCTTTGTGACATTTGAAGCAGAATGGAAAAAAGCTATTTCAGGAAGTGTGAATGTCGATTGTTTTGTGGAGCTTATCTTTTCGCAAAAGTCCTGCACAAAATTAATTCGATTGGCTGAATCTTGCAATTTTAGTTGAAAGCTGATTGCCTTAAGAGATTCAATGGTGACTGCCTTTTGAAGGCCGGAGGGAAGATTTCCAAAAGAGACTCTCGATGTTTCAATTAAATTTAAAATTTCAGCGCTCCTCTCACGAACAAAATCCTCAAAAGTATTAAAGCACTGAACCACTAGGCCATTTCGAATAATCCGAGCTGAGTCATTGCGTGCTAAGTTTGAAGAAATTGCAGGCAAATCATAAAGTTCGAACTCGGCCATAGCAGACCGAATCGACGATATTCGCTGACAAAACTGAGATCTAGCGTTACTCATTTTATTTGCAGAAGGCCTCAAGAATTTTGACCACCGAGGAAATCCTCTTTTGGATACTTGCTGGGTTGTTCGTGGACTGACTGACTGCTTTCTGGAACTCGGCGTCATCTCGATACGCTTTGGAGAATGCTCGTATAACAGATGATTTATGGCTTAGAATACTAGCAATTTTCGATTTTGAAAACTGCGCGCAAGCAACCATTTGGGCATCAAACATTGGAGAAATAAATTGCGCTCTCCACCCCTCTCCCTGGGGCTTATAAAATGCTTTATCTCCCCAAATTTTCTCGCATGCATCCAAACATTGGATGAAGCTGCGCTCATATTCCTGAAGTTGGGTGGCATTCAAATTTCTATTTCTCCTCATAAATTCATCCATCTCTTCGCTGAGGATCTGACCAATCCCTTGCCAACGATCTTTGATTGTGAAAAACCTCAAGACATGTTCGATGTCTTCCATTTTTCGATATGATGTAGAATTGTGATCTTTGATCTTCATTCGTGATTTCAGGAATTTGCTTCCAGAGAGTTTAAGAAGAAGTTCATTCAACGGCCCAGAAAAAGCGACATTTCTGATTTCTTGTGGAAGAAGTCGTTCGCCGCCGGTGTTCAAGCGAAGGAATACTTCATACTTCAGCTGTGGATCAGTCTGTTTCAGAAGTGTGATTACTCGTATATATGGTCGGACTGATAAGGCGTTTTGAATTTCTTTTGGCAGGGAGGCGTAAGTCTGATTCTCAAGTTCTCGGAATTTTTTGAGTCCTGTGAGCTTCAACTTCCCAGACAGAAAGTCCCGAATTGCGGTAATTCTCTGTTTCCCATCAATTACTGAATATTTCCCAAAATCATCTTCTGATAGGTATACAGGAGGAACCGGGACATTGAGAATGAAAGATTCGATCAATGCCGACTGCTTGGCTGGCTTCCATCGATCTCGGCGTTGATAATGAGGATCTAAATCGATTGAACCCGCATCAGCCATATCGTGAAGAGCGCGAAGTGAAAAGTCGGAATGCTGGACGATCAGATTGTTTTGCGCATCTATAAACCTCTTTACGGTATCTGAGTTTTCTTTCGGTGTTTTCATATTGGGATCCTGTTAGTTTAACGAGGTTTGTAACTATTTTCGTTACTTGCAAGCAAGTTCGTCACACGCTTCCGTCCGGTCAGCAGGTCTTGCATCAGGGCGGTTTTGAGGGAGCGGAGTTTTGAGAGATGGTGGACGCTGCTGCCCAGAGAGTGTTCTGACTCTGCCATCCTCGCACCGATTGCCCCTTGCTCAGAATTGGATGGAAGTGGGAATGAAATGCGCTTCACCTCGCTGATATTGATCCCCTTGACTGCTTGCCCGACTGAGTGAAGAAGCACCTGATCTTGCACGCCTTTTGATTGCAGAAGAAAATAGAAGTATGAGGTAGAGCACTCCTCTTTGATTCTCAATCGCGCAGTATCTTGGGTTATGTTTGCACCATCAAGCTCTGCTGGCACTGCTGCGATACGGCCTGTAGTGCCCCGGATTGTAATGAGGAGGTCTCCAGTGCGAAGTCTGGACCGCTTGTATTGCCTGTCTATTTTGGGATCGGTCAGAAGAAGACGGTTTTGCAGAATCCTGCCGCCCATGATGTCCTTCACTTTGATCACCGGAATGCCTCCATCAAAGCCAGTTCCCGGCATCAGGATGCCGTAACAGATAGGGGCATTTTGTTTCACGCATCGTTCAAGGTTTGAAACCTCCCACTCCACCGGGATCCTGCCCAGCGGGGAGTCTTTGAATTCGTGGGTTTGTTCGGAGCGGAGGTTGCCGTGTTCGTCGATGCCGCGGGTGAGGAGGTCCTGCATCAGGCCGGTCTTCAGACTCTGCTGCTTGGCGATCAGGGCTTCCGTCTGTTCGATGGCCCGGTCCACCGTCGAAAGAATCTCGGCGATTTTGGTTTGCTCGGGTTTGGGAAATTTTGGGATCGTGACAGACTCCAGGTTGCCCACCGTTAGCATCGGAATTGCCTGCTGTGCGCCGAGAAGTGTGAAATCAAGCTGCTGAAGTGCAAAGTAAACAAACTCTGACTGAAAATTCTCCGAGTCAGGGGTGAGAGTGATCGTGGTTTGAGTCGCGCCGAACTCTTCATCGCGAGGAAGCCGTGGGTGGCCGATGGTTCCCCTCGCTCCTAACACGATAGTTCCTCTTTTGTTGAGGCGCTTAAAGTGAGTTGAGAATGCCCAAGGCCGATTACTCTTGTCTGCCGAATAGATAGGCAATCCCTCACCAGTGCAGTCCTTCTCGATGATCGTTTCACCCATCTTCAGGGTTCCGACACGAGGCAGGGTGACAGTTTCAATGGCACTCATTTCAAATACCCCAATCCGGTTAGAAACCCATCCAGCGCCGTGAGGGTTTCGGTTCGTTCTGGGTCCAGGGCGCGGCTGGAGACGGCAAAGGCGAAAAATTTCAAAGACGAGTTCATACTTGCCCTCCTTTCAATTTCGGAGTTTCCGCACCCAGAGCACGCACATCGGAGTCGGTGAGGGTTTTCATCTGGCGGATGGCGATTTCGTTCAAGCGGCTGAGGCGGATGCCTTGTGAGATCTGCAGGTGAATGAACTCGGCATTCATCGACTCGATGTTGGCGAGGACGAGGAGTTGCTCGATGGTGGCATGATCGCGCATGTTGCCATCGAGCTTGGGATTGGCATCCCGCCACTCGCGAGCCGTTTGGCCGAAGAGTGCGACGTTGAGGATGTCCGCCTCGCTGGCGTAGGTCATGGCGGCGCGGGCCGGGGTGACTTCTGGAGGGATGAGATGGGTCTTGATGGCATCCGTATGGATGCGGTAGTTCAGCTTGGAAAGCGTGCGGTTGAGATTCCAAGAGAGCGAGAGTCGTTGGTTTTCGTCGTCCTTGAGCCGCTGGAATTCCTTGATGAGGTAGATTTTGAATTCAGGGCTGATCCACATGCCGAATTCAAATGCGATGTCCTTGTGGGCACAGGTGCCGCCGTAACGTCCTGCTTGTGCTTGCAGGCCAATCGCGTTGGTCTTAGCAACCCATTCCTTGACGCTGATTTTGTAGCTGTTCAGACCGGCCTGACTTCTAATTGTGGCGAATTCGCCATAATTAAAAGCTGGGTTATGCACGGACTCCCAGATCCCAAGGAATTCGACGGTGTTTCGGTTGCGGAGCCAATCGGAGATGAAAAAGTCGCCGTCTTTTGCCTTCAGCATGTCCGTCAAAGAGATGAAGTCACCCGAAACGCCATGGATGATGGAGATTTCGGTGCCTTTGACTTCGATGGTGGTTTGCTTTTTCTTGCTCATTTCATTTTAGGTAACCAAGGCCGGTGAGAAACCCATCCAGCGCCGTGAGGGTTGCCGTGCGTTCGTTTTCGAGGGCGCGGCTGGAGACGGCGTATTTGTCCCAGAGGGTTTCGACCGACTGGATGAGCTGGCGTTTGGCGGCGTTGAGGTAGCGGTTGAGTTCGTGGGTGGCGAGATCGTGGAGTTTTTTGAGGATGAGGGTCTTTGCTTCCTCGTCGGTGAGCTTGCCGCCGATCTCGGAGAAGAGGGCATCGGTCTTGGCGAGTCGGGCTTCGAGTGCGGCGTGGTCCTTTTGCAGGGCGTTGAGTTGTTTTTTGTCAGCTTTCGAGAGATTTTGTGTCGCCCCTTCAGGGCTTAATACGGTGGTTGCGATGGACCCAGGGCGTTGCCCTGGGCTGGTATGTGGCAGGCCGTTGGCCTTGAAGAGTTCGGAGTCGGATGTGGTGGCGCTGGCGTTCAGGGGAGCCGGGACGGAAGGGTGGCCGTTGGCCTTGAAGAGTTCAGCGATGCGGTCGGTGACTTGTTGAAGTAGCTGCTGGCTCTCTGCTTTGTAATCGGCATCGCCGATGCGCTTGAGCTGGAGCTTGAGATCGAGTTCGTCGGTGAGGACTTTCAATTCGACTTTGCTGTCCTTGATGCGCTTTTCGAGAAGGGTGATGGTTTTCTCCTGCGCTTGCAGGGCTTTGAGTTCCTTCTTGGCGGATTCACCCTTGCTGTCCTTGAGGTCATCAATGACCGCCTTGAGCGCGGCCTTGATGACGGCGGCGGTGATGGATTCGTCTTCCTCGGGTTCGTAGGCGGCGAGTTCCTGCCCGGTCTCCACGGCTTCGGCGAGTTCGCTCTGGGCCTCGCTGATGAATGCCTCCATCGCCTCAATGGCATCGGCCTCCGCTTGGAAGAAGGCGGCGATCAAATAGCTGTCCGGGATGAGCGTGTGATGCCAACCGGTGGAGATGATCGTTTTCAAATCGTAACGGATCTGCTGCCACCAGTTCACAAACACGCCCGCGCTCTGAAACTCGTCCAGCACGCCGAGCGGGATGAAGCGGTCTTTCAGCGTGGTGAGCAGTTCCTGCCGGACTTCCGGCATTTTTCTGCCCTCACGCAGTAGGGCGAAGTCGTGGCGGGCGATTTCCCACCAAGATTGCAGCGCCTCGCGGTGGCGGGTTAGAGTTTTCACCAATGCGGCATCAGCTTCCAAAGTGGTCTTGATGGCGGGCTTGGCCTTGATAGCTGAATCGAAAGCCAAGTAGCCCGGGCGCTCAGATTGGAAAAGTGAATCTGCGGTGACACCAAACTTCGAGAAATCTTGATGACGTGCCTTGACCTCATCCTCAGGAATCCCGCCGATGAGATGAGCCTGTACGTCCTCCGGCTCGGGATCGGGCGTGTTGTCCACGTAGCGGCGGATGTTGAGGTTGAAGTCGTGTTTATCCACGATCTCCTCCTTGGTCACGAGGCGGCTGTATTTCGGCAGCTCACGCTTGTGGGTGAAGACGAAGTCGATTTTCTCGATGTCCTCGGGGCGGAGTTTGTTCTGATTCTTGCCCTCTGCGAATTCGCGGTCGGCATTGATGAAGAGGACTTGGTCGCGCAGGGTGTCCGGCTTGTTTTTGTTGAGGACGATGACGCAGGCGGGAATGCCGGTGCCGTAGAACAGGCCGGGCGGCAGGCTGATGATGGCCTCGATGACGTCGTCGTTGATGAGCAGCTCGCGGATGAGCTTTTCCTTGCCACCACGGAACAGGACACCGTGCGGCATGACGGTGGCGGCGAGTCCATCCGCCTTGAGCGAGGCGAGCATGTGCTGGACGAACATGAGGTCCGCTTTTTTCCCGGTCTCCGGGCACCACTCGCGGAAGCGGGAGGGAAACTTGAGGGTGACGCGGCTGTAGTTCTGCGAAAACGGGGGATTGGCGAGGATGCGGTCGAACTTACGCGGCACGCCGCCATCGAGGATGAGCGGGTCTTCCAGCGTGTCGCCATTCTCGATGGTGAAGCGGGTGATGTTGTGGAGGATCATGTTCATCACGCAGATCGACCAGACGGTGCCGTTCGAATCCTGACCAAAGAGTGCGAGATCGTTCGGGTTTTCGCCCTGTTCCTCGACGTATTGGTGGCTCTGGATCAGGAAGCCGCCGGAACCCATGGTGGGATCGTCCACCTCGTGGCCGGCGCGTGGCTTGACGACCTGTACGAGCAGGCGAACGACCTCGCCGGGGGTGTAGAACTCGCCGCCCTTCTTGCCCGCGCTGTCGGCGAAAAACTTGATCAGGTATTCGTAGGCTGCGCCGAGCAGGTCGGGGAACTCGAAGTTGTCATTCACCAGCACGAAGCCGGGCTGGTTGAAGTGGTCCAGCAGATCCTTCCACTTTTCATTGGGGATCTTGGTCTTCCCTTTGACGGCGTTGAAGTCGATGTTGTTTTTTAGCACTCCGGCGAGCGCGTCGTTTTCATCCTCCACGGCGGCGATGGCCTTGTTGAGCATGCTGCCGATGTCGTGCTTGAGGTCCTTGAGGGCTGGGACCACCTCGCCGTTTTCGTCGGTCCAGGATTCATGCCAACGGGCGCGGACGGGGACGAAGAAGGTCTCGCCATAGGTGGTCTTGTCTTCGAGGACTTCTGCCAGAAGCACGGGGCTCAGGTGGGCGTATTCCTTCTTGATGATGGTGCGTTTCAGCTCGAATTCGTCGGAAAGGCGCTTGAGGAAAAGCATTCCGAAAATGAATTCCTTGAACTCCGAGGCGTCCATCTTCCCGCGCAGGATGTCGGCGGATTTGAAGAGGAAGGATTCGAGCTGGGAGAGGGTGATTTTTTCGCGGGTCATGTCAGTCGTGTGGTCGCAGAAGTGGGCTTGAAAACCGGTCATTTCGCTGCATGGCGATTAGATAGCCGGGGTCGGGGTTTGACAACCAAAGACGGGAGTGCCGTTCGTCATTCTGTCAGTTGCAGGCTTTTCACACCGGCATGGTTCTGCAACTCGCCTGCGTGTTCAGGGTGGCAGGTGAAGAAGAGGACCTGGTGATCCTCCGCGAAGGTGTTGCGATGGCCTTGACGGCGGCGGCGCGGTGGGTGCTGTCCATGTCGGTGAGGTAGCCCCATTCCCGAGAGGATTTGGCTTCCGTCGAATCCGCTGCGAACATTTCCGAAGCGAACTTGGCGGTCCACCGAGCAACTTTGTTGAGGTGGCCGTGGTTAGGTTCAAGTTGTCTGCATTTTCCACAGGTCTCGCGCCGGCACTCATCCTCATCGTCACCAAATGGGGTAAATAGCGGTTCCCATTCTTCCGGAGGTTTTCCGGAGAGAGTGTGGGCGTAAATGGGCTGCGTCATGGCACTTGGATCGTTACTTCGCTCTCTGAAATTGCTGGTTGAATGCACAAGTCATATCAGATGGGGTGGGACAAATAGGGGGATACGCTCAAAAAATCTGAAAAAAGTTTCACGCTTGGAGAATTTCAAACCCTGTGCGCCGTGATCGTTCAGTTTTGAGCAGCTGCCTCAAGGAAAATTCTAACATTCATGGGCGGATCCGGGGTTGGATCTGGGGTGCTGACCCGCCCTCGACGCATTCATGGCGTGGTGCGGTCCTGGAGGGGTGTTTGCATTTCAACCTCCCAGGCAAAGTCGCCAGAAGTGTGGTGTTTGATGCCTCAGGACATGGACCGGTCAAATGAATGTCGATTCGATGGCACCGTGCTGGGAGAGTGCAGGCATTGCGCAATGCGGGTGGAAGTTTATGGTCTTCTACGATGATTCTCACCGTGAAAGTTCCAGACGAACTCGCGCAAGATCTCGGCGCGGGCTTCGAGAATCTGGGGCTTGCTGCGTTGGAGGCTCTGGCTGCGGAGGCGTATGCAAAGGACGTGCTCTCGCTGGAACAGGTGCGCCGGATGCTGGAATTGGAGTCCACTTGGCGAGCCCAGGAGGTGCTCAGCCGCCATGGCGTGTGGATGGGACAGACTGCCGACGAGATTTTGGCTGAAGCCGACACTTCCTCACGATTCCGCGCCGCTTTGCCGTGATCATCGTCAGCGATAACTCGGCCCTCTCCTGCCTTGCGGAACTTGGGGAACTGGACCTGCTTTATCGGCTTTACGGCATGGTCACGGTCACCGCCACCATCCACCAAGAGGCTCGCTATCCACGGGCACCCGAGGCGCTGCGGCAGTTTTTCGAGCATTCTACGTTTGGTTGGCTCGCTCGCGAGGCTTGAAATTGCTGACACGGGACAAAGAAGTGCTTCGAATCTGCCGCGGCAGATCGACCTGTCGGGGGCATTTCCTCTGAAAAAAGGTTCTTCGGGAAACGACCGATTTTTTTTGCGCAGGCGTCAGATGGTGCTATGAAGCTTGCGGCGTGACGGTCGTGCCTCTAACCCGGGTGTGGCGGTCGCCATTTCCAGTCACGGATTCTCTTCAGATCATCACCAACTCAAAACTACATCATGGAAAACTCCACATCGACTCAACCCAGCAGCGCTGGACAGTGCCCATTTTCAGGCGGCGGCGCGATGAGATCTACGCCCAGAGGCAACCGCAATCATGATTGGTGGCCCAACCAGCTTCAACTCAGCATCCTGCGCCAGCACTCGTCGCTCTCCGACCCGATGGGCGAGGACTTCGATTACGCGGAGGCCTTCAAGTCGCTCGATCTGGCGGCGGTGAAGCAGGACATCTTCGAGCTGATGACCACCTCGCAAGACTGGTGGCCAGCTGACTACGGGCATTACGGCCCGTTTTTCATCCGGATGGCATGGCACAGCGCGGGTACCTATCGCACGGCAGATGGCCGGGGCGGGGCAGGGGCAGGCACTCAGCGTTTCGCTCCATTGAATAGCTGGCCGGACAACGGCAACCTCGACAAGGCACGCCTGTTGCTCTGGCCGATCAAGCAGAAGTATGGACGTGCGCTGTCATGGGCCGACCTGATGATCCTTGCGGGCAACTGCGCGCTTGAGTCGATGGGTTTCAAAACCTTCGGATTCGGTGGTGGCCGCGCGGATGTGTGGGAGCCGGAAGAGGACATCTATTGGGGGCCTGAGACCGTCTGGCTTGATGACAAGCGCTACTCGGGCGATCGCGTGCTTGAGCACCCGCTGGCGGCGGTCCAAATGGGCCTCATTTACGTCAACCCCGAGGGCCCGAACGGCAATCCTGACCCGATTGCCTCCGCTCGCGACATCCGTGAAACCTTCGGTCGCATGGCAATGAATGACGAGGAAACCGTCGCACTCATCGCGGGTGGGCACACGTTTGGCAAAGCGCACGGTGCGGCAGACCCTAGCAAATACGTTGGACCGGCGCCCGCTGCGGCTGGCATCGCGGAGCAAGGCCTCGGGTGGAAGAACAGCTTCGGGACAGGAAATGCCGGCTGCACGATCACCAGCGGACTCGAAGGTGCGTGGAGCAATACCCCCGCGCAGTGGAGCAATAGCTATTTCGAGAACCTTTTCGGCTACGACTGGGAGCTTACGAAAAGCCCAGCAGGTGCGCACCAATGGAAGCCGAAAGGCGACGCCGGTGCGGGCACGGTGCCTGACGCGCACGACCCGGCCAAGCGCCACGCGCCGATGATGTTCACCACCGACATTGCCTTGAAAATGGACCCGATTTATGGGCCGATCTCCAAGCGTTTCTTCGAGAATCCCGCCGAGTTTGCCGATGCCTTTGCACGGGCTTGGTTCAAGCTGACTCACCGCGACATGGGGCCAAAGGTCCGCTATCTTGGCGCTGAGGTGCCTGCCGAGGAGTTGATCTGGCAAGACCCCATCCCAGCAGTCACGCATCCAATCATCGACGATCACGACGTGGCGGCACTGAAGGAAGCGATCCTCGCGTCAGGCCTTGCGGTCTCCGAACTCGTCTCCACCGCATGGGCCTCTGCATCGACCTTCCGTGGGTCCGACAAACGGGGTGGGGCAAACGGCGGACGCCTTCGCCTTGCGCCTCAGCAATTTTGGCAGGTGAATCACCCGACGGCGCTCGCAAAGTCCCTGCAGGCGCTCGAAGCGATCCAAGCCGAGTTCAACCGCACCGCTCAAGGCGGCAAGCAGGTTTCGATCGCCGACTTGATCGTCCTCGGCGGATGCGTTGGGATCGAGAAAGCCGCACAAAATGCGGGCCACTCGGTGACCGTGCCATTTACCGCAGGCCGGACCGATGCTTCGCAGGAACAAACGGACGTGGCTTCCTTCGCCTTGCTGGAGCCTCTCGCAGATGGTTTCCGCAACTACCAGAAAACGCATTACACGACCAGTGCCGAGGAGATGCTGTTGGACAAGGCTCAGTTGCTCACGCTCACGCCGCCCGAGATGACGGTGCTCGTCGGCGGGATGCGGGTATTGCACACGAACTTCGATCGCTCATTGACTGGAGTTTTCACCAATCGCCCTGAGTTCCTGACCAATGACTTCTTCGTCAATCTGCTCGATATGAGAACGACGTGGAAAGCGACCACCGCGCATGAAGATCAGTTCGAGGGCAGTGACCGCGTCACCGGTGAGCTCAAGTGGACCGGATCGCGCGTCGATCTCATCTTTGGATCGAACTCTGAGTTGCGTGCTCTCGCAGAGGTTTATGGCTGCAGTGACTCTCAGGAAAAGTTCCTCAAGGATTTCGTTGCTGCATGGACCAAGGTGATGAACTTGGATCGTTTCGAATTGGCCTGATGCCATGGCGGCAGACATTCCATGATGTCCTGATCGGTGGGTGCATCCCACCGATCGCTTGATGGTGGAGGCCGATTTTTCAGACTCGAAAATGTTTGAGGCTGTGCCAGAGTCGCGTGTGGATTTATTTTCCAAGCCAAAGACTCCTGAGGAGAAAGCCTTGTCCGTAACGCAGTTGATGCGACGGATGAAGAACCTGTTGGAGATCCAGATTGGCGAAGTTTGGGTCGAAGGTGAGGTGTCGAATCTGAAAAAACAGGGCAGCGGCCATTGGTATTTTTCACTGAAGGATGAGGGCGCGCAGATTTCGTGTGCCATGTTTGGGGCGCGAAAGCGGGTGGGTGCCGATGCGCTGGAGGATGGGGCGAAGGTGCGGGTCTTCGGGGAGGCGAGTGTTTACGAGACGCGCGGGCAGTTGCAGATGATCGTGCAGAAAGCCGAGCGCGCGGGGGCGGGGGACTTGCAGGCGCGGTTTGAGGCCTTGAAGCGCAAGCTGCATGCAGAGGGCTTGTTTGATGCGGAGCGCAAGCAAGCGATCCCTGCGTTTCCGCAAGTGGTGGGCATCGTGAGTTCCGGCACGGGTGCGGCGCTGCAGGATATTCTCAACGTCCTCAGAAGGCGAGCTCCGTGGATCCAGCCGGTGTTGTTTCCGGTCCGCGTGCAAGGAAGGGGTGCGGAATTGGAGATCGCCAAGGCCATCGAAAAATTGGGGCGGCCTGAGGCGTATGGTTACCCGACGTGCGATGTCCTCATCGTGGGGCGTGGTGGCGGGTCGATCGAAGACTTGTGGAACTTCAACGAGGAGGTGGTCGCACGAGCGATCGCTGCGTGTCCGGTGCCGATCATCTCGGCGGTTGGGCATGAAATCGATTTCACCATCGCCGATTTTGTGGCGGATTTGCGTGCACCCACGCCGAGTGCGGCGGCGGAACTGGCGGTGCCTGATGGAAACGAATTGCGTGCGAGGCTGCAGCAGATTCGCCGCCGGATGGGGCGAGTCACCCAGGAGCGACTGATGCGGGCTGATCTTGCGTTGGAAACGCTGAAGCGTGGAGTGCTCAGGCGCGATGGCGAGCGAGTCTTGCGCGAGTCCGTCATGCGAGTGGATGCGATGCGTGGCCAGTTGGCTCAGGCGATTCGCGCATCGCTTGAGAGGATTGCGTTGCGCGTGCAGGAGGCGAAGGGGCGGCATCGTGCGTATCATCCAGCGACCGTGTTAGAACGGCGGGTGGATCGGGTGATTGCATTGCGCCAACGCATGGAGCGCGCCGCCAAGGGGGCGATCGATCAGCGGGTTGATGGGATCGTCCGCCTGCGGGGGTTGGTTCGCGCGCTTGGGCCGGAGTCTGCATTCCAGCGTGGATTTTCCATCACGCTAGGAGCCGACGGAAAGATCATCACCTCAGCCGCCTCGCTCAAGCCGGGCGATGAGCTTCGCACCAAGTTTGCTGATGGCGAAACCCTCAGCACGGTGAAGGAATCCAAATGATGATTGAGATCGATGTATTAGAAACGCATGCCGACCGTGCGTATGCAATTTTGGCGGGTTTGGTGACGCCGCGGCCGGTCGCATGGGTGACCACCCTCAATGAGGATGGAAGCACCAATGCCGCGCCATTTTCGTTTTTCAATCTCTTCGGGGACGATCCGCCGCTGGTAATCTTCGCTCCCGGGAATCGTGATGATGGAGCGCCGAAAGACACGGCGCGCAACTGCGAGCGCAGTGGGGAATTTGTCGTCAATCTAGTGGATGAAGCGATGGCAGAAGTGATGGTTCAGACATCGGCGTCGGTGGCCTACGGCGTGAGTGAGACCCTAAGGGAAAATCTCGAGACCGTCGCTTCTTCGGTGGTCGCCCCGCCCAGGATCTTGGGTGCACCGGTGGCGCTGGAATGCAAGGTCCATTCGATCCAACACGTCGGGAACAACCGCTTGGTGTTCGGAATCGTTCACCGCGTGCAGGTCCGCGAGGAGTTTTTCGATCCGCAGACCATGCGGGTACATGGCGAGAAGTTTCATCCGATCGGTCGGATGTCCGTGCCGAATTGGTACTGCAAGACCAGCGATTTATTTGAGATGCGCCGGCCCGACTGAGGTCCGCAAGTGGTCGATCGCCTCGCGCAGGTCGTCCGCCGTCACGGTGTCGATCACCTTTGCGCTGCCAAGGGCATCGAGCACCACGAAGCGGATGGCACCAGCGGAGAATTTCTTGTCGCGAGCGAGTTTTTCCATCACCGAATGGGTGGTGATGCGGTCGTCCAAGACCAGCGGCAAGCGGTAGTGTTCTAGTAGGCCGATGACCTTCGCGCTTGCGGACGGCGAGAGCCCCGCGTGGCGTTCGGAGAGAAAAAGGGCAGCGCGGATGCCGAGCGAGATGGCTTCGCCGTGCAGCATCTCGCCATAGGGGAGGGAAGCTTCGATGCCGTGGCCGATCGTGTGGCCGAAGTTGAGCAGCGCGCGAATGCCTAGGGTTTCATGCTCGTCTGCCTCGACGATGCGGGCCTTGATTGCGATGTTGCGAGCAATCAAGCCTGCGGGCACCTCGCGTCCGTTGGGATCGAGGGCGGCGAGTTCATCGAGCATCGCCGCATCGCGGATGGCCGCGTGTTTGATCGCCTCCGCGAAGCCCTCGCGGAACTCGCGGTCGGGCAGGGTCCGGAGCGTTTCTGGATCGATGAACACCGTGCGCGGTTGGTGAAACGCGCCTAGTAGATTTTTTCCTTCGCCCACGTTCACCCCGGTTTTGCCGCCGACGGATGAATCCACCTGCGCCACGATGGTCGTGGGGATTTGCACGAATGGAATGCCGCGATAAAAGATCGACGCCACGAATCCTGCGAGGTCACCGACCACCCCGCCGCCCAGAGCGACGACGATCGACTTGCGGTCATGGCCTGCTCGGATCATTTCCCGGCAAAGAGTTTCCGCTTGTGTCATCGACTTGGAAGCCTCGCCCGCAGCGACCGTGTGCAGGGTCGGATGGAACCCGCTGGATTGAAGCGAGGTCAGCAGCGTGCTGGCGTGGAAGCGTGCGACCGTCTCGTCGCTGATGATCGCTGCGCGTTGGCCTCTGATGCCGAGCTGAGAAAGCGTCTCGCCGGTTTGGGCGAGAAGACCGGTTTGAACGAGGACGGTGTAGGCGCGTTCGCCGAGATCGACATGGACAGAAGGCATGGGCGGAGCATGAAACAACGGTTGCACATGTCCAGACCATCTCGCGTCTGCCGGTGTGGGCTCTTTCGTGCTTGGCAGTGCATGGATGCTGGGGGATCATCGATGGAGATGGCGAAGGTGATTCAGGAAATGGAGGGTTTGCGTGTCATGGTGGATGACATCATTTACATGCCGAACCTTGATGCTCCTGCGGACAAGCCACATCCATTCGTGTATTTCATTTCCATCCACAACGAGTCTCCGGTGCCCGTGACCATCCGTGGCCGCAAGTGGGTGGTTCGTGATGCGGAGGGAGACACGACGGTCGTGGAGGGCGAGGGAGTCGTCGGTCAGACACCCACGATCGCGCCCGGCGAGCACTTTTCCTACAATAGCTACCACGTCGTCGCTGACGGTGGGGCGGAGGTCTCTGGGGCGTTCTTTGGAGAGACCGCAGTGGGCGATTGGATTTTTGCGAGAATTCCGGATTTTCGGCTGGAACTGCCGCAATGAGAGCGATTTAGCGATTCTACGGATTACCCGACGATCACATGATCCATGTGGATGTCGTGCGGGTCTGGGTGGGTGGTGGTGACCCATTGATTTGCGAAGCAGGCGCCGACCTTGAGGGCGTTTGGGCGGGCGTTTGCCAGTAGGCGATCGTAAAACCCGCGGCCTCGTCCGAGTCGGCCACCGAGGGGATCAAAGGCGAGGCCGGGGCAAATAAACGCATCGATTTCGGCAATTTCGATTTCGGGAAGGGCGGCGTCGGGTTCGAGGATATTGAACGCGCCGAGCTGCAGTCCCTCGGGTGGGTTCGCCACGTCGTGGAGGGTCAACGTGGTGCCGGTGACACGTGGGAACACCCAGCGGAGGTCGCTGCGGTGGGCGATCGTTTCCGCGAAGTCCACCTCGCCGGCGAGCGGTGAGTAAATCGCGATGGTGCGGAGATCTGGGTGATCGGCGAGCCACTGCGTGAGAGCGGCATTTGCCTTAGCGGATGAAGCTGGGGTCTGAATGGCCCTCCGCATGGCCTTGCGGAGCTCGGGCTTGTTGGGAGAAGAATTGGGAATTGTCACTTGCTATGAGGAGGACTTTTCCCATGTTTAACGCCGATGACTCGTTGTTGGCAAGCTGTCGCCGCTTTTTGTGCTTTGGTTTCGGTGGTCCATGCCGTCGAGGCAGAAAAGCGCGTGCGCTGGGTCGCGCCGAGGATCGTGGCGAGCGTGTTTTCCGAGAGCCTAGGCATGATTGATTCCGAGCGGGACGACCACGCGACCAATCTCGCCGATTACGCGACGTACCGCGTGCAAAGCGTCGAGGGCGATGCGGCTTCGCTGGCCGTGGCGCATCGGTTCGTGGCATTGGCCCTGCAGCTTTCGCCCAAGAATAAACGGGCCACGGCGCTGAATGCAGAGCTTTCCAAGGGACTTGTTCCAAAACCGGTCGAGGCCAACTATCAGCCACCGGCGCTGGCAAGGGTTCTCGTCGCGCGTGGAAAATTATTGGTCAAACAAGGCGGAGAGGAAAACGAGGAACTTGCCCGCTATTTTGTTCAGCTTGCGTTTGAGATTGACCCGACCAACGCCGAGTTGGCGCGTGCGGCCGAAGCATTTCTGCTGGAGAAGGGACCGGTCGATTGGGAGCGACTTGGCCAAGGCAGCTCAAAGAAACCGTAATTGAAAAACAACGATGGCGGCAGAAATTGAGCGGAAGTTCCTCGTGCGGGGTGATTCGTGGTTGGAGGGCGCTGTGGGCGTTCGGATCGCGCAGGGTTATCTCTCCCTAGACCCAAGCCGAACGGTTCGGGTTCGGATTGCCGGGGAAACGGGATGGCTGACCATCAAGGGGCGCACCGAGGGCATCACTCGGCAGGAATTTGAGTATCCGATCCCGCTCACGGACGCCAAGGCACTCCTTGGGCTTTGTTTGCCCTCAGTGATTGATAAAACTCGATACCGAGTTCCCTTTGGCGGCCATGTGTGGGAGGTCGACGTGTTCCATGGCGACAACCAAGGATTGGTGCTCGCGGAGGTCGAGCTTGTGGACGAATCGATCGAACCACCGCTTCCGGCGTGGGTTGATCGCGAGGTTTCTGCCGATCCACGATATTTCAACTCCTGCCTTGCCTCGTTTCCCTACGGAAAATGGGCGGATTCGTGAACGATTTGAGAATCTTGAGGATTCTACAATCTCCCGCTTGCCAGCGGGCGTCATCCACTTACCCTTGCTTCAGCAACTCACATGAAAATCTGGCTCGACGGTAAATTAGTTGATGAATCCGAAGCGAAGGTGTCGGTCTTTGACCACGGACTTCTCTACGGCGACGGTGTTTTTGAAGGGATTCGTTTCTACAACGGACGGATCTTCCGTCTGGAAGAACACATCCGGCGGCTGTTTGATTCAGCCCGTGCGATCATTCTCGATCTGCCATGGGCCCAAGAAGAGGTTTGCAAGTTCACCTGCGAGACCGTCGCGGCGAACGGCCTCACCGACGGGTACATCCGGTTGGTGATCACGCGTGGTGCGGGTGAGCTCGGGCTTAACCCTTACCTTTGTCCGACGCCGTCGATGTTTATCATCGCCTCGACCATCAAGCTTTACCCAGATGAGACCTATCAAAATGGGCTCTCCATCATCACCTGTGCGACTCGTCGGCCAGCGCCGGGCGCCTTGATGCCTCAGGTCAAGTCGCTGAACTACCTCAACAACATCATGGCCAAGGTCGAGGCGATCCAAGCCAACGCGCTTGAGGCGGTGATGCTCAACGAGCAAGGCTACGTGGCCGAGTGCACCGGAGATAATTTGTTCCTCATCAAAAATGGAGTTCTGCTCACTCCGTTGATTTGTGATGGTGCGCTCGATGGCATCACGCGAGCGGTGATTATTGAGATCGCCGCGAAGCTGGAGGTTCCCTTCAAGGAATGTTCCCTCACGCGCTACGACATTTTCACGGCAGATGAATGCTTCCTCACGGGTACGGCGGCGGAGGTCATTCCGGTCGTCGCGCTGGATCGTCGGGTGATCGGCACCGGCAAGCCTGGCCCGTTCACCGCCCGTTTCCTCGCAGCCTTCCATGAATTGGCGATGAATACAGGTACGCCATTTGCTTAAGTTGACCACCGGACTGAATCAAAATGAAATGTGATTTCTGCGATACCAAGGCAACCGTCTTCCTCACGCAACTCGTGGAGGGGGAGATGAAGAAAATTTGTCTTTGTAACGCTTGCGCGAAAGAGCGTGGAGTCACTGATCCTACGGGTTTCTCGTTGGCGGATCTTCTGCTGGGCGGTTTGCCGGGCGGGCCAGGGCTTGCGATCGGTAACCCTACGACGGTCTCGAGTGGTGGTAAAAAATGCCCCAGCTGCGGGTTCACCATGGACGACTTGAAAAAGGTACGGCGATTTGGTTGCAGCGAATGCTATGGCACCTTCAGCGATGAGGTTGGCCAGATGCTGCGAGGGATGCACAAGGGAGCCACCCACATCGGCAAGGTGCCCGAGGGCCTCATGGCCAACCAAATTCGTACCCAGCGGCTCGAAGAACTTCGCTCACGCCTTGATCAAGCGATCGCTGCGGAAAGCTACGAAGAAGCCGCCGGAATCCGCGATGAAATCCGCACTTTAGACGAGGTAAATCATTGAAATTCCGAAACTCGATGTTAAAGAAATACTGCCCCCCAGAGTTCCAACCACCGATCACCTTATGATGCGTTTCGCCACCCTCATCAAACATCCCGCCGATTGGATGACGGGCGGGCATGGGTCGCATGGCGCCGTTCTGACGTCGCGGATTCGCCTCGCTCGAAATCTCCGCCACCATCCATTTCCCGGTTGGGCAAAGCGCGAACAACGTGCCACTGCCCTCGGGGTGATACGCCCCGCAATCGAGGCATTGTCGGTGATGAAGGATGCATTTTCTCATGAGCTGGATGATCTTAGCTCGGTTCAAAAGCAGGTGCTGGTCGAGCGGCACTTGATTTCCCGTGAGCATGCCGCTCGGGGTCACGGGTCCGCAGCGGTCATCGAGCGTCGGCAGAGTTTCAGCCTGATGATCAATGAGGAAGACCACCTCAGGATGCAGGCGATCCGGCCTGGGTTGCAGCTTTCGGCCGCATTTGAGGCGCTGTCCGCGCTGGATTCTGAATTGGAGAAGTCGCTGGAATTCGCTTTTGACGCATCGCTTGGCTACCTGACGACTTGCCCCACCAACTTGGGCACCGGCCTGCGCGCTTCAGCGATGCTGCATCTGCCGGGATTGGTCTTGAGCGATCAGATCGGTCAGGTCCTCCAAGCCGTGAACAAGATCGGACTCGCCGTCCGCGGACTTTACGGCGAAGGGACGGAATCCCTCGGCAATCTCTACCAGATTTCGAATCAATCGACCTTGGGTGAGAGCGAGGAAATGATCATCCGTCGCTTGGAGCGCGTGATTTCCCAAGTTGCAAGCCACGAGCAAAACGCCCGAGAAAAGCTGCTGGAGGACGACCCCGCGATGGTAGCGGACAAAGTTGGCAGGGCCTACGGGGTGCTGCGCCACGCGCACATCATTGATTCCAAGGAAGCGCTCAATCACCTTTCGCTGCTGCGGCTTGGAGGAAATCTTGAGTTTTTCCCGCGTGAAACCGTGCTTTTGTGCGACGCATTGCTGATGGACATCCAGCCGGCCCACCTGCAACTCCATGCGGGCAGCAAACTCTCGCCCGAGGAACGGGACTGCAGCCGTGCGGAAATTTTACGCTCTCGTTTGCATTCTCTCGAATCCCCTGATATTGGTACTTCATTAAAAGGGAATTCCGAACCACTTGACCATTCCAACCCAGAGAACACATGAATAACTTCACCCCACGCGCCCAACAAGTTCTCGCTCTCGCCCGCAAGGAGGCAGACCGCTTTAGCCACTCTTACGTCGGCACCGAACACTTGTTGCTCGGCTTGATCAAGCTCGGTCAAGGAGTCGCCGTGAACGTCCTCGAGCGGATGGGCCTCGAACTGGAAGCGGTTCGCATGGAGGTTGAAAAAGAGGTCGGCTCCGGGCCACCTCAAAAGGCCACTGGCAACATCCCTTACACCCCAAGGGTGAAAAAAGTTCTGGCTCTCGCCAACAAGGAGGCGAAGGCGCTCAATCATTCTTATGTCGGCACTGAGCATCTTTTGCTCGGACTCTTGCGGGAGGGCGAGGGTGTCGCTGCTAGAGTACTCAAGCGCTTGGAAGTGGACATCCAACGGACGCGAAACGAGATCCTTGCCGAAATCGATCCGAATTTTTCACCGGACGACCACGACGAGGCAGACGACGACGATGATGATGAGATCGAAGAGGGGCCTTTCGAAGAGGAGGCCGCTCCCCAAGCTGCTGCCGCAGGGCAGGAGGCGAAATCCAAGACCCCTGCGCTGAAAGCGTTCGGCCGCGATTTGACCAAGGTGGCGCGTGAAGGTGGACTTGACCCGGTGATCGGTCGCGAAAGCGAGATCGAGCGGGTGATTCAAATTCTTTGCCGCCGCACCAAGAACAACCCCGTGCTCATCGGCGAGGCGGGTGTGGGCAAGACGGCCATCGTCGAGGGCTTGGCCCAAGAGATCGCTTCTGGCAATGTCCCAGAAATCCTGCGGGAGAAAAAAGTGATCACCCTCGACCTCGCATTGATGGTGGCCGGCACCAAGTACCGCGGCCAGTTTGAAGAGCGCATCAAGGCGGTCATGGACGAGATCCGGAAGGTCAAGAATGTCATTCTTTTCATCGATGAGCTCCACACGATTGTGGGTGCAGGTTCTGCTGAGGGGGCGATGGATGCCTCGAACATCATCAAACCGGCCTTGAGCCGTGCGGAGTTGCAGTGTGTGGGTGCCACCACCCTCAACGAATACCGCAAGCACATTGAGAAGGATTCGGCACTTGAGCGCCGATTCCAGCAGGTCAAGGTGGACGAACCGTCGGTGGATGATGCGATCAAAATTCTCCAAGGCCTCCAAGAAAAGTACGAATCGCATCACAAGGCGCAGTTCACCCCCGAGGCGATCGTGGCAGCGGTGAAGTTGACCTCACGCTATCTTACCGCGCGGTTCCTGCCGGATAAAGCGATCGATGTTCTCGACGAGGCGGGAGCACGCGCACGCATCGGGACGATGACGCGCCCAAGCTCAATCAAGGAGCTGGAAGCGGCTATCGTGCAAATCAACCGCGACAAAGTCGCTGCAATCGCTGAGCAAAATTTCGAGAAGGCAGCATCGCTCCGGGACGATGAGAAGCGCGCCAAGAGCGAGCTCGACGAGACCTTGAAGGCATGGCGTTCATCGTCCGAAGAGACCATCGTCACCGTGACCGACGACGACATCATGGCGGTCGTCTCCAAGTGGACGGGGGTCCCTCTCCGCCGCATGGAAGTGAAGGAGACTGAGAAGCTCCTGAAGATGGAGGATGAATTGAAAAGTCGTGTCATCGGCCAGAACGAAGCGGTGGTCGCCATTTCCAAGGCACTCCGCCGCTCGCGTGCGGACCTCAAGGATCCACGTCGTCCGATCGGCTCGTTCCTTTTCCTCGGGCCCACAGGGGTTGGCAAAACCTACTTGGCTCGCAATCTTGCCGAGTTCATGTTTGGCGACGCGGATGCCTTGATCCAGATCGACATGTCGGAATACATGGAGAAATTCACCGCGAGCCGACTCATCGGTTCGCCTCCGGGCTATGTGGGCTACGAAGAGGGCGGCCAGCTCTCCGAAGCCGTTCGCCGTCGCCCTTACTCGGTGGTCCTCTTTGACGAGGTCGAGAAGGCGCATCCGGACGTGATGAATTTGATGCTCCAGATTTTGGAAGAGGGGACGGTGACCGATTCACTCGGCCGCAAAATCGATTTCCGCAACACCATCATCATCATGACTTCGAACGTCGGTGCCTCGACGATCAAGCGCCAGACCACGCTCGGATTTGGTGCCATGGCTGCGGACGATGCTGACCACGACGGCATGAAGGACAAGATCATCGAGGAGGCGAAGCGCTACTTTAAGCCCGAGTTCCTCAATCGCTTGGATAGCTTGGTGGTGTTCCACATGCTCGAAAAAGTGGATCTCAATCAGATCGTCGACCTCGAAGTCTCGAAGTTGGTCAAACGCCTCAAGGAAAAAGACATCGCGCTGACGCTGTCCGCTGAGGCTCGCGACTTGCTCTCGGCCAAGGGCTTTGATCCGGCTTATGGGGCTCGGCCGATGCGCCGCGCGGTGGAACGTTTCCTCGAGGATCCGCTTGCGGAGTCCCTGCTCCGAGGTGAGGTCAAGGCGGGTGACTCGGTGAACGTCGCGCTCAAGCCCGACTCTGAGGAGCTGGACTTCATCACCAAGCGCGCGGAGGCAGTCCAAGAGGTCAGCGAAGCTCAAGCCTGACGCACGATGGAGGTTCGCAAGCGCGACGAACAAGTTCCTTTCATCACGAAGGATGGTTCTACGATCCGAAGTCTTTTAGATCTGTCAAACGCTCCCGTTTCAAAGCAAAGCCTTGCCGAGGCAAGTTTGGTGGCGGGTGGCGTGATCGAGCGGCATTACCACCGCGTCAGCGAGGAGTTCTACTACATCACTGCGGGTTCTGGCGTCATGGAAGTCGAGGGGATCGAGCGTAAGGTTTTGCCTGGCGATGCCATTTTGATTCCGCCGGGTGCTTGGCACCGAGTCCGTGCGGTCGAGGCGTTGGAATTTCTTTGCTGCTGCTCGCCGCCCTATTCGCACGCGGACACTTATTTCGAGTGAGGAGGCGGATCATCCTAGAATCCGCAGCTGGGATGCGGGTGGTTTGAGCGGATGGGTCAGGCGCGGGCACGGGCAGCGGAGGTTCGGCGAGATGGCTCTCAACCTGTTTCAGGTGCAACTCGTTGATGGTCAATCCACGCGTGGCGGTGGATTTACCTCTGCATGTCTCGTGCACCGGGGTTCCGTCCCGTTGTGCACGGGTGCCTGTACATCGTGCACGGGCAATTTTACATCGCGCACAAGCACCCGAACATCGTGCACGGGCAGTTTTACATCGCGCACAAGCACCCGAACATGATGTAAAAGTTGTTTTACATCGCGTAACGGAGGCCGTGTCCGACGCAGGGGGGCTCCGTCGTCGAGGCAGTCGCCCACCCATTTTCGGTCAGGAAGGTCGCCAAGTTTCAACCCGCTCCCCCCCGTGCGCATGGCAGAGCAAGCGAGAATGATGACGATCCATCCCGACCCGGAACCCAGCCAAACATCGAAAACCCTGAAGTGCTCCAACAGTGATACCACGCCACCAATCCGTCATAGGGAGTGAGCACCTCGTCGCTGCCACGGAGGTGAGATTGCCCTTTTACAGGGAGGAATTTGAAATTCAGATCTCTTAAACCGATTGGGTGAACCCATGGTGCATTGATTTTCGAGGGTGTCAAAATTTTTGTGTAATACCAAAATCCGCTAGGTTTTAGACTTCCAATCCTTGGGGAACTGCTTCAGTCTTCGGCATGGCTCGAAGCTTACCGACATTGGGAGAGGAATTGGTCCAACAGATTGAAGCCGCGTGG
>Ga0164295_10000650_pt1 | contig 29220 bp, 26 predicted proteins | sample GEODES006metaG_FD_111798 | JGI IMG/M metagenome (GOLD analysis project Ga0164295, IMG submission 111798) | Oligotrophic lake water microbial communities from Sparkling Lake, Wisconsin, USA - GEODES006 metaG | ecosystem: Environmental > Aquatic > Freshwater > Lake | place: USA: Sparkling Lake... | reverse complement strand
GCTACGATCATCCATGCTGTGTCACCCTTGTTCGGTACCACCGCAGGAGCCGCCGCTTCAGCAGGTGCGGCCGCTACGGCTGGAGCTGCTGCGGGTGCTGCCGGCGCGGTGGCCGCAGGTGCTGCTGCGGGTGCTGCATCTTCTGCCGATGCGACAGGCGACATGCCTACTGCAAACAGCAACAGGCCAGCGCTCAAAAGGCTTGCAAAACATTTTTTCATTTTCAATCCCCTTAGAGTGCGTCTTTGCCGGTTTCGCCCGTACGAATACGAACGACCTGTTGCAAGTCGTAGACAAAGATCTTTCCATCACCAATTTTGCCGGTGCGGGCCGCATTTTCGATCGCTTCAATTGCACGTTCCACGATCGCGTCGTCGACTGCTGCCTCGATTTTTGTCTTTGGCAAAAAATCAACAACATACTCAGCACCGCGGTACAACTCGGTGTGACCTTTTTGGCGCCCAAATCCCTTGACCTCGGTAACGGTGATGCCTTGCACACCGATGTTCGAGAGAGCTTCGCGCACTTCATCGAGCTTGAAAGGCTTAATGATGGCAGTGATGATTTTCATGTCAGCCTCTTAAAAATTTCAGAACGTTTTTACGAGCGTAGCAACGACCGTCGATTTGCCAACTGTTTTGCCGTTCCATGTATAACCCGCAACGTCTGCGTCGGTGGTGATGTAGGCAAGCGAACCCGCCGCAAAACCAAAGTCTTTGGTCAAACCAACTTTGTAGTCGTTGTAGTTAAGAGCGCTCCAGTTATGAATGACCTGGCGTCCTGCATGCACATTCAACACAAGTCCTTCGGCCACATCGACATTGGCGCCGCCATCAATGTAATAACTGCCTTTACTATCAACGTTGCCAAACAAATTGGTGAGTGAGTGCGAATACTTGACATAGAACGGACCCATACCGACTTGGCCGTAAGCCTCAAGCGTGGTGGCATCAGCATATCCAGCCACGTTGCCGAGTTTGTTGTTTGGGTACTGGTAGCTAAGCAAACCTAAGTCGTACGAAATTCCTGAATAAATCTCGCCTTTACGACCGGCATACAAATCGATCTCGAGGTTACCGGATCCGCCGTAACCGTCTTTGATCCATTTAATTGTAGAAGCCCACATACCAGCGTAGAAACCACTTGGATTGTGAGCGTAGTCGACGCCCAAGCTGAGGGCTGGATCTTTTTGAGTCTGAGAAATACCACGATAGCGATAGTCGCTTGTAACGCCAATATTGTAGCTAACCGCATGCTCTGGAGCGGGTGCTGCATCTGCTGCTTGAGCGACATTTGCGCCGAAGGCCGCCAGAATTGCGCTAGCCAAAATAAGTTTTTTCATGTCTTTCCTTCTTAGTATTAAATAAAAAAAGCCTGCCCACGATTGCCGGGTGTGCTCCGGGTTACATAGCAGGACGCGTGCCAGCCAAAAACGAGGAAAACCCTTGTTATTTTGGCTAATTAAGTTAGCATCAAGCCTCGCTTGGTCGCGTGCCCGACACTCACTACGCACCATCAAAGCGCATTCGCCATAAATTGGTGCATCTTTCATCCTAGCAAAACTTATGAACAATAAACTGAGTTTTCTCTCCGAGCTGCAAACAAAAATTAGCGAAGTGCTTCAACAATCTCCTGCCAAGGACATTGAAAAGAACATGAAGGCCATGCTGAATCAGGGCTTCTCCAAGCTCGATCTGCTAACCCGCGAAGAATTTGATATCCAATCCGAGGTACTTCAACGCACTCGAGCGCGCTTAGAAGCACTGGAGGCGCGGGTGGCCGAACTTGAATCTCGGTTGAAATCCTAAATCCGTGGGACTGGCGGTACTCCGTAGCCGTGCACTCGCTGGACTCGCCGCGCCGGCTGTGACGGTCGAGGTTCATCTCGCTAATGGATTACCCGCATTCACCATCGTCGGCTTGGCTGAAGCTGAAGTTCGCGAGTCGCGCGATCGCGTCAGAGCAGCCATCCATAACAGTGGCTTCGATTTTCCTGCCGGCCGCGTAACGGTTAATCTGGCCCCAGCCGATCTACCCAAAGAATCGGGGCGTTTCGATTTACCTATAGCGCTAGGAATTCTGGCCGCCTCAGGGCAGTTGCCATCGACCGAACTCGATCGCTATGAATTCGCTGGCGAACTTTCACTCTCAGGCGCATTGCGCCCGGTACGTGCTTCATTGGCTATGAGCTATGCGATTCATCAACTGGGCGATTCACAGCGCGCTTTTATTCTGCCCAAAGCCAACGCTGCCGAGGCAGCGTTAGTCGGCGACGCAAAAATCTATCCTGCTGAATCACTGCTTCAAGTCTGCGCGCATTTCGCTAGCAATGATCCCTCTTCACGACTGACGCGCACGATGCCAGCGGCCACTAAATCGACCGGCCATTACCCCGATTTCTCGGATGTGAAAGGTCAGCATCTGGCGCGACGCGCTATGGAAATTGCAGCCGCTGGAGGTCACAGCGCACTGATGGTCGGCCCGCCCGGCGCAGGCAAATCCATGCTGGCAAATCGCTTACCAGGATTGCTGCCACCCATGAGCGATACAGAATCTCTGGAAACCGCCGCCGTACAGTCACTCGGTGGCAGCTTCGCTGTAGAACACTGGGGACGACGTCCGTTTCGAGCACCGCATCACACAGCGTCAGCGGTCGCATTGGTGGGCGGTGGCGGTCAGCCAAGGCCCGGAGAAATTTCACTCGCTAATCACGGCGTTCTGTTTTTAGATGAACTACCTGAATTTGATCGCAAGGTTTTAGAAGTACTGCGCGAACCTTTGGAGTCGGGTCACATCACCATCTCGCGCGCTGCACGGCAATCGATTTTTCCGTGTCATTTCCAATTAATCGCTGCCATGAACCCTTGCCCCTGCGGCTATTTAGGAGACACTCGTAAAAATTGTCGCTGCACACCCGAAAGCATCGCCCGCTACCAAGGAAAAATCTCTGGCCCCCTACTCGATCGTATCGACATGTTGGTGTCAGTAGCCGCCTTATCAACGGATGAAATTTTATGTTCTGAGGTCAGCGAATCCTCGGCGCTGATTGCTGAACGCGTGACGACTGCGCGCGCACGACAACACGCACGTCAACAAAAAAATAATGCCGCTCTATCGGTGACAGAAATTGAAAGTTTGTGCGTGCCCGAAGCCGATGCAGAAAACCTCTTGCGCACGGCTATGAACAAACTACAGTGGTCGGCCCGCGCCTATCACCGAGTATTGAAATTAGCTCGCACCATCGCCGACCTAGCTCAAACCGACATCATTACCTCGGCGCATATCGCCGAGGCGATTCAATACCGACGCGCATTAAGCACTCAGAGCTAGGTTCCGTAATATCTTAAGAGATGCACACCGGCGCGAACCAAGACGCTGCTGTTACTATTCGCGCCATGCGTGTAAATAAATCCTTTTTGATCGGCCTGCTCGCGGCCTTTGTTTTAGCGTGCACTGGCTGCAGTCCGAATTTCAACTGGCGCGAAGTGCAGGGGACCGAACCCTCGTACACAGTGCTGCTACCGGCAAAACCGACCAGCCATTCTCGCGCTATCGATTTAGACGGTCTAAAAGTCACCATGGCCATGACAGCCACCGAAACCGAAGAGATAAATTTCGCTGTGGCCAGCATAAAAGTCGAAGACGATTTACAACGTCATGCTGCGCTTCTGGCTATGCAAAAAGCGATGCTGCAAAATATTCATGGCGACGTCGCTCAACAAAAAGTGGTCACGCTAAAAGATGGAACAACGATGACTGAAATTCATGCTTCGGGAAAAACATCCACGGGACGTCCTCTCAGTTTATTCGCCCGCTTTGGCGAGCACGGTCAGGATGTTTTTCAGGTCGTCAGTTTAGGACCCTCGGACAAGCTAACGAGCGAAATCGCTGACACCTTTCTATCGTCGTTTATTCCTCACTAATGTCGCACGCGAGTCATTATCTGGAAGGTAAAGCGGGCGCACGTGTCGTTTTAATTTTTGCGGCAGCTTACTTTCTCTCATATGCATTCCGAGCGATCAATGCGGTGATTGCACCGGACCTAGTCGCTGATATGCAGTTGTCGAATGCCGATCTGGGTTTGCTCTCTTCCGCTTATTTCGTGGGCTTTGCAAGCCTGCAGCTCCCTCTCGGTTTGTGGCTCGATAAATATGGCCCGCGTCGCACCGAATCGGCTCTACTGTTATTTGCAGCGGCCGGTGTCGCCCTTTTCGCCAGCAGCTCAACACTCACCAGTTTATGGATAGGTCGCGCATTAATCGGCGTTGGTGTCTCAGCCTGCTTAATGGCGCCATTAAAGGCCTATCGCAGTTGGTATGCGCCTGAGCGTCAAAGTCAGCTGTCGAGTTGGATGCTGGTTTTCGGAACTGCAGGTGCGCTCTGCACTACCGTACCGGTTGCTGTGGCATTGCCATTGATAGGGTGGCGTGGTGTGTTCTGGCTAATGTGCGCATTAGTATTAATTGCGACGACTCTATTATTCTTTGGGCTGCGCGACGTCGAACAAGATCGACTTGAGCAGACAGTAAAGCAAAGCCATGCAGGCGATTCGCTATCGTATCGGCAGATTTTTACGCACCCCTATTTTCGTCGCATGGCCTTACTGGGCGGCGTGCATCAGGGCGGCTTCATGGCCGTTCAAACCTTGTGGGCCGGACCGTGGATGATGCAAGTGTTGGGTCTATCGGCAACGCAAACTTCGCAAGTGCTTTTTGCTTTTAATTTTTGTTTGATGCTGTCGTATATGTTTTTATCATGGTGGGCGCCAAAGCATGTGTCGTATGGCGAAAAACCAGGTCGGCCAGCCTTAACTGTGGTGGGTTGGGGTATAGGCTTATCCATCGCTCTGCAAGTGATTATGCTGTTGCTACCTTATCCGCGGGCATGGCTGCTCTGGATACCATTTTCGTTGCTAGTCACTGTCTCGACGCTGGCACAAACCCATGTCAGCCTATCTTTTCCCTCCACCCAAGTGGGGCAAGTCAATAGCGCGTACAACTTATCCTTATTCATCGGTGCATTTAGTGTTCAATGGGGGCTAGGCTTATTAATTGATTTATTTGTTGCGAATGGTTGGGATTATTCACCCGCGATGCGTATGGCCTGGGCGGTTTATTTGATAGCGCAATTATTTGCACTGGTTCGCTTTGTGAGTAGCAACGCGAAATTCGATCCTAACGAGAAAGCGTCAACTCCTTAGTTGGTTGATGGGGTGAGCTTTAATGATGTGGCTAATGATAAAGCTCGAGCATCACTATTTTATCTAAAACGCAGAACGTTCTTGAACAATGTCGTATTAATTTGTGATTTTGCAGTACGGCCAAGGCGTTTACATAGTATTGGAATCTATCCCATTTTTCGATTGCGAATTTATGCTGATCACCTTTAAATCAAAAGCTGCTGCCGACCTGTTGATGTACAAGACGCACGCCAAGCCTTTACTTGATTCGCTGGGCAAAGACTTAGAGCAAGGCATCATTACTGCCGAAGACATGGCCGCCGCTATCGCAACGCTGGAAAATGAAATCACTCTCAGCAAACGTCAACCTGCTATAGATAATGATCACAATGACAGTAAAGATTCTTACGGCGACGAGCTCGAATCCGGCAAACAAGTCAGCATTAGCGCGCGCGCTTTTCCATTACTCGAAATGATGCGCTCAGCGCAGAAAGAAGATACCTTTGTGATGTGGGGAGTGTGATGTCTGAGACGCGATCACTGATGTTGAAAATGCACGATGGCACTCAATTACATTGCGCAGATTATTTTCCTGCCAGCCCGGCACACTCAGGCATCGTGTTCATGCATGGCTTGGGGGAGCACAGTGGACGTTATGCGCATCTCGCTGATTTTTTTTGTGCGCGCGGCTTCGCGGTGCGCACCTATGATCATCGCGGCCACGGCAAATCATCGGGTAAGCGCGGAGACATTCCTCACCAAGACAGCTTTCTCGACGATGCACAATGCGTCATGCACGACTGGCAGACGAGCTGCCCAACATCCGTAACACGGCAGCTATTGCTCGGGCATAGCATGGGTGGTTTGTTTGCAGCGAAGTTCGCGCTATCTAGAATGTGTGCGCTAGATGGTTTGATTTTGTCAGCACCCGCACTCGCGATTTACATGAATTTTCTAGAGCGATCACTACTCAAGGTGCTGAGTACGCTTGCACCAGCACTCACGCTATCAAACGGATTAAAAACCCAGTATTTGTCGCACGATCCTAAAGTTGTTGCTTCCTATCTTGCAGACGCGTTAGTACACGATCGTATCAGCGCACGATTACTCAATTCCATGCTCATCACTATGCACGACGTTTTTACTCACGCAAGCTCACTTGTTGTACCCACACTGTTACTGGTGGCGGGGCAAGATAAACTCGTCGATTCCTCTGGCAGCTTACGATTTGCACAGGCCAGCCCAGAAAACTATTTAGGTTTACACACCTATGACAATCTGTATCACGAAATTTTCAATGAACTTGATTCCAAGGCCGTGTTTGATGATGTAGGTATCTGGTTGGACGAACTACCCATGCAGGCGGCGTAGTGAAGATCGCGACTGACTCCTTGGCCTTCGCGCTGGATGGCGCAGCGCGTGCACTCACCCTAGTAAGTGCAGGAACCTCGTTGCCGGCAGCTCTTAATAGCACCTTTGATAGTTTGCGAGCACCGCTCTCAGCACGTGGCGCGATTCAAGACATCAGTTATCGCAGCATGCGAAGTTGGGGGCTGAGTTCTGAGCTGATGGATTTGCTGTTAGATGCGCCTCCGCAGCAAGAACGTCTCGGTTCACTTTTACGTATTAGTCTGGGATTGTTGGCAGATGCCAGCAAACCGTATGCTGAGCACACCGTGGTTGATCAAGCCGTCTCTGCATGCGCTGCCGACCGTGAGCTTTCGCGCGCTAAAGGCGTAGTGAATGCTGTGTTGCGACGTTTTTTGCGTGAAAGAGATCGTTTGTTACGCACCGCGAATGCCGCCGAAGAAGCGCTGTGGAATTATCCGCAATGGTGGATTGATAAGCTGCGCAACGATTGGCCGAATCAATGGGAAGACATTCTGCAAACAGGTAATGCTCGTCCGCCACTCACATTACGAGTTAATCGCCGACTCGGTGGTGTTGAAGAATATCTTCAACTACTTAATCAGCAACAGTTAGAAGCAACTCAGCTGGGGCCCTGGGCTGTGCGACTCACGCAGCCTACGCCAGTCTCTGACATTCCTGGCTTTCTTCAAGGGCGAGTATCCGTGCAAGACGCCGCTGCGCAGTTGGCCGCACCCTTGATGCAGCTTGAACCAGGTATGCGCGTGTTGGATGCCTGCGCCGCACCCGGAGGCAAGAGCGTGCACCTACTTGAAACTGAGGATATCTCTTTGGTGGCTCTGGACAATGACAAGTCTAGGCTAGCCCGCGTAGCGGACAATCTTGATCGACTAGGGTTCAGAGCCGAGCTGCTTTGTGGCGATGCACGCCACAAAGATTGGTGGGATGGGCAGTTGTTTGATCGAATTTTGGCCGATGTACCCTGCACGGCTTCGGGCATAGTGAGGCGCCATCCAGACATACGATGGCTGAGGCGCCCGGAAGATGCACGCGCCTTAGCAAAACTAGGCTCCGCCATTCTGGATAACTTGTGGAGCTTGCTGCGGCCAGGCGGTTTGATGCTTTTTGTCACCTGCTCAATCTGGCCGGAGGAGTCCGAGCTGCAGGCTGAAGCCTTCTGCCAACGTCACTCCTGTGTGCGGCTACCCGCCCCGAGGCAGCTGGCGCCTAAGTCAACCGAGGGCGATGATCATGACGGATTGTTTTACGCGCTACTCCAAAAGCCCTTGTTTTGATACTATCGCCGGGTTGCTTGGAGCGTGGTTTTTTTACCACTCTGCGAACGCACCCCTTCTGGCACTTCTGGGCAAGGTAAGAATACGTGGGATTTTTCAGGCTAGTGCCACCTAAACATCAACGCCGCACTCTACGAGTTCTCTGGATTGGGATCCAAAAACTACTTTTGGGTTTCTGGTTAGGAGTGCTGTGCTTGATCACCGCGGCACCCGCCTTGGCGGCCGAAGGTATTGAATTCGTCGATGCCACTCTTTCAGCAACCGACGAAGGCTATTCGCTCTCTAGTAATTTTACTATCGAACTCACGCATGCTTTGGAAGATGCGCTATCGCGCGGTATCCCTCTGCATTTCAAACTTCAAATCGAGGTATCAAGGCCGCGTTGGTATTGGCTTGACGATGTCGCCATTAAATCTAGCCGCAACATACGTATTTCATACAACGTGCTGACACGCCAATATCGTGCATCCGTTGACGGTAGTCTGTATCGAAGTTTTGCGCAGCTTGATGACATGCTCGCATTGCTGCGCCACCCGGGTCGTTGGTTAGTTGGCGAGCCCAACGCTCTGAAGGCGGACGCCAATTACACGGTTGCGATTCAATTCGGCCTTGATGTTTCTCAACTGCCCAAGACCATACAGGTGACCGCATTAGGTAGCGGCGATTGGAAAATGTCATCGGGCTGGACACGCTTTAACTACAAGGCTGAAACTAAGTGACCCGCGCACTTCGTTATCTTTTGATTGCTGCCGCAATGACGGTCAGCATGCTGCTATTCCTGTTAGCTACTGTCAGCGACAACGCACGATTATTTGACTCCTATTACTCATGGATAGTTGGCGCTAACGTATTGGTGGGTACAGCACTGTTTGTGCTGGTGTTATTTCTGTTAGCTCGTTTAATGAGTCGCTATCGCCGCAAACGTTTTGGTTCGCGCTTGATGACGCGCTTAGTGTTGATGTTTACCCTGATAGGTGTGTTGCCGGGCTTAGTCATTTATTTAGTTTCGGTACAGTTTGTGTCTCGATCGATTGAATCGTGGTTTAACGTTAAAGTTGAAACCGCACTCGAATCCGGCTTAACGCTAGGCCGCAGCGCACTGGATGCCTCACTCAAAGATTTACGTTTGAAAGCGCGCGCCGTTGCTTCCGAACTTTCTGAAATGCCGGACTCTACGTTGGCAGCCCAGCTAGCCCGCTCGATTGAACGCAATCAATTAAATGAAGCGATTGTTGTTTCTGGTACGGGTCAATTAGTCGCCAGCACCAGCAGTGCGTTATCCAATCTTGTGCCTGACATGCCCACGGCTGCGATGATTTCGCGCGCCAAATCGATGGGCGGGTATGGATTAATCGAAGGAGGCAGTGAAGGCCTCACTAGCACAACGGATGTTGAAAGCAATTCACCATCAACAACTGCGAAGGGCGGCCTGCGACTCCGTGTGTTGGTTACGATACGCGGTGATGGCTCCTTGCTGTCATTGAATAGCCAGCCGCGCTATCTGCAAGTCACACAAGACGTACCTGAACAATTGAGTGCCAACGCAGAAGCGTTGCGCGTCGCGTATGGCGAATATCAAGAGCGCTCATTGGCACGTGCCGGCTTACGAAATTTTTACCTGATCACACTGACACTCACACTGCTATTAGCTATTTTTGCAGCAATGGTGAGTGCATTTCTTTTGGCAACCGATTTAGCACAACCTCTGCTGTTACTGGCCGAGGGCACGAAGGCAGTTGCAGAGGGCGATCTTTCGCCACGACCAATCGCAGCCAGCTCTGATGAACTCGGCACGCTGACCAAATCCTTCAACATCATGACGTCTCAGCTGGCAGACGCGCGCGAATCCGTTGAGCGCAATCGCAAAGAAGTCGAAGATGCCAAGGCCTATCTCGAATCTGTATTGGCCAATATGTCTGCCGGCGTGATGGTGTTGGATGATCAATTACGACTAGTCACCTTCAATGCATCGGCCGAAAAAATTCTTTATCAAAATTTATGGCCCTATCTCGGTCTTTCTTTTGCCAGCATTGACACTCTCGTAGCGTTTAGTGCTCCTATCGTTGAAGCTTTCTCAGGGCAGAGTGCTCACGCTGCAATGAGTGATGGTGATCCACTGATACAACAGTGGCAGCAACAAATTGAAATTCCGCGTCGACTCATCGGACAAAAAGTCGATACAGAAATTACCTTACTAGCGCGCGGCGCGCGACTACCTGTGGGTACGGGACTCGGTCATGTGGTGGTGTTTGATGATATTTCTGATTTGATTTCAGGACAACGCTCAACCGCATGGGCCGAAGTGGCAAGGCGACTTGCCCATGAAATTAAAAATCCACTGACGCCGATTCAACTATCCGCTGAACGACTCATGATGAAACTTCAAACCAAGCTCAGCGGTGATGATGCCGCTCTGCTCGAGCGAGGTACGAATACGATAGTGAATCAAGTCGTCGCTATGCAGCAGATGGTCGATAATTTTCGCGATTATGCAAAAACACCGCCACCAGTTCTTAAGCCCTTAGAACTGAATCACTTGATTACGGAGATTCTTGATCTGTATGGTGGCCTGCGAAGCAATGAGCAATTAATTACACACCTAGAAAACGATCTGCCCAAAATCATGGGTGACGCAACCCAGCTGCGACAAGTGGTGCACAACCTATTACAAAACGCTCAGGACGCTACCAGCGAATTAAATGGCGAACGTGCGCCGCAAATTGATGTGCGTACCGAATCCATACGCTACAGCGATGCTGATGGCGCCACCCGCATCGCTATTAGCTTAAGCATTACCGATAACGGCCCGGGTTTTGATTCCAAGGTCATGGCCAGAGCATTTGAGCCGTATGTGACCTCAAAACCCCGAGGAACCGGGCTGGGATTGCCTGTGGTCAAGAAAATAGTCGAAGAGCATGGCGGCCGGATTGAGCTGCAAAACCGTAAAGATGGGCCGGGAGCCCGGGTTTCCATCCTTTTACTTAGACTCGCAAGTATTTAATTATTTGACATTATTAATTGCAAAAAATACAATTTCCGTACGAGTCCATCGGATTGAGAAAAAGAGGCGGCAATGGCGAACATTCTGGTAGTTGATGATGAAATGGGTATCCGGGAATTGCTCTCGGAAATACTGGGTGACGAGGGTCACGTCGTAACGACGGCCGAAGACGCCAATCAGGCACGCGACCTCCGACTCTCGAGCTCACCTGACCTGGTTCTCCTAGATATTTGGATGCCCGATATTGATGGCGTCACACTCCTCAAGGAGTGGCAACGCGACGGCCTGCTGACCATGCCCGTAATTATGATGTCCGGTCATGCCACTATCGATACGGCCGTCGAAGCCACCCGAATTGGCGCGATTAATTTTCTTGAAAAGCCTATCTCATTGCAAAAGCTTCTACGAACTGTGCAGCAAGGATTGTCGAGCGCGCCCGAATCCGCACGCGGAACCATGGTCACGGCCAATGGGCGTTCGAATGCGATACCCGATAAAACTGCAATCCCTGCGACGCCACATTCTTTTAATGGTCATTCTTACTCACCCACGATGGCCACGGGTAATCAATATTTGCCCCCTGATACTGAATTCCGCGTTTCCTTTGAACTGCCTCTGCGTGAAGCTCGCGATGCCTTTGAACGCGCCTACTTTGAGCATCATCTGAAACGCGAAGGCGGCAGCATGACACGGGTCGCCGAACGCACCGGGCTAGAGCGCACCCATCTGTATCGTAAGCTTAAGCAACTGGGTGTGGAATCCATCAAGGCATCAAAGAAAACCTGATGACCACACTGCGTTTAGTCTATGGAGCCAATCAGAGTCAGCGCGAGCAGGCAATTCAAACTCAGATTAATCCAAGCCTTTTCACCGTGGCCTTGCTAGAAGGCGGCGCCGTGGGTAACGCAGCGCTAGACTCACTGGCCACAATCAAAGTGGTACGCATGGCGCCAGGCTGCCCTTGCTGTAGCGGTAACTTAACGATGCGCGTGATGCTTAATCGTGCACTCAAAGAAAAACCTGATTTGGTTTTTTTAAGTTTGGCAAATCCTCTGCATCTCACAGCGATCAGAGATTTTTTGCAGGAAGATCAATATTCGGGTAGGCTGAACTTAGGTTTTGATCTTGACTGTGAGGCTGTAAATTAATTTTGGCATGCGAATTACTGTAACTCTTGAAAAATCGCGTTACAGCACCATTTTGGATCACATAGTACTTACTCCAAGGAGCCGGCATGAACCTGATCTATAACAGCGAGCAGTACAGCGTGCTTGAATTTGGTGCCGAGTCAGAACAAGAAGCCATGCGCTTCGGTGGTTATGAAATTCTCGACAAGCCAGCGCAACGCGAAATCTTTATCGCTGGCCCACTCGCCGAAAGCTTTAGACAACATGTGCGCGAGTTGATAGCTACTGCGCCTAGCATGGAAGAGTTTGATGAATTTTTGGATAGCTATGGCTCGCTCATGGCTCAGCCTGTCGTGCTGCACTAAGCGCTAAACAACCGATAGCCCGCACGTGAATGCAGCGTAATTCTCGTTTCATCACTAGCAATCAAACGGGCATTCATGATCAGCTGCACGACCTGATTCAGCGTCGTGCAGCGTCTGATTATCTCAAGCCTATCGCGCCCAGTAGTCGCCTTGCTTTTAATACAGCTACACGCGCCTGGCGAGACGCTAACAAATCACTGCTCATCATTGATGCAGGATGTGGCGTAGGCTTATCCACTCGGCGACTCGCCCGCCTGTATCCTGATCATTTCGTGATCGGTATCGATCAGTCATCAGATCGATTGTCGCGTCAGGTGGAGTGGCCTTCTGATGCACCCGACAATTTCATCACCGTGCGTGCTGATGTCGTTGATTTCTGGCGATTGCTACGCGACGCTGCGATTTATCCTTCGCACCACTACCTTCTCTATCCTAACCCCTGGCCGAAAAAACATCATCTGGCGCGGCGTTGGCATGCACATCCAGTATTTCCATCCGTGCTCGAGCTCGGTGGTTATATTGAATGCAGGAGTAATTGGAAAATCTATGTAGAAGAATTTGCAGCCGCCGTAACAGCAATGAGCGGCATCAATGCAGAATGTGAAAGCTTTGTGCCGAGTTCTTCACCATTAACACCCTTTGAAGAAAAATATCTCGCCTCGGGTCATGAACTCTGGCGTTGCAGGCTAAATCTACCTGTAACTAACCGCTAGTCAAAGGCAACTGAATTTTCATGTTAACGTTGACACAAAATTACTTTTGATCGAGCCCTATCATGTGCCAACTGCTGGGCATGAATTGCAACACTCCCACCGATATCGTGTTTAGCTTTACCGGCTTTGCAACACGAGGCGGCGGTACGGATGAACACAAAGATGGCTGGGGAATCGCCTTCTTTGAAGGCGCGGGCGTGCGATTGTTTGTCGATCATCAATCGGCAATTGCCTCGCCAGTGGCCGAACTAATCAAACACTATCCGATCAAATCCACCAACGTCATATCGCATATTCGCAAAGCGACGCAAGGTCACGTCGCTCTGGAAAACTGCCACCCATTCATACGCGAACTATGGGGACGCTATTGGGTCTTTGCACACAATGGGGACCTGAAAGAATTTTCACCTGAGTTGAATGGGGCATTCCGGCCTGTGGGCACCACCGATAGCGAGCGAGCGTTTTGCTTCTTGCTACAAGAATTACGCAACCGCTTCGGCGACACACCGCCCGCACAATCTGCTTTAACTGAAGCGTTAAAGGAGCTGACCACTGAGATTGCATCGTATGGCGTCTTTAACATGATGCTCTCCGATGGCGCAGCCTTGTATGTGCATTGCTCAACACGCTTGCACTACATTATTCGCAAATATCCGTTTACACAAGCCATGCTGTCTGATGAAGATTTAACCGTCGATTTTTCAGAAGTGACCACGCCGAATGATCAAGTAGCCATTATCGTTACTGAACCGCTCACGACCAATGAAACTTGGCATGCTTTTACTGCAGGTGAGATGAAAGTATTTGTCGATGGCCAGCCAGTGAACTGATTCACTGGCTTCAATTCACTGACATTACAAATTCGGTGCTAGCCAACTCTGTAGCTGTTCTGCGCTAACGCCACGCCGCTTTGCCATGTCGGCCAGCTGATCAGCACCTATTTTCCCGACGCTGAAATACTTCGACTCTGGATGGCTGAAATAAAATCCCGACACGGCAGCGCCCGGGAACATGGCATACGATTCTGTCAAACTCATACCTATGTCTTCGCACTCAAGTATGCGGAACATATCTTGTTTGACGGTGTGCTCTGGACAGGCAGGATAGCCTGGTGCAGGACGTATGCCGCGATACGATTCTGCAATCAACTCAGTCGCTGCCAATTTTTCATCACTGGCATAGCCCCACAAATCTTTGCGCACACGTTCATGCAAATATTCAGCGAAGGCTTCGGCAAAGCGATCGGCGAGCGCTTTGAGCATGATGGATGAATAATCATCGTTAGCATCTTCAAACCGCTGCTCATGTTTTTCAATACCAATGCCTGAAGTCACTGCAAACAGGCCGATGTAATCGGTAATGCCTGACGATTTAGGCGCGATGAAATCGGCTAGGCATTGGTTAGGTCTAGCCACACCATCAATGACCGGCTTTTCCGTTTGCTGACGCAAACCGTAATACGTGAACGCGACTTCTGTTTTGCTTTCGTCGGTATAAATTTCAATATCATCATCACCAACAGTATTGGCGGGCAAAATCGCCATCACACCATTCGCTGTTAGCCACCGGCCATCTATCAGTTTTTTCAACATCGACTGCGCTTCAGCATAGACATTGCTCGCTGATTCGCCGACTACGGGGTCGGTCAAAATTGCAGGGAAAGGACCGGCCAAATCCCAAGTCTGGAAAAACGGACCCCAATCGATGTAGTTAGCCAGCAGTGCGAGATCGACATTTCTGAAATGACGACGCCCTATGAATTTCGGTTTATGTGGTGCGTACTTATCTTGAAACGACAAATTCATTTTGTTTTTACGTGCCGCCTCCAACGACAACATAGGCACGGCTTTCTTACCGGCGTGCTGATGTCGAATTCGCTCGTAATCAGTCGCAATTTCACTAATGTAGTGATCGCGCGATTCGGGCGTTAGTAACGACTGCGCCACCGACACTGAGCGCGAAGCATCGGGCACGTACACTACCGGCCCCTCGTAATTTGGCGCAATCTTTACCGCTGTGTGCGCACGGCTAGTCGTAGCGCCACCAATTAAGAGCGGCGTCTTCAAACCACGGAAATACGGATCGCGCTGCATTTCTTTGGCCACATGCGCCATTTCTTCCAGTGAAGGCGTGATCAAACCCGACAAACCTATGATGTCGGCGTTTTCTTCTTTGGCTCTGGCGAGAATTTCCGAACACGGCACCATCACGCCCATGTTCACCACATCAAAATTATTACATTGCAAAACCACAGACACAATGTTCTTACCAATATCATGCACATCACCTTTGACGGTGGCGATGATAATTTTGCCTTTAGCTTTCGCTGCTTGGCCGGTGCGCTTTTCTTCTGCGAGCTTTTCTTCTTCGATGTAAGGCACGAGATGCGCGACGGCTTGTTTCATCACACGCGCCGATTTGACCACCTGCGGCAAAAACATTTTGCCCTGACCGAACAGATCGCCAACGATATTCATGCCATCCATCAGCGGACCTTCGATGACGTGAATCGGACGGCCGCCACGATCCGCCACCTGCTGACGTGCCTCTTCCGTATCTTCAACAATCCATTGTGTAATGCCGTGAATAAGCGCATGTGACAAACGCTTTTCAACCGGGTTTTCACGCCAAACTAAATTTTGTTCTTCTTTTTTATCGCCGGCTTTCAAGGTTGCGGCTAATTCGATCATGCGCTCAGTCGCATCTTCACGACGATTTAACACCACATCTTCAGCGCGCTCACGCAATTCGGTATCGAGATCATCGTAGACACCAACCATGCCCGCATTCACGATACCCATGCTCATACCTGCACGAATAGCGTGATACAAAAACACCGTATGAATTGCCTCGCGTGCAGGATCATTACCGCGGAAAGAAAAACTCACATTCGATACACCACCACTCACTTTTGCATGTGGAAGGTTTTCGCGTATCCAACGAGTGGCTTCGATAAAATCAACTGCGTAATTATTGTGCTCTTCGATACCCGTTGCGATGGCAAAAATATTCGGATCGAAAATAATGTCTTCGGGTGGAAAGCCGATCACTTCAGTCAGCATGCGATAGGCACGCTCACAAATTTCAATTTTGCGTTGATAGGTGTCGGCCTGGCCTTTTTCATCAAAGGCCATCACAATCACCGCCGCGCCATAGCGACGGCAGAGTGTGGCTTGACGCCGAAACTCTTCTTCGCCTTCTTTGAGCGAAATTGAGTTAACAATCGATTTACCCTGAACGCATTTCAAACCAGCCTCGATCACTGACCATTTGGACGAGTCGATCATGATGGGCACGCGCGCGATATCGGGCTCGGAGGCAATCAAATTCAAGAAGCGTGTCATCGCCGCCATTGAATCTAGCATGGCTTCATCCATGTTGATGTCGATGATCTGCGCACCGTTTTCAACTTGTTGTCTAGCGACGGCTAATGCTTCTTCGTACTGCTCATTCAAAATCATGCGCGCGAAGGCTTTTGATCCCGTGACGTTGGTTCGCTCGCCTACATTAACGAACAAAGAATCTTCATCAATGACGTAAGGTTCTAAGCCCGACAAACGCATATGATGCAAATGCGTTGGAATAACGCGCGGAGGAATACTTTTTACCGTCTCTGCAATCGCTTTAATGTGCTCTGGCGTGGTGCCGCAGCAGCCGCCTGCGATATTCACAAACTCACTTTCAGCAAAATCTTTGAGCAGTGACGATGTCACATCAGGCGTTTCATCGAAACCCGTGTCTGACATAGGATTCGGCAAGCCCGCATTGGGGTAGATGCAAACGAAGGTTTCGGCGATTTTCGATAGTTCTTCAGCATAAGGACGCATCAATGCCGCACCCAATGCGCAATTCAGGCCTATGGTTAAGGGTCGTGCGTGACGCACTGAATTCCAAAAAGCCGTTACCGTTTGACCCGACAACACGCGACCCGATGCATCGGTCACGGTTCCAGAAATCATAATCGGTAGCTTTTGGTTAGTCTCTTCAAAGAACTGATCAATCGCAAAAAGCGCGGCTTTGCAATTGAGTGTGTCGAATACGGTTTCTACTAACAGCACATCCGAGCCACCTTCAACTAGCGCACATACCTGATCATGATAAGCAGCCACTAATTGATCAAAGGTCACATTACGCGCACCGGGATCGTTCACATCGGGTGAAATTGATGCAGTCTTGGGTGTTGGGCCGAGTGCGCCAGCAACAAAGCGGGGTTTATCTGGTGTTGAATATTTATCGCAGGCAACGCGTGCAATGCGCGCAGCATGAAGATTCATCTCATAGGCTAGGTGCGCCATGTGGTAATCATCTTGCGCAATCGTCGTCGCACCAAAGGTATTGGTTTCGATGAGATCGGCACCGGCTTCGAGGTATTGTTCGTGTATCTCTTGAATGACATGCGGCTGCGTCAAAGTGAGCAATTCATTATTGCCCTTAACGAAAATCTCTTTACCCGGCACGCTAAAATCGGCAAAGCGAGTCCCGCGATAATCTTCCTCGGTTAGCTTATAACGTTGAATCATCGTGCCCATCGCGCCATCGAGAATCAGGATGCGCTGGGACAGCAATTGTCGTAAGTGAGCTTCGGTGGTTGTGATCGCGTCGCGTTTCATGAACTGGTATCGGTAGTTCGCAAATAAAAAAACCCGGCCTGCAAAGCGAAGCCGGGTATGCGCGCCGCTTTAGCAGTATTTATTGAGAGCCTTGATGCATCTCGGCGCCCGCAAGCTGGATTTTGACTAGTTTAATCAAATCGGCGCTAATGAATTATACGGGAATTCACTTTGGAATTTGTAAGCACTGCCCAGATTCCATGGCAAAACCCTGAATAAACTGTGCCGCCGAAAGACGCTTACCGCCAGGCTTTTGTAACTCCAATAATTTCAGGGCGCCGCAACCGCATGCGACGATGACTCCTTCGGTGCTTACCGACAGAATTTCACCCGGCTTTCCCTTGGCCTCGACGGAGCTTGCTTGCCAGATTTTTACGGTCGTCTCATGTAAGTGCGCCACCGCTCCGGGAAAAGGATTGAAAGCATGAATGCGTCTCAGCAAGGTCTCTGCGGGTAAACGAAAATCCAGATCGGCTTCCTGCTTTGAAATTTTTGCTGCGTAGGTCATGCCTTCGGTTGGTTGCGCTTGCGCCGATAAGCCGCCTTGCTGCAGTTTTTTTAGCGCATCAACAATTAACTCACCACCCATTGCGGCAAGGCGGTCATGCAAAGAGCCGGTCGTATCGGTTGCGTAAATACGCTCACTTCGCATCAGCAACATCGGGCCGGTATCTAAGCCCTCATTCATTTGCATGATCGTAATGCCAGTTTCGCTATCGCCCGCTTCAATGGCGCGATGTATCGGTGCCGCTCCGCGCCAACGCGGCAACAGGGAAGCGTGAATATTCAAACAACCCATGGGCGGTATGGACAAAATAGAGGCGGGAAGAATCAAACCATACGCTGCCACCACCATCACCTGATGCTCGGTGGCTTTGAGCTGCGCATGCGCCGCAGCGGCTTCCTCAGGATATTTACCATCCAAGCGCAACGACACGGGCTGAGCAACGGGCATCCCATGCGTTAACGCATAGCTTTTAACGGGGGAAGGCTGCAACTGCATGCCGCGACCCGCGGGGCGATCGGGCTGAGTTAACACCAGCGGAATCTCAAAACCCGCCTCATGCAACTGGGCGAGCGCAACAGCAGCAAATTCCGGCGTACCGGCAAAAATAACTTTCATGCGGCAATTATAGGTGCGTGCAGAATGTCAGGCCTAGGGAGATGCTGATTTATTGCGTAGTTTATGGCGAGCCAGCATAGCTGTGCGACGCGGGGCCAAGCAAATAAGCGCTTAGCTTCGGCGCGTTAATCGAGAAATATCTGATTTTTTGTCAGCACTTACGTGGTAGTTAGCGAACACCGATTGGTTGGCGTTCTTTTTTAAGCTCTCGCTCTTCTTTTAGTAGCTTACTTTTAATGCGATTACGCTTGAGAGGTGACAGATATTCAACAAACACGGTGCCTTTAAGATGATCCATCTCATGCTGCACACAGACCGCTAGCAAGCCGTCCGCTTCGAATTCATGTGCATTGCCATCCACATCGCACGAGCGAACACGCACACGTGAAGGGCGCTCAACGCCATCGTAAATTCCCGGCACAGAGAGACAACCTTCCTCGTACACCTGATGGTCGTCGCTGGCCCAGACAATCTGCGGATTAATTAAAACTCGCAACTGATCGCGCGTATCAGAGGTATCAATAACAATGACTTGTTGATGTACGTCGACCTGCGTCGCTGCCAAGCCTATTCCTGGTGCTTCGTACATAGTTTCCGCCATGTCAGCAATCAACTGCTTCAAGCGGTCATCAAAATCTGTCACAGGCTTAGCAAGCTTATGCAAGCGCGGATCGGGATAGCGAAGGATAGATAAGAGAGCCATACAGCTTTTGCGCAACAAACGAAAAAAATAAGAGATTACAGCTCATATGTGATGAGGAGCTCGCGCAAAATTCGCATCGGCTTTCACTCAATCACCCGTCGGCTTAATCCCAAGGAAAATTTAATGAAAAAGTTTAGCACAGCCGTGCTACTCACCGTTTCGCTGACTGGCTTTTTACCCCTGCATGCAGCATGGTCAGCCGGCGTCTGTGAATGGGCAGCAAATGCGCCTGATAAACATCAAGTACGCGCCGGTGACACCTTGTGGGATATCGCCTCTCTTTTTTTAAATAACCCATGGTGCTGGCCTGAGGTATGGAAGCCAAACCAAAGCCTGATCACTAACCCACACTGGATTTACCCCGGCCAAATTATCGTCCTCAATCGCTTAAATAATTCGCTTAGTCTCGAAGACGACAACCCCAGTTCACTCACGCCAAAGCAGCTTGGTCCAACGATACGCAGCACACCGATCGCCCACGCACCGCTACCGCTACTTTCTGCAAAATTACAAAGTCTATTTACACGAACACCGCTCATTAGCAACGACTCGCCCCCCAACGCGCCGACCATTCGCGAAATTGAAAGCGGTCGAGTAATTGCGGGCAAAGGCGATAGTGTTTTTGTCATCGGCGATGTGGGATCTAACGAACAATTTGATGTGTTCCGAGTCAAGCACTCCATTGTCGACCCCGACACAAAGCAGCCTCTGGGTGTAGCTGGCCTAAATATAGGTCGCGTTCGCCTGAGCCAACACAGCGGGTCCATGCATAAATTTCAAATAACGCGCTCAGAAAAAGAATTCAGTGCGGGCGACAAGCTAGTACCCGTCAGCGATTCAGATCTCGTCCCTCTGTTTCCACATCCCGGCAAAATCATTGACGGTAAGCTCGCTGCGCTATTGCACGATGGCCGTTGGGCCAGAATGCATGACATCGTGGTGCTCAATCGTGGCTCGCTGCATGGGCTCGATCCCGGTAGCATGGTGAGGGTGGTGCGGCAAGTTAGAATCCGTCCGAATGAAAATCCTTTATCAAATCCGCTCAAAGGCAATAAGCAAGCGATTGGAACTTTACTGGTGTTCAAAGTACAAGAAAGAATCTCTCTCGCCATGATCATGCAAGCGCGCGATGCCATAACGATTGGCGACTCGATCATTTCACCCGATGCGGAAGCGCCATGACACACACTGAGGGTCTCGCTGACTGGCTAAGGCTCATGCTGACTGAAGGTGTGGGGCCACAAACTGCACGCGAATTGCTAAGTCATTTCGGCTTGCCAGAAAATATTTTCGGCGCTAACTATTCGGCTCTGCAAAAATGTGTGAATGAAAAACTCGCACTAACGCTTAGCTCAGCGCCTGATGATCCTATCCGTGAGCAAATCGATACCACGTTGGAATGGTGTAAGCACCCTAGTAATCAGGTACTTACGTTTGCCGATGCCAACTACCCCAGCACGCTACTTACTGTTGCTGATCCACCGCCCGTGTTGTACGTCAAAGGCCGCGCTGAATTATTGAATCGAAAATCGATCGCGATGGTAGGTAGCCGCAACGCTACCCTGCAAGGTATACAAAACGCGCGCCGCTTTGCGCACGTCCTAAGTACAGCGGGCCTGACAGTCGTTTCAGGTCTTGCGTTAGGTATCGACGGCGCCGCACATGAGGGTGCGCTGAGTGAAATCACTACAGAAGGATCCACCATTGCCGTCACAGGCACGGGCCTTGATCTGGTGTATCCCGCCAAACATCGCGAGCTGGCACATCAAATCGCCGTTCACGGATGCCTAGTGAGCGAATACCCGCTGGGCACACCGGGCATTGCATCTAATTTCCCGCGTCGCAATCGCATCATCAGCGGTTTATCGCAAGGCGTTTTAGTAGTAGAAGCAGCCGCGCAATCCGGCTCACTCATCACGGCACGCAGCGCACTGGAGCAAGGGCGCGATGTCTTTGCTATTCCTGGTTCTATTCATTCGCCGCTATCGAAAGGATGTCATCAACTCATACGACAAGGTGCGAAACTAGTGGAATCTGCGCAAGACATCCTTGAAGAAATTCATATTCAGAGTACTCCATTAAAAGAAAAATTCTCGCCGCCGCATGTCGCTATAAACACCGCTGTAAATTCTGTCAATCCGTCTGCAATAACAAATCAACTACTTCATGCAGCGGGGCATGATCACGTCAGCGTTGATGAATTAGCCGCACGAACCTCGATGACGATGGCAGAAGTTCAAGCCAGCTTGCTTGAACTAGAGCTTGAAGGTCGGATAGAAAGACTGGCTAGCGGTATGTATCAAGCGCTTCATTAAAAAATCGTAATAAAGTGCGTTAACACTTCACACACATTGCGCGTCGGTTTGCACAACGCTAACGCCGCTTCATTGATATCGCTCTTGCATCGCATAAGCGAACTAAATGCGAACTAAATGCGAACTAAATTCGATATAAATTTGGCTGTAAATGCGTCGAAAGTACGTGAAATTTGTAAAAAGCTGCCGATTAATAAATAGTTCTTGAAGTTTTTTTACCTTCATGCTTGTGCGTCGGCGCAGATGCAGCTACATTACGAATATGTTTGAGGTCCTCGTTTATTTATACGAAACCTATTACCGTCCTGATGCATGCCCAGATTCAGTTGCGCTGGCCAAAAAATTATCAGCGGTAGGTTTCGAAGAAGAAGAAATCTCGCGCGCACTCGGGTGGTTGACCGACCTCGCCGAGACGACTAATGAGATATTCAGCCAGCAGGCTCGACAAACCGCGTTTTCGTTTGGTTTTCGTGTGTACGCAGAGCGCGAGTACGAGTTGCTAGGATCAGCAGCGATAGGCTTTGTCGAATTCCTTGAGTCCGCCGATGTCATCAATGCTCTGCAACGCGAAATCGTTCTAGAACGTGCCTGTGCAGTGAATGAATGCCCCATATCGTTAGACAAACTCAAAGTCATTGTACTGATGGTGCTTTGGAGTCAAGGAAAAGAGCCTGACGGACTAATGTTCGACGAACTCTTTTTTGACGACGAAGACTCCAGCCCTCCCGTCTATCACTGACCCGCTTTTCTGGCTGCCTACTCGCAGCCATTTTCCATCATCAAGTCGACACGTAGCTAACGCACCCAAGCGGCTGATCATTGCGGAACTGGCAACACCCCGCGCTTCCAATTTGTCTCCAAAGCCTGAGCTAATGCGACTAACTACTGATGGCTCGCTTGCGAAGTCAGCGATAACACGCTTATCATTGGCCGCACTAGCATCTGTCGTTATCAAAACGTCAGCGCGCGTAACTTGCAATACCACTGCTTAAATGGTGAGTAATTACCCGCCAAATAGGCAAATGACCTACTAATGTCGCCCCTAGATCCGGAAAAATCATGACCAAAGCACTCATCATTGCTGAGAAGCCCTCTGTCGCGAATGACATCGCGAAGAGCCTCGGCGGCTTCACTAAGCACGATGAGTACTTTGAATCCGACGACTACGTGCTGTCATCAGCCGTCGGCCACTTGGTCGAAATCGCGGCTCCCGAAGAACATGACGTCAAGCGTGGCAAATGGTCATTTGCGAATTTGCCAATGATTCCGCCGTACTTTGCGTTAAATCCCATACAAAAAACTGAATCACGGCTGAAGCTACTCAACAAATTAATCAAACGTAAAGATGTGGGCGAATTGATTAACGCCTGCGATGCGGGCCGTGAAGGCGAGTTGATTTTCCGTTTGATTGTTCAGTACGCAAAAGCCAAGCAGCCAGTCAAACGCTTGTGGCTACAATCCATGACTCAGGGCGCGATTCGCGACGCCTTTACTCACTTAAGAGAAGATGGCGACATGCTGCCGCTAGCTGATGCTGCACGCTGCCGCAGCGAAGCGGATTGGCTGATTGGCATCAATGGCACACGCGCCATGACGGCCTTCAATTCAAAAGAAGGTGGCTTCTATTTAACAACGGTCGGCCGTGTACAAACGCCGACCTTGTCTATCGTGGTCGAGCGCGAAGAAAAAATTAAACAATTTGTATCGCGCGACTACTGGGAAGTACGTGCCGAATTCGTCTGTGCTGCCGGAGTGTATGAAGGTCGCTGGCTAGACACGAAATTTAAGAAGGACGAGATCGATCCCGAACGACGCGCCGAGCGACTCTGGAGCAAAGCAGCGGCCGATTCGATTGTCGCTGCCTGCCGCGAAAAAATAGGTAACGTTAGCGAAGAATCCAAACCCAGTACGTCGATGGCGCCCGGATTGTTTGACCTCACCAGCTTGCAACGCGAAGCGAATGCGCGTTTCGGTTTTTCAGCTAAGAACACTCTCGGCTTAGCGCAAGCGCTGTACGAGCGCCATAAGGTACTGACTTACCCTCGTACTGATTCACGCCATCTGCCTGAAGACTATATCGCGACCGTTAAGCAAACGATCGAGACGCTGGGCGAGAGTAATAATTACTATCCACTGACAGCGCAAATTTTGAAGAGTGGTTGGATCAAACCAAACAAACGCATCTTTGATAACACAAAAATCAGCGATCACTTTGCGATCATACCGACGACGCAATATCCAAAGAATTTATCTGAACCTGAACAAAAACTGTATGACTTAGTCGCACGCCGTTTCATGGCAGTTTTTTATCCAGCGGCAGAGTATCTGGTTACAACACGTTTTACCGAAGTCTCAGGACATCAATTTAAAACCGAAGGCAAGATCCTCACCAACCCAGGTTGGTTGGCCGTGTACGGCAAAGAAGCCGCTGAGCACAGCGGCAAAGAGGGCGAGACCACCGGTACGCTGGTCGCCGTTGCTAAGGGCGAGAAAGTTAAAACCGACAAGCTGGATGCCAATGCATTAGTTACCAAACCACCCGCACGCTATTCAGAGGCAACGCTGCTGTCAGCAATGGAAGGTGCCGGAAAATTAGTCGATGACGAAGAATTGCGTGATGCTATGGCGGGCAAAGGCTTGGGCACACCGGCTACACGCGCTGCGACCATCGAAGGACTGTTGAAGGAAAATTATTTAGTGCGCGAAGGCCGCGAATTAATTCCGACAGCCAAAGCATTTCAATTAATGACGCTACTGCGTGGCTTAGGTGTTTCTGAGCTCACCGCACCTGAGCTAACTGGCGAATGGGAATTTAAGCTAGCGCAAATGGAACGCGGCGGCATTAGTCGTGAAGAGTTCATGCGCGAGATTGCGCAGATGACGCAAACCATCGTCAAGCGCGCCAAAGAATATGACAACGACACCATACCGGGCGACTACTCCACACTGACCACGCCCTGCCCGAATTGTAATTCAGTGGTTAAAGAAAACTACCGTCGCTTCGCCTGTACTAAGTGTGAATTCTCGATGAGTAAAACTCCGGGCGGACGTCAATTTGAAGTGACCGAAGTCGAAGAGCTTTTAACCAATCGCACCATCGGACCGCTGCAGGGTTTCCGCTCCAAAATGGGACGACCCTTTGCCGCCATCTTAAAAATCTCGCGCGATGAAGAGATACAAAACTTCAAACTCGAATTTGATTTTGGCCAGAGTAATGACGATGACGAGAACGCTGAACCCGTCGACTTTACAGGTCAGACCGTATTGGGCGCCTGCCCAAAATGCGGTAGCAACGTGTATGAAATGGGCTTAGCCTATACGTGCGAAAAAACGGCAGCCAGACCGAAGGCTTGTGATTTCCGTAGCGGACGTATCATCCTTCAGCAAGAAATTCTTCCTGAGCAGATGGTTAAATTGCTCAATGATGGCCGTACTGATTTATTACCGGGGTTCGTGTCTCAGCGTACACGCCGGCCATTCAAAGCCTATCTAGCCAAAGGCAAAGATGGCAAAGTGAGTTTTGAATTCGAGCCGCGCAAAGGCAAACCCGCTGCTGAAAAATCTACTGGCGATGATGGTGATGCCGATGCCGCTCCAACAACGGCAAAGAAAACTGCGGCGAAAAAAGCGGTCGCAAAAAAAGTGAGTAGCAAAACCGCTACTAAAAAAGCCCCAGCAAAAAAAGTGGTGGCTAAAAAGGCGGTCGCCAAAAAGGCCGTAGCGAAAAAAGCTAGCGCTAAAAAAGCGACTTAATACAAGCAAGTAGTCAACGCCTAGCCTTTAATCTATGAACCACGCCGGCTCTTTCGCTGCTCTATCGCGCGCCTCAATACAATCATTACGCGCCTCACGCATTCGCGAAGTAGCAAATGCTGGCATGGGCCGCACTGATGTACTTCCCTTTTGGTTTGGTGAGCCGGATGAAGTCACGCCGACATTCATCCGCGATGCGGCTAAACAATCCTTAGATGCGGGCGACACTTTTTACACGCAAAATTTTGGCTTGCCCGCGCTGCGAGAAACGCTCGCTAACTATTCATCGCGTCTGCACAGACCGACACAAGCAAACTCCATTGCGCTGACTTCATCGGGAGTCTCTGCGCTTATGCTGACAGCACAGTTATTGCTCAATCCGGGCGATCGCGTAGTGATCGTTACCCCGCTGTGGCCAAATCTAGTCGAAATACCAAAAATCCTCAGCGCTGAGGTTGTCACGGTATCGCTGCAACTGAATACTACAAAAACAGATCCCGTATGGGAGTTGGATTTAGATGAATTATTAGCCGCACTAACGCCGGATACAAAGGCCTTACTTTTAAATTCGCCCAACAATCCTACGGGCTGGGTAATTAGCCGAGAACAACAAGACATCGTCCTAACGCATTGCCGCAAACACGGTATCTGGTTGATTGCTGATGATGTGTATGAACGCCTAGTTTACGATCAGGCACCCGGCACACCGCCGTGTGCGCCCTCCTTTTTGAATTTAGCTGAACCGGATGAGCGCGTAGTTTCTATCAATAGTTTTTCTAAGTCGTGGTTAATGACAGGCTGGCGCTTGGGTTGGATACAAGCGCCTGAATCGCTCGTCGCAGATTTAGGCAAACTCATCGAATACAACACCTCATGCGCACCCGGCTTTGTGCAACAAGCGGGTATCGTGGCGATCGAACGCGGCGAAGAAATTATCACCCGCACCCTTGAGCGCTATACCCGCGCACGTAACTACTTGTACGAACAACTCTCGCGCCCTTTTTTCCGAGAAGCTGGCATCATTGCGCCCCTTCCCAAAGGAGCCATGTACCTGTTTTTCAAAATTAAAGGTGAGACAGATTCACTCGCACTGTGCAAACAACTGGTTGCAGAAGCCGGCATTGGTTTAGCACCTGGCAGCGCATTTGGCCCCGAGGGTGAAGGCGCTATTCGCTGGTGCTTTGCCAGCTCGCTCGATAAACTCGAACTCGGTGTTCAACGATTAGAAAATTTTATGAAACACCGCACAGCTTAACAACCTGCGTGTTTTTCTACACCCTCATTACTAATAAATAGCTTTCGGAGAGATCATGAGTCAACGTATCAAAACGGCCATTTCAGGCAGCCTTCCCAAACCAGCATGGCTAGCAGAACCAGAAAAGCTCTGGGCGCCGTGGCAGTTGCAAGGTGAAGCGCTTGAACAAGCTAAAGCTGATGCGATGCGACTAGCGGTCGATGATCAACTACGTGCTGGTATCACTGTGATTGGTGATGGCGAACAAACTCGTCAGCATTTCGTAACTACCTTTATCGAACATCTCAGCGGCGTGGATTTCATTAATAGAAGAACTGTGCGCATTCGTAATCGGTATGACGCGGATGTGCCTGTCGTGATTGATAAAGTGGTGCGCACAAAATCAGTGTTTGTAGAAGATGCCAAGCGTCTACGCAAATTAACCAAAGGCCCGATCAAGTTCACGCTGCCAGGTCCTATGACGATGATCGATACGCTGTTCGACGATTACTACAAAAGCCGCGAAAAACTCGCGTGGGCATTTGCTGAAATCTTGAATCAAGAAGCGCTTGAACTGGCTGCAGCGGGTATCGATGTCGTGCAATTCGATGAACCAGCATTTAATGTATTTTTCGATGAAGTGCGTGATTGGGGTGTAAAAACTCTAGAGCGTGCCGCACAAGGTTTGAGCTGCAAATCGGCCGTGCATATCTGTTATGGCTATGGCATCGAAGCCAATATCAAATGGAAACAAGGCCTGGGTGAAGAATGGCGTCAATACGAACACGTGTTTCCGCTGCTAGCGAATAGCACGATCGATCAAGTCAGTTTGGAATGCCAGAATTCGCGCGTGCCCATGGAATTGATCGCCATGCTAAAAGGCAAAGACGTAATGGTGGGTGCTATTGATGTAGCGACATCTACCGTAGAAACGCCTGAGCAAGTCGCCGATGTGCTGCGTCGCGCGTTAAAGTATGTCGATGTTAAACACATCCATGGCTGCACTAACTGCGGTTTAGTGACCATGCCACGCGATATCGCCGCGGCTAAATTGCAGGCCTTGGCAGCCGGCGCTGATTTACTCAGCAAAGAACTTGGACTCGATTAATCGCAACGAAAACCGTACCGGCACCGAGTGCCGGTACAATAGCGCCATGGATGTCTCCCTCACCGAACTAGAAGAAGCCATTAACTATTGGCGCCGCATGCGGCCCGCGACCGGAGAGGAGCGCGCACTCTCGCCCGAAGTTAATGCACTGGCAGACGCTTATGCGTTAATGATTTTTGAGCGTGCTCGTGTTTTACCATTGTCATCGCTGAGCGAAACGGCACTTGCTTTGATTGAAGCTTGGCGCGCATCTGCCAAAGGTCACGCAGCCTGATGCCTTTGTTGTCGCTGCGTCCCTGCGTTAGCGCGGTCAGCTTTGCCTGTCGATGAATTAAGCTTGGTCGATGCCGCTATGTCTGCAGCATTCTCTTGATTCATACTACCCAACCATTCGTTCAATAATCCACTCAGACGCTCCGGCGAAATTCTGTGTGTCGCATCCGTTTTAGCGTACAGCCAATCCGATAACGCAAGAAAGCGTGCAAACGGCGCATTAGCTAATACCACAGGCAGTAGCGATTTGAAGCGCCCGCTATTCGCAACCAAATCCCAATAACGAGCAAACCGAATTAATCGCTGCATGGCATTGAAATCGATGCGGTCGGTCGCCAAGATTGTATAAGGCGGTGACGAATCAAATATCAGCCCATAGTTTTTAGTGTGACGACTAATCGGCGCACCGCGCAATCGCTTCAAGATACCAAATTGAATTTCGTGTGGTCGCAGTGCCACGAGTCGATCGAATCCCCGCGCAAAACTTTCCATGTCTTCACCTGGCAAGCCCGCAATCAAATCCACATGTAAATGCGCGTGTGTTTCTTCACGCAGCCAACGCAAATTCTCAGCGGCTTTATCATTGTTTTGTTTTCGACTAATCAATCCCTGCACGTCAACGTTGAAGGTTTGTATCCCTATTTCAAACTGCAACGACCCGGCCGGAAACTGTTGCACCATGTCTTTTAAAGAATCGGGTAAATGATCGGGTACTAATTCGAAATGCGCGAACACGGGATCCGTTGGATTGGCCTCTAATTTGTCGAGGAAAAACTGCAAGATGCGTCGACTATTAGCGATATTTAAATTGAAGGTGCGGTCGACAAATTTAAACTCGCGCACTCCGCGCGCATAGAGACCTTCTAACTCTCCCAGCAACTCATCCAAGGGAAATGGCCAAGCCGTTTTATCCAACGCGGACAAACAAAATTCACATTTAAACGGGCAGCCCCGCGAGGCTTCGACATATACCTTTCGATGAGCGATGTCGTGCTCGGTGTAATGCGCATATGGATACGCAATTTGCTCCAGAGGAGGCTGCTCGCCTGCATG
>Ga0164295_10000649_pt1 | contig 29240 bp, 35 predicted proteins | sample GEODES006metaG_FD_111798 | JGI IMG/M metagenome (GOLD analysis project Ga0164295, IMG submission 111798) | Oligotrophic lake water microbial communities from Sparkling Lake, Wisconsin, USA - GEODES006 metaG | ecosystem: Environmental > Aquatic > Freshwater > Lake | place: USA: Sparkling Lake... | reverse complement strand
TTTCTTTTTCAAACAAGGACGTGGGGGACGAGGTCAAGTCGTCATGGCCCATATAGGCTGGGCTACCCATGTGTTACAATGGGGGTGACAGAGAGTGACAAGGCGGCGACGCGGAGTCAATCTCGGAAACGCCCCCTCAGTGCGGATGGGAGGCTGCAACTCGCCCTCCCTGAAGTCGGAATCGTTAGTAATCGTGGATCAGCACGCCACGGTGAATGGTTTGGGGCCTTGTACACACCGCCCGTCACGTCAGGGGAGTGAGATTGGCTAGAAGGGTTCCTCCCCCAGCAGTTTTTGGTTTAAATTAATCGCTCATTGCGTGATTACTAAACCCCATTGTTGGGGGGCGGCCAGACAGACGGTCTTGTAACCGTGATGAAGTCGTAACAAGGTAGCCGTAGGGGAACCTGTGGCTGAATCGAGAATTTTTTATAGAATCATCAAAATGCGTTCCGTGGCGGAGTGTCGCATAGTGGCCTAGTGCGTCTGCTTTGGGTGCAGAAAATCGGGCGTTCGAATCGCTCCACTCCGAATGACTAATAGTTTTGTTAGTCACATAAATGTTTAATCGTATATTGATGCTACGTCCAGCTTTCCGTAACCTATCTTCTCTATCTGTTTCTCCAGCGCCTCGTAATCTAGCGCTGCACCCTTTCCACATCGTAGACCCTAGCCCATGGCCGTTTTTTGCGGCATTTAACGCTTTCTTCAGGGTTATCGGCCTAAGCCTGTATAGGCATGCCTTTACTCTAGGATTTACCCTTTTTTCGCTGGGACTACTGTCTACAATTGTTACTGCGGCTCTATGGTGGCGTGACATCGTTCGTGAAGCAACTTATGAAGGGCATCACACACGTGTTGTTCAAGCAGGTCTTCGTTTTGGTAGAGTTCTTTTCATTGTTTCAGAAATCAGGCTATTTCTAGCGTTTTTCTGGGCTTTCTTTAATGCAGCTTTTGCTCCAGCCCCACAAATTGGTGCTGTTTGGCCTCCTGTAGGGATTGAAGTAATCAATCCATGGGTGCTGCCTCTCCTAAACACCCTGCTACTGCTAACTTCAGGTGCCTCTCTAACTTGGTCACACGCTGCTCTCCTAGGAGGTTATCGTCTAGAAGCAAGAACAGGACTTGTACTTACACTAATTTTTGCAATTCTGTTTACTAGGTGCCAAGCTTACGAATACGTACACGCCCCATTTACAATCGCAGATGGTGTTTATGGATCGTCATTTTACAGGCTTACAGGTCTACACGGTAGGCACGTTTTTGTAGGAACCCTGTTCCTCCTAGTTGCGCTAATTCGTAGAAGACGTCACCACTACACTGTAGGGTCCCATATCGGATACGAATGCGCAGCCTGGTACTGGCACTTCGTTGACGTTGTATGGATTTTCCTATTCCTAGCGGTTTACACTTGGGGAGAAGGAGTTTAGACCCTTCTTATTTTGCCCTAAAGTTTTAGGGCAATTTTTTTTGTTCTCGTGTCTCTGGTTCTTTTTGGGCTTCCATTCCCTCCCTCAAAATCGCTGGCAATCGCCCTACCGCGACTTGTCGGTGTTGGAGCGACGCGCGCTCGAGCTGTTCTTCGTCAACTGGGCTTTCCACCTGCGCTCCGCGTTGCCGACCTAACGCCATCGCAAGAAAGGGCACTGGCTAGAGCTCTCCAAGCCGGAAGCAGCGTTGCCGGAAGTCTGCGCGAAGAAGAAGCTCGTATTCTTCAACGTCTTACAACAAATGGAAGCCGCCGTGGTATTCGACTACGTGCAGGCCTACCCGTAAACGGTCAACGTACAAAGTCTAACGCTCAAACTGCGAGACGCCTACGTCGAACCTCAGCTACCCCTTCGGCAGAAAACGCAGCCACAGCTTAAAGTTTAAAGACAGATGGCTGAGTGGTCTAAAGCACCGGTCTTGAAAACCGGCGTGCCCCAGGGTACCGTGGGTTCGAATCCCACTCTGTCTGTTTTAAAAAATAGGGTAAAGCATTAAACAAACTCAATGAAACTAACTCGTTATCGCCCTATCCCTTCCCTGAATAATAGTAAAAACAGTGGTGCTTCGGCTGGACGTAATAACCAAGGTCGTATCACAGTTCGACATCGCGGAGGTGGTCATGCAAAGGCATTTCGTAAACTGGACTGATCTCGTTCGAAAGGAACCGGTCGTATTATCGGCTTTTCTTACGATCCGCGTCGTTCTGCCCCACTAGCTACGATTCTTCATCCACAATCCAAGGCGAACGGACCCTCCTCATCCCTTTCTTACGTTATTGCGACTGCCGGTAGGAGCCTTTTTCAAGAAATTCGACCCATTGGCGCAGACGCTACAGGTATTTTTGCACGTCCCGGAGACCAAATCAGACTAGGGAATTGTGAGCCGGGTGACTTCATTTCTGCTATCGAGCCTCACCCTAACCATGGGCCTCGTTTTGCTCGATCAGCTGGTACTTTTGCTCAAGTTATGGTAGCTAGCAGCAATGGATCCAATAAGGGTAGAGTAACTGTTCGTCTTCCTTCTGGAGCTCACCGTAACATCCCTTCCACCGCTTTTGCAACAAAAGGGCTTGTTGCTTCCGCAGTTCCACTAACTCGTATGCTTTCTGGAAAAGCTGGTCGAACACGCTGACAAGGTTGGCGCCCTTCTGTTCGTGGAGTGGCCATAAACCCTGTTGATCACCCTCATGGGGGAAACACTGCTGGTGGGCGTCCTTCAGTAACCTTTAAGAGCTGGCCTACTAAAGGACAACCTACACGTGCCCCTCGACGACACAGCCGTTTTGTGCTACCAAAAACTAAAAATACTTAGCAATGGCCCGTTCGAGCTGAAAACCCCCTTACCTACCCTCCAATCGTCGTTCTCTAGAGCAAGTACGCGCACTTGTTTTTAATGAAAGTTCTCTCAGATCTCGGTCAGTTCGTGTGGCAACGCCAATGGTAGGTCGCCGCTATCGAGTACTAAATGGTCTTCGCGCTGTTACGCTGTCTATTTCACCTGAAATAGTTGGCCATGCACTAGGGGAATTCGTCCCGACACGTAAAAGGCCACGTCTTAGACGTAGTACCCCTAAGGGAAAAGTAAAACCAGACGTCAAGGCGCAGCGTAAGTAATTTAAACAGGCTAGCTGTTGCTAGCCTATTTTTTAAATGTATGGGACAAAAAAGCCATCCTATTGGACTTCGACTAGGTATTCATCGAAAATGAAGCACATCTTGGTTTAGCCTTGCCTCTACGGGTACTGCTGCTACCGTTAGCTCACGTGGAGGGATTGTACGTTCCGGTCTGGAAGATAGAATTTATACGCTTTTCTCACGGCTTCCCCTAGCTAGACGTGTTAATTGCAATCGTACACAAACTGAAAGACCAGGTTCTCGTGGAACAGGTCGATCACGCCGTACATCACAGCGTCGTGTCTCAAACACACCAACCTGTGTTCCTGTTGATCTACAAGTTAGGCCAAGCGTGGGTGGAACTCTAGCCGTTGTAGTATCTTATGCGATCGCTCGCAGTCGTTAATAATTTAGTCTAAAAGTGCCCTCAGATCTAATTGCGTTTTCAGTCAAATCCCCGACAGTAACTACCCAAAAGGCTAATGTTCAAAAAGTTTTTTATCGCCGTGAGGCACTTTCAAAACCGGTAGCCTATTACTCTAAGGTGGAGGCTCTGCTTTGAGACAAGTCGAACGCAATCAACACATCATCCCTTTCTGTTAAGCTACTGATTGAAAGAACAGAACTAAACACTGTGGCACAAACTGCACTTAGTCAAACTGACGCCACAGAAGGCCTTAGCCTTACAGCTCTAACAATAGGCGAAGCACTGTCTACTGGGGTTTCGGTTTCGACCGTTTCCGTTCAACGTACATGGTCAAATCGACTAGTCGATCGACTTAATAGGCGTCATACTTCGAATTCAATCGAACAGGGTATCGAGTTTACTTTTGGGGCTCTTGATTCAGAAGAATCACAGCTTGCTCCTATGCTTACAACCCCGAAAAATGTAGTTCGTAACTCAAATGACTGAACAACCGGCCTAAACCAACCATTTCGTTCAAGCGTCCTAACACGTCTGCTAAGCCGTCTTGCAAAGACACAAGTACACCTAGTTAGGGTTAACGCCCTCTCTCTGGCTCGATTTGATTTTGATCGTGATGCACTACTACGAACACGTTTCAACAAAAAAGTGGCAAGTGGATCTGAATCAAATCGAGCTCGTGTTCCGACTTCAGCACGATTCCTTATGCGTCTTGAACAAGAAAGGGGGGCTCGTTTTGCTGGAGCTCCAGGTATGCTTTCTGATAGGCTTCGTATTGGTTTTATTTCAATCTACAGAAAATCCGCCGCTGTTCTAGCGCAACTACTAGCAAGTTCGCTAGCTCGACTACCTCGAAATCGTAAAGAAATCCCATTTATTCGATTTAGAAGAAAGCTGGTAAAGGTGCTAGCTTCAGCTCGTCCTGAAAGACTAGGCGTGCGAGTTAGTTTTAAGGGTCGCGTGGCTCGTTGGAACCGTACGAAAATCCTATCGGGAGAAAACGGAAGACTTTCTCTTTACACGTACTCTACTCGCCTGGAAAGCGGCAGGGCGCAAGCAATTACACGTAAGGGAACAAGGGGGGTTCGTGTGTGGCTTGCTTATCATCCCTCTTTTGCCAAGCGTTTTCGACCTACCCTGCTTGCCTTTCTTCGAAGTGGAGCATAGGGGCTAGTCGTGGGTGCGTGTCTCAGTGGCAGAGAGCCTGTCTTCTACGCAGGTTGCGCGTGTTCGACTCACGCCGCACCCAAAAGTTTAGTATCAACGCGAGCAGTAGTTTGCGTTGACAATCACTTTATAACCTAAATGGCATCTGGAGCTGTACCTCTAACTGGATTTTTCGCTTTCGCCACTCGTTGGCTTTTCTCAACTAACCACAAGGACATTGGAACCCTGTACCTTCTTCTTGGAGCCATTTCTGGTGTCCTAGGAACTGGTAGGTCTGTTCTTATTCGTAGGGAACTTGGAGGAACAGGTCCTCAAATTCTGGCGGGTAACCACCAACTTTACAATGTAATTGTTACTGCCCATGCGTTCCTAAGGATTTTCTTTAGGGTAAGGCCAATCCTAATCGGAGGATTTGGTAACTGGTTTGTTCCTCTAAGGCTAGGTGCTCCCGATAGAGCCTTCCCTCGTAGGAATAACATCTCTTTCTGGCTGCTCCCACCTTCACTGATTCTTCTACTGGGTTCTGCTCTAGTTGAAACAGGTGCCGGAACTGGTTGGACTGTTTACCCACCTCTGTCAGGTATTCAAGCCCACTCAGGACCATCAGTGGATCTAGCGATCTTTTCGCTTCACCTTTCTGGTGCTGCGTCAATCCTAGGTGCTATCAACTTTATCGTTACAATCTTTAACAGACGTGCACCTGGAAGGTTTAGGCATAAGCTACCCCTTTTTGTTTGGTCTATTCTGATCACAGCTGTTCTTCTTCTACTTTCGCTTCCGGTACTTGCTGGAGCAATCACTAGACTGCTTACAGACCGTAACTTTAACACAAGCTTTTACGATCCAGCAGCCGGAGGAGATCCAATTCTTTACCAACACCTTTTTTGGTTCTTCGGACACCCTGAAGTTTACATTCTAATTCTTCCTGGATTTGGTATTGTTAGCCAAATTGTATCTGCTGGATCTGGAAAGCCTGTATTTGGATATCTAGGTAGGGTTTATGCTAGGGTATCTATTGGTGTGCTTGGGTTTATTGTATGGGCCCACCACAGGTATACAGTTGGTCTAGACGTGGATACTCGTGCCTATTTTACAGCTGCAACTAGGATCATCGCTGTTCCAACAGGTATCAAGATTTTTAGCTGGATTGCAACTAGGTGGGGAGGAAGCATGGACCTATATGCTCCAGCTAGACTGTTTACACTTGGATTTATCTTCCTATTTACTCTAGGAGGTCTAACAGGAATTGTACTAGCGAATGGTGGTCTTGACATCGCGCTTCATGATACCTACTACGTAGTTGCCCACTTCCACTACGTGCTGAGCAGGGGTGCCGTGTTTGCTATTTTCGCAGGATTTTACTTCTGGTTTGAAAAGAGGACAGGAGTGCACAGGCCAACAATTCTGGGTCAAATTCACTTCTTTACTAGGTTTGTTGGAGTTAACGTGACATTCTTCCCGAGGCATTTTCTAGGGCTAGCGGGTAGGCCACGTCGTATTCCAGATTATCCAGACGCTTTCCTGGGTTGGAACCAAGTAGCCTCTGTTGGATCTTATATCTCGCTATTCGCTACCCTGTTCTTCTTCGTAGCTGTTTGGCTAGCAACATTTGGTGGAGCAGCTAATAAGAGCGCAGCTGCACATCATTTGAGTTTACATTTTTTAGGCGCGGCCAGACTCGTTAGAGTCTGGCGTTTACGCGTTTAACAATCAGTTTTTTATCGGCACATAAACCCGAGGCTTTAAAGCCTCGGGTTTTATGCGTTTAATTTAATAAAGACCACGGTTGGTCTAGTGTAAACAGACGGAAGTCTTGAGCTAGGCTAACTCCTTCGTAAAGAATACGCTTACGTACATCATCATAACGTACTTCAACGTAACCAGTTACTGGAAAGTCCTTGCGAAGAGGGTGCCCCTTAAATCCATAGTCAGTAAGTCTACGACGAAGATCTGGATGTCCTGTAAATAGAATACCAAATCTATCCCAGGTTTCACGTTCATACCAACCGGCAGAAGAAAACAGTTGAGTCATAGAGGATACTGGTGTACCTTCAGAAATATTAACAGAAACTGCTAGACGTTGCCCGGTTGAAGGTGAAAGGAGGAGATAAACCACCTCAAAACGACGTGTTCGCTTGGGATGATCAATCGCCGTAACGGATCTTAGCTGTGTAAACTCAAACCCTGTGTGATCGCGGAGAACTGTTCTAGCTGGGATAAGCAGTTCAACGGGTACAATTACACGAGTTTCTCCGTTACTAGTGGTTGTTGTTACGATTCGAGTGAATGGTAGGAGGGTTGCAATGCGAGAAGATAGGGTCATTGAGGCTTAGTTTAACTCTTCTCGAAGAAGGATGTTTCCATAAACGCGAAAATATGTCCTTAGTAGAGCTAGTGCTAGCGCTGATTCTGCAGCCGCTAGGGTAAGAATAAATAGGGCAAATAGCTCCCCCAGCCTGTCATCTAGCAGAACTGCTAGCGCAACAAGAAACAGATTCAGTCCGTAAAACATTCTTTCAATGCAAAGAACTGAGAGGAGTAGGTGACGTTGGTTCACTAGGATACCAAACGCACCAAGAAAAGCAACGATAAGAGAGAGGTCAGTGTATCTGTGGAAAGATGTCATATTAGCTAGTTGGTTAACGTGCAAGTTCTACTGCCCCATTTCCGGCTAGAAGCAGTGCTGCATAGGCGATAAGGAATGCTAGCGCAAGAGGTAGAAACACCTTCCAACCCAGACGCCTCAGTTGGTCATAACGATATCGAGGAAGAGTACCTCGAACAAGCACAAATAGTGTTACGATAAACCTTGTCTTAAGAGCAAAAACAAGCGGACCACTAAAAAAAGCAATAGGTGCATGCCAACCACCAAGGAACAGAAGTGCGCTTAGTGCTGACATTAGGATAATGTTACTGTATTCAGCAAGAAAAAATAGCGCAAAACCCATAGCTGAGTACTCTACATTATATCCGGATACAAGTTCAGCTTCTGCCTCAGGTAGGTCAAAGGGGTGTCGATTCGTTTCGGCTAGTGTTGTAATGAAGAAAACCACAAAAACAGGTAGTAGCGGTGCTGCGAGCCAATTGTGAGTTTGTGCTTCACCAATGGCTGAAAGGTTTAGCGAACCTGCAAGAAGAAGCAGAGATACTAGTGTAGCTCCCAGAGAAACTTCGTAAGAAATCCTTTGCGCAGCAGAGCGTAGACCACCTAGGAATGCATACTTTGAGTTACTTGACCATCCTGCCCTAATAACAGAGTGTACGCTTAGGGAAGAGAGGGCAAAGAGGTACAGAAGTCCTAGACGGAAATCAGCAATTCTTGTGCCTTCCCCAACAGGAACCACAGCCCAACCAGCTCTGGCAAGACCAAAGGTGATAACAGGAGAGATCACAAAAATAGCAGCATTTGCACTCTTAGGAACAATCGATTCCTTAACAAACAGCTTAAGTCCATCAGCAAGGGGCTGTAGAAAACCATAAAGGCCCACTACGTTAGGTCCTTGACGACGTTGAAGAGCTGCTAGCAGGTGGCGTTCGTATAGAGTAAAATACGCAACGGCCAGTAGCAGAGGGAGAACAAGGGCGAGAAATGAAAGAAGAATTCCAATAACAGACATGGTTAACGATGCTCGAAAAAAAATCCCAGAATCTGCTTCTAGAAGCAGGGATGTGTCATTAGGCCCCTACAGCTGGGCGTTTAGTGCCATACTTTGAACGACCCTTTGTTCGTCCTGCTAGACCGGCAAAGTCATAAACCCCACGAACTCTAGTATATTTAATACCCGGCAGGTCCTTTACGCGTCCACCACGAACCATAACTACTGAGTGTTCCTGTAGACTGTGCTTACCTTCTCCAGGCAGGTAAGCATAAATACGTCGACGATTACTCAGGCGAAGAAGCGCAAGCTTTCGAATCGCTGAGTTAGGCTTTTTAGGGGTACGTGTTACCAGCTTTACACAAACTCCCTTTTTTTGTGGAGCTCCAGTAAGCGCTGGGCGACGTTCGGTTCGAAGCTTTTTTGCACGACGTGCGCGTGAGGAGAGAGATAGTTGTGCGATCGTAGCCATAAGTTGTAAGTTATACTGTTGTTAAAGTCGACGTGTTCGTAGACTGCGAAGGCGTTCACCCCTTAGGCGAATAGCTGCACGACCCGTTGGAACATTAAGCCCTTTTCCAACCGCTACACTACGACCTTTATTATCCTCCCATGATGTTGCGTTTACGTTTAGACTAAGTTTTGGTCGTAGGTAAAACCATTCTTTATAGAAAGTGCTACCTTCTTTTGCGGTAATTAGAGTTCGATGGAACGGTGGATGGGTGTAACGCTTCATGTTTTTTGTAAACCAGGGGAAGAAGGAATCGAACCCTCGACCAATGACTTTGGAGATCACTGTTCTACCGCTGAACTATTCCCCTTATTATACCTGGAAAGACTCGAACTCTCAACTTTCGGATCCGTAGTCCGATGCTCTAGCCAGTTGAGCTACAGGTATAACGGTATCTGGTGGGCTTCACAGGAATCGAACCTGTGACTACGGGATTAAGAGTCCCGCGCTCTACCAACTGAGCTAGAAACCCAATTATAGCTGAATTGCTGACTATAATCTGTTATTCAGGTTACAGATGCAACGGAATAACTACGGACTGACTACGACTCAAGCTAAGAACGTGTTTCAAGACGCGTACAGCTGAGGCAACAAGACGGGTTTCAGCGCGCAGAGCCTTACGTCCCCCTACGTAAAGGTTTCCTAGATGCGCTTCTGCCCCCCTTGCGATCACGTTTTCTTCAGTTTCTTCGTCCCCTACTCCAAGTAGTAGGCCAGCAAAAGCAACGAATAGGAAGTCTTCTAGAAGATCAAGATCAAGTTGTGGCATTTATTTTTAGATTAGTGAGCTACGTAGATGTCCTTTAGGTATAGACATGTCAGTAGTGTAAAGATATAGCTTTGAATAGCTGCAACTCCCCTTTCTAGGAATACTAGAATAAACACAACCAGTGCAGGAAGGAAAGCAGCAACGGCGTATAGGTCACCCAGGGTTAGGAATGTATACGAAAACCCGATTAGAACCTTTCTTAGGGTGTGCCCAGCTCTCCTGTTTGCAAAAAGTCGAACAGAAAGGCTAACAACACGAAAAGTGTATGAAATAAATTCAATCGGAACTAGAAGAAAGAGCAGTGGTAGCGGACAACCGGCTGGCCTAAATAGGCTAAATAGGTAGTTTACTCCCTTAGTTTGAAGCCTTAGTGTAATCAGGCTTCCGAAAACTGCAAGTGCTACCCTAAATGTTAGGCCTAGGCTGCTTGTTACAGTATCAGCATAAGGAATCCTTCCGGCTAGGTTTGAAGCTAGAACGAATCCAAAAATAGCGCAAACCTTAAGATAAAGCGCACCGTTGTCTGGACAATCCTTTCCAAGGTTTGCTACAAATAGCGGTGCAACAACGTCTTCTACTACAGCTAGATCAGCTCCAGCTGGCAGTAGTACGTCTTCTTCGTCTGCTTCTTCGCTACCTCCCAGTAGAGCAAACGCTAGTAGAAATGAAACTCTAGTTTCATCGATACCTAGTGTCCTATCTAGTTGAGGAGCAAAGGCAAAACCTACTGCATCAGAACCGGCAACTCCTGTTAGATAAAACAGATCAGTTCTTCAAACAGTAGCGATAGCTCCAGTTAGTACGTGAAGGGTTGCAATCAGCGCTAGTCTCGAAACTGGAGGCAGCACTGAAACAATAGCGGTTCCAGTAGTACCAAGTGCAGGAAGTGCGTAAGAAAATGCAAGCAGAGCAACAGCAGCTGTAACAAAACCACCAGATAGCCTGGCAGTAAGTACAGATGAGTAGCCACCAGTAGTATTGGCAGCCCTAGCTGATGGGCTGAATTCGGTTTCTAGTACGAATAGTGGGTACGCGTCTACAGTTTCATATCCACGTGTAGATAGCCACACAACATTGTCAAATTGTTCTAGAGGGGTAAACAGAACGAAACTCAGTAGAGAGGTCGAAAACATCACAAATAACAAAACAGGTAAATCCTGATGGACCGTACGCTTTACTTAAGCATACGTACCCCCTACGGGACTCGAACCCGCGTTGGCACCGTGAAAGGGTGCCGTCCTAACCGACTAGACGAAGGGGGCGTTACTTTCTAACGGAGAAAAGGGGATTCGAACCCCTGCCCCAGTATTACCTGAGTCTGGCGTAGCAGGCCAGCGCCATAGACCACTCGGCCATTTCCCCAAATCCAACTAAATCCCTATAACCTAATTGCAACAATTGCTGCAGCTACAACTCTCCTGATGCACCCCCTGTCCGCCAGAGGTGCGATCACTGACCAACCACCAACAAGAACGAGCAGACTAGCCATTACGCCAAGCAGAAGCAGCAGTGTACGGAAAAGAAATCCTAGGGAGAAGCTAGTAACAACACCGCTTCCTTCCCTAATAGCAGTCGCCACTCCACGAGGACCTAGTAGTTCCAGTAGACCACGATCCCTAGCTTGGTAAGTTCCGGCGTACGCAGTTCGCAGAATAGGTGTAGCTACCCATTCCGCATAAACCTTATCAAAAAACCACTTACGATTGAAAAAAGTGTATAGGGCACGTCCGATTTCAGACGAAACGGCTGCACTACGGAACGGAATAAACGCTGGTACTGTAAAGATTCTCGCTGCTGTAGCGGCCCCAGTGATTGCACCCACCAGAGGTACCCTCTTTACACCAGTGTCTAGCCATTCTGCATTTAGTAGATGTTGGTGTGCTGGTAGGGTGAAAAGCGAATTGCCCCAAAAGTCAGTACCTACCCCAATCCTTCTATCTCGTGTAGTGTAACCGATGACAATGCTCGCTAGAGACAGGAGTACTAGTGGGATTGCCCTAGGTAGTGGAGCTTCGTGCACATGGCTGTAAACTACACGTGATCCTCGAGCTGGATCAGTTGGGGTTCCAAGGAATGTTAGACAAACGAGTCGGATTGAGTAAAATGCTGTACCCATTGCGGCAAGTGTACCCAGTGTATGAGCAAAGCGACCTTCAAGTGTAAAGCTACCGTATGCAAGTTCTAGAATAACGTCCTTTGAATAAAATCCAGTTAGGAACGGTGTTCCCCTTAGGGCTAGGGATCCAACGCTTCTCGCTGTATAGGTTAGTGGCAGTACACGAACTAGACCACCCCTCTTACGCATATCTTGTTCGTCAGCCATGGCGTGAATAACGGAACCAGCACCTAGGAAAAGAAGGGCCTTAAAGAAGGCATGGTTTGCTAGGTGAAATCTAGCAACAGGGTATCCTGATAGTCCAGCTGCAAGCACCATGTATCCTAGCTGTGAACATGTAGAATAGGCGATAACTCGCTTTAGGTCATTTTGTACAAGACCAGTGGTAGCGGCCAGGAACGCAGTTCTACCACCAATTCTGGTGATTCTTGAAGAAGTATGGGGAGCAAATTCAATCAGTGGCGAACAACGACATAGCAGGAAAACCCCCGCTGTAACCCTAGTTGCCGCGTGAAGCAGGGCTGATACGGGTGTTGGACCTTCCCTAGCATCTGGAAGTCAAGTATGAAGCCCAATTTGCGCAGACTTACCCACAGCTCCAACAAGAAGACCAGCAGCAAGCAGATCCAGTAGCGGTAGCGAAACTGTACCTCTAAAGGGAAATGGGACTGCAACTGTAGCGTCTGCTCTAGCTGGCGCCAGAGCAAACACAACCGCATAGTCTAGACTACCAAAAGTTCAGTAGATCCCGAATCTTGATCTTGCAAGCCCCCTATCCCCTACACGGTTTAGTACCCTAGCCTTAATAGCAGCCTTATTTGCTTGAATACGCGCAAACCAGAAGTTGATTAGCAGATAAGAGCAGAGACCTACACCTTCCCATCCGACAAATCTTTGAACAAAGTTATCAGCGGTAACAAGAATAAGCCTAAAAAAGGTAAAAAAGGAAAGGGACGCTCTAAAACGTGGAAGGTGCGGATCTTCTGATCTATACGAAGTAGAGTAAAGGTGCACTAGAGAAGAGACCGATGTTACAACAATCAGCATCACTGCGGTAAGCGGATCAAACAGAAAACCCCAGTAAATCCCTACGCCTTCCAGGGTTCTCCAGGGAGTAAGTCGAAGTAGGGTTGGTGAGTGTGCTAGGGCGACTTCAGGAAATACAGCGCAAGCTAGTAGAAATGTCAGAGCAATCCCAGATGTAGTAATACGGGCTGCCCCAGCTCCACCCAGCCATCGCCCTCCGAAACCAGCCAGAACGGTGCCGACAAGAGGAAGAACAAGTAGAAGAAGATACATCAAATAAGGCCAAACGAAACAACGTTTTTAAGGAAACGCTAACGCGAACACGGATAGCGCTGATCTAAGCTGACAAGTTAAAATGTTACGTGTAATGAGTTGAACAAATACTGGAAGCTTACGCTGAGCAATAAGCAGGGCCTCGCGTAGACGTGGATAATCGGTAGGTGCCGCTCCAGCTTCTAGTAGAATTCGACCACGTTTTACGACGCAAACCCATTCAGAAACGTTACCCTTACCTCGACCCATACGAACTTCCTTTGGTTTTGCTGTACGTGGATAATCGGGCGTGGCTCGGAGCCAAATCTTTCTTTTACGAGATAGCCGACGAGTTAGGGTACGACGAACAGCCTCCAGCTGGCGCGCTGTAACAAAACCGTTTTCTGTTGCTTGTAGCCCATGAGTACCAAAGCGAAGGGTGCAACGCTTTTGTTCATAAGTAATACGAAGTGAGTGTCGATTAACTTTTCGAAAACGGCGAGGTGTGGGGACACGCATGTATAAGTAATTAAAGAACAGGAAGCTTCGCAGTACGAAGCAGAAAATATGCATCTTCACGAAAACGCCTTTGTGGTCGAACAGAGAGGTGAACTGTCTGCACATCAGGATGTAGACCTAGTCCTCTTTCTAGTGGTGGAATTGCAACAAGTTCACCGAAACGAAATGCTCGAATCGATCTAGAGCTGCGTTCAAGCGGGTTTGCGACGCCCGTACGAAGACGTGCGGTCCATCGAGGTGGAGAAAAACGCTCCATTTGTGGTAGTGATAGGCCAAGCGTTTCGAGTACAGAAACCAGAGCACGACGTCGAAGAGTAACACGACAACCAACGAGTCCGCCCTTTCTGACCTTGCGAGCAGGTACAGCACGTCGTGATAGAATAGCTACCCCCTTTTGGCCTGTAATTAGTTCAAGTGCCCTAAAAAATGGAAGTACACGACCCTTAGCGTAATTTACTGCACCAAAACGAAAACTGAGTGTTGCTGACCGAAATGCGCTGCTAGCCCCCTGGATTGCGGCCACTCGATGCGCCGATGGTCTAGGAAAAAGAGCAACTTGGTGGAGAGTGGCATTATAGCGCCTATGTTCAGACAGACGATTAATTTGATAAGTGGCAGTTGTTCTATGCATTAAACAAAAGTGTATGTCGACCGCCAAGAAGTAGTAGTCGTGTAAACTTTTTACGTCGTAGACTACGAGAAAGTCATCCAAAAATTCGTGTTCCTAGGAGACGCCCCTTTCGATTTATTAGAAGCACTGAGTTGTTTTCTGCTCGACTTGAAGTACCGTCAAGAAATCGAGTTGGGAATCGAGATCGAGCAAGTAGAGCTAGGTGAACTTCACCTAGTTGAACTTTACGAGCGCCTGTTCGTCGTAGACGTTTTACAGAAACAACAAGTCGATCACCTGGCACTGCAAAAGCTCGATGGAAACCGCCTAGTGCTCGAATACACTCAACAGCGCGAGCTCCGGAATTGTCTCTGGGGGTTAGTCAACTTTCAGCTTGAATCATTATTTTTTTAAGAAAACCATGCACTGCGTGGTTTTTTGCCCAAAACTAAGTTTTGGTAACATTTCACGTGAAAAGGAAGTGTCGTTAGCTAGGAATAGCGAGCATTCACCCCTGGTTGGAGAGTTCATTGAAACAACATCTTGAAGATAAAGGTCGCGTACGTTTGGTGCTAGTGGTGCCATTGGCATTGCAACCCTCGAGTTAAAATCCTTACCTACACCGGCATTACGCAGAGAAACAAATGGGGTTACTGAAGATTCCCTTCGTTGTTCTCTTGGAAGTTCAGCATGAATTATCGAAAGAGCTTCTGTTCAACGAAGCCATAGGCTATGGCCTTGCCTACGCACAAGTGCGCTCCAAAGAAGTTCAGTGGAACGCGCCCTACGGGGAGAGCTCACTGCTGCTCGACTTCTTCGAAGACGACCACCCACACCATCCCTAACCCTACGATGTTCAGTACGTTCGTACGGACTTGGTAGGGGAAGGTATCTTGAGGAGCGATTTGCAGGTGTTGGAGTATGAGTTCCTAGATTAACTGTATAGTCAGCTGATGTTGGTTGGCTATAACCCCTACCGATAGCAAATTGAACAGCGGGGGCGCTAACAGCTCCGCCTTTAGCTGTACTACGCAGACCTAGTACTGCTGCGGCAAGGGATGTTGCAGTAGCATGAACAACACCGCTACGATCACTAACCCACCCACGGTTTAGTCTACGTGTGCTCAGAGTACGAGCAAACGCCTCTAGGGGCAGTCCAATACGCCCGCGAAGAGCTTCTACGCCTACAAGTAGACGAGGTAGACGATCGGCAGCCTCAAGTGACTTGACTCTAATGCGGCTCAGCCTAGGTAGACGATTTTGAAGTAGAGCGACACAAGTACGAGTGCTACTTCCCAGATGGTTATGACGTAGTCGTAGCGAGCTAAATGGTAGGATCGACGCAATGAGTAGAGGGCGACGATTTTGTTCACGACGTAGACGCGTTGCAAGGAAAGAAGCCTCTACTCGAACATTTGTTCCGAGCAGCCTAACAGCAGATGCTGAGCTCACCATACTTTCAAGGCGATCAGACAGCGACACACCTTCAGGTGCGTCAACAGAGAGCGCATTCATATGTGGATGTCCAGTTCTACCCGATACTACGGATGGGTAGGGCATTCCTCTCAGTGATGTAAACGCAACTGTTGAGAAAACACTTTCTAGAGAAGAGTCGAACCCAACAGTTACGCGAAATCCCGAACGCAGTGGACCTCTTGCAAGACCCGGGACTAGCGTTAGTAGTACTTCTGACCAAGACCTAGACCCTTGTGCCCATCGAGGACTAACCACTCGAGATGCTGAACGAAAAGCGTCAAATGCGTAACGACTACGATCAGAAATCCAGGGTTCAGTTGTTCTGGGTGTAGAGCGGGGAAGTAGACGTAGAATTTCCTCTCCACGTTCCAGGCTTGCTGTTGAAGTTACCGTTGCAGTTTGTCCACGCGTATGCACGGATAGGTCCCTTCCGATAGCGTCAAAAGGGTCAAGTGAATCATTACGCTGTAGTTCCCAAGGGCGAGCTTGCCTAGCGTAAGGTTTTGATGTCAGCGCACCTACTGGGCAAAGGTCAACTAGATGTCCTGACAGCTCAGTACGCAGTAGTGAGGGTAGGTACGGTCCAATTTCGGTGTCTTCCCCTCGTCCAAAAGAACCCAGTGCTTCAACTCCTGCCACTTCTGCAGCAAAACGTACACAGCGTGTACAGTGAATGCAACGAGTCCTAATTGTTTTAACGATCGGACCACATTCCTTATCTTGGACCGAACGCTTTGGGGTTAGAACGGCACGGCCACGATCAGATCCAAAAGTGAGTGCCTCATCCTGCAGGTCGCATTCCCCGCCTTGGTCACAGATAGGACAATCAAGAGGATGGTTAAGCAGCAGAAATTCTAGCACAGCTTCGCGAGCTTTACGCACAAGTGGGGTATCTGTAAAAACTACCATACCTGGAGCTACCGGTCTTGCGCAAGCAACCACAGGCTTTGGGGACTTTTGTACTTCTACTAGACACCTACGGCAGTTTCCGGCTACAGAAAGGGCAGGGTGATAACAGAAACGAGGAACGTCAACTCCTGCAGCTTCGCAAGCTTGAAGAAGGGTGGCTGAGGCTCGCACTTGAAGGGGACGACCGTTTAGGGTCAGAGACACAAGGGGAATAGGGGGGATAGTTGAAACCGCCATCTAGTTTAATTCGCAAAAACAATTACTGCAGCAGCAATGGGGCTCGTTTAGTGTAGGTTTAGAGCCCCCTTGACCACTTCGTAAATAAATCCAGCTGTCAGAAGGAGAAGAAAAAGCGCAACTACGAAAAAGCTTGCACCACCTGTTCTACCTAGCGTAGCTGCCCAAGGAAAAAGAAAAGCTACTTCAATATCAAAAAGCAGAAAGAGGATAGCAACGATATAAAAACGAACGTCAAAACGATTACGTGCGTCTTCAAAAGGCTCAAATCCACATTCATACGCAGCTACCTTTTCTGGGTCAGGGTTTTGCATTGCTAGAGTAAACGAAAGCGCGAGAATTAGCCCAGCAATCGCTAGAGCTGCAACAAGGCTTACAATAAGGGGAAGGGTTGTAGCACCGTCAAGAAGGACGAAAGTTGACATAAACTAAAGTTGTACTAATAAACAGCCTTAAGGCATATTTGGGTTGGGACAAAAGGATTCGAACCTTTGCATGGTGGAACCAAAATCCACCGCCTTACCACTTGGCGATGTCCCATAAAATTAACGAGAGAGACGGGGTTTGAACCCGCGGCCCCGAGCGCGACAGGCTCGTGCTCTACCACTGAGCTACTCCCCCTAACCCCTCAATTGTCATTAAATCGATTGTAACGGAAATTGGGCGAAGAGAGGGAATCGAACCCTCAACTCCCAGGACCACAACCTGGTGCTCTACCGTTGAGCTATATCCGCCTCCTAAGCCCACGTCGGGTCGAACGACGGACCTTACGCTTATCAAGCGTACGCTCTAACCAGCTGAGCTATGGGCTCAAACACCGAGCTAAATGAAGCGCATTAAGCCTACCGGCTCTAATGGACATCAGAGATGGCTGCACAATAAAAAGATAAAAGACTAGCCTTAGCGCAATTGCAATCATTAGAAATAGGCGCCTTTCATCACGAGGACGATCTACAGTTAGGGCTGGGTTTGAATCAAGCCCTTGTTCCGCTGTTGATTGGTCAAAAAATAGCACCTTGATCAGACGTAGATAGTAAAAGAAGCTGATCACTGTCAGGATGAATAGTGCATAAGCTAGTGCCATATTCCCACTTTCAATCAGAGAAGTAAGTAGATCAAGCTTTACATAGAAACCACCTAGCGGCGGCAGACCCGCTCTTGAAAATGAAAGGACCGCTCTTCTGTAGGCGAGAACTGGCTCTGTTCGAGCTAGTCGAGTTAGGTGTACAAGGTGGGTGCGACGACGGCCCAGTGCTAGAAGAAGGAACCATCCTAGAAGAGCTGAGAAGGCGTAGATAAACGCATAGTGAACTGCAGCAGTAGCGCCAGCCGCTGTCCCTAGACTAACACCAACAAGTCTAAAACCAACATGACCCCTTGAAGAAAAAACGAAGAAACGCTTAAGCAGGGGTTCAGATAGAGCTCCAATCCTACCAGCGGTTACGCTACCAATACCAGCTGCAAGTAGTAGAGGCACTGTAAGCGCCGGAAAGGGTGCAAGTAGGGTCGGCAGTAGCTTTAGCAGTAGGGCAATTACCCTAACCTTAGAGCTCGTTGCTCTAACAGTAACTGCAGGCAGCGGAGCTTTCCCGTAAACACTAGGGGCCCAAAATTGGAAAGGTGCCGCAGTTAGCTTAAACATAAGATTCACCAGAAGAAGCAGAAGGGCCCTAACGGTACCAGCGGTTAGCGGGTGTACTGCAGTCAGTAGTGACGGCAGCAGTGCCAGTACACCGTCTGTTTCTTGAAAATCAACGTTTTCGTTTCCTTGCCACCATAGAGATGGGGTAAGCGATTCGTAACCCGTTATCCCGCCTTCAAACCTAGCTGTAGCGATTAGTGGAGCTCCGTTGGTTACAACATCCGGCAGCACAAGGCCACCTCCCATCAGGAGATCAATATCGGGGAGCGTCAGAGCACCCGCGTGACGATAAAACAGTGCAAAAGATAGAAGAAGCCTTGCGCTAGGTACGCTACCCCTTAGAAAATACTGCACACCAGCGTAGGTGCTAAAACGATTTTGACGTTCGACTGCAGTTAGAACATACGAGGTTAGTGTAACCCTTTCTAGGGCAAGAAGTAGGTCTCTCAGTGGAGTTAGTCGAACCGCTAGTACGGCTCCAAAATGAAGTAGGAGCAGTAGAAGCGGAAATTCCATTTCAACACGAGAGGTTAGCATGGTGCGATCAGCTAGCCCAAGCCTCGATACTGCAATTAGGAAAGTAGCTCCAAAATGGAAAAAACGAGGGTACAGGGCGTCAGATTGCCTTAGTGGTAGAAGATCCGAAATTCCGCCATCTAGACGAAATACGAGACCAGATCTCCCCCTAACTACATGGAATAGAAGAAGATATCCGGCTAGACGGGTTAGAAAGCGACTTAGCTCACCACCTGCAGGTACAAACACTGCAAAAGAAAGTAGGGCAAGCGGAACAACTCCCAGGGCGAAGAGAGGCAGTAGGGTGGGGGAAAACAGCCCCCAAGCGGAGGCTGCAAAAGCTGAAGAAGACACAATAGATACGTCCATATAGCTGCTAAATACCAACAAATGTTTCTTCGATGACATCACAACGAAGAAAAGGTCCTACTTTATTCAAGGGTCAGAGCGCGATGGATCAGCGCTGTTTCCAGTCTACCTAGAAACGGTAGTAGGGGAATAAAGTAGGCGAAATAAACAAGTGTCACAAAAGTACCCATTTCAATGAACGGAGTTTCCACAATTTCTTGACCAATCCATCCTAGACATAGCACATTTGCAAAAAAGGCCCAGAAAAGGAATAGGTGCAGTGGCTTAAACGCATGGCTTCGTCTTGCTGCTGTGTCAACGAATGGTAGGAAACCTAGAATAACGATGGCCAGTACCCTGGCTACAACTCCACCCAGCTTGTCAGGAATTGTACGTAGTACAGCATAGAAAGGTAGGAAGTACCATTCTGGCACAATGTGAGCTGGGGTTACAAGTGGATTAGCTTCAATGTAGTTATCAGGGTGTCCCAGAAGATTTGGGGCATACACTACGAAGAATGAAAACAGAAGGATGAACCTTCTTGCACCGAATAGATCCTTAACATAAAAGTAAGGATAGAACGGAATACGATCCACCGTTGCTACTACTCCAAGTGGGTTGTTTGATCCTGGAATGTGTAGCAGTGCAATGTGAAGTAGAACTGCACCTGCAATTAGGAAAGGGAGTAGATAGTGTAGCGAGAAGAAACGGTTTAGGGTTGGATTATCCACAGAAAAACCTCCCCAAAGCAGCTGTACAATTGATGGCCCAATTCCTGGGATTGCGCTAAACAGGTTGGTGATAACTGTTGCACCCCAAAAGCTTCTTTGCCCCCAAGGTAGAACATAACCCCTAAATCCAGTTGCCCTCCTTAGTAGAAAAACAACTACACCAGAGGCCCAAAGGGTTGAACGGGGTTGTACGTATGATCCATAGTAAAGCCCACGAAACCTGTGAACTTGTACAACAAGGAAAAATCTTGACGCACCGTTTGCATGAACATAACGTAGGGCTGAACCACCACGTACATCGCGCCTGATATGTTCAACACTGGAGAACGCCAGGTGAATTTCTGGAGCGTAATGCCTTGCCAGGCATACTCCACTTACGATTTGAACAACAAGAGCAACAAGCGATAGGGCACCAAAACCCCACAGATAAGATAGGTTTACGGGAGTTGGGTACCTGTCCGCATGATTAGCAACAACAGAAATTAGGGGATGACGAGAAACAAAAGCATAAAAATTCATTTATTAACTAGTTATTACGGCCAGAACGCCAAATGGCAGTTGCTAGTGCGGGATGACGCCTAGCTTGATTATTGGGATCTTGACCCTTTAGTGTTGTATGTGGTAGGGGTGTAGTGCCTGCAATTTGTGCAGCTGTAAGTGGATCTGGTAGCAGGCTTAGTCCAATAGCACCTACTCTTGCTAGCGTTAGCAGTAGGGCTGCGAGAAGAAGGGTTGTTGCATACTCTGTGAACAGAAGACCACCAAGTGCTCGTAGGGGGTCTGTTCGGTGAAGAAGCGCGGACCAATCTGTTCTAACATTTCCTTCAACCATAGCTGGCGCTACAGAACTAATAAAGGGTGAAAGGTCAAACGCATCAGCGCTGGCTAGCAGAAGGATTTCAAGCAGAAGCACACCTACAATAAGGTGGCGAGGGGCAAGTAGGTCACGAAGACGCCTCGTAACGTTAACCCTTTTGATTTCAAGCCTCCTAATCACGAAAAGAAAAAGAACAACAATAGCACCTACATAAACGATAAGAAAAAGTAGTGCGAAGTATTCTCTATGTAGAGTAAACAGCAGTAGGGTTCCTAGCGCGAATACCCTAATTAGGAGTAGAAGGGAGTGCACCGGATTTTGGGCTCCGATGACAAGAAGACAAGTTCCGCACCTAAATGCGCCAACAAGTTGAAGGAATCTAGAAGAAGAGAGCAGAGATGCCATGTGTGAAGTGAGCCCCAATCTCAAAGGGGCGAGAGAAGAGGGAATCGAACCCCCATACAACGGTTTTGAAGACCGCGGTCCTACCATTGAACGATTCTCCCAAGAATAAACTAGCAGAAGGTGGAGTCGAACCACCATCGACGGGGAATGAACCCGGTGAGCTTCCATTGCTCCATCCTGCTCACTGCCACATTAAAAACGGTAAGGAAGGTTGGATTCGAACCAACGAAGAGCGAACTCAACGGAGTTACAATCCGTCGCTTTAGACCACTCAGCCACTTCCTTAAAAGCCCGAAGGCTATTCTTGTGCCAGCGCTTGTAGCGCAGTTAGTAGAGGTTCCACATCTAGAGCTGTTGGAGTTAGACCACCGAAAAAAGATTGGCTAACGATTCCAATTGGCCTAAATCCATGGTTCACTCCGCAGATTTCGCTACATTGACCATAATAAAGTCCTTCACGACGAAGAAATAGTGAAGTTTGGTTTAGGCGACCTGGGCAAGCGTCTACCTTTACACCTAGGGAAGGAACTGCCCAGCTGTGAAGAACATCAGCAGAGGTTACCCTAGCGCGAATGTGCCTTTCTGTAGGGAGGAACAGGTGGTTGTCTACCGTCAGTAGTCGAATCGATGACAGTCCAGCTCCTGAGTTGATTTCGTCTTCACCTAGTAGATAGCTGTCAAACGCACCGCTACCCGCAGCAGTGAACAGCAGGTCTTCACCCCCTTCTGATGAAAGAGAATCATTATAAAGACGGGCAACCACTTCTGGGTCCAGAAATTCATAAGTCCAGTACCATTGGTGACCGATAACCTTTACTGTAAATAGAGGTTCAATTACTTCGTCAATAGAGTAAAGAAGTGAAAATGATGGTACAGCAATTACCCTCAGAATTAGGGCAGGGATAATTGTCCAAACCACTTCAAGGGTTGTTGCGTGTACAAGACGGTCAACAGGGCGATGTGAGCCATTACCAAAACGATGAAGGCAAGCTACAAACCTGTATCCAACAAAGAAAAGGATCATAGTAATAAACCTCCTAAGGTCGTCGTGAAAAGCAACGATACCTTCCCTCAGCGGTGAAGCCGGGGTTTGAAAACCAAGTTGCCAGGGACGAATAGCGTCAGCATAAGCAACTTCAGGGCGAAATCCAACCCTAGCAATAAGGGCAGTAAAAGCAGCAAATAGGGGAGTAGAAAACACGTAAGCTAGCACCAATTAAAAATAACCATAATTAAATATGGTAAAAACGACTTTAAGTCTACTCAAAGTCGCTAGGGCACTTGTCGTCCCCCTAAGTAGGAGTATGCCAAGGGCCACCGGCGTCACATCCATGGGTAAGTAAACCTACTGAAAAGAGTGCGGGATGGGATCTGGTGAGGCTATAAGGGTGGCCTTCAGGAGATATACTACCTTTACGAGAAGCTTGAAAACTTCAACTAGAAGGTAAAAAGGATCAGGAATGCCCTCCTTAGCGCGAATAGGGCAATAGCTTCAGTTAGGGCGAATCCCCTAATAGCAAGACGGAATAGTTCATCCTTTTCGTTTGGATTACGAGAAACTCCAACGATCAGTCCTGAGAAAACAACTCCGATTCCAACTCCCACTCCACCTAGCGCAACTGTCGCTAGACCTGCTCCGATTAGCTTTGCAGCTACTGTCATTGTTTTTGATAAAAGAGTTTTGATAGTCGCGGTGCCCACAATTTGTGGGCACGGAAACGTTCAAATCATGGTAACCATGAGGGCACTTAACGTTTGAAACGCCAAAGTGCCAGAAAGTGATAATTCTATCTTCCACGAGTACGAAAAAAGTTTGCGACTTGTGTTCTGACTACACGAAACGGAAACACGCTTTCTTCAGGAGTAGGGAAACGGATCATTACAGCACGTAGCGTTCGAAAATCTACATGCAGATGCGCTGGTCTTCTCAGATGCACTGGTCGAAGACGAAGCACTTTTTGCTGGCGTTCTAGCTTTGAGCGTCGTGCTAGAAGAAGTCGTCTTCTTCGCCTACGTGGTGAAGACGTTTGGCGACGATTAGTAAACGAACGTCTACGAGGTAGGAGGGCTTTACGTAGACGTAGGGCTAGTCGTAGACGAAGTAGTAGGCGCGCTTGTGGTGCAATGTTGCTGACGCTGAGAGACTTTGATGACGACAGATCTGGGTAGACGTGTCCAGATCCAACGGCTTTAAGTCTTTGGCTTCGAAAACGATCAGTACGAATGACCGAACCACGTCGAATAGCTGACATGCGTCCTCTTTTTTTAGCGATCGAAAGAAGACGTCGTCGTAGTGTATAAAGACCCCAACGACGATAGTAAACACGACAGAATAGGTCCCAAAGAAGAGTACGCCACCTTCGGCGACGATTTTGAACGTTTTTGTGGGAAATAACATCAGGTAGGAAGGAAACGGTGTCACCTGGTTGTAGTAGGGCTCGTGGTGAAAAAACAAGTTTTCCATTGACCGCTACCCCTTGATGGTGGATAAACTGATGAACAGCAACAACTGTTGGCCTCCTTCGCCTACGAAATAGGGTTCTGTCGAGACGTGAAGCTAGGGCTGCAAAAAACGAAGCAGAATGCTTACTTGATCCACCGTTACCACCCCCAACTCCACGACGAACAAGTTGACGTATTGCTATAGCAGATATCTTACCACTAAAAGAGCGTACTTGTTGCCTTGCTGCTACGGAATCACGATAACGACGACGACGAGGTCGTCCAAAAGCGGTTATCCCTGCTGTTCGAGCTACCCCTCCACGACGCCTAACAGGACGAATTTGACGTCGTGCTTCTGTCCATTTTCTCGTTGTAGCAACAAGAACATAGCGACGAAAAAGCCCACCACGTTGCAGGCGCCGACCTCGCAGGGAAACTAGACGGCGTAGACGCGAGTTCTTATTCGGTCAAACTTTAGTACGAGTTCGGTAAGAAAGCGCATAACGAGGGCTATAGGGGGTACGGGTACGAATCGTAACAGACATATTATGGGATTAACTTAGCCTTACTCTTTATATTATTCTCGCTTTCCCTTTTTAAGGACGATACGTTCCGTATCGTATTGAATACCCTTACCCTTATACGGATCAGGTATGCGAAATTTACGTAGATTTACAGCGAGTTGGTTTACTCGTTCGCGATGCGTTCCTTCAATACGAACAAGGGTACCCTTAGATCGACCTTCCCTACGAGCAACCGCTACTTCAATGCCTAGCTTTTTAAACGGCATTAGAGGAACTTGGCGTTCTTCTCGATAGCCAAGCTTTATTGAAAGGACAGGATTCCTTTCAGCATCTTTAGAAATGGTGGCGCGAAATCCTACACCTACAAGGCGTAGTCGATTGCGGATGCCTACCCTAACACCGTCTACAGAACGTGCAATATGTGCAAGCAGGGTGGCTTCGTCACTGGTTGCTTGATGAACTCCCCCAATAACCAGACGACGTCCTGTAGGCGTGTCCCTAACACGCGGTTGCAGTGTACCTGTCGCTAGACGAATAGTACCACGAGGCCCCTTTAGAATTAGTATACTGGGTGCAAAACTTAGTTGAAGGGTAGATGGAAGAAGGAGTGAAATCATTTAGAGTTATCGAATTCCCCTGAGAATCTCCCCTCCAACGTTGAGGCGACGAGCGTCACGATCTGTAAGAAGACCGTAAGGTGTTGAAACAATTAGCCTACCCGCACCAGCGGGTGCTTGTCAAAATGAGTCAACACCAGCATAAACACGTCGACTCGGGGTGGAAACTCGAAAAATTGAACGAATTGCGGGTTCGCCACGAGAGTTGTACTTAAAACGTACGCCAATTCCGTTGTTTGGCACAGGTGTTAGGGCCTCAAGATAGCCTTCGCGAACCAGGAGGCGTAGAGCCGAGCGAACTCTCCCCGAATTACCACCTGTTCGAGCAGAAAGAACCATAAAACTACGACGAGAACGAGAGGCATTTAGGAGATTGGATAGCGCGGAAGAAAAAATATCCATATAGAACAACCAGCTGGATTTTTTGACGCCTTCTAGACGACCAGCATTCGCTAGAGATCGAAATCTAATACGTGAAAGACCAAAACGTCGAAAAATAGCTCGACTACGGCCAGTTAGTGGACATCGATTTCGAAGACGTGTCGGAGAACTATCTCGCGGAAGCTGAAGCAGAGCGCGATACGCTTGCCCACGCAGACGTGCCGGTAGCTGTTGAGATTCTCTAATAGAACGCAGAACTCTACGACGACGTTCATAAAGGTTAACAAGGATACGACGGCGGCGATCAAGTAGAAGACGAGCTAGCATAATTTTGAACTGGAAGTAATCGGAATCGAACCGATGGCTGGATGCTTGCAAAGCATCCGCTCTGCCAACTGAGCTATACCCCCAAGATTTAGGTAAGACCCGAGGCGGATTCGAACCGCCATGGCGAGGATTTGCAATCCTGCTGCCCAACCCTTGGACCATCGAGTCTTAAAGTGTAAAAACTAACGTCGGAGTTGCCTAACTAGGGCTTCTAGAACAGACAGTAGCCCCACTCTGGGGAGTGGTAGCACCTTCGCCGGTCTAGTTGCTGACATAGTTCTAGTCGAAACGAGGGCTCCGCCAATCTTAGATGGAAGCGAGATTGGTAGGGTAACTGACTTAGCCCTCATTGTGTTTACCAGTGAGATTACGGAAAGGTGTGGACTTTCAACAACCTTTTGTGGAAATAGTTCTTCAGGAGAATTACGACGTGCTTCAACGCTTCTATTGAAACCAGCTGTTGCGCCACTATTTGGTAGTGAAAGCAGGTAGGCTGTTGGCTTAAAACCCGGGATAGGTTGCCTAGCTTCCACAAGTAGTGAAGAAACTAGGTTATGGTTAACGAAAAGCCTTGGGCTATCTATGTTAAACTCCAGAAGGGCACTACCTCCCTGTAGCAGATTACGGAGATGGCGTAGTTGTGGTGAACGAAAAAGTGGACGACCGAGAGCAGTTGCGCCAGGAGTAAACTTGATCGATCTATTGTTTGAGATAGTCGAATTCGGCGCCAGCTTACGCAGATTTGTTAGTCGAATTTGTAGTGGAACCCGAAGTTCTGCTGGTGTTCTGCTGGGGGAACCTACTAGAACAAGACGTAGGGTAGCGATGTCAGCTGATCCACTATCAACTCTAAGTGGAAACGCTTCACGCCTACGGGTAAGCGCCCGAAAGGTACGAAGGGCGCGTGGGGTTAGGGAAGTATTAGACGAGCGGGGGCGACTAGATGGCGCCATAAGCATAAATAGAGGGGGTTAACGGGTAACCCTATATATCTCAAAAATCGACAGACTGTATGAGATTAAGTTAAATCAACTACACTGTACGCCCCCTACGAGCGTGTTCCAGAATGTTAACACTGTCTACAAGTCTCATATCGAGGAGCCTTGATGGCGCTACTCCGAGCGCAACCCTGGGTACAACTAGTCTGGTAAAAATGTACACTTCTTTGCGAGTCAGGTCTTGACCTGCAGCGATTGACAGGGTACGTAGATTACCAAAGAAGATACGGTTAACCGCCCAAAGAGTGTAAATTGCACCAAGAACCATACTTGAACAAGCAAACAGTGTTGCTCAACCTGAATGTGGCAGAATACCCAGAAGAATAAGGAATTCACCAACAAAGCTTGAAGTTGGAGGTAGGCCAAGGTTTGCGAGAGAAAACGTTACAAAAACGATAGTCAGAAGCGGATACAGATGGGCTAGTCCACCAAAGTAGTGAAGTGAACGAACACCATATCGCTCGTAAATTGAACCAACAGCGAAGAAGAGGGCACCTGACACAATACCGTGACTAATCCTTTGGAATAGGGCACCTTGTAGGCCTTCGCTGGTTCCTGCCCTCCTTCCAATTAGAACTACATTTCTGTGTCCAACCGAAGAATAGGCAATGATTTTCTTAAGGTCAACTTGACGCCTAGCTGTTAGTGCTGTATAAATAACACCCACGATAGCGAGCGTAGTAACAATCGGGGCGAAGTAAACAGTTCCTTCAGGAAAAAGTGGAAGTGAAAATCGAACAATCCCATAAGTACCTAGCTTTAGTAGTAGAGCAGCTAGGAGTACTGAACCAACTGTTGGGGCTTCTACATGGGCTTCAGGAAGCCATAGGTGTAGCGGAACTAGGGGAATCTTAGCCGCAAAAGCAATAAAAAACGTACCCCAAAGGAAACGTTGGTCTTCTTCGTGAAGAGACAGCTGTAGCAGTAGATCGTAATCAGTTGTTCCGGTCTTTGCTGATAGATAAAGCAGATTAAAAAACCTAAAGATGGACCCAAGCAGAGTATAAATCGCAATTCTATAGCTGGCACGAATACGACGTTCACGCGATCCCCAGAGAAGAACCAGAAAAAAGATAGGGATTAGGGTCCTTTCAAAGCAAATGAAAAAAGCAAGCAGATCAAGGGCTAGGAAAGTTGCTAGAACACCAAATTGAAGGGCGACTAGAGCTACAACCGCTTCAAGAATACGTGGTGTTGAGGAGTTAAGGCTCAGCACACAAAGATAAATCGTTAGATTTGTTAGAAGAATAAAGGGTAGTGAAATTCCGTCAATCCCTAGACGAATAGGCGTCACAGCCGATGGAGCTAGAACAACTCGTACAGTTTCTACCCTACCTGAAGATGTGGAACAAAAAGCCCTAGGTAGTCTAAGCGCAAGAAGCAGCGATAGCCCAGTTGAAACGAGTCCAATTTGATAATGTACAGAACGATGCCACCCCCTCCCTGCCCTTAGAAGAGTAAGGGTTAGCAGGGGCAGTGCGAGGAGAGCTAGTAGTAGGGTTGCAGATGGAACACCTGCTACTGAGAAAAGAAGTGTTGGCATTACTTCCCCCTTTCCTACTAGAGGAAGGGCAGGGAAAGAAAACAGGGGGATCAGGTTAATAACGGGCAGGCAGAACACCAGCAAGAGAGATAAGAAGGGGCCACATTGCGACTCCTGGCGGTGGGTCCCTCCTACGGATGGACAATTGATGGTGCGGGTTTATAGGGTTTGTGCTGCCGTTTTTTGGACGTGATTTGATTAAATTAGACTCAAAACCCGCACCATCAATTGTCCATCCGTAGGAGGGACCCACCGCCAGGAGTCGCTTCCGTAAGAATCGAAGCGGGTATCCGTTAATGGTAAACGGCCTGCCTTCCAAGCAGATCCTGTGAGTTCGAGCCTCACTACCCGCATTTAACTTATGTCCACACCAGTCAACCTTTCGGTAACACCCTCCCTTCGTTCTACTAGCCTAGCACACCGTAGGGTGACCTCGTTTGTTCGTCGAGGAAAACGTGAGCGTATTGAAGGGCTTTTTCGTTCTAGATGGGGACGTAAGGCAGTCAAAGCAAAGGAAACAGCCCAAAAGACTACACAGCTGTCAGGTTCAGCCCTCCTTCAAAACTTTGCCCTAACAGCAACACCCTTTGTTGCTCTTCGTACACGACGTCGAGGAACTCGACAAAATGTCAAGGTTACCTTCCTACCTCAAGAACGAGGACAACGCAAGGCTCTGATCGCGCTAGCAAGTACTAGATCGAACACGGGTGCCACCTCTTCACCATTCAATAGGCGACTACGTCGCCAACTTGAAGGTCTTGTACGCGTTGAAACCCGTAATCGTTCGTCAGCAGTTACACCAACGAGTGCTAACAACTCAGTGCGTGAACGTCGTGATGAAATTCATCGTCAAGCACTACGTACCATCCCTCAAAACGCAAACTGGCGTGGTCTACGAAAGTAGGGTTAGTTGTTTTTTATTCTAGGTAGCTCAGCGGTAGAGCGAGCGGCTGTTAACCGCTCGGTCGTGGGTTCAACTCCCACCCTAGAAGAGGTTTAAGTAACACTTAGCCGCACGCGGGGGATCCCTAGGTCAAAAGAGTGGACGTAAATAATACGTAAGAAACGAGGGACACATCGGGCGATCTCGTTTTTTCCATAGTGAAAACACACCCAGTCGGGGCGGCCCTTTTCAGTGAATTGGGCGACGACCTTCATGAAGTGAACCATCTCAGTAGTGAAGGACAAGGACAAATCAACGGAGAATCCGTTAGTAGTGGTGAGCGAAAACGG
>Ga0164295_10000648_pt1 | contig 29249 bp, 19 predicted proteins | sample GEODES006metaG_FD_111798 | JGI IMG/M metagenome (GOLD analysis project Ga0164295, IMG submission 111798) | Oligotrophic lake water microbial communities from Sparkling Lake, Wisconsin, USA - GEODES006 metaG | ecosystem: Environmental > Aquatic > Freshwater > Lake | place: USA: Sparkling Lake... | reverse complement strand
GAAGTGAAGCAGGAAGACGCCGTCGCGACGCTGGCGCTTTCCGTGCGCGTCGTGGAGCCGGCGCGGGTGCAGTTGAAGGTCGTCGACGGGGAGACCGGGGCCCCTGTCTGTGCCCGGGTGCGGGCAATCGGGAGCGACGGGGCCTGCCGTCAGGCCGGGCCGTTGGCCGGCGATCCGACGTTCACGGTCAAGCCGATCCTCGGATTGCCGCTGCCGCGGTTCCACCGTCTCCCCTTCTTCTATTGTGACTCGAACGCTGACATCGTTCTTCCGCCGGGTGAGTGTCGGATCGAGGCGGAGCGGGGCTACGAACACGCCTCGGTCGGTGAGACCCTCGAACTCGGGCCGGGGGAGAGCCGCGCGGTGAAGCTCACCGTGCCGCGGATCGTCGACGCCGCAGCCGAGGGCTGGATCAGTGGCGACACGCACGTCCACTGGGTGACCAATGCCTGGAATGTCGATCTGCCTCTCGAGACGCTCGGACTTGTCCAGCGGGCCGAGGATCTCCGCGTCGTCAACAATCTCACGCTTCTCCACCGGACCGCGAGTGACGCCTTCGTGAAGCCGTCGCAGGCGCCGGTCGGCCCGGTCGCGAGCTTGTGCCGCGATGGCTACCACGTCGAGATGGCAGAGGAATACCGCAACGAGAATCTCTACGGTCATCTCTGCTTCCTGAATCTCCGCTGGCTCGTGATGCCGATCGGCACCGGGCCGGGAATCGCGGGCGACGACTCGATCGATTGGCCGCACAACCGCCCGGCGATCGAGGAGGCGCGGAGTCAGGGGGGAATCTCGATCGAGGCCCATGGCACCGGTGGCAATCACGAGCCCCCCGTCAACGTCATCCACGGGCTCACCGATTCGTTCGATCAGCTCGCGCCGGCCGACTACGAGCGATTTTTGGACTGCGGATTCCGGGTCCCGCTCACCAACGGCAGCGATCATCCCGCCAGGGTGGCAGGCGTCGCCCGGGCCTACGTGCGGATCGACGGCGACTTCAGCTACGAGAAATGGATCGATGGCATCCGCCGCGGGCGGACGTTCACGACCTCCGGCCCGCTGTTGTTTCTCGACGTTGACGGTCACACGCCCGGCGACTCGATCGCGAAGGGGCCGGACGACCGCGTGACCGTGCGAGTGCGGGCCGTGTCGCGCGAGCCACTCGGGGTCGTGCAGGTGGTCTCCAACGGGATGGTGATCGCGGAGGAGACCACCGAGGAGACGACGGCGGAGCTGGCCGTCGAACTGACGGTGGGGGAAAGCCGCTGGATTGTCGCCCGGGCGAGTCGCGGGGGGGGATTCAATTGCATCGAGCGGACGGGGATCGCCCACACGAGCGCCGTGCATGTCGTCGTCGAGGGGCGGGGAGTGTTCCGGCCGGAGGCGGCGCGGGATTGGATCGTGCGGATGCGGGCCCACGTCCGCGACATCGAGCTCAAGGGGCGCTTTGCCACGGCGGGGCAGCGGAGCGAGGCGATGGCCTACGTGGAGGAGGGTATCGGTCGCTATGAACGGCTGATTGCCAGACCGGGCCATCCCGCCGCTTGCACTGTCGACGAGGCCCGCGATGACCTGCTCCTGACCCTCGATCAGCTCCTTCCCCGCCCCGATGCGCGGGCGCTCGAGCCCCAACTCACCGTCGCTGACTCGAGCGCCAGCTTGGCCGCGGTCGTCGAGCCATTGGTGGTGCTCCGGGTCGACGTCAATCCGGAGTCGCGCGTGAAGATGGCTGCGGTCAGCCCGCTGCCGGAGCTCGTCGTCGATCGCACCTACCGCGTCCTCCTCGAGGTCTCGAACGCCGCCCGAATCCGTGCGCCGCTGCGGGTTTTGGCCACCGACCGCTCGACAACTCCTCCCCGGCTCGCTCGATTTTGCGAGGTGGGGCTCGTCGATGGGATTGCGTCGTCGTCGTTTCTCTCCGGAGCGGAACGCGAATGGAAGATCGTCGAGATTCGCCTCCTCGAGGCGGGGCGGCGGGAGGTGCACCTCGAGGCCGACGTCGGCCAGGGAACGCAGGATCTCGGCTTTCGGGCCGCTGCGGATCTGTTGCTCAAGGGCGTGCCGGCCCGCCGTGTGGCCGGCTCATGAAGGACTGGTGTGCGATGACGTTTTCAAGAGCTCGTCGTTGTCGGGTGGCGGTGTGGGGGGCGCTCGTTCTCCTCTCTGGCGTGACTTCGTTTGCCGCTGAGCCTTGGCCGACCGCGGCTGTGGTCGAGCGCCAGCCGCTCCTCGCGCAGGCTCATCGGGTTGTCGATGCCCTCGAACGGCTGGGGAGCCCGCTTTCGCCGGAGGCGAGGAAGCAATTGGCGGGGCTTGAGTCGCTCGAGGACGATGCGGCGGTCACCCGGGGAGTCGAGTCGATCCTCGATCCGCTCTGTGCGGTGGCCGTCGGGGTCGCGAAGGATGGCCCGCCGGCGGTCGCCGTTGGCGAGCATGCCGGGGTGCTGGCACTCGTCGAGCAGGGATGGCGGACCGTGCTCGTCAAGGTGGTCAACAACCAGGAACTGCGGGCGAGGCTGCGCGTCGGGAGCCCTCAGGGCCGTCCCCTTCCCCACGCCCCTGCGGCCGACGTCGCCAACCGCTGGCTCGGTCTTTCGGCCTTCGAAGGGCAGCCGTTCACGCCGACGCTGTCGGGGTTGCCGCTGGAATACAGGATCGTGGAGCTGTGGGCCAAGACCGCGGGCGATCGCACCGCCACGCTGGAGTTTTCCACACCGCCCACCGATGGCGTCGTCGCTCCGCCGGGCACGACATCGATCGTCGCCGCCTGGCGGTTCACCGACGGTGTTGCGGGGTGGGACTCGACCACGAATCAGGTGAACCTCGAGGCTCGTGATGGCTCGCTCTATGTCGAGGGGACCGGCAACGATCCCTTCCTCGGGGCGACTTTCTCCGCGCCGTCGAAGCCGGCTGGGCTCGTCCTCCGCTTCTGGGCGAAGGCGGAGGAGGCGGGCATCGGGCAGGTGTTCTGGTGGACGGAGGAGCGGCCGCGACCGGATGGCGGTCATGTCGTCACCTTCAATGTCGAGCCGGGGCGGGAAATGCTTTACGAGGTTCCGATCCCTGCCGACGGGCATGTCGTCGGTGTCCGGATCGATCCCAACGGCATGCCCTGCCGGATGCGGATCGACTGGATCGAGGTTGCCTCGGCCGATCGAGGGAGCGAGTGGGCCGGGGCTGATGTCGCTTGCCGGGTCGCGCCGTCGAACGAAGTGACGTTCCGCGTCGAGGACGAGGCGGGGCTTCCGGCGGTGGCCTGCTTCGAGATCCTCGACGAGCAGGGGCGCGTCTATCCACCGCAGTCGAAGCGGCTCGCCCCCGACTTCTTCTTCCAGCGGCAGATCTACCGCGAGGATGGGGAGACGGTCCGGCTCCCACCGGGCCGCTACGCGGTGCGCTGCTCACGGGGGCCGGAGAGCGTTCCAGAGGATCAGACGCTCGTCGTCGGGGATGGGCCCGCCGAGCTGCGCTATGCCGTTCGGCGCTGGGTCGATCCTTCGCGCCGTGGCTATTGGTCGGGGGATCACCACATCCACGCCGCCGGCTGTGCCCACTACGAGAGCCCCACCGAGGGAGTGATGCCGGCCGACATGCTCCGCCACTGCATGGGGGAGGATCTCAAGGTCGGCTGCTGCCTCACGTGGGGCCCGTGCTTCGATTTCCAGAAACGGTTTTTCTCGGGCAAGCCCGACGACGTCAGCCGGCCCCCCTACCTCCTCCGCTACGACATCGAGGTGTCTGGCTTCGGGTCGCATGCCTCCGGGCACCTGAACCTCCTCCGGCTCACCGAACAGATTCCCGCCGGGGGGGATTCGAAGCAGCACTGGCCGACGCTCGGGCTCAACACGCTCCGCTGGGCGAAGCGGCAGGGCGCCGTCTGTGGCCCTGCCCATTCGGCCAGTGGTCTGATGCGCGTCGTCGGCCGCGTCCCGGAGACGGAAGGGGCCGACGGCCCCGGCGGCCTCCCCACGTTCGACATCCCCGCCTTCGATGGCATCGGCGCTAACGAGTTCATCATGGATGTGGCCCATGAAGTGCCGGGCCCCGACGGCCACCCCGTCCCGGCCGTCGACTTCCTCTCGATGATGAACACCGACCGGCGCGCGGAATGGAATCTCTGGTACCACATTCTCAACTGCGGCCTCAGAGTGCGGGGCAGTGGCGAGACCGACTTCCCTTGCATGACTGGCGAGCGGGTCGGCATCGGACGCGTCTATGCCCGGCTCGACGGGCCCCTCGACTTCGATGCCTGGTGCGATTCGATCGCGTCGGGAAGGAGCTATGTCAGCGATGGCCGCACCCATCTGATGGAGTTCACCGCCACGGCGGCCGAAGGAACGCCGCTCGAAATCGGCACACGCGACAGCACGCTCACCCTCCCGGCTCCCGCCGCGGTGACCTTCCAAACCATCGTGGCGGCGCGGCCTGCGGCCGCGGGTGATGCCCCGGTCACCGTGCCGGTGGAATTGGTGCTCAATGGCTTCCCGGTGGAGCGGGTCGAAGTGCCTGCCGATGGCCGGGAGCACCCTGTCGCCTTCACCCATCGGGTGGAGCGGAGCTCCTGGGCCGCGATCCGGGTGTTTCCCGGGGCGCACACCAATCCCGTCTTTCTGCCGGTGTCGGGGGCACCGATCCGCCCCAACCGCGACAGCGCCCGCTGGTGCCTGGCGTGCGTCGAGCAGTGTTGGCGGGAAAAGGCAGTCACCTACACGGGAGAGGAGCGGGCGACGGCCGAGGCCGATTATGCTGTAGCGAGGGAGTATTTCAGCCGACTGACCGAGTGAAGCGATGGCCGCGACGAACGCCTTACCGGCGTCCTCGGAGCTGCCCGGCCGATCGGCGGGGTCCTCGGCTAGACTTGGTCAGCGCATAAACGAGCTGGGGCCGACCTCGGAGACGTATTCCTGCGGGCATGGCGCCGTCTGGCTGTCCCCTGCGATCGGCATGAGCGTGCCATCGGCGGCATGTGCATGCGTTGTCATCGGTGGGCACGGCCCCTCGGAGACCGCGCCGGCGTGGGCCACCGTGTCGCTGATCAGGACCGCGCCGGGAGGGAGCGACGCCACGCTTCCTGGCTGCATCGCCACGCTCCCCGGAGAAAAAGCCCCGGCGGGAATCGTGCCCGCCACGACGGCGCCCGGAGGCATCGCTACCACCGGCGCCGGCATGACGGTCGGGGCGGCCGCGGGGTTGACCGGCGGCGTCGCATAGCCGGCCGGCTGGGTGTAGACGGGCGGGGCGGTCGGATAGGCGTAGGCGTACTGGTTGTTTGTGGAGGCGCAGCCCGCCGCGATCAGGGGGGCGGAAAGAAGGAGCAGGGAGAACAGGAGCGGCGGGGAGAGCGTCGATCGGCGCATCGCGCGGGCTCCGGAGGGTGGCAGCCTCAGAACGGTAGGAACCGGGGGTGGCGGCGGTCAAGACCGTTCCCTCCGTTGCGGGAGCGGGAAAGGGCCGCGGGCAGGAAGATCCAGGCGACCGTCAGGCCCCCTCGATCAGGGCGATGCTCGCCGTGAATCCGTGGAGGAAGTTGCGCTTCCCGATCGGCCCGATCTCTCCTTGGGCGAAGAACCCTGCCGTCGGGACCGGGCCGAGCGCGTCTTGGAGGCAGCGGGCGTCGTGGTGGGGCGTTTGGAACAGCCGGGTGCCCCGGCCGTTGCAGGTGAAGACGAGGGCCCCCGCCGGCGGCGCCGCGGTTGGCCCGAGCGTGAGGAGATGGAGGAGGTCTTCGTGCGCGGTGTCGGCGTCGCGGACGTGGAACTGCACCGTCTGACCGGTGCGGACGAGGTCGCCGACGGCAATCACCCCCGACTCCGGATCGGCTCCGACGACATTGCGGACGAGAAAATCGCCACGTTGAAAACGATCCTGGTATTCGCTCGCGACACGGCCGATGTGGAGCGAGGAGCGGACGAGTTGCCGGTCGGCCTCGCTCAAGTGGCCATACACTTCGCGGAGCCGTTCGAGCGCGGGCCGTCCCCCAAGCTCGACGATCACATTCTCCTCTGCCCTCGTGATCACCATCGGCCGCCCGATCGGCCGGCAGCCCTGGGAGACGACCGGCCGGATCCGCGCCGCGCCCCCGATAACGACCCCGACGGCCCCGCAGTCGGAGAGATGCCGCCCTGCCACGAGCGTGTTGCTGCCGGGCACCCAGCCGCCGCTGGCCATACCGCCGACGATTGGGACGCCGGGTTGATCCTTCTCCATGCGGGCAATGAAGGTGTCGACCGGAAACGAGAACGGATCGGCCAGGAGCAGCATCGCCGCCCCTTCCGGCCACCCTGCCGTGAGCTCCGACGGCCAGCCGACGAACGCTCCACCGTCCGGATCGCTGACGTATTCCAGCGCGAAGGTCTCCACGACCGCTCCTGGCAGCCGCGCCAGCCAGACCGAAACGGCAGGGCCCGATTCATGCTCGGTCTCCCCGGCGAGGAGACCCTCCACCGTCGTGGCGATCACGCGGTCGACGCCGAGGGTGTCAGCCAAGCCGTCGAGCGCGGGGCGGATCGCCTCCCCGTAAGCGGATGACACGAACACGACGGCGAGCGTCGCCGCCGTGTCGCCCCCCAGGTCGGCGCGGGCAAGTGCGCCAGCTTCGCGCAGCGCTCGTTCGAGGTCGGCGTGCGTCGATGCCCGGGCAGCGCAGCGCAGCGGCGACGCAGTCGAAGACGGGGTGGGGCTCGGGTTGGGGTTCGGGTTGGGGTTCGGGTTGGGCATCGGTCGGCGATCTGCCTCAGGTGACGATGTCGGCAAAGGTCGTCACCACCGGGTGATCGAAGACGCTCGTGGCGGGGCGGTTCCCCGGGCGGTCGGCCAACGCCGTCTGCATGCCGGCACGACGGGCGGCGTCGAGCTCTTCGCCGACGTCGCTGACAAACAGGATCTGCCGCGGAGCAAGATCCATGTCAGCGGCGATCCGCTCGTAGCTCGTTCCCTCGCGCTTCGGTCCGGTGGCGGTGTCGTAGTGGCCGCGGAGATGGCCGGTGAGGTCACCGTGGGCCGTGTGGCCGAAGAACAGCCGCTGCGCCTCGACCGAGCCCGACGAATAGATGCGGATGTCGATTCCCGACCCGCTCCACAGCTCGAACGCCGGCGGCACGTCGTCGAAGACGTGGGAGACGAGGCTCTTGTCTTCGAAGCCGCTCCGCCAAATCAGCCCCTGGAGGCTCTTGAGGGGGCCGAACTTGGCATCCCGGCGCATCAATTCCCGCGCTGCTGCGGCGCTCCGCGGAACGAACGTCGCCGGATCGTCACCTTCGCGCCACGGATCTTCCGCCTCGGTGAGGATGTCGAGTGCGACCGCTCGGATCGACGCCTCGCCGCCGTGCGCGGCAAGGAAGTCACCGACACGTTCGCGGGCGAACGTAAACAGGACGTCGTACACGAAAGCGATCGAAGAGGTCGTCCCCTCGACGTCGAGAAGGATGCCGCGGCCGTCGAACAGGATCACGTCGCGTCCTTTCCGCTTCCGGCAACCCACGCCGGCCCGAGGCAGAGAGGCTCGTAGGCGGCGTGGACTCCCCCTTCGACGTAGTGTGGCGTCCAGCCGCTCATGTCCTGAAAGAGGCGGATCGCGCGGATCCGCCGGTCGTCGCAGAGGTCGAACCAGTGCCGAGTGTCAATCGGCACGCTGATCAGATCACCGGCCCCGACCTCGATCGCGAACACCGTGTCGGTGCCGTCCGGCCCGGTGGCGTGGATGTGGAACACGCCGCGGCCCTGGAGGATGAAACGGACCTCGTCTTCGGAGTGGGTGTGCTCCTTGGAAAACTTGGCGAGCATCGTGTCGAGATTCGGCGTCTCCGGACGGACGTCGATGACGTCGGCTGTCACAAAGCCCCCCTTCGCCTTCAGGGCCTCGATCTCCGGGGCGTAGGCGGCGAGGATGGCCTCGGCCGGCGCCCCCGGATCGACCCGGTCCTCGAGGGGCCAGATCTCGTGGTCGATGTGGAAGCCGGCGAGGAAGGTCTTCACGTCGTCGAAGCCGGTGATCCGACGGTCTGCAGCGGGGATGGTGACGATCGCCATGATGGGGGCTCCGGGTAAACGGGGGAAAGGTGAAGGCGTCAGCGGCGCTGGGCCGGTGGGCCAGCGTCGGGAAACATCATTGCTGGTGCTGGGCGGTCTGCTGCTGATGGGCCTGTGCTGGCACGGTTCGCTCCGTGCCGACCTGGATCGAATGCGGTTGGATCGGCTGCGCTTGGTTTGCCTGCGGTGGGATCGATGCTGCCTGGGCGATCGGAGCCGTCGCAACGCCGGCGACAGCGAAGGTGCGGGTGCGGGCCACGACTTCGAAGAGGAACTCGTGGATCTCGATCTGACGCCTCGCCTCCGCGAGGTCCCGGCCCCAGGTGTAGAGGCCATGACCGGACAGGAGGAATCCGTGAAACGGCGGACGCTTCGGATCGCTCCAGTCGGCGGCCTGGAAGCGGGCCCGGATCCGGGCGGCGAGTTCCTCCATGTCTTGGGCGTTGGCGAAGACCGGCACCTCCTCGAAGGTGTCGTGGGTGACGATGCCGTCGAGCCCTTTGAGCATCTCGTAGCCTTCGATCCGCACGGCGCCCCGGGGCAAGTCGGCGCGGGAGAGGATCGTCGACCAGACCGAGTGGGTGTGGAGGACCGCGCCGACGGACGGGACGAGTTCGGCGATCAGGCAATGGAGGAGTGTTTCAGCGGAGGACTTTCTTCCCGACCCGTCGCACGGTGCCCCGGCGGCGTTGACCAGGACGAAGTCGTCACGGCCGAGGGCCGACTTGTCCTTGCCGCTGACGGTGATCGTCAATTCCAGCGGGGTGCGGGTGGAGACGACGCTGTAGTTGCTGCTCGTTCCGAGCGACCAGCCACGGCCGTGAAACTCCCTGCCAACGGACCTGAGTTGGTCGATCGGGTCGAGGGACGTGTCGAACGGCGGGGGGGGGAGCGTCGGAGACGGCATGGTGATCTCTCAAAAGGGGGAAGTCTGCACTTTAGGGGACCTGCCGGGCGGTGACAATTCGCCCCCCCGCTGCCCGCGGGGAGCGGAGGGGCCCGGGGTGTTTTCCCGACGGAGGGACGTCAGGGGCCGCGGGGGGCCTTGGCGGGCAACCTTCTCTCGGGGAATCAGAGGTAGGGAGAAAAGAGCCTGGCGATCCCGTCACGGAGGCGAACCGGCAGACTCCGGCCGTCGACTTCGTCGAGCGTGATCGGCCGCGATCGCGCGATGACCCCGGCGACATGGCGGCCGAGGGTGGCGCAGAGTTCGCGGTCGTAGGTTTCGACATTGAACTCGAAGTTCAGCCGCAGGCTGCGCTCGTCCCAATTGCCACTGCCGAACATCGCCCAAGCGTCGTCAACGACGAGCAGTTTCGTGTGGTCGAACGGTGGAGGCGAGAGCCAGACATGGCAGCCCCGGCCGAGCACCTGCCAGAGCATCGAGGTGGTCGCCCAGCCGACGAGCGAGAGATTGTTCTTGCCGGGGATGACGATGTCGACCTCGACGCCGCGCATCGCCGCCACGTCGAGTGCCTGGCAGACGGCGGCGTCGGGGAGGAAGTACGGCGTCATGATCCGCACCGACTTCTGCGCTGCCGCCAGTGCCGCCACGATCACCAGCCGGATCCGGCCCACGTCCGGATCGTCGGGGCCGAAGCGGATCCCGCGCGCCGGCATGGTGCCCGCGGGGGCCAGATGGGGGCTCCACGCTGCTTCGTCTCCCTCTTCCCCATCGAGGGATTCGCCAGCGGCGAATTGCCAGTCCTCCGCGAACACCTCGAGGAGCTGAGCGACGACCGGGCCCCGGAGGCGGAAGTGCATGTCGCGGACGGGGTGCTTCGGGGCGTGCGCGAGATAGCAGCCGTCCCGAATGTTGAGCCCGCCGGTGAAACCGACTTCGCCGTCGACCACGAGGATCTTCCGGTGGTTGCGGAGATTCGCGTAGGGGAAATAGAAGGGGACTCCCGTGGGGAGGAACAGCGCCACCGGCACCCCGGCCTCCGCGAGTAGGCCGGTGATCGGGGGGCGGGAATAGGTGGCCCCGATCCCGTCGACGAGAACGCGCACGGCGACACCGCGGCGGACCGCGGCGGCGAGCGCGTCGACGAACATCCGGCCGGTCGGGTCGTTGTCGAAGATGTAGGACGCCAGGCCGATGCTCTTCCTGGCACTGCCGATGGCGGCCAGCATCGCGGGGTAGGCGGCGTCTCCGCCTTCGAGTGGCTCGATGGCGTTGCCATCAGTGAGGGGGCGCTGCGTGACCTTTTCGACGAGCACGGCAAGGGAGCGGAGCGGCGATTCCGGCGGCCCGATCGCCGCGGCGAGACGGTCTGGCCCGGCCGCTGCGCCGTCGATCTCATGCTCGACGCGGGCGGTGCCGGCGCGGAGCCTGTTGGCCCGCGAGCGGATCCGGTTGACGCCGAGGAGTGTGTAAGCGACCGCTCCGAATACCGGAGAGAACCAGATCAGGCCGACCCACCCGATCGTCGAGCGCGTGTCGCGCTTCGTGAGGATGGCATGGGCCGAGAGGATGAGGTCGATGGCCAGGATCGCAACGGTGAGGAGGTGGGGCCAGAGGTGGATCCACCAGAGGAAGAGCTGTTCGAGGAGATGTTCCATGCGTGGCTCGGCGTGGGGCTTTTATCGGCAGCGACCAGGTCCGTGTTCCCCGCCTCCGGTGGCGGTGTCCCGGATGTGCGAAGGCCATGACGTGCCTGAGTCGACCGCAGGTCAATCCTTGGGATCGGCCCCGCGGCGAATCCCCTTCATCCCAGTGGCGTCGGGTTCGAGGGTCTTGTAGTAGTCGTCGAGCGGATAGCATCCGCTGCGGAGCCCGCGACGGGGTGCGGTCGTGCAGTCGCTGAAGGTCCGGCAGATCTGGCGCGGCCGCAGACGGCGGCCGGCGAGGGTATCGGCGGGGAGTTCCGGATAGGAGAGCACCATCCTGCCGAGGCCGACGCCGTCGATCCAGCCGCTTCGGACGACGGCCTGGGCTGCCTGGGGGAGCCACTCCTGGAGGTATGTGTAGGCCGATCCGATCATCACCGCGCCGGGAAGGGCGGCCTTCGCCTGTCGGGCAGCATCGATCTGCCTCCAGACGCCGACGAGCGGATCCTCCGGGGGCGCGTAGCCGTCGCTGGGAGGATAGGCCGCCGGCCGCGAGACATGCGGGGCAGCGTACGGACAGCCGGCGGTGAGGTTGAATGCCGCTACGCCCATCCCGTGAAGGCGCGCGAGGAGACGGATCGGCTCCTCGAGATCGATCCTCGACGGATCGTCGCGATCGACACCGAAGCCGCAGTCGTACGGGATGTTCTCGTCCCGCGGCCACGGCTCCCCCCGGCCATCGACTGAGTGCCAGGGGAGGGTGTCGAAGAGCGACAGCCGAACGCCGACGAGGAGGCCCGGGCAGGCTTCGCGGACCCTGCCGACGAGTTCGGTGAGGAGCCTCGTGCGGCCGTCGAAATCGCCGCCGTAGCGGCCGTCGCGGCGGCGCGCGGCAAGGAACTCGTGGACGAGATAGCCGTGGCAGGCCTTGAGATCGACCATGTCGAAGCCGGCGGCGGCGGCAAGCCGGGCGGCCTCGACATAGGCGTCGATGAGGTCCTCGATCTCGGTGTCGGTGATGACACAGGCCGGATCGTGCGGCGTGCCGTGTCGGGCGTCGAGGAGGGGATGATGAAACGCGATCCGTGGCCGTCGTGGGCCGGCCGCAGGCTGCGAGAAGCGACCGGAGTGGGTCAGCTGGAGGGCGACGATGAAATCGGCGTCCGAGCCGTGGGCCTCACGGTGGGCCGATCGAACGGTGTCGACGAGGAGTCGGTATCCCCCCTCCCCCAGCGTCGGGCTGAGGAGCTGCCGGGGGTTGGCACGCCCGTCGGCAACCACGGCCACCGCCTCTCCCCCCCAGACGAGCTTCGCTCCACTGATCCCGAAGTGGCGCCAGCGCCGCAGCAGGGTGTCGGTGGGGCCCCCGTCTGTGGTTGCGTCCCAGCCCTCCATCGGGTGGATGCACCAGCGGTTGCCGATTTCGCGAGTGCCTATTGTGAGAGGCATCGCCATCGGCGAGCCCTCGGCTGCCGACAGGATCGTGTCGTCGATCGGCAACGCCGATTCAAGCGCCGCCAGATGGGCCCGCAGCGCGGCGGCGGAGCGGAAGCGGGCGATGCGGGGAACCATCGGGGACGAGGGCCTCCCGCGGGCGGCTTTGGGATGGGGTTGAACAGCCCCACGATACGTCGCGGGGGGCGGATCTCCCAGCCCGGCCACGCTGACCGGTGCGGCGCCAGGGTCGCCAGCGGCCCGGAGGGTTGTCCACGCTGCGGGTGGCTGGTAGTTTTCGCCTGCACTTCTTTGCCCGAGCGGGCCGGCATACTCGGCATACGAGGTCGCATACGAGATCTTTGGGAGTCTCCCGTTGAAACGCGCGATCGTCACCGGGATCACCGGACAGGATGGCTCCTATCTGGCTGAGTTCCTCATCGCCAAGGGCTATGAAGTCCACGGCGTCGTGCGGCGTTCGAGTGCGGCCGGGGCCCAACGCCTCGAGCACCTCCGCCGTGAGACCCTCGGCCCCGCGCCGCGGCTCGTTCTCCACGACGGCGACATGGCCGACGGAAGTGGCCTGGCGAGGATCGTCCGCGAGGTCCGCCCCGCGGAGGTCTACAACCTCGCCGCGCAGAGCCATGTCGGGGTGAGCTTCGACCAGCCCACCTACACCGCCGACGTCACGGCCGTGGGAGCGCTTCGGCTCCTCGAGGCGATCCGCGACCAACAGCATGCCACCGGCGAAGAGATCCGCTTTTACCAGGCCTCGAGCTCCGAGCTGTACGGCCGGGTGGCAGCGACGCCCCAGGACGAATCGACCCCGTTCCACCCCCGTTCGCCTTACGGCGTAGCCAAGCTCTACGCCCACTGGATCACGATCAACTACCGCGAGAGCTACGGCCTGTTCTGCTGCTGCGGCATCCTCTTCAACCACGAGAGTCCGCGGCGCGGCGAGTCGTTCGTGACGAGGAAGATCACGCGGGCCGCGACGCGGATCAAGGTCGGCTTCCAGGAGAAGCTGCGGCTGGGCAATCTCGAGGCCCGACGCGACTGGGGATTCGCCGGGGATTATGTCGAGGCGATGTGGCTGATGCTCCAGCAGCCGACGCCGGCGGAGTATGTGATCGCCACCGACGAGACGCACTCCGTGCGGGAGTTCTGTGAGCACGCCTTTGCCCGCCTCGGCCTCGATTACCGCGACCACGTCGAAGTCGATTCCCGCTACTTCCGCCCAGCCGAAGTCGATCTCCTCCGCGGCTGTTCGGAGAAGGCCCGGCGCGAACTCGGCTGGACCCCGCGCGTCAACTTCGAGCGGCTCGTCGCGATGATGGTCGATGAGGATCTGCGGATCGCCGAGACCGAACGCGACCACCCCCACCGGGCTTCGACCTGAGGACGGTTCCATGGCAGGCCCCAACAGCGCGGCCGTGCCGCAGCGCCGGTCGATCGAAGGGATCTCGGCGGTGCTCCTCCCTGTCGACGCCGCTGGCGGCATCGACTGGGGGGCGTTTGCAGCGCATGTTGCCCGCACGGTGGCCGCGGGGATCGTGCCGGCGGTGAATATGGACACTGGCTATGTCCATTGCCTCGACAGCGAGTCACGGCGGAAGGTTCTCGAAGTGGCCCGGGAGGTGATCGGGCCAGCCGTGGCCGGCGATCTCGTCGCCGGTGCCTGTGTCGTCGACGAAGCAGGCACACCGTTCGACGAGCGCGGCTATCTGGCCGAGTGCGAGCCGATCCTCGCAGCCGGGGCGACGCCCGTCCTCTTCCCCTCCCATGGGCTCAATGCCGGCAGTGAGGCCGACACCGTGGCGCGGATCGGCACCCTCGCCGCCCGCCTCCCCTCATTCATCGGTTTCGAACTCTCCACGGCGTTTCATCCCGCGGGGCGGATCCTCTCCCTCGCGGCTTGGCGCGACCTCCTCCACATTCCCAACTGCCGCGGCGCGAAGCATTCGTCGCTGTCACGCAGGCTCGAGTGGGAGCGGCTCGCGCTCCGTGATCGACAGCGGCCAGCGTTCCGTGTCTACACGGGGAACGATCTCGCCATCGACATGGTGCGCAGTGGGAGCGATTGGCTCCTTGGTCTGTCGACGGCTGCCCCTGCCGAGTTTGCCAGGCGCGATGCCTGGCTGCTCGCGGGCGACCTCCGCGCTCATGAGCTCGACGACGCCCTCCAAGCTCTCGGCAGCTTCACCTTCCGGACGCCAGTGCCTGCCTACAAGCATTCGATGGCGCAGGTTCTTAAGGGCCGGGGCTGGATCGAATGCGACGATCCCTTTCCCGGCAGCCCGCGCCGCCCCGACAGCGATCGGGAGATTCTGGCGACGATCCTCGAGCGAATCGACGCGGCGGCCTCGGCGTGAAAGGACCGATCGGTTCGCGGTGAGCGACGCCGCGGTCGGGCTGACCGGGAGCGCCTTGATCAGGGCGGTCCCGGCGAGCGTTCTTGCGCAATTTGATCGATTGCTTGCGCATTCCGGACAGCCGAGGGTGTCAATCACGACAGTCGCTGCCTCCCTTCTGGATTTCACCGCGTGGAGCTGTAGAACGGTTTCTTCCTTTTTCGCTCTCCAGGGACCTCCGATGACGCCTCGATCTGCCTTGGGTGTTCATGAGCGCGCCGCGAGGCTGGCGACAGCCATCGCTGTCTGCCGCCAAACCGCTCGGTTGGGACGCGTCTTGACTGCGTTCTTCCTCGGCTGGTTCGTTGCCGCAGTCGCGCCACCGGCGTTCGCGCAGACGACGACGCTCTCCGGAACGACGACGGGGATCGTCGACGTCGATGCCTCGACTGGCATGCCTTCGATCGTGGGAAACAGCGTCCTCACCGGAACGGCGACGTTTACCTACACAGGCGGTGATGCAGCCATCGGCGCCACCGGCACGATGACGAGCAACCTCTCCGGCACCGGCGCCCTGCGGTTCAACAGTCCGGCAACGCTCGTCATCGCCGGCACGAACACCTATGCGGGGGGCACGAGTGTCATCGAAGGCGGCTTGATCGAGGTCACAACGGGCGGTTCGATCAGCCACGCCTTGAGTGATCTCCGCGTCGGCGTCGATGGCGGTCCTGGCTCCTTCACCCTCTCCGGTGGGAGCGTGGCGATCCGCGCTGCCTCGATCGGGTCGGGGCAGGATGTGACCAGCTCTTTGACAGTCGACTCGGGGACGTGGACAGGGAGTGGTGCGCTGACGGTCGCGTCCGCGGGGGCGTCCAGTCTTTTTCAATTGGATGGCGGAAGCGTCAGTTCGCTCTCTTCGACCATCGGCACGGGCGTGTCAGACGTCGGCAGCCGAAGCAGGAGTAGCGGCAGTGCCCTCATCAACGGCGGCACGTGGACAAACACGAATGGCCTCGTCCTCGGCACGGCGGGAGGGGTCGGTGCGCTCACCCTCACCGGCGGCGCTGTGAACAGCGGTTCGGGGACGATCGGCGTGGCGGCCGACAGCAACGGGACGGCCGTCGTCAGCGGAGGCACCTGGACCAACAGCGGCAACCTCACCGTCGGTGGCGACGGAGCCGGTTCGCTCGCGATCAACGGCAGCGGGACCGTCATCGTCGGCGGGATGTTGTCCTTGGGCGCCGGCGGTTCCATCGACCTGTCGTCCGGCGGCACGCTCCAGATCGGCAACGGCAGCAATGCTGGAGAATTCGACTCAAACCTTGTCAACGAGGGCACGCTCGTCTTTGACCGCACGGGCGAGTACGACCACTCCTCCACGATCAGTGGAGGCGGCGCGGTCGTCAAGGAAGGCTCGGGCACGCTCACGCTTTCCGCCGGGAACTCGTACACGGGCGGGACTTCGATCAATGACGGCGTCCTCGTACTGGGCAACTCGGACGCGATCGGGCCGGACGGCACGATCTCCTTCGGCGGCGGCACGCTCCGATTCACGAGCAGCAATACGAACGACTACTCCGATCGCTTCAATGGCTCCGGCGGGCAGTCCTTCAAGCTCGACACCAACAGCCGGGATGTGACGCTTGCGTCAATCATCACCGGCGCTGGCAGCACGCTCGAGAAGCTCGGGGGGGGCACGCTGATCCTCGCGGAGGACAACACCTACACAGGCCCGACGACCGTGACCAGCGGCACGCTCCAGATCGGCGCCGGTGGGATCACCGGCTCGATCGCCGGCAACCTCGTCAACAACGCCGCCGTGGTCTTCAACCGCTCCGAAGCCTTGACCTACAGCCGGTTGATCTCCGGTTCCGGCACGCTTGTCAACGAAGGCCTGGGAACGGTGACGCTCACGGGGACGAACACCTCTACCGGCAACACGGTCCTCCAGTCCGGCACGCTCTCCCTGGGGAGTGCCGGGGCCCTGGGGTCGAGCGGGACGATCTCGTTCACCGGTGGCGCACTCCAGTTCACGTCGGCCAACGCCCTCGATTATTCCGGTCGCTTTAGCACCGCGGCCGCCCAGGCCTACAAGCTCGACACCAACGGCGAGAACGTGACGCTCGCGAACAGTCTCACAAGCTCTGGCGGCTCGCTCGAGAAGCTCGGAAACGGCACGCTCACGCTCTCGGGCGCCAACAGCTTCGCCGGGGGAACGACGCTCTCCGGCGGCACGCTCGCCCTCGACAGCACCGGGGCCCTCGGCGATGCGATTGCCCCCGCCGCCGGCACGATCTCGTTTGCCGGCGGCACCCTCCAGTACACGGCCAACAACCAATCCGACTACTCCGCCCGCTTCAGTAGCGCCGCAAACCAGGCCTTCAGCATCGACACCAATGGCCGGACCGTGACGTTCGCAAGTGATCTCACGAGTAGCAATGCCTCCCTCACGAAGCTCGGCAGTGGCACGCTCGCGTTGACCGGAGACAACGATCTTGGCGGCGTCGTCTCGCTCGGCGGCGGCACGCTTCGGCTCGGGAACGCGGGGGCGATCGGGACTACCAGCCCGATTGTCTTCAACGGCGGCACGCTCCAGTTCTCGGCCGCCAACACGAGCGACGTTTCCAGTCGCTTCGTTGAGATCGCTGGCCAAGCGTTTCGAATCGACACCGATGGCCAAGAGGTGACGTTCGCCTCGGCGATCACGGGGGATTCCGCCACGTTGGTCAAACTTGGATCCGGCACGCTGACGCTCTCGGCCGACAATGGCTACGACGGCGCGACGACGATCTCGGCGGGCACCCTTCGTCTCGGCAGTGGCGGGGCATCCGGTTCGGTCGCCGGCAACATCGTCAACAACGGCTCCCTCGTCTTCGACCGCTCCGACACCCCGACCTTTACCGGAACGATCTCCGGCTCCGGCTCGCTCACGCAGCAGGGGACAGGCACACTCGTGCTCACGGGAGCCAACGGCTACACCGGCGGCACAAATCTCGACGACGGCGTGCTCGTGCTCGGCAGCCTCAACGCGATCGGAAGCTCCGGGACGATCTCCTTTGGAGGGGGCACGCTCCAGTACAACGACGCGAACCAGACCGATTACTCGGCGCGGATCAGCACGGCCGACGGGCAGGCGATCCGTATCAACACCCACTTCCAGAACATCGATTTCGAGACGGGGCTCGCCGGTGCCGGCACGACGCTCGAGAAGCTCGGCGACGGCGTGCTCACGCTTTCGGGCTCGAGCTCATACACCGGCGGCACGACCGTCAGCGGCGACACGCTCCAGGTGGCGGCCACCGGCTCGATCACCCATGCGAGCGCCGATCTTGTCGTTGGTACGAGCGCCGGCAATGGCACGCTGCTGGTCAATGGCGGCAGCGTCAGCGTCCGCGATGCCACGCTCGGCCGCGATGGCGGTTCAACCGGTGTATTGACGGTGGACAATGGCGGAACGTTCACGTCGAGCGGCTCGCTCCTGGTTGGCAGCGGCGATTCGGCCATCGTGACGATCACCAGTGGCACCGTCACCGTCGGGGGGACGCTTTCGGAGTTGGTGCCCGGCAGCATCAATCTCCAGAGCGATGGTGAACTGCGCATCGGCACCGGGGGAGCCGGTGGGGTTCTCCAGGCCGACCTCAATTTCGCCGGCGCGCTGGTGTTTAACAGCAGCAGCGAATCGAGCTACGGCGGCAATCTCCTCGGCTCGGGCACTCTTACGAAGGAGGGGAGCGGCACGCTCACGCTCACCAACGCCGGCATGTATTCCTACTCCGGGCTGACGACCGTCTCCGCCGGTGGTCTCGTCATCGATGGCTCGCTCGATAACTCGTCGGTCGTCGTCGGTGCCGGTGGGCACCTCGGCGGCACAGGAGTCGTTGTCGGCTCCGTGACGGTCAACTCCAGCGCGACGATCGCCCCCGGCGTCGCCGGCGTGCCGGGGCTGTTCACCGTCGGCTCGCTGTCGCTGGCGAGCGGCAGCCAGACCACTTTTGGGATCCTTGGGGACGGGGATCTCGCGGGCGTCGCCGGCACCAATTACGGTCAGCTCCGTGTCACGGACCTCTCTGAAAACTCCGCCTCCCTCGGCGGCACGGTCCGCCTCGAGTTCGGCAACACCCCCCCGTTTGCCACCGGCCAGGTGTTCCAGCTGTTTGCTTTCGATAATGGGATCTCGGTGGGGAATCTCTCGTCGGTGATCGCCGCCGGGAGCGGAGCTTATTCGGCCGTCAGCTTTTACCGGACGGGAGCGCGGGAATGGACTTCGACCTACGGCACCTCTGAGCAATACCTCCGCTTCAGCGAGCTCACCGGGAGGCTCGAGGTGGTGCCGGAGCCCTCGACCTGGGGGATGCTCCTCGCCGGGGGAGCCGCGGCCGGGATTTCGGCGCTTCGCCGCCGGCGTCAGAAGATGTTGGGGATGTAACGTCCGCCCCGGCAGCGTTTGAGATACTCGAGCGCCGCGACCTGGCCGGTGGTCTCGAGCCGGTCGCGGTAGACCGGATCGTGGAAGCCCTCGATGTCGATGCTTCCCCGCCAGCCGGCGAGGCGGAGCTCGGAGATCAGCCGCGTCCAATCGGTGTCCCCGAAGCCGGGGGTGCGGTGGTGGACATAAGGGACGCCACCACGGATGCCATGCTCGCGGACGACATCCCAGAGGACGGTCGCGTCCTTGCCGTGGATGTGCCAGATCTTGTTGGCCCACTGGCGGAGTTGCGGGAGCGGATCGACGAAGCTCACGAGCTGATGGCAGGGCTCCCACTCCAACCCGAGCACGTCTCCGGGCACCTCGGTGAACATTGCCTCCCAGGCCCGGGGGGCGTGGGCGATGTTGAAGTCGCCGCTGTTCCAATCGCCGCGCTTGTCGCAATTCTCAAACGCCAGCTTCACGCCCCGATCGGCTGCCCGCCGGGCGAGGGGGCGGAAGACCTCACCGAAGCGGGGGATCGATTCCGGCACCGGCCTGCCGGGGATCCGCCCCGCAAACCCGGAGACGATACGGCAGCCGAAGTCGGCAGCCCGGTCGATGAGCGTTTCCCAGTCAGCAACCGTCTCGGGGCTGACAAGCGGGTTGCCGTACACCCCGAGGGCACTGATCCGCGGGGCCGGCTCGTCGGTGGCCGGTGTGTGTGCGGCAAGAACCTCCGTGAGGCGGCGGGCGAGGTTAGGGAGATCGCGGCCGGCGAGGCTCTTTCCGAAGCTCACCTGGAACGACTCAAAGCCGTGCGGGAGAAGAGCCGCGACGATCTCGGGGGTGCGGTCGTGGGCCGGCACGAGCGTGCCGATGCGAATGTCGTCGTGGCCGTGCATCGTGAGAACCATCGGGGAGAGGGCGCCTTTGTCGCGGGAGCGGTACACTGGACAGCATGAACAAGGCATTCTGCAAGGAGCCGGAGCAGTCTGGCCGGCCGCTCTGTCCACGCTGCGGCGCCGAAGGGCAGGTGGTGACGGAGGCGACATTGCGAGCCCACGTGTCGGCCGCCGACGCCGAGACGCTCGCCGAGCCGATGGCATGGTGTGACACCGAGAGCTGCCCGGTGGCCTACTTCGATACCCTGGAGCGGTCGATCGACGTCGATCGGGCCAGCGGAATCCATTGGCCAAAGGATCCCGCTGGCCCCTTGTGTGGCTGCCACGGCCTGACCTGCGAGGATGTCGACGCCGACCTCGCCGAGGGGGAGCCGAGGCGGGTCCGTGCGGTCGTCCGCCGGGCCGGCGAGCCGGGCGCGGAGTGCGTCCTCCGCTCGGCCGATGGGAGGAGTTGCGTGGCCCGTGTCCAGCGCCTTTACATCCGGCGCCTCTCCGGCGGCGTGTGACATGCGACTCTTCTCCTGGAACATCCACAAGGGGATCGGCGGCCGCGACCGGCGGTACGTCTTTCAGCGGATCATCGATTGTGTCGAGGCTGAGAATCCCGACCTCGTCTGTCTTCAAGAAGTCGATCGACTCGTCGGCCGCAGTCGTCGTGACGATCAGCCGCGGTTGCTGGCCCGCTGGTTCCACTGCCATTCGGTCTTTCAGGCCAACGTCCATGTCGGCGGCGGCACGTATGGCAACCTTGTCCTCTCGCGCTTTCCGATCACGAGCCGTCATCGGATCTCCCTGCGCCACGGCACCCGCAAGCCGCGCGGGGCCCAGCTCCTCCTCGTCGATTCCCCCGAGGGCACCCTCCACCTCGTCCACACCCACCTCGGGCTCGCGGAGCGAGAGCGGCATTGGCAGGTGGAGCATCTCCTCGGGCACACGCTGTTCCGCTCGGCCGCGACCCATCCGACGCTGATCGTCGGCGACTTCAACGACTGGAGGAACACGCTCCACGCCGCCGGGATGGCCGGGGCGGGGTTTCGGCACGTCACCAGCCCCGTCTCGCTTTTTCGCTCCTTTCCCGCCTGGCTCCCGCTCGGTTCGCTTGACAAGGCGTTCGTCCGCGGAGGGATCGTCGTCCGTCAGGCGCGGATCGTCCGCACGAGCCTCGCCCGGGTGGCTTCCGATCACCTTCCGCTGGTCATCGACTTCCACCTCGGCTCCGGCTGACGAATCCGCGGCGACTCAAGCCCCGGCGAGCGCCGCGTGGGCGGCCGCCACGGTCGCGTCGATGTCCGCATCGGTGTGGGCCGCGGAGATGAAGAGGGCTTCGTACTGGCTGCAGGGGAGATAGACGCCACGGTTGATCATCCCCCAAAAGAAGCGGCCGTAAGCCTTCATGTCGCTCATCGACGCGGTTGGCCAGTCGACGACCGGCCAACCGGCCCCCTGCTGGAAGAACATCGTCATCATGCTGCCGCGGCGCGCGATCCAGACCGGCACCCCGGCGGCGGCAGCCGCAGCGCGGAAGCCTGCTTCGAGGCGGGCGCCGTGCCGCTCGAGGAGCGGGTATGGGGAATGGTCGCGCAGCTCCTCGAGGGTCGCCGTGCCGGCGGCCACGGCGAGGGGATTGCCGGCGAGCGTTCCGGCCTGGAACACCTTTCCGGCCGGGAGGACGTTATCCATGATGTCCCGCCGCCCTCCGTAGGCCCCCAGCGGGAGCCCACCGCCGACGATCTTTCCGAGCGTCGTCAGATCGGGGGTGACGCCGTGGATCTCCTGCGCGCCGCCGTAGGCGAGGCGAAATCCGGTCATCACCTCGTCAAACACCAACAGCGCTCCGTGCTTTTCGGTGAGGCGCCGGGCAGCGGCAAGGAAATCATGCGACGGGACGACCAGCCCCATGTTGCCGACGACCGGCTCGAGGAGGACGGCCGCGATCTCGTCGCCGCGGGCCGCGAACAGGTCTTCAAGAGCCTCCGTGGCGTTGTAGTCCAAGAGAATCGTGTCCTGCGTCGCGCCGGCGGTGACTCCGGGGGAATCGGGGACGCCGAGGGTCGCGGCCGATGATCCGGCGGCAACGAGGAGCGCATCGACGTGGCCGTGGTAATTCCCGGCAAACTTGACGATGCCGCTCCGTCCCGTGTATCCGCGCGCCAGCCGCACGGCGCTCATCGTCGCCTCCGTGCCGGAGCTCACCATCCGCACCTTCTCGACCGACGGCACGGCCGCGATGATGAGCTCCGCCAGATGGCTCTCCCCTTCGGTCGGAGCGCCGTAGCTCGTGCCCCGGGAGAGGGCCCGCTCGATCGCGGCGACGACGCGGGGGTGACGGTGGCCGAGGATCATCGGGCCCCACGAGCCGATGTAGTCGAGATAGCGGTGGCCGTCGATGTCGGTGAGCCACTGGCCGTCGGCTCGCTCGAAGAAGATCGGCTCGCCGCCGACTCCGCCGAAGGCCCGCGCCGGGGAATTGACCCCGCCAGGAATGAGGGACCGTGCCCGGGCAAAGGCCTCGTGGCTGCGGGATCGGGATGGCGACGCGGTCATCGGGGATCGGCTCCGGGGGACGGATCGGCAGCGGGCACGATAGGCTCGTCTGGCTCGGCGAGGAGGGCAGTGACCCGACCGAGAAGCGGCTTGGCGTGGGGGCGGCCAGCGTAGGTCTGGATGGCGCTCTCGAGAAGGCGGCGGCGCTTGGCGAGGGACTCGGCGGCCGTGGCCGGGGCTGTGGCGGCCGCGGTCCGGAGCGTCTCGGCCTGCGAGAGGATCGCCTCAATCCGGCGTCCGTCCTCCTGCTGTTCGTCGATCGCCAGAGGCGTCAGCCGCGCCATCTGGCGGCGGGCCAACGCGATCCAGAGTGTCGGGTCGTCCTCGAGCTCCCCTCCGGGCCTCGGTCCGGCGGGGGCTTCGACGTCGGTTTTGGCATAGAGCGTGAGGAGTGCCGTCAGCGCGTCGACGCAATCGGAGGGGCTCTGTTGTTCGCGGGCCATCGCCGCCCGGTAGTCGCGCTCGACGGGCGAAAGGGGGCGATCGACGCGGACCTTGCGCCGGGCGCGGCGCTCGAGGCGGTTGAGGGCGACCGTCCGCTCGAATCCCGCCACCTCTTCGGCCCGGGGGTCGTGGGGAAAGTCGGTGAGGAAGCGGCGGATGGAAACGTCGGCGTCGCGGAGATCGCCGTCGTCGTCATTGGTCACCGCCTTGATTTGGGCGTAGAGGGTGTCTGCCGTCGGTGGGCGGAGGAGCATCCATCCCCCGCCGAGGACCGCGACCGCGATCGCGATCGCCATCGCCGTCTGCAGCCAGGTCTTCCGCGTCTGGGCGCGGCTTTGACGCTCGCGATCGGCCTTCTCCAGATCGGCCATGGTCGTGTGGCGTCGCCGGACGGTGGAGTCGACGCGAGTGGTGGCCGCCGCTTCTTCCGCGTGAAGATCGGTGCGATCGCGTTCGATACCGGCGGTGAGGGCGGCGCTCGACACGGGCCGAGGTGACGGCCGTGGGAACGATTCCTGGCGCGTCCGGCCTGCCTCCGGGGCGCCTGCCGGCGGCGCCGCTGTCACTCCGCTGCCGGGCGTCGGCGTGGCGGCTGTGGGGGGCGGCGCGGCGGGGGCAGCGGCCCCGCAGACGGTCGTGAAGTCTTCCGAACGGCTCTGCTTGTCGGGCCGCAACGGCGCGGCGGCATGGTCGGCGATCACAAGCTTGTCGGCCGCGGGGACGGCGCTGTCGGAATCGGGCACGAGCGTTCCGATGGCCGTCAGGAGCCGGGCGAGGGCGAGCGCGCTGCCGGGGCGTGTCGCGGGATCCTTTTGGAGCAATCGGTCGATGAGCGTGTCGAGTTCAGGAGGCACGGCGGGCACCGCGGCAGCCACGCGCGGGGCGGGCGTATGCCGCTGCTTCTCGATCACTTCGGTCACCTGTCCACCGCGGAACGGGGGGCGCCCGGCGAGCATCGCATACATCACCAGCCCCAGGGCATAGAGGTCGGCTCGATGATCGACGCCCTGACCGGCCGCCTGCTCCGGGGCCATGTACTCGGCCGTTCCGACGATGTTGCCGTGGGCCGTGTGGGCCGCACCGCCGAAGAGTTTGGCGATGCCGAAGTCGGCGAGCTTCACCCCGTCGCCAATCGGCACGCCGTCGGCGAGGAGGATGTTGGAGGGCTTGAGGTCGCGGTGCACGATCCCGTGGTCGTGCGCCACTTTCAGTGCCTTGGTGACCGCCAAGCCCGTCGCCACGGTTTCCTGCCAGGTGAACCGGCGCCCGCCGCGGAGCTGCTGCTCGATCGTCTTTCCGCGAACCAGTTCCATGGCGAAGTAGGGCTGGTCCCCTTCTTCCCCGAAGGCAAGCAGTTGAACGATCCCGGGGTGGCGCAGGCTTTTCAGCGTGTCGATCTCGGCACGGAAGCGGGACTTGAGTCCCGGGTCGTCGGCGAGGTGGGCCGCCAGCACCTTGACGGCGACGGTGGCGCCGGTGGATGAATCGACGGCTTCGTACACCGCGCCCATGCCGCCGCGGCCGAGCCGGGCGCCGATCCTGTACGGTCCGAGTTGGGCTGGTTCCATCGGGCGTGCTGCAACGTGTGGACTGGGATCGACCGGGGGGCCACCGGGCCGGGGCCAAGGGCTCTCAGGCCATTGTCGGTCGATCGGCTACAACTGTCGAACCGGTTCTTTCCCGGCCGGCTTCCACCCCCTCCTTTCGACAGGTCCATGAGCCATTCCGTTCCCCCCGGTTCCGCCGGCCCCGGCGCCACCCGGCTCCTCCCTGCCGACACCAACCAGGCCCGGGGGCTGGCCGAATACGCGATCGACTTCCTTCGTCATCCGCTGCCGCTCGGGGGAAGCACGCTCGAGCTCCTCGAGCGGTTTCATGTCGACAGCGTCGGGTGCGGCGTCTCGGCGCTGGCCCGGCAGGCGAATGCCCCGACGGTGTTGCGCCGGGAGGCGCTGGCGTCGCCCCCTGCGGTCGGCAGTCGGGGGGCGATCTGCCTCGGGTGCCGGCGTCCGGTCGCGATCGAGAAGGGGGTGGCGGCCGACGCCTCGGCGGTGCGCGAGTGGGATTCCAACGGCACGAACTTCGGCCACGACGCCGCGAAGGGGCGGACGGCCGGCGAGTTTGGCCACAACGACTTCTACCCCGTCGCGCTGGCGGCGGCGCGCGAGGCGGGATTCGACGGCAACCAAACCCTCCGCGTCATGCTCCTCATCGACGAGATCCGCGGCCGGCTGGCGGAGGTGTTTCCGCTGCGGAAGTACGCCATCGACCATGTCCACCACGGTGCGATCGCCTCGGCGGTGGCCTACGCGGCTGCCGTTGGCGGCGACGTCGACGGAATAGAATCGGCGATCGGCATGGTCGGGGCGCACTATGTTCCCTTCCGGGCGATCCGGGCTGGCCATCAGCTCTCCGACAGCAAGGGCGCCTCGGCGGCCCTCTCGGCGGAGGTAGCGGTGATGTCGGCAAGGCGGTCGCTCGCCGGATTCATCGGGCCGAAGGACATCTTCCGCAACCCGCTGGCGATCTACCGCAAAAACGTCCCCTGCCCCGACGGCCAGAGCCCCTTCGACCTCGAGCTCGGGCTCTCCGGAGACGCCTTCGCGATCCACTCGATGCACTTCAAGCTCGGGCTCTACGAGCACCAGTCGGCAGGCGCCCTCCAGGCGCTGGTCGACCTCTTCGCTCGGTGCCCGGGGCTGGCCGCCGATCCCGATCGTGTCCGCCGCCTCGAGGTGGCGATCTACGAGCCCGCCTTCTCGATCATCGCCGATCCCGCCAAGCGGACGCCGACGACGCGGCAGTCGGCCGATCACTCGCTCCCCTTCATCGTTGCCCGTACCCTCCTCAAGGCGTCTGACGCGGCGCGCGGCGGCAGCGCGACGCCGGGATGGGACGCGCTCATGCTCCTTCCCGACGACTACGATGCGGAGCGGATCGCCGACCCTGCGATCGCGGCGTTGATCGCAAAGATGGCGATCATCCACGGGGGGCCGGAGTTTGACGCCCGTTATCCAGACGGGATCCCCACGAGCCTGACGATCGACCATGCGAGCTTCGGCAGGCTCGAAAGTGGGCTGGTCTGTCATCCGCTCGGCCATGCCCGTTCGGATCAGGCCGCCACGGCGGCGGTTGTCGATCTCAAGTTCGCCCGGCTCGTCGCCGGTGCGGTGGAGGATCCTGCAGCGATTGAGTCGCGCGTGCGGCTGGCGGGGAAGTCGGCCGAAGAAGTCGCGGAGCTGTATGCGTTTCCCATTCACGGGTGTGATCCCGGTTGACAAGCCCCCCGGCATCACGAGCCGGAAGGTGGTTGATGTCGTGGGCCGGGCTGCGGGGATGAAGTCTGTCGGTCATGCCGGCACGCTCGATCCGCTCGCCAGCGGCGTTGTCGTCGTTTGCCTGGGGCATGCCACGAAACTCGTCGACCATCTCCACGCGCAGTCCAAGGCCTATTCGGCGACGTTTCTCCTCGGGCGCTCGAGCCCCTCTGACGATTTCGAGACGCCGATCGAGACGGAGCCCGATCCGCGCGTGCCGACCGTCGACGAGCTCGAGACCGCGGCCGGGGGGTTTCGCGGCGACATCCTCCAGCGGCCCTGCGACTATTCCGCCATCCATGTCGACGGCAAGCGGGCTTACCGGTTGGCCCGCAAGGGCAAGCCGGTGGAGATGAAGGCCCGGCCGGTGCGAATCGAGCGGCTGGAGATCACCGACTACCAGTGGCCGCGACTGGCCGTCGAGATCGAGTGTTCGGCGGGCACGTTCATTCGGGCGATCGGACGCGATCTGGCCGTGGCGCTTGGAACCCACGCAGTGATGGAATCGCTTCGCCGGACCCGTGTCGGGCCGTATGAAATTGACTCCGCCGTGCCGCTTTCCTCGATCGAGCCGGCAACTCTTCCCGGCTTGCTCCGGCCGCCACTCTCGGCCCTTCCCCACCTTGCCCACGTCACCCTGGCTGGCGACGTCCTGGATTTCGCGGTCCGCGGCGGGCTGCTTTCTCCCGACACCCTCGTCGGCGAGAGGGCGGCCGCGGTCGATGGCGACGGCGTGCTCGTCGGCATCCTCGGTCGCCTCGCGAACGGGAGCCTGCGGCTGCGCCCCAACTTTCGCGGCCTCGGTTGAGCGGCGTGCGGGAAATGGTCAGCAACCCGTTGGTTGACGCCGCGGCCGGAAGTTCGTGACGATGCCGAGAGGATCGGCGTGCCGAGACGTTCGAGCGAAGGAGTGTCATGCGAAGCGACGGCGGATGGTGGATTCTCTTGAGGGAAATTGTGGCGGCGTGCTGCCTCGGCGGTGTGTGGGGCTGCGGAGGCGTGGCCCAGGCCGCGCCGCCGGCCGAGTTTTATCTCGCTCCTGACGGCGACGACACGGCCGATGGCCGTCTGGGGAGGCCGGTCGCGTCGCTCCGCCGCGCCCTGGACCTCGTTCGCGACTTGCGGAAGCGACGGGCTTCACTCACGCCGATCACGATCGAGGTGGCCGACGGACGGTACGAACTCGCTGACACGCTCCTGATCACGGCCGAGGACAGCGGCGGCGAGAAGTCACCGACGATCATCCACGCTGCGGAGGATGCCCACCCTGTCTTCAGTGGTGGTCGGCGGATTACTGGTTGGACGGTCACGGAGGTCGATGGCCGGCCACGCTGGAGCGCCGTCCTTCCCGAGGTGAAGGGGGGAAGGTGGCGGTTCACGCAACTGTTCGTCGATGGCCAGCGGCGATTTAGGCCCACGCTGCCCGCCGAGGGATGGTTCACCGTCCGCGCGGCGTTGCCACCGTCGGCCGACGCCGCAGGGCGGGGGCACGACCGGTTCGCGGCAGCCGCAGAGGACGTCCTCCGGGAGTGGAGTCAGCGCGACGCGATCGAGGTCGTGGCCGTGCACCAGTGGTCGATGTCCCGGCTGCGGATCGCGGCGATGGAGGCGGGTGCGGAGGCCGGCACGGCGAACGTCCAACTCGTCGGCACGACCTCAAGCCTTGAACCCTGGGGGGCGATTGCCGCCGGCTCGCGATACCGGCTCGAGAATGTGCGCGAGGCGCTCGGGAGCCCGGGGTCTTGGTATCTCGACGTACCGACCGGCACGCTCACCTACTGCCCCCTCGATGGCGAGGATCCGGACTCGACCGAGGTCGTGGTGCCGCGGGTCGACACGCTCCTGTCGGTCCGCGGGGAGCCGGTCCCGGGGGGCACGGTCGATCATCTCCGTTTCGTCGGGCTGTCGTTCACGCACGGCAACTGGCCGATGCCCTCGCGCGGCCAGTCAGCGGCCCAGGGGGATCTCAACGTCGGTGCCGCGGTGTCGCTCACCGGCGCTCGGGACGTGCAACTCATTCGCTGCGGGATCCGCCATGTCGGCCGCTACGGCCTGGCGCTCGGCGTCGGCTGTGGCCGCTGTCTCGTCGAGCGCTGCGAACTCCTCGATCTCGGCGCCGGCGGCGTGATGGTGGGGACGACGGCGGCGGGGGGGCGTTCGATCGCCCGGGTCACCGAAAACACGATCCGCGACTGTACGATCGCCCACGGCGGCCGCCTCCATCCGGCGGGGATCGGAATCTGGATCGGCATGGCCGACCGGACCACCGTCGAGCGTTGCGAGATCGCCGACTTCACCTACAGCGGCGTGTCGGTGGGATGGACCTGGGGCTACGAGCCGAGCACGGCCGAACGCAACCGGATCGCTTCGAACCACATCCATCACCTCGGCCAGGGCGTGCTCTCCGACATGGGGGGCGTCTACACGCTCGGCATCTCCACCGGCACGATCGTCGAGGGGAATCGGATCTACGACATCGTCAGCCACGATTACGGCGGCTGGGGCCTTTACACCGACGAGGGATCGAGCGGGATTGTGATGCGCAACAACGTCGTCCACCGCGCGTCCTCGGGGAGTTTCCATCAGCACTACGGCAAGGACAACCTCATTGAAAACAACATCCTCGCCTCGGCCCGCGATTGGCAGTTGCAGCGGACGCGAGTCGAGGACCATGTCAGCTTCCGCTTCGAGCGCAACATCGTCTGGTGGGATTCCGACACGCCGCTTGCCAAGGGGGATTGGAATGCCGGAATCGTCGCCCGTGACAACTGCTACTGGCATGATGGCAGCAAGGTGACCTTCCCCGACGGAGCGACGCTCGCGGCCCGGCAGAAAGCGAAGCGGGAGAGCGGTTCAATCGTCGCCGATCCCGGGTTCGCCGATCCGCAATCGGGCGACTTCACCCTCCCGGCCGACTCGCCGGTGTGGGATCTCGGCTTCAAGCCGATCGAGGCCGATTCGATCGGACGAAAGACGCCGCGCGTCGTCTCCCCCGATCTTCCCCCGGTTCCGACGCCGTGGCCTGAGGCGATGACGCTGGCCGCGGAGGAAGGCGTTTCTGCCGCGGAGCCGGCCCTGACGGGATCCGACGAAGACGACGGGGCTCGCTGACGCCAACTCGGCCTCAGGCGAACGGAGCGACGGCGATCCCCGCGGTGCCGAGTGCCGCGCGGAGGCGCCGGGCGAAGTTGGCGCTTCCCGGGGTGTCGCCATGGATGCAGGCGGTCGTCGCGGTGACGTGAATCAGCGCCCCGTGCCGGGAGGTTACGAG
>Ga0164295_10000647_pt1 | contig 29250 bp, 26 predicted proteins | sample GEODES006metaG_FD_111798 | JGI IMG/M metagenome (GOLD analysis project Ga0164295, IMG submission 111798) | Oligotrophic lake water microbial communities from Sparkling Lake, Wisconsin, USA - GEODES006 metaG | ecosystem: Environmental > Aquatic > Freshwater > Lake | place: USA: Sparkling Lake... | reverse complement strand
TGTATATGATTTCATGAGTGGTCTGTGGTTGGTTGGTTGTCCGAGAAATGGAATGAGGCGGCGAAGTCAGCAAAGGCTCGCAGCACCGAGTCGGGGCGGTCGCGATGCAGGTTGTGGCCGCAGCCGGGGAAACGAACATGCTGGTAGTCTGAAACGATGGACTTGAGGCTCTCGGCATCGGCGTTGGTGAGCGCACCACCCGCTGATGGATCGGCTTGGAGCAGCAAGGTGGGACAGCTGAGGCCAGCAAGCAGGGAAGGGAAATCATAGCCATCAAGCCAGCGGCCTTCGATGACGGGCGTGAGCACCTCGGGGTCGAGTTGGCTGAGGCATTGTGCGCTCCAGGCCAGCGAGTTGCGGTCGCGCAAGTCGCCGAGGCGTTTGAAGCCGCCGCCGCTGGCTGGGAGGCTGATGTCTGCGAGGGCGTCGGTGATTTCTTCCACGCCGCCGCGCTTTCGTGCGGCCTCTCTCATGCCAGTGAACTGCGCCTGCCAGGCACTGCCCGCGATGCGGTTTCCCATGCTGTGAAACGGCGGGTCTTCGAGGATGATGGCGCGCACGCGATATGGCAACTCCGCCGCGACCACTGCGGCCACCATGGCTCCCAAAGAATGCCCGAAGATGACGACGGATTCTACGGTTTCATCTCGGACAAAGCGCAGGGCATCGGCGACGTAGTCGGTGACGAGGTAGCTCTCAGATCGAGGCGAGCCACCATGACCGCGTTGGTCGAGCGCGATGACAGTCCAATGGTCTGTGAGCGCCGGGATAAGCGGTTCCCAGTCCATCCCGCAGCGTGTGACGCCGTGCAGCAGGAGCAAGACAGGACCTGACCCGCAAGTGGTGCGCTGTAGGCAGATCGTTGGTAGTGCCTCGTTCATGGGGTTTCGATTTTGGCGGACCTAGAGTCGAGGCTGGTGCGCCAGTCATTCCAGTCGCCGTCCACCGACGAAGGCGCGGCGTGCCATTCCGGCATCGGCTCCCCAGTCGCGGGATCCCGGTCGGGAATGGGCAGCATCATGATGCGTTTGCAGGCGCGCTTGTAGTCCTCATCGCTGAGGAAGGCCTCCTGGATGTCATCCCAATCACGCCCGCCCGGATAGCCGCCGCACATGTGAATGTCATCGGACTGGGCGATCATCTCGTGGCTGACTCCAGCCGGAATGACGACCACGTCGCCGATGCTGATGCGTAGCCGGGTCCAGCCGCCCTCCCCGGCGGAAACATTGAATTCCATCCAACCGTTGGCGCAGCCGAGGCACTCATGGGTGGTGGAATGGAAGTGGGCGTATTCGTAAACGCCGGGGTAGTCCCAGTTGTTGGACCAGCCGTTGGCTCGAAGCCGGGCCTTCATCGCCTCGGCTCCACCACCGGGGACAGCGTTGCGGTGCACCAACAGGGGAAATCGGTTGTTGGGGATTTTGCCTTGGGGTTTGGACGAATAAATCTCAGTCAACATGGTGCTTACTGCTTCGGGTTGGTATTTTTTGGATCGGATTTTGGGTGAAAAAGGGGTTCACGTAACGGTCTGATTTACTCGGCCGCAGCTCCATACGCCACGTCTTCGCCGCCATATCGACGGACGCGCATATTGCACTGTTCGGCATGACCCACGAATCCCTCAAGCATGCAGAGCCTTGAGCCGTATTTGCCAATCAAGGTCGCGGCTTCATCGGTGACGACTTTTTGATAGGTGTGAGTCTTCAGGAACTTACCCACCCAGAGTCCGCCCGTGTAGCGCCCAGCCTTTCGGGTCGGCAGCGTGTGGTTGGTGCCGATGACCTTGTCACCATTGGCTACATGAGTTCGCGGCCCAAGGAACAAGGCTCCGTAACAGGTCATGTTTTCCAGGAACCAGTCATCGCGGTCAGTCATCACCTGAACATGTTCGGATGCGATCTCGTTGGCCATGGCAAGCATTTCCTCATAGGTGTCGCAGTGGATCACAGCACCGTAGTCTCGCCACGAGGCGCGGGCGGTTTCCGCCGTGGGCAGGACGTCGAGTAGACGATCAATTTCCGCGAGGGTTGCGCGAGCGAGTTGGGATGAGTTGGTCAGCAAGATGGCGGGCGAGTTGTAACCATGTTCGGCCTGTCCGAGTAGATCGGTCGCGCAAAGCTCGGCATCGACGGTGTCGTCCGCGATCACCATCGTCTCGGTTGGTCCGGCAAGGAGGTCGATACCCACGCGGCCGAACAGTTGACGCTTGGCCTCGGCCACGAAGGCGTTCCCAGGACCCACGATCATGTCCACGGGAGCGATCGTTGCCGTTCCCAAGGCCATGGCGCCGATCGCTTGCATGCCGCCGAAAACATAGATTTCGTGGGCGCCGCCCAGGTGCATGGCTGCGACAATGGCGGGATGGGGTTCGCCGTTTTGAGGTGGAGCCGCTGCGACGATGCGCGGCACGCCAGCGACGGATGCGGTCAACACGGACATGTGGGCCGAGGCCACCATGGGAAACTTGCCGCCCGGCACATAACAACCAACCGATGGCACGGGAATGTGCTTGTGGCCGAGGATGACGCCGGGGAGCGTTTCAACCTCGAGATCGTTCATGGTGGCACGCTGGGCTTGGGCAAAACGACGGATTTGAGCTTGGGCGAATCGAATATCAGCAAGGTCGCGGGTCGAGACCTTGGCCATTGCGGCCTCGATTTCAGCTGAGCTCAGTTTGAAGCTGGGCGGGTCGTAGCGGTCAAACTTGATGGACAGTTCACGCACGGCTTCATCGCCTCGGGCGGCGATGTCCGCTAAGGTGCTCTCGACAATGCTACGCACTTTGGTGTCGTCTTCGGCGCGTTCGATTTCAGGCTTGCCGGTTTTTAGATAGGTGATGGCCATGATTGGGTTGGAGGGGCGGTGGTTTCGTGGATTATCGTTACGCTGGATTGACTTTCATTCTGCCATCGCGTGTTGGAGATCGCTTGGATCCAAACGGCGGATTTGTGAACGAATGCGCCAAAAGATTGCTAATTGGATCGGGGTGAAGCGTACTGGAAAGCGATGCCCAAAACGCCGCCACCGCCTGCCGACTTCCTCGCCCAACTCGCGCCCGGGTATGAACTGCGCCTCTTCGATGCGTATGCGGACACGCGTTTCTTCATCAAGGACGCGCAGGGCATCTACCGCTATGCCAGTCGGATCATGCATCTCGCGCACGGCTTCGCTGATCCGAAGGGCGTTCTCGGCCGCACCGATCATGATTTTATTCCGGCCTACCTGGCCGACCATTACACACGCGACGATCAAAGGGTGCTCTCTGGAGACGAAATCTGGGGTCGTGTGGAGATGGTGATGCGCCATCCCGCCAGTCCCGACTGGTATGTCACGTCGAAGATTCCTTTGCGAGGCAAGGATGGGTGCGTGGTCGGGCTCGCTGGCATCTCCCGGGATCTGCAAAAAGCCGCCAGCATCGCCTCTCCCTTTGTCCAATTCACTCCGGTTCTGGAGCACATCCGAGATCACTTTGCCTCGCTTGTGGCGGTGGACGATCTTGCCCGCCTAGCCGGCATGTCCGTTCGAGGTTTTCAGCGCCACTTCAAGAAAGCCTTTCAGCTCACGCCTTCCGCTTACGTCCGCCAGTTTCGCATCGGCAAAGTCTGCCAACTTTTGGTCGAGACGGACGAGACCATTACCACGATCGCCCTGGAGAGCGGATTCAGCGATCACAGCCACATGAGCCGAGAATTCACCCGCGCCATGAGCACCACGCCAGGCGCTTATCGGAAGCGATACAGCGGTGATTGATCCATGTTGCGGGTCTATTCATTCGCACAGCTCTGCCACGGCCCTTCGATCCACGTGACATCCGGTGTGATTCTTTTTGAGGCACCTCGCTTCTTGTCCAAACTTCCCCTTGGGGTTGACGTGGGGTGGGTCACTTGGCAATCTGGCGGATGCTACTCAATCATGGAATCCATCTCGGCTACTGCACCAATATCCACCGCGGAGAAACGTGGGAGGAGACGTGGCGTGGGCTGAAGGATTACACGCTGCGGGTGAAGGATCGTGTCAGCGATGGGAAGCCTTATGGCATCGGTCTGAGATTGAGCGAACAGGCAGCGCGTGAACTGAGCGCGCCAGGAAAGGTGGCTGAGTTTAAGGCCTGGCTGGAAGCGAATCACTGCTATGTCTTTACCATCAATGGTTTTCCTTATGGCTCGTTTCACGGCACACGGGTGAAGGAGCAGGTGTTTAAACCCGATTGGTCCACCAAGGAACGCTTGGTCTATACCAACTTGCTTTTTGATCTCTTGGCTGAGCTTCTGCCAGCAGGAGTAAGCGGTAGTGTGAGCACGCTTCCTGGATCGCATAAAACGTTCGGGGTTGGTTCCGAGGAACTGACGGCCATCTTTGAAAACCTGCGCCTTTGCCGTGAGCACATTGAAAAGCTTTGTGTGGCCACCGGTCACGATCTTCATCTGGGCTTGGAGCCCGAGCCGCTGGGCCTGTTCGAGACGAGTGGTGAGACCCTGAAATTTTTTGGCCTCTACTTTGATCGATTTCCTCAAGACAAAGACTTCTTTAAGTTTGTTGGCCTGAATTACGACACCTGCCACTTGGCCATTGAGTATGAGACACCCAAGCGGGCGCTTTCTCGGATCACGGGTGCGGGGATCCGATTGAGTAAACTGCATTTCAGTTCTGCACTGAGGCTCACGCCAACCCCTGAGATGGTGGAGAAGTTACGGGCTTTTGATGAGCCGGTGTATTTTCATCAAGTCATCGCTAGCTATGGTCCCACGGAGCCTTTACGGCGCTTCAAGGATCTGCCGGATGCGCTGGCCTTTGCGCAGACCAATCCGCAGGAACTCGGCGAAGAATGGCGGGTGCATTTTCATATTCCGCTCCATGCTGAGCCGGTGGATGGCTTTCAAAGCACGCGAGATCACATTCAGGGAGCCATGGATTGGCTGTCGCAGAACCCAACCAAGTGTCAGCACATTGAAATGGAAACCTATACCTGGGAGGTTTTGCCACCCGAGATGAGGGCAGGGGATGTGGTGGATCAGCTGGTCAAGGAATACGACTGGACGCTGGCTGAACTGCGTGAACGTGGGCTGGTCTAATCAGGCTTTTGTTTCGGACCTTGCCTTTCTCTGCTAGGACTTTAATTCAAGAACACTTTTCTATGAAAACCATCCTTTGCTTTGGCGATTCGAATACTTGGGGCTTTGATCCAACTAGCATGACTTCATCTCATGCGCGTCGGCATCCGATCACGGTGCGTTGGACGGGACGTTTGGCAGCGGAGCTAGGGCCGGACGTTCGAGTGATCGAGGAAGGCCAAAATGGTCGCACAACGGTGCATGAGGATCCGCTGAATGTTTGCCGGAATGGTAAGGACTATCTGCCTGCTTGTTTGGAGAGCCATAAGCCAATTGACATCGTCGTGCTGATGCTCGGCACCAATGATCTGAAGAGCTACTACAACTTGCCCCCAGGCGAGATTGCCAATGGCGCAGCCGTCTTGGCCAAGATGATTCTGGCTAGTGATGCTGGGCCAGGCAATCAGCCGCCGAAGCTGCTGCTGGTTTGTCCGCCATTGGTCGGTGATCTTTCTCACCTGCCGGATTTGGCGGAAAAGATACCCAACGGGCTAGATCGTAGTCAACAGTTCCCGCGCTATTATGAGGCCATGGCTTCGGTTCTGGGCTGTGCCTATTTGAATAGCCAGAGCTTGGTTCAAACCAGCACCGTCGATGGCATCCATCTTGAGGCGAGTGAGCATGCGAAGCTAGGCTCTGCGGTTGCTGTCAAGCTGAGGGAGATGGCTTGAGGGTTTTTGACCGCATCCTGCAGCGTCTTGAATATTGCAGTTGCACGGTGGTGTCTGTGTGACATAGCCTTAACTTACAGGCATGGATTCAAACACAAAGACTTCAGACTCGCCGACCACGGATTACTCAGTGGCAACCAAGGGTTTCACGCAGATCGCCCTAGGAGCCGCCGCAGGTGCCTTTGTGGCGATGCGGATGAACCGGACAACGTTGTTACTTACGGCGGGTTTAGCTTATGCTTACTGGAAGAAAAACCAGCCTGTTTTGTCTGACGATTCGGTTGACGAGCCGATAGTCATTGATGATTTAGCGCCTTCGGAAGTTCTTTCAGCGTCACTACCCGAAAAGGCCTACACAGCGTGGCAGGCCCCGGAAGCTCCGATTCAAGAGCCTTTTCAATGGGCGACGAAGCCTGTCGAGCCTGAGCCAAATCTGCTGCCTGCATCTTCTTTGCAGCCTTTTTTCAAGCCGCCTAGTGGCTTGCTTGAACCCGAAGCTGCACCTCCAGTCGAAGCTGTGATTGCGCCTAGTGACAACGCCTGGGCTGATTTGCGCGCAGCGATTGCCCCAGTCATCACGGGCCCCGTGGAGGAGAAAACAGAGTCTTCATTGACCGTGAGTCAAACTTCATGGGGCGCCGAAAGTGAGGAGTTTGTTGCATCGGCGATCTCGGTAGCTGCATCCATCGGGGATATGGAGGTTTGTCTGCCATCTTCACCCATGGTGCCGCACACGATGGATGAAGCGGAAGTGATGCCTGATGATTGGCTCATGAATGAACAGGCAGATTTCATTGAGGAGGGTGTTCCGCAGACTTTGTTGTTTGAGGCACGAGATGAACTCAATCCGACGCCACAGCCCTTGCAGCCTACTGAGACGTTGATTGTCTCCAAGTCCGCCACGCAGCCAATTTATGCTGAAGCCACGAGCAAAGATGCCAGCCTCAATGCTCCGGTCGTTGTGTCTAGGGATTTGCAGGCGCGGAAGTCTTTTTTTGATTGGCTTCGTGGTTAACCTTAAACTGGATTTTCAATCATGGAAGCATCTCTGTTTGTCGGCCTAGTGGCAGTGGTGATCGTGCTGCTGATTTTGTGGAAGATCAGCTCACACGCTCCAACCAAACGGCGTAAGCCTCGGCGTGTCATGGAGGACACGACCTCTTTTGCAGCCCATGATTCCATTCTTTGGGGTTCCAATTCGCACGGTGGAAGTCAGCCTCATGATCAGACACCATCGTCAGTTAATGATGCCTCCACTTGGGACGCATCGCCTTCAGATAACGCTTCCTCTTTTGATTCCGGTGGTGGTTCGTTTGACTGCGGCGGCGGTGACGCGGGTGGCGGGGCAAGTAGCGATTAGCCTTGAAACGGGAATGGAAGATCGTTGAGTTGCGCTAGGGCTTGGTTTCACAGGACTTCTTCGACTCGAAGCGGCTGTGTCTTGGGCGAGACTGCCCGAGAGGCGAAGAAGCCTTGTGGAATCAATGACAGATGCAAATCGGCGGTCAGCCATTCACGTTTTAAGGATTAGAGGCGTTTCCTCAGACCGGTGATGGCTAGCGCCATGCCGATCAACGCATGACAGCACAGAGCAATCATGGCACCTGAAGGGGCTGCGAACCAGGTGCGCACCAGTTTGGTCAGCGGTTCAAAGACGACCGTATTTTTCAGTGTGTCGATGCTGCCTGACCAGCCATAATAAGCCGTGATCAAAGGCTGAAGAACGCCCCCTAAGAGCCTTGGGAAACCGAGTAGAGCACCACACAGAAGCACATTCAGGACCAGTAGCATCCAGGCATGATTTTGAGCGCGTGCAGCACTTGAGGAGCGGGCAGAAAGTCCCAGGCATAGACTCGTGAAGGCGATGCCAGTCAGCATGAGTAACAGCAATCGAGCGGAACCATTTCCAGGCAGGCTGCTGCCAGTGATGGAGAGCAAGAGTCCCAGTGTCAGGCTTTGGGCCAAGGAAATGGGGATGAGAAAACCGAGCTTGCCTATCAAGTAAGCGCCGGCCCGCAGCCCCGCCTGCCGCTCGCGCTCAAACAGAGATCTTTCCCCAGCGATCTCGCGCGCTCCATGGCGCAGACTCAGGATGAGCACCAGCAGGATTTGAATGAAGACGGCCATGGAGCAGGTGTATGCGGCTGGCCATAGGTCTTCTGGGGCGATCACCTCATTCTTTAAAGTGGACAGATACACCGTATTCGGAGCCAGCAGAAGCATGGCTAAAAGCGGAGCAAGGATCAGCATGATCAGATGCTGGGTCCATTCGCTCTGATTCCGGCGCAGGAGCGTCCAGCGGCGTTGGATCAGATGAGTTGCTTGACTCATCAGAGACGGCAAGGCAGGAGCCGCGGCATAGACGATCTCTTCCGTTGATTGGTTACCGATGCTTGGCAACTCAGTTGGCTTGGCGGTTTCGGTTTCGTCTGTCTGATCCTGTTCGGGGCGCTCTTCGTGAGATTTCCCTAGGTCGCCTAATTTGAAAGCCTCATAATACGACTCTCGGTGCCGTGACCATGAGTCGCCCCAGCGTTCCGCCGGACGCTTGGCGAGCCGAGGATAAAGCTCCTCAATCGTGGTAATGCTAAAGTAGTGGGCGACCGCTCTTGCTGGACCATGAAAGCAAACGTAGCCCTCATGCAGGATGACCACGGTGTCGTAGGAACTGATGTTGCCTAAAGTCTGCGTGGCGTGGATGACGACGCGTCCAAGTTGGTCTGAGACCACAAATTTCAGCAGTGCCGTCATTTCCTGTTCTGACTTCACATCCAGTCCATCGGTAAACTCATCACAGAGGATCAGAGGTGCATCACTGACGAGCGCTAGCGCGAGTTTGAGCCGACGTTTTTGGGGCAGGGAAAGCTGACTCACGCGCTGGGTCGCAATCGTTTCGAGTCCAACGCCGACCAAGACGTGGGAGGCCTTGCTGATGCGCTCTTCATTCGACGGGTTAGCCACGCGCAGCATCAGCGCGCTCATGATCGTCTCGCGGACTGTGAGTAGGCCGTTGAGGCACGCATCATCCGCAGGCACGTGGCCGATGCTATTGGCTGCTGGGGGGCTGATGGCGGTGTCTTTGCCTTGGAAGAGGATCGTGCCTTCCGTGGCCTGCATGCTGCCTGCTAAAAGGTGGATCAGGCTGGTTTTACCACTGCCCGGCGCACCGATGATCCCCATGAGATGCCCAGCAGGAACGCCAAAGTGGATGTGGTTGAGCACCGTCAGGGACTCACTCTGCGGTGGAGTGATGATTTGGGAGACGTTGAGAACTTCCAGCATGAGTCTATCAAAGCGAGTAACTGCCTCAGTGACAACTCCAAACCAAACGCCTCAGGCTTGTGTTGGCGACCCGACAATCAGGCCTTTGTTCCAGAGTCCGCAGATGACGGTCATTTGTTCGTTGTGCTTTTTGTTGGGGGGCAGTTGCAAAGAAATCAAAGTCTCCTTCCACAGGCTTTTCGGTGCCATGGCTAACTCTGGGCGAGCCTGAAGAATCTGGATGGCCGTGACTGTGTAATCGTTATTGAGCGCCGGTTTGATCTGCTCTTTAGCAGGCGGGCCACCCAGGATCAGACCCAGCTCACCCAGCACTCGAAAGGTCATCATCGGGCAGTTTTTGACTCTTGAAGCCGTTGATTGGATCAAAGCCCGAGTCGACTGTTGCCAAGCCAGCTCTGGGTCGGTGATCAACTTCCCCGCCAGTAGTTGGGCTGCATAAACGGCTGCGACCTCATACATGCGGGGCTGTTTCTTGGACGTGCGCTTGCCTTTTTTCACCATAGCCCATCTTCGCCATGCCTGAAACTTCTCAAGATGAATCTTTTGCCTCCAGTGGGCAGGCTTCACCTCAGGGCTCAATGCATCTCCACAGCGCAGGAGCCCAAGCCGCCGCGATAGTAGTTGAACTGGACGTTCTGGTGATCGGCGAGCAGGGACATCGGCACGCTGGAGTCAGCCAATCGTTTGGAGATCATGAGTGCGGTGAGGCGCTGGCCGAGCGGATTGTCATGCATGCCGGCATGCCAGATGCTGACTTTTTCAGCATTCCAGGTCTCTTTGGGGCCGACGGTGATGGCCGTTTGGGGAACCATGGTGATGTTGCCACCACCCGAAGTGCGAGCGTTTTGAGCCAGGGTGATAGGATGCAGCTCGACGATACGGGTACCGAGTTTTCGGTATTCAGCAGGCGTTGGTGGTTCGTTCTTCCATTTACCGCTGCGTTTGAGGGGATCATTAAAGGCCCAATGCTTGATATCGCCCTGACCGCCCTGCATGACGATGCAGCGCACGCCGCTGCTCCAGCTTTTGATGTAGGCGCTGGTGTCGGCTTTTGGGAAATGCAGTTGGCTGTCTGGCATGACCAGCTTTTTCTGGATGCGGTCAAAGCAGAGTTCACGGTCGGCTTTTTCAAAGGAAAGCGGGTGATCCATGCTGACTTCCTTTTTGGTCTCAGGATCATACCACTCATCCATGCCCCAGAAGTGGCCGTCTTTAATGGAGAGGCCGAGCTCGTTGACGAGTCGGGCCACCAGCGGCAACTGCTCGGTGGGGCCGACAGGGCCACAAATGCCAGCGGGGTTGTCCGCAGTGGCTTGTTTCCAGGCGTGGATGTATTCCAGAGCTTCCGCCAAATAAAAGTCCTCAAGTGTGTCATACATGACCACCTTGAAGCCGGGGCGGGCCAGCTGTCGCAGGTCGCGTTCCGTGAGTCTTGCGGCATCATGGATCAAGGAGGAGTCCAGAGTGGTGTAGTCCCACCAGTCGGGAGCGATGTGGCTGAGCTTGCGTGGCATGGTGTGTAGAAGGGTTGCGGCTGAGGAACTAGACGGTTATTGTCCCCGTGATTTATCCAGTTTCATCTGCTCGACGCCACTTTGCCAAGTCTAGAAGCAAGATCAGGAGTGATTATTTCAAGAGTCAGCCTAGAACCCAGACCTTGAAACAGAACCTTTGTCTTCAATTAGCAGGCAACAGAGCCCGAGTTAGTGTGAAAGGTGCACTCAGCTGTCAGCCAGTGACATGTGAATGCCACTCATCCCAGGCTTCATTAGCGGATTCACACGTCATTTCAAATCCCCGAATCCATTCTGTTATCGTTCCATCAACGGCGGATCAAAATCGCAGCGGATTGCGGATCGAAAGAGTCTGACTCTTCAAAGCTATAATCAACTTGATGTCGACCTTGCTGCATTGAAACCTTTTCATGAAGCGCGAGTTTCTGGTTTAGCTATGCAATACTGCATTTGCCCACTTATCGACCTAGTTCGATGACATAGATGCAAAGCTTCGCAAATTTCTCACCCATGAACAAGTGCACCCATTCCCTGGATTTTTGATTTTGATCGATCAGTTCACTTTTTATTGCAAGGAGCCCAGTATCTGACAAGGATGATTGATAACGGATGGCGTAATTCCTATTAGCCTTTCGTCTGTTCTGTATAAAATTATAAACTAAATACTGAGGTGAGTGGTTGGATAAAAGCAGTGTTTTGGGTGTATTATTTGTTAACTGAACTGCAACGACTTGTTTCGCTTTGTCGAGAACCAACTGCAGATGGGTAAATCCTTCGAAATCTCCGGAAAAGTTATAATAGCTCAGGGCGCCATGTGGGAATCCTGCAGAGTTGATCCAGACGGGTGACCCAATTGACAGGCCACCCAAATGATTCACGATGTAGTCACGAGCTTTCTGCTCTGGATCTAGATAGCTAATCTCCTTATACAATTTAACTTCTTGGAACGAAAAGTCTTGTTCGCCGTAAAGGTGAGAAATTTTCAAGACGTGAAGCAAGTTCTCTGTGGAGACATCTCCTTTAGCCATGCCTCGATCCCAACCTGTAGCTAAACTTAAAGAAGGCTTAGAATCTGATCCAATAACAGGAAAAGGCTTCATGCTAGGATCCTGTAAAGGGGCAGTCATCGCAGAAAACTGCTTTGCCATTTCGATAGACTGAGCTGAAAGCTTAGAAAATGGAATTTGATAATGCTGCCCATCCATTTCAAGGGAAATGCTGTCCGAATCGAGTTTTACGAATTTCGCTTGTATTGTTCTACCATCAGAAGCCGTCCAAGATTGGGCGGCTTGTGCATGCATGGAGTTAGCCACTAAATTTCCAGAACTGTAAACCTCTAGCTCACGCATGGAAAAACCAAATGGGGTGTTACGCGCTAAGCCATAGATTCTCAAATAGCGGCCTGTGCATGTAAGACCGGTCACGTCATCGGTCCGCTCTTCATCGGACATCCCAGTTTTCTTCATTACCTCCCGCCACGAACTCTCGAATTGAGGGCTATCGCTGATCTGAATGCTGTATTCCCGCGCGCTTGCTCTTTCCCACCTAATGACCACTCGTTCGATAGGGCTGTTGGTTCCAAGATCCACATAAATCCATTGAGGATCAGCGAAAGCACTAGACCAGCGCGTCCCAAGCTGCCCATCAACTGCGTGATGAGCCTCCACGTCTAGGCCCTCATTGCTCGATGAATAAGCTGGCTTGCCAAGAGCTAAGTTAACTTGTGAAAAGCAAATTCCGCTAAACAAGTGAATGGAGAAAAAAGAGAAAAGAAAAATGGCGTGTCTCACGGCGTTCGAATAGCAAGGCTTCAGATATTGAGAGGTATTCGGGAGTCTTTTCATGAAGTTAGTTCAAAGGGTTCATTTTTAATACATTCATTTAGTCAATGAGTCTTTTGAGTCAAGAAGACTTGCTCGTTGAATACTCAGCCGAAAGGTCGCTCATGGAACCGCTTCCTGACCGAATCAACCCGTCACGCCAACGGGAAAATAATTTCGCTTTGGAACTTGGTTCTCGGTCGCAGTCAAAGCATAGGTCACACTTGTTTAGATTGAGGTTACAGTCCGGGAGGCTCGGGGGCTGAAATCAGCCGCAAGCATGTGTTAGCCAATCATAAAGACTTCTGCACAAAAAAGTGCTGGCCAAGCTGCCGGAACCCTTCAGACTAGACCGCCACAAAGCAGGCGCCGAGTGGCGCTGTGCAGCTCATTCATTCAACTGCAGTGACCCATTTTTGAACCTATTACCTTCATTCAGCGCCTCTGATTGGGTGCTGAGTTCTCCATGATTCAATCTCCCGCGCCGTCTTTATCCCCAGTGGTTCAAGAGAAGCTGAAGCTGCTTTCTTTGATCTCCATTCTGATCGTGCTGTTCAATCATGCGGCTCCGTTGTCCTTGGTGTATCATGGGGTGTTTACAAAACAGCCTTCCCCGGAAGCGGATGTGTTGCTGACTTTTTGGTTTGGCCATGTGGGGCGGGTGAATCGTCCGCTGTTTTTCTTTATCTCGGGTTTTCTGTTCTTTTGGACGCTGAAACCTGGCTGGTCGGGCTGGGTGGAGAAGTGGCGGAAGCGGGTGAAGTCCCTGCTGATTCCGTATCTGGTGTGGAGTCTTCTTGGTTGTGTGCTCTTTGGGGTCGCCTACTGGCTGAGTCCAACGCGTGCCCTGATCGGGCAGCGGATGGAGTTGGCCTCGCTTACTTGGCTGCAGTGGCTAGGTGTTTGGCTGTGGAATCCGGTGACCTATCAACTCTGGTATCTGCGTGATCTTCTTCTGTTGATCTTTCTGAGTCCGTTGATCTCGGTCCTAGCCACGAGACTGGGTTGGCTTCTGAGTGCTGGCGTGATGCTGGCTTGGTTCTTTGGCTGTCTGCCAAGTCGGCCTGATGAGGCGGGGCTGGCTTTTTTTACTTTGGGGGTCGTGATGGCCAAGAAGCAGATCATGCCGGACTGGGATCTGCGCTTCTGGAGATGGCCATGCGTGGCTTTTTGGCTGCTGCTTTGCGCTCTCAATACGTGGTTTGATCTGTCGGGTGAAGCGCTGCCATGGATGAATAAACTGGCGAATGTGTCAGGAATGATTGCTATCTGGGGCCTGACCGATCTGGTGGTGGGGTCGCTGAGGCAAAAGATGCTGAAGGCTGCGACCCTGACTTTCTTCATCTATCTGACCCATGAGCCGCTCATGTTGAGCTTGAAGAAGCTGATCTTCAAATGGGTTCCCTACAACGGGACCAACGCCATTTTAACTTTTCTGCTTTTACCCGTGGTCGTGCTTGGCCTTTGCCTGGCCGTCGGTGGCCGGATGCGTCGGCATACGCCTCAGCTTTTCGGCTTGCTGATGGGGGGCCGTGGTTCGCGTGAAAATGTCTTTAAAAGCAAGCAAAGTCCGAGTGAGGACTCGTGACAGTTCAGGCTTGGGATGCTGAACGGCCTGCAGGGCTTGGGGCTGCTGGGGGTTCAATGCAGTCGTCTTGCATGCAGGAAGAGGTTTTTTTCCCTCGCCTTCCCGGTGAGATGGTTTTTAATCAGGGCAGTCACTCCTGCTTAACTTATGAACGATTCCGCACCTCTCCCTGACATCGGCTTTTCCAGCGCCCCGCCTGTCGATCCTTTTCAGACGGCCAAGGCTAGTGCCCTGAGAGCGGCGGAGGAACTGCGCCACAGTGCTGCTCAAAAGGCCAGTGAACTCCGTGGGGCTGCAGAAGCAAAGGCTCAGCAGATCAAGGGGGTGGCTGAGCAAACGGCTGCCGAATTGAGGTCTGGTTTCCAAGACAAGGCGGATGATTTTAAAGTCTATGCGGACGATGCTCTGGGTCAGGCCAAGGAGCAGTATGAAAAATTCATGGGTGAGGCTGAGACCATGGCCCGTGAAAAACCACGCCAAGCTCTGCTGACGGCTTTTGGGGTGGGATTGTTCGTCGGACTGCTTCTGCGTCGCTAGTTTCTTTGGGGGTGAATGGATTCATCCTCCAGTCTTTTAAATTCATCGCACTCATGGAAACGGAAGTCTCCCGGCTCAAAGACCTGCTCCGCGCTCTGGCTCTGTATGCTGAGGCACGCGGTCGGTTACTGCAGATCGAGACCCAGGAGGCGGGTGTCAAATTCAGCAGCATTCTGGTGCTGGCGGCGATTTTGTCGGGCTTTCTGCTGTGTGGATGGCTGATGGCGGTGCCAGCGGTGATCTGGATGATTGCGCAGAGTCAGGGCTGGCCTTGGCATTGGGTGGCGCTGGGTGTGGCTGGGCTGCATCTGTTTTTGGCGTTCATCGCCTTTTTCAGGCTGCTTTCTCGGCTGCGCCGACTGAAGGTGTTTGAGGAGACTTTTAATCAATTTCAACGTGATCGCGAATGGCTGAGCGGACCCCCCCCCACAAACTGACGCCCAAGCAATTGGCGCTTCAAGACTTGGACGAGGCGCGCTCGCTCCTCGGTGTGCATGTGCATCTGGCGAGTGAGGCCTGGAATCCGAAGACGCTGGTCCAGCAATCCCTGCAGAAGCATCTGTGGGCCTGGGTCTCAGCGGCTGGAATCGGCGGTCTGCTGCTATGGCGGCTGCTCGGGCCTTCACCTCGCCGTAAGTTTGGGCGTGACATCTCTGACGCTTCCGCTACAAAAGGCGGGCTTATTGCGCTTTTAATGCAGCCCATGCTCGGCATGGCGCGGCAGGCAGCGTTGAAATACGGCTCTAGTTTCCTCCAAACCTACCTGCAAAACCATCTCTCCCGGCACGAGGGTCCACCCACCCCCGTGCGTGAACCAACCTCTCATGTCTGAAGAAGCTGCCCCCCAAGATATTGTGCCCGTGCTGGGCTCCGTCGATGATTACCTGCGTTTTTGCGCTCAGTACGACGCCTCTGATTTACACCTGGCGACTGGCAGTCAGCCTGTCTGGCGTCGTTTTGGGAATCTGGGTCCCATTTGGAACAATGCGACGGTGCTGACGCCAGAAGATACACGTCGTCTGGCTCACGCTTTCCTGGATGAAGCGCAGATCAAGCGCCTCGAAGAACGCGGTGACGTGGACTTTGCTTACTCGCCAGACTTTGGACGCTTCCGTGCGTCGGTGGTCCGTCAGCGTCTGGGCATTGACATCACGTTCCGCATCATCAGCACGCATACGCGGTCGATTGATGAGCTCAACTTACCCGAAATGGTGCGCACGCTGATCCGCTATCAAAACGGACTGGTGCTCGTCACTGGGCCTGTGGGTTGTGGCAAGTCCACCACCCTGGCAGCCTTGGTGGATCAGATTAACAAAGAGCGTGAAGATCACATCATCACGCTGGAGGAGCCGATCGAGTACGTGCTGACGCCTAAAGGCTGCCACATCAATCAGCGTGAAGTCGGTACTCATACGGCCTCCTTTGCGGCTGCGCTGCGCGGTGCTTTGCGTGAAGATCCAGACATCATCATGGTCGGTGAAATGCGTGACCTTGAGACCATCTCTCTGGCCATCACGGCGGCTGAAACGGGTCACTTAGTGTTGGGAACGCTGCATACCGGAAACTCGGCCAGAACGCTCGACCGTGTGCTGGACGTGTTCCCGCCGGATCAGCGTGATCAGATCCGCATCATGGTGTCTGAATCCCTGCGTGGCATCATTTCTCAGCAGCTCATTCCGAAAACGGATGGCAATGGCCGCGTCATGGCGCTGGAGCTGTTGGTGAACACGCCTGCGGTGGCTGCCTGTATCCGTGATGGTAAAACCTTCATGTTAAACGGCGTCATGCAGACCGGTAAAAACGTCGGCATGATTACCATGGACGATTCTCTGCGCGCTCTTTACAGCAAGGGCGATATTAGTCGTGAAGAATGTGAGTCCCGAGCCGAGGACAAACAGCAGATGAAACTCTTCTTCAAGAGCTAGCCCCTAGCGGCCCTCAGTTCCGGCCTTCATCCTTCTTCTTTCAATCTTCTTCCTTTTCCCTCCATGCCAGTCATCGATCAAATGTTTCACACGCTCATTGAAATGGGCGGCTCAGACCTTCATCTCAGCGAAGGCCAACCTCCGAAAGTGCGCGTGCACGGCGGTATTCACCCCATCGGCCAGGACATCCTCACGCGGGAGACGATGGGCACGATGATGCAGGAAATCTGCACCCCCAATAGCTGGCAGCGTTACCTTGAAAAAGGTGACCTCGACTTTGCTTATGAGATGGATGCCGACCACCGTTTCCGCTGTAACTACCTGAAGCAGCAGCACGGTTACGCCTGCGTTTTCCGTATTATTCCCACCAAGATCGCCAGCTTGGAGCAGCTCGGCATCCCTGCCGTCGTTAAAGAATTTGGCCATCTGCGCAGCGGACTTGTTCTCGTAACGGGACCGACTGGATCCGGCAAATCGACGACGCTGGCAGCTCTGCTGGATTACATCAATACCAACTTCAGCCGTCACATCATCACGGTCGAGGAGCCGATCGAGTTCGTGCACCGCAATAAGAAAAGCATCATCACCCAGCGCGAGGTGCCGATCCAGACACCGACCTTCGCCGACGGTCTGCGCGCTGCGCTTCGTCAGGATGCCGACATTGTTCTGGTGGGGGAAATGCGTGACCTTGAGACCATTTCTTTGGCTCTTACCGCGGCTGAAACGGGCCTGCTGGTGTTTGGCACCTTGCATACCAACAATGCGCGTAAAACCGTGGACCGTATCATTGACGTCTTCCCAGCTGATCAGCAAAGCCAGGTGCGCACCATGCTTGCGGCTTCGCTCAAAGGCGTGGTGGCTCAGTTGCTCATGAAAAAGGCCGATGGCAAAGGCCGTGCAGCGGTGAATGAGATCCTCGTGGCAACACCGGCGGTGGCTTCCATCATCCGTGAAGGGGCTACCCAGAAACTCTACGACGTCATCATCGGTGGTAAGGCTCAAGGCATGCAGTTCATGGATGAAGCCATCTGGCAAAAACTCCGTGACGGTTACATCACGCCGATGGAAGCCTACATGAAGTCCATCGACAAAGCCCGCTTCAAAGCCTTCCTTCCGCCTGAGGAGCAAGCACTGGCCAATGCAGGTGGCGGCGATGAAAAGAAGAAGTAGCGAATGACGAAGCAGGAATGTCGAATGACGAAATTCCTAATGACGAAATAATAACGAAGGTCTAACGACGAAAACGGTCAGCTGATCTGACTGGAATGGTCATGCCCAGCTTCTTTAGGCATTCGGATTTTGGGTATTATTTCGTCATTCTGACTTCGTGATTCGTCATTTGCCTCCCATGACTTCTTTCGCTGCCATCCAACTCCTAGCCACGGCGCATCAGCGGATGCTTTGGCATCGTGTGGAGGAGATGCTGGAAAAGAATCGGTTGTTGATGGCGACGATTGCTGGGTTTTTAGGTCTTTACTGCGTGGCCGCTTATGTGCTGGTTTCGCGTGGCCTCGAGTTCATTAGCAAGACGCCTTTATTTGGACCCCTGCTAACGGAGCGGCTGGTCTATATGCTGTTCTTTTTCTTCTTTGTGATGCTGATCATCTCGAACGCCACGATTACCGGCATGGGACTGTTTCGGCGTAAGGATATGGAATGGCAGGTAGCGCTGCCGTTACCTTTCCGCAGTCTGGTGATGTGGAAGACCCTCGAAGGCATGGCCTTGGCAAGCTGGGGGCTCTTGCTGCTCAGTGCGCCGATTCTGCTCGCGTTGGGGCAACTCTATCACGGTGGGTTGAGCTTTTATGTTTTCAGTCTTCCGGCTCTGCTTTGTCTAGTGACCATTGCGGCTAATTTTTCGACTTGGATGCTTTTGTTGCTGGTGCGGTTTGTCCGGCGCTGGTGGTGGCGACCGATAGCTGTGCTGGCTGCCCTGATCCTAGGGTCGGGGTTGAAGCGTTTTTGGTCGGTCACACCCGACGCCATCTCAGGGGCCGATTTGGTGGCTAATTTGCAGGAAGTCTTGAAGCATACGGAAATCTGCATGCATCCGCTGATGCCCAGTTCGTGGGTGGCTGAGCTGCTCTTTGCCGCTGGTAAGGGTCAGGATGGTCAGGCTGGTTTCTATCTACTGACCTTACTGGCCAACGCTCTGTTGGCTCTAGTTGTGACTGTTTGGCTTGGTTCGTCGATGTTTTATCCAGCATGGAATCGAGTGATGTCGGCCGTGCCGATGATGCGAGCGCAAGCGAATGAAAAGGCGTGGTTCCGGCAGCCTCAAAATCAGAAGAAAGGACAGGCTTGGCGCTGGCTGCTGCGCTTGGATCGGGCCTCTCAGGCTCTGCTGGTGAAGGATACACGCACTTTTTTGCGTGAACCCACTCAGTGGGGGCAATGTTTACTGATCTTTGGGCTGCTGCTCATGTACACCTCCAATTTGCGGCGTTTGGGGTATGATCTGCAAAATCCCTTTTGGACCCTGGTCATCAGTCATCTCAATCTGTTGGTCTGCTGCCTGGCGTTATCGACCCTGACCACGCGCTTTGTTTTCCCTCAATTCAGCATGGAAGGGCAGAGGTTATGGATCTTAGGACTGTCTCCGCTTCCCTTGGTCAAGGTGCTCAGTCTGAAAATGCGGCTTATTGCCGGTGTCTTAGCGCTGTTGACGACTTCGCTCGTGGTCATGTCGAGTTTGTCTCTGGAGTTGCCTTGGCCGCGTGCCGTCTTCTTTTCTGCGGCGGTCATCATGATCAGTTATGGCCTGACGGCCTTGGCTTTAGCACTGGGCGCCCTTTTGCCGAATTTTCGCGAGCCCAATCCAGCACGCGTGATTTCTGGCTTTGGGGGCACTCTTTGCCTGATTGGAAGCTTCCTCTACATCTTGGCAAGCTCAGTAGCTTTGGCCTTGCCTGATGCAATCGCTTGGCGCGCCAATTTACAAAAAATGCCGCAAGAACCCCGAGAGATATGGCTGGGACAGGTAGCTTCATTGGTTTTTGTAGCTCTTTTAACTCTGGTTTTTGGAGGAATTCCTTGGGTCATGGCAAAAAAGAAGACGAAAAATCTGGATTATTTAAAGGAACTGTAATATTTCTATCGCTGAATTAATATTCACGATAGCCATGGCTCGTAAAACTCTCGCAACTGTTAGAACCGCCACCAACGCAGAGGACAATGTCCTGCGCTTTGATGACGCCCCTGAATTCAATGTCGGCTATGAGGAGGAAGCTCCTATGGATGACATGGACCAGCAAGTCCGTGAGGCCCAGATTCGTCTGACTGCTCTGCGTGCTCAGCAGGAAGAAGTGGAACGCCAGAAGCTGATTTTAGAAAACTTGCGCCAAAAGCAGGATCGTTTTGTTTCCGGTAAAAAAGAATTCACCGACAAACTGGATCGTGGGTTGCGCTCGATTGCGGATGATTTGGAAGACGCGCGTCGCCGTGTGGAAGATCTGGCCATGACTCAGCAAGATTTCCAAGAGCGCCTAGACGCCCTGAAAACGTTCCTGCCCGAGCGCTGGCAGCGTGGTCAGCTCGATCAGGAGCTGGATCGCGCTCTCTGTTCTTTGGATGAGGCTGAGACCAGCTATGAAAAAGGCGTACGTCGGCTCATGGCTCATCGCCAGCCCGAAGTCGTGCAATCACAACATCAGGCACAGCAGCAGACGGACGCAGAAGCCGAGCAGGAAGAAGTGGCTGAAGCTGGTGCCGCCCTTTTTGCCTCGACCCAAGATGATCTCATGACTTGGGTGCGCCGTGGTTTTGCTTTCAACGCTGGGCTCATCGCTACACTGATTGTCGTGCTCATTCTTGCCCGCTTAATGTTCTAAAACCCCTGATAGGAAGCTCCCGCTATGAACAACAAGAAAGTCCGCTCCACACGCCCACGCTATGCTACGGAATTGGTCAAGCCTCTGGGCTCACCAAGGCCATCGCAGATTCGGCAGCTTCAGAAATCCTCTCTGCAGCTGAAGGATGAGATTTACCGCCTCGAGTGCACCATTGCTGCTGCCCCAGCAGCGATGCGCCGCCAACGTTTGGCCACCATGGATACGCTGCCAGCACCCGATCGCGCTTTTTCTCCAACACGCCGCACCAATGCTCGTCTGCCTCTTCAACAACAGCGCCTTCAGCGGAATCGCCGTCTGGGAGTGTTGATTGAGTTGGTGATCGTCTTCACCACCTTGGTGGCGGCCTTGGGTTGGATGAATCAGTGGTTCCACTGGTGGAATTAAATCAACTTTCCCTTTTTTGATCCACGGCCAAGGCGAACCATTCGTCTTGGCCGTTTTGCTTTCATTCTAATTGGTGATTCAGCAGGCTACTCTTGTCATTCGTCATAGACCCGCTAAGACTCATGGCTGCCGTGGTGTCTTAGCCAGGCTATGCTATCCGATCCCTACCTTCACATGACCGCCGCTCCAGCCACGATCCCCATTGAACATACCGAAGAAATCAACTCCCGCATTTTAGCCGTGAGTGAGGACCGAGTGAAGGGCTTTCATCAGCATCCGTTCCAATTCATTGCCGAGGAGAGTGGACTGCCGATCGAGACCGTGGTGGAACGTATCCGCGCCATGCTGGCGGGGGGGGTCATCCGCCGGGTGCGTCAGACGTTGCTGGCCAACAAACTGGCCGAGGGTGCGCTGGTGGCCTGGAAGGTGCCGAACGAGAAGCTGGACGCTGCTTTTGAGTTCATGTTTAAGGAAGACCCGTTCAGTGGGCACGTCGTGCTGCGCTCCACCGATCGTGAGGTCAGTGGCAGTGATTACCGTCTTTGGACGACGCTGAAGGTTCCCCAGGATAGGAATATGTCTGAACATGCAGACGTTCTGAAGCGCCTGACGGGAGCTGAGGAATACCTGCTGATGCCAGCTCACGGTATCTTTGCCCTCGGAGTCGGTCACGTGCGTCGGAAGACGATGGAGCCTGGCGACAAATACGATGAGCCGGCGCAGATGATGACCACCAATATCGCTGATCTCAATGAAGAAGAGTGGAACGTGCTGTTACATCTCAAAGGTGAACTGAGTGCGGAAGAGATCGGCCCTGAGCCGTGGGCTGGCCGTGCAGCAGCTGCAGGCACGAGCTTGGAGCGTTTTTGTGAGGTCGCCAAGGGACTGGATGCTAAGGGCGTCATCGGACGTCTATCGACATTCCTAGAGCACGTGAAGCCTAGCCAAACCGGTGTAAGAGTGACGCGATTCAACGGTCTGTTTCATTGGAAAGTCCCTGCTGGAATGCAGGAGCGTGCCGGGGGTGAAGTCGGTCGACATCCGATCATGACTCATGCTTATTGGCGTGAAGGCGGGTCGCGTTTTGGCAATGTGAACATCATGGGTGTGGTTCATGGAACGGACAAAGATCTCATCATGCAGCATAAGGCAGCCATTGATCGCCATCTGGAAAGCGTTGGCATTCCTGTGGAATACACGAACGTCTTTTGGGGCGGCCGCAGTGAGATCAAACCGAGTGAGATCAGCCCAATCATTTTCAAAGAATGGCATGCCAAGTGGGCAGACGTGGCTGGGCCGGTGATCTAAAGGACTCGCCTCAGTCTCTCTCTGGAAGAACATCAACAGCGACCTGGAGGCTCTGCTCTCCAGCGCCGATGCTGACGCCGCGCAGCGGACTGACATCGCTAAAATCACGACCCCAAGCGACCGTGACGTGACGATCTGAAGGTAGGATGTTGTTGGTGGGATCGGCATCCATCCATCCGATAGCTTCACCACAAAAGGCAGACACCCAAGCGTGAGAGGCATCGGCGCCGACAAGCTTCACCTGGCCTGGTGGCGGTAGCGTCTCCAAATAGCCACTGACGTAACGCGCAGGTAAACCCAGGCTGCGTAAGCAAGCGATCATGACCTGAGCAAAGTCCTGACAAACACCGCGTTTCTTTTTCAGCACCTCTTCGACAGGCGTGGCGAAGTCGGTGGCGGCGGGATCAAAGAGAAAGTCCTCATGGATCCGGCGATTCAAATCACAAACGGCCTCGAGAATCGGGCGCTTGGCGGGGAAGGAAGCGCGGGCATAGTCGGCAAAAACGCTACCTGTAGGAATCAGAGTGGAGGCAAAGGCCAGCTCTCCGGCCATACTGGCGGTGCTAAAGCGATCACCTCGACAAGCGTCCCGCACACTTTCCCAGCTCGGCGTGGTGGAGGGGTCAATCGGCTCGCTGGCTTCGACCTCAACGAGACTGCGGGCGATGACTTCGAGCTTTTGATGGGAGCCTTCGATCTCAAAGTAGACGCAGGCGTTTCCAAAATAGTCGGCACGCTCGGCACGGCGAACGGGCTCAGGTTTGATGGTGAGTTCATGCCAGGGGCACTCTTGAAACGGCAGCGCCCGGGGCTCTAAGCGCGCGGTGTAATGACAGACCGTGACGGGACTCTCATAGGTATACGTGGTGCGGTGGATGATGTTATAGCGCACGATGGGTCAGGGGCAAATGATGGGATTTAGCTGAGCTCTTTGCGGCTGGAGTGAGAGAAGAAATGCTCGGTAATGAGGTCGGAGAGCTTTTCTAGGCCCTGGGTCAGGTTGGCACATAGAGCAGGAACATGACCAAAAATCTCATCACCAGCTTTGGCAAGCGCTGCAAGATTCAAGGCACTGAGTTCCGATTGCAAGGCATCAATCTGTAGACGCGAGCTGTCTCCAGCATCCTTGCCTGGTGCACTGGGCAGTTGCTTGATCTGAGTTGCCAGGATACGGCTTTGATGCAGGACCGAACGGGGATTGATGTCATTGAGGAGTAGCAGATCCAAGACCGGCACTAAGCTGGGCCGGGCAAAGTGAAGCCGACGATAGGTCATGGTGCTATCACAGATTTCCAGCAAAGGGTTGAGCAGAGTGTCGTCGAGAGCACTCTGCTCCGTGGCTGTTTTGACGAGGCCGAGGACAATGTAAGCTCGCTCAACCCGCTTGCCGATTTCAAGGAAGCGCCAGCCATGACCGCGCGTCATGTTTTCCTGCTGCATCCCACTGAAGGCCGCTAAATCCAAAATGAGCGTGTCAAGAACACCCTGGGCGGTGGAGATCACAAAGGGTCCCGCTGGCAGACGAATGTCGCGTTCGATACGATTGAAGAGACGCCAAGTATCGTCTGAAAGCCGATCGCGCGCTGCTGCGGCATTGTAGCGTAGGCGGCTGAGCAGATCTGGAATACTGCCGTGACGCTTCGAATCCAAAAGTAGGGCTTGAAGGTGATCATGGATAGAGGTGACATCAGGCGGCACAATCCCCATCTGAACCATGAGGGCGATGCAACCCTGTAGCTCGCGACTTTGAGTGTTGGTTCTCTCCCCAGCAATCCTTTGCATGACGGAGCGCAGAACCCGAACCGTGGCCTCTAGCCTCTCGGCATAGCGACCGAGCCAGTAAAGATGATCGGCAGCACGACTGGGGACTCCGCTTGGGGGTCTGGCTGGGCGGATGACAACAGGCTGCTGTTTTTTACGGCTCTCGTAATAGGTGTCAACGGCTCCATCACCGACGACCCAAGTGTCTTTGCTAATTCCGCCACTGCGCATGGTGACCAACCACCGACGCGGCTCCGGACTGACACGGGAAAGGCCGCCCGGCATGGCCACGAAACCGTCGCCTTGGGCAATCGAAAAAGCACGCCAAACCAGCGAGCGTGGTTCGATGGCTTTGCCTGTCCACGTTGGTGTGGTGGATAGGTTGAGAACCTCCTGTGCGACCCATTCATGCGGTGTGGCGCGGATGGTATCAAGCAGGCGGGCTTTTTGCTCAGTATCGAGGTCGGCAAGAAAAATGGGATCACGGGCACCGCGGACAAAGGCCGGCTTGATCACCCAACGGTCTGGTGAGCTTAGCACCAGATCGAGTTCACGTTTTTGTCCACACCACCAAGTTGGCACGCAGGGAATGAGGAGGTTTTCACCGAGTAAATGGCGGCATAAACCAGGCATGAAGGGGTGCAGAGCAGGGGTCTCAATCAATCCAGTGCCGAGTCCATTGGCCATGGCGATGCTGCCACTGCGCCAGGCCTCCAGCAGGCCCGCGGCGCCAAGCATGGAGTCCGAATTGAGTTCCAGGGGGTCACAAAAAACATCATGGACCTGCCGTACCAGCACATCGACGCGGCGCAGACCTTCTAGGGTTTTGAGATGCACATGCCGCTCACGTACCGTCAGGTCAGCTCCCTCGACGAGGGGAAAGCCCAAGTAGCGCGCTTGAAAGGCATGCTCAAAATAAGTCTCATTGTAGGGCCCCGGAGTGAGCATCAAGATGCCAGCATCCCCGCTGCAGTGCTTCGGAGCGATTGAGCGCAGCATGTCGCGCTTCATTTCAAAATAAGCAGCCAATCGCCTGACCTTTGAGGCATTGAACTCCTCGGCATAGACATTGGCCAAAATGATCCGGTTTTCCAGAGCATAACCGTGTCCACTGGGTGATTGCGCACGGTCAGCTAGGACACGCCATTGACCATCAGAAGCACGCACCAGGTCACAGCCCATTGTGAAGACAAATCGTCCGCCGGTGGGATTGATGCCGACGACTGGGCGTAGGAATCCAGGATTGGCATGGATCAGAGCCGGTGGGATGAGGCCATCGCGCAGAAGTTTTTGCGGTCCATATAAGTCCAAGAGAATGGCATTGAGCAGACGACCTCGCTGATCAAGACCGCGTTGGATCTGCTGAAATTCCTCCTGGGCCACGATGAAGGGCAGGGTATCCAGTGACCACGGACGGCTTGAGCCCTGGGCGTCATCATAGATATTGTAAGTTACCCCGTGATCATGCAGAAGGCGCTGAATACTGGCCGAACGGGACGAAAAGTCGTCCTCAGAACATTGGTTTAAGAAGCTGCCAAAGGTCTTCCAATGCGGACGTAACTCTCCGTTTGGGAGCAGCATTTCATCGTAACTTCCAGCCTCAGGCCGGTATCCCCTGACGCCAGTCGGCGTTCCCGCAGACTGTTGAGGTTGAGTGGTTTTGAAAGGTTGGTTGGCTGGTGGTGGCATCGACAGAACGTCTTACAGATGGCAGTATACACCGCCAGAATCGGGCCAAGTGCCAAGCATTCTATGCGGCACGGACTTTGTTCTTTAAATCACCTTTGGCAGCAGATGCAAAAAGGAATCTCGTAAGTTTGAAGGGCACCTCGTGAGGTGCCCTTCATCGATTTAACTTAACGGCTGCCTGGCATCATTTGCCCGTAGCGGGAATTGCCTTCCCACTTGGGGGGACGATTCCACGGCAGGGTGCTATCAGTAACCTTCGGAGGAACGCGCTCTCGGCGTTTTGGCTCATCGGAGGCACAGGAAACCAGAGAAGCTACAAAGAGCAGTGAAAGCAGGGAAAGTAGAAGGGCTCTGGTTTTCATGGGACTGAGGGAGAATGGGCGGCTTATTGGTAAAGCTTTTCTAGGATGACGCGGTCACCTGGAGCGATGCTCATGCCAGCAGCAAGAGTGTCTGGAATGATGTTGGCCACGGTGCGCTCACCCTGAATAGCAACGATGCTAAGTTTACCGACGGTTTGTGATCCGCGAATGACCAAGAGTTTCGTCGCTTCGCTGATGCCGCGAGATTGACCTGCATCCACCACGACAAAGCCCCAGTCGCTGTTCACGGCAACAATGCGTGCATTCAGACTGTTGCGATCAAAGGCCTTTTTGCGGTCTTCGATCTTGCGGACGACTTCATCCAAGGCGCGGCGGGCCTCGACCATTTTGCCTTCTTCCGCTTCAGCTTCTTTCTTCTTCATTTCAGCCTCAGCTTGGAGTTCAGCGGTGGCTTTTTTCATGCCGTTGATCTCTTCGACCATGGTTTCAGGCTTCATGCCCTGGGGCAGTTTATCGAGACGGATGCGCAGATCTGCGAGTTTTTTATTGTTGTCATCAAGGTCACCTTGAGCGCGCTTGGTGTCATTGTCGGCCTGGGCAATCTTGAGCTTCTGAGCCTTCGTTTTCTCCTGTTCGGTGGAGAGCTCGTCGACCAATTTGGCGACTTCACTATTCACGGTGCCAATTTCAGCGACGACAGCATTGACTTCTTTAAGCGCACCTTGAACCTGAACATTGGTTGTGGTGACTTCGGCACGCACTTTGACGAATTCACGGCCATTCATGTATGCGAAGAAGCTGGAGGCAATGATCAGCAGGGCGCTGAGGATGAAAAATACTTTAGTCATGAGTTAGGGGGAGCGAAAAGGTTGATCGGAATGGAGTCGAACAGGCAATGGGAATGTTATTTAACGGCAGGTGCGGCACCAAACGGATCAGCCGTGCTGGGCGCTGCCGGAGTGGCTGGAGCAGGGGCTGCGCCAAACGGGTCGGAACCCATCGCAGGAGCTGGGGCAGCAGGAGCAGAACCAAAAGGATCAGACCCCATGGCTGGGGCTGCAGGAGCGGCAGGGGCAGCGCCAAAAGGATCAGAACCCATGGCTGGAGCAGCGGCTTCGGGAGCAGCCGTCGGCATGGCAGTCGCAGGTGCGTCTGCTGTTGGCGCGTCTTTTTTGGCTGCATTGCCTTTGCTGTCGGTATTTTGAGTCGCCGCGGCGACCACTGAATCACCTGTTTGGATGAATTCGCCTTCTGCGAGGCTGCCTGGGATCAGTTCGGCAATGGCTCCGTTTTGTTCGACGTTTTTGACTTTCAGTTTAGCGATGACGTTTTTACCGCGTTTGACCTCAAGGTCGGCGTTGGCAAACACGCCTCCTGTGTTGCCCTTGTTGAGAATGCCGAAACCCCACTCTGGGAAGTATTGAGTAATACGGGCGCTGAATTCTGGATCGACCACACCTTTGCGGCCGCGGGCTTCTGTATCACGGAGCTTAGCCGTCTGGGCGACGACGTTTTCGAACTCTGATTTGGCTGAGGCGATGCGCTGAGTTTGATTGGCAGAAGCGCCTTCGGCTTCAAGCTTTTCTTTTTTTACTTTTTCGATCTGAGCGATCAGTTTTTCGATATCACCAGCTGCATCGATTTCTTTTTGCACTGAGGTTACCTGCTGGGAGACCTGCTCTAGATTACCTTTAAGCACGGTGAGAGCGGCTTCTTTTTCGACGGCATCAGCGGCTAGCTTGACGGTTTCGTCTTTGGCAGTTTGCAGATCTTTGGTGGAGGTCTCTAGAACGGTTTTCTTGGCGATCAATCCTTCGTCACCCTCCTTTTTACGGGCCTGCGCCGCTTTCAGGTTGGCCTTTGCCGTGGAGGCTCGGGTGCGCTCCTGCTCAAGATCCTTTTGGTTGGACAAAGCAAAGAAACAGGCTGCACCGAGGCAGACGGCAGAGAAAAGGGAGAGGATCTTCCAGAGCATGATGGGGGTAAAAAATGGGAATTAGACATCTCTTTTACCGAATGGAGTGATTTTCGACAACACCAATTTTCACAGATGTGAAAATCTTATCTTCAGAAACCTGTTTCTTACTTGCACTCAGAGTGCCCGCAGCCTATCGGAAAAGTGTCAGGGGCCGCAGATGTTCAGCTTGTGAATCCCGCCAGGTCCTGACGGAAGCAACGGCAGCATGCCTGTTCATGTTGCGGTCCCCTGGCACTCTCATCACCCCGTCCGGTGAGTGAATAGATTTTGAATCATCAATTTACAGCGCCTCGCTCCCTCGACAGGATGCGGGGCGTTTTATTTCTCTACCATGGCATCCGCATCCACCTCTCCCTCTGGCATTTGTTATCTCGTCGGCGCTGGCCCCGGCGATCCTGGACTTTTGACTCTCAAAGGTAAAGAATGCATCGAGGCTGCTGATGTACTGGTCTATGATTACCTCTGCAATCCGGAGCACCTTCGTCATGCAAAGCCCGGCACAGAGCGGCTTTATGTCGGCAAAAAAGCCAAAGACCACACGCTGACCCAGGATAAAATCAACGAACTCATCGTCAAACTGACCCGTGAGGGTAAGGTGGTGACTCGACTCAAAGGTGGCGATCCGGTGCTTTTCGGTCGCGGTGCTGAGGAGGCTGCCGAGTTGGCTGACGCTGGCGTACGCTTTGAAATTGTCCCAGGCATCACCAGTGCGATTGCAGGTCCGGCTTATGCGGGCATTCCAGTGACGCATCGTGATCACTGCAGTCAGTTGACCATTTTCACCGGTCATGAAGACCCGACGAAGGAAGAAACCAGTCTGGACTATGCCAAAATTGCCAAAGCCGATGGCACCAAGGTTTTTCTCATGGGCGTGGAGCGCATGGAGGAGATCACTGGGAAGTTTATCTCGAACGGAGCTGATCCTAATACGCCAATGGCACTCGTCCGCTGGGCCACTCACGGCTGTCAGCAGACTCTCGTTGGCACTCTCGGCACGATGGCTGCCAAAGTGAAAGAGGCTGGTTTTAAAGCACCTGCTGTGGCGGTCGTTGGTGATGTGGTGAAGGAGCGTGCCAAGATCAATTGGTTCGAGTCGCGCCCCCTATTCGGCAAGAAGATTGTTGTGACCCGAACCCGTCAACAGGCTGGCGTGCTGAGCAAAAAACTGCGTGACCTGGGGGCCGATGTCATCGAACTCCCGACAATCCGAATCGAAGAACCCACCGATTTGCTGACCTTTGGAGAACTGGTGCAGGATTGTCACACCTATGAATGGATTCTTTTCACCAGTCCAAATGGGGTCGATGCGTTCTTTAAAATGTTCGACAAACTCTACAACGATGCGCGCAGCATCGGCGGTGCACGCATTGCTTGCATCGGACCGGGCACGGCTGAAAAGGTCCGCGCTCGCCATCTAGCGGTTGATCTCATGCCGGAGAAAGACTTCGTTGCTGAAGGTCTGGTCAAGGCGCTCAAAGAGCATCAAAACCTCGAAAACGTCAACATCC
>Ga0164295_10000646_pt1 | contig 29253 bp, 26 predicted proteins | sample GEODES006metaG_FD_111798 | JGI IMG/M metagenome (GOLD analysis project Ga0164295, IMG submission 111798) | Oligotrophic lake water microbial communities from Sparkling Lake, Wisconsin, USA - GEODES006 metaG | ecosystem: Environmental > Aquatic > Freshwater > Lake | place: USA: Sparkling Lake... | reverse complement strand
TTCAGCGTCACGGACGGCGGCGCGTCGATCTCGAGCGTGACCTTGCGGTCAAAGCCCTCGACGAGCGTGCCGTCGTCGTCCGAGTCGACGCCAAAGCGCCACACACCGCCCGCGCGCACCGTCCACTCCCCCGTGACCTCGCGCCCGCCCTCGAGCGTGAGCGGCAGCGAGGTGTCGCCGGCGGTCTGGGCGTCGCCGAAGCGGAGCCAGACAGCAGACGAGGGTGCCAGCGTTGTGGCGCGGAGGCGAACGCGGGTGCCCTTGGGCGCCTCGAAGTCCCCCGTCCCGTTCGGCACGACGCGCGGCGGGCGCTGCGTGTGCTCGGGGTAGACGAGTGTGAGCTCCAGATCGCCGACGAGCGGGCCGACTTGCCGCGCGCCCTCGAGGGTGCGCGACGGCCACAGCGCGGCCAGCCCTGCGCGGAGCGTGTCGGGGAACCCAGCGGCCATCAACGCGCTGAACGCGCAGGCCGCGGCGAGCGCCTGCAGGGGTCGACGGCTCGGCCAACGGGGCAGACGCGCGTCGAGGTCAAGGCTTCGGGCACGGGCGAGGACGCCGTCCGAGAGCGCGCTCACGAGTTCCGGGTCTTGGCTCGAGGCGCCGCGCCCCACCTCAGGCGCCAGCTGTACCACCGCCCGCAGGCTATCCTTGAACTCCGGTGCGACGGCCTCGACGGCTCGAGCGACATTCGCGTCGCTCCGAGTGGCCCGCCACGGCGTCACCAGCCAGCGGCGCGTGGCCTCGAACATGAGCCCGGTCAGGGCGGCCCACGCGGCCCAGCGCGAGACACTGCCGCCGCCGACCGCCCCCAACAAGAGCAGAAGGGCAAGCACCGTAATCAGCCCCGCTGCGAGCACTGCCGGCAGGCCGGTCCGCGTGACCCGGCCCCGCAAGCGCGCGCGCGCGACCGCAAGCCAAGCGAGCGTGGCCGCGTGGCTCGCCGGCGGCGTAGGAGGTTCGGTCATGACGTCCCTTTTGACCACGGAATCGACGGATCCCGAAGAGCTTTGGTCGCAAACAAGTTGAAAAAACTACCCCCATTGCGTGAATGAAGCGCGCGGAGAAGCGTCCAACGGGGAGACAAGGCAATGCGAGCGCGAGACGCCGCGGAGTTGACCGACGCCGAGCTGGTGGCGCGTGTGCGCGCTGGAGACCGCGAGGCGTTCGGGCCTTTGATGCAGCGGCATCACGGGCGAATGCTCCGGGTGGCCTCGGGCATGCTGCGCCGGCAGGAGGACGCCGTGGACGCCGTACAAGAGGTCTTCATTCGAGTCTTCGAGCGCATGTCGGACTTTAAGGGCGAGGCCCAGTTCGGCACGTGGATCTCGCGCGTCACGGTGAACCACTGCATCGACCGGCAGCGACGCCAGGGCACATTTGACGCGCGGTTCGTGATGGACGGCGAGATCGAGGGTGAGTCCGAGGCGGGCCCCGAGGACCTGCTGGCCCAAGCGCAAGAGGGCGACGCGATCCAGCGCGCCCTGCAAGAACTCTCGCCCGAACACCGCCAGGCCATCGTGCTGCGCGAGATCGAGGGGCTGTCGTATGACGAGATCGCGGTCGCGATGAACTGCCCGAAGGGCACGGTCATGAGCCGCCTGCACCACGCCCGCAAGCGGCTGCAGGTCACGCTCCGGCCGTACCTGAACGAGGCGGGGGAGCTCGACCTCGCGGACCGCGCCGGCGAGGGCGTGCGGAGGCGCACATGATGACCGACGAAGACTTCGAGAAGCTGTCGCTTTATGTGGACGACGCCCTGCCCGCGGACGAGGCGGCGGCGGTCGCAGCGCGCATCACCGCAGACGCAGAGTGGGCGACCGCGCACCGCACGATGCGCCGCTCGGGGGAGATGTTGCGCGCCCACGCAGACGCCACCGTCGCCGCGGTGGACGCCGAGGCCTTGTTCGCGCGGGTGAACGCGGAGCTCGACCGTCGCGCAGCGGGCGCGGCCCGGGCAGCGGCTGTTCACGCCGAGAGCGAGCGCCCGGGGCTGCTGCGCTGGCTGTCTACGCTGCTCTCTCCGCCGGTGATGCTGGGGATGGCGGGCGTCGCCGCAGCGACTGCGTTCTTTGTCCTGCGGCAGAGCGCGCCCGAGACCCCGCCCGAGGGCAAGAGCGCGCTCGTCGGGCTCACGCCCCCCGCGCCCATGACGCAGGTCGCCCAGAAGCCGACCGACCCTGCGACGGGCCCCGCGGAGACGATCGTCGCCGTCGAGGGGGTCGAGAGCGAGGGCGTCAAGACCGTGCTCGTCAGCCAGCCGGCGGACGATGGGACCACCGTCATCTGGTTGCTGGATGAGGCCGACGCCGGCGCAGGCAGCGCAGGCGCGCAAGACGACCCCATCTGAGCTTGGGAGCACCGCCATGAAGTCATCTCTCCTCGTCATGCTCGCGTGCGCCCTCGCGCTGTGCGGCGTCGCGCACGCGCAGCAGACGCCGGGGACCGCGCAGGTCGGACAGGCCGCCCCCGTCGGCGACCCGATCCGGCTCAAGGTCTCGGTGATTCACGCCATCAAGTCCGAGGGCCTCGCAGACCCGAAGCTCGACAAGATCCGCGGGGAGCTGACCGAGGCCTTCGCGGGCTACAAGGGCTTTAAGTTGCTGCAGTCCGAAGAGTTGGCGATCTATGATCCCGCGCAGCCGCTGGGCGCGCAGGCGGCGCAGTCCATCAAGCTGCCCAACGGCGAGACGGCTGAGTTCCGACACTCCGGCGTGAGCGCGAAGGGTCAGCACAGCATCCGCTTCTCGCTGGCGCAGGCGAAGGTCGTCGTCGACCTCAAGGCGCCGCTGCGCAAGGTCTTCTACCAAGCGGGCATGAAGCACGCGGGCGGCATCTTGATCTTGGCGATGTACCTCACGCCCCCGACGAGCGAGGCCGCGCCGCAGTGAAGGGCGCGTCCGCGCAGTCGGCGCTCCCGGTCGCCACGCTCACGGGGCACATCCGCGACCTGCTCGAGTCGAACTTTCGCGGCCTGTGGGTCACGGGCGAGCTGCGCGAGGTCAAGCCGCACCACACCGGGCACGTCTACATGGCGTTGCGCGATGGCGAAGCGCGCCTCGACGCCGTCGTTTGGAAAGGCACGGTCGCGACGATGCGCTGGCGGCCCGCCGAGGGCACTCTCGTCGCCGCCTACGGACGCCTGAGCCTTTACGCGCCGCACGGCGCCTACCGCTTCATCATCGAGCGGCTCGAGCCTGTAGGCGCGGGCGCCCTGGACGCCGCTTTGCAGGCGCTCAAGGCCAAGCTCGCGGCCGAGGGGCTCTTCGCCGTCGAACGCAAGCGGCCGCTCCCGAAGCTGCCGCGCGCCGTGGGCGTGGTCACAAGTGCCACGGGGGCCGCTCGCCGCGACATCGAGGCCGTCGTGCACCGGCGCTCGCCTCAGATCCCGATCATCCTGTACCCCGCGACTGTGCAGGGCGACACCGCCCCCGCGGACGTCGCGCGGGGCATCGCGCGCCTCGGCGGGACCCCCGGCGTCGACGTCATCATCGTGGGCCGCGGCGGCGGCAGCGGGGACGACCTGGCCGCCTTCGACACCGAGATCGTCGCGCGCGCCATCGCCGCTTGTCCCGTGCCGGTGATCAGCGCAGTCGGCCACGAGACAGACACCTCGATCGCAGACCTGGTGGCTGACTTGCGCGCGCCCACACCGTCGGCCGCGGCGGAGTCGGCCGTGCCCGTGCGAGACGACTTGCTGCGCCTGGTCGACGACCTCGCCGAGCGGACCGAAGCGGCGCTGCGACGCGGGCTCGACCGCCACGCCGAGCGCCTGAAGGCCCTGACACGTCGGCTGGAGCGCGGGGTGTCCTTCGACGCCCGCCGCCGCGTCTTGGACCGTCTGTCGACCCGATTGCACGACGCGGCACGCGGCGCGGTGGGGAGCCGCCGACAGCGGCTCGTGGCCGCGGAGCACGCGCTGGCCACACAGCACCCGCACGCGCGGCTGAAGCGCGCGCGAGAGGCGCTGAGTCGGGCCCGCTCGCGGCTCGAGGCGCTTGGGCCTCAGCCCGCGGCCACCGCGCGCAGCCAGTTCGCCGTGCTCGCCGCGCGTCTGCAAGCGCTTTCACCCCTCGCGAGCCTCGACCGCGGCTACTCCCTGACCCGCCGCGCCGGCGGCGGCGTGGTGCGCGCCGCGACCGACGTTGAGGTCGGCGACACCCTGACAACCCAGTTGCGCTCGGGGTGGGTCTCCTCCACCGTCACGGCGCGCGGCGAGTCCGCCCCACCCACCGAGCCGGAGAGCACACCCTGATGGCCGAAACGACCGAAGAGACCGCGTTCGAGCAGCTCGTCGAGGAGCTCCAGGGCTTGGTGGCCAAGCTCGAGGCGGGCAACCTGCCGCTCGACGAGTCCCTGCGACTGTATGAGCGCGGCGTGGTGCTCACGCGCAAGGCGAACGAGCGCCTCGAGGGCGCCGAGCGCAAGATCGAGGTCCTGCAGAAGTCCCTGAGCGAGGCCGCGCCTTGACGGGCACCCTCGGCGATGACCGCGCTCGACTGCTCGCGCTGTTCGAGGGCGCGCTGGAGGCGCACTTGAGCGCGCTGGTTGACTGGCCGGCGACGCTCGTCGAGAGCTGCCGCTACGCGCTGGGCACGGGCGGAAAGCGCGTTCGCCCGCTGCTGTGCCTGATGGCGGCCGAGGCGGCGGGGGGCGACGCGCGCGCGGCCCTGCCCATCGCGCTGGGCTTGGAGCTCGTCCACACCTACAGCTTGGTCCACGACGACTTGCCGTCGATGGACGACGACGATATGCGCCGCGGTCAGCCGACGTGCCACATCCGCTTCGGCGAGGCGCACGCGATCCTGACGGGGGACGCCCTGCTGACCGAGGCCTTCGCGGTCGTGGGCGCGAGCGGCCGCGCGGACCTGTGCGTGCTGCTCGCGCAGGCCGCGGGCGGCGCGGGCATGGTCGCCGGGCAGGTGCTCGACATCGCGCCCGGGCCCGTGGCCAGCCGCGCAGCGCTCGAGGACCTGCATCGCCGCAAGACCGGCGCGCTGCTGCGCTGCTCGGCGCTCGGCGGGGCGCAGGCGGTGGGTGCCTCGGCCGAGGCCGCCGCGCATCTCACGCGCTACGGCGAGGCCGTCGGCCTGCTCTTTCAGTTGATCGACGACCTGCTCGACGCCACACAAGACGCCGAGGCGGGCAACCGCAGCTACCTCGACCACCTGCCCGCGGACGCCGTGCGCGGCCTCGCCGCTCAGGTCGCAGCCGAGGCCACCGAGGCCGCACACGCGCTCGGTGACCGCGGCGCGACGCTCGCCGCCTTCGCGCAGGAGCTGCTCCACCGCACCGTATGACGCGCCGTGCGCCGCGCGGGCGGCTCGACACCCTGCTCGTCGAGCGCGGGCTCGCCCCCACGCTCGAGAAGGCGCGCGCCCACATCTTGGCGGGCGAGGTCGTCGTCGGTGAACGCCGCGCCGACAAGCCAGGCGAGCCCGTGCCTGCCGACGCCCCACTCCGGCTCAGGCTCCGCACGCGCGGCGACGCCTTCGTCTCGCGCGCGGCGGGCAAGCTCGTGCACGCCCTCGACACCTTCGGGCTCGAGCCGGCGGGCCTGGTCGTGCTCGATCTGGGCGCGAGCACGGGGGGCTTTACGGACGTGCTGCTCCGACGAGGCGCGCGTCGGGTCTACGCAGTGGATGTGGGCACCAACCAGCTGCACGCCACGCTGCGCGCAGACCCCCGCGTGGTGGTGCTCGAGGAGACGCACGCGCGCGACGTGAGCGCGGCGCTGGTACCAGAGCCCATCGACGCGCTCGTCGCGGATGTGTCGTTCATCTCGCTCTGCGCGGCGCTCCCCGCGCCGCTCGAGCGCCTCGCGTCGCGCGCGTGGGTCGCAGTCCTCGTCAAGCCGCAGTTCGAGGCCCGGCGCGCCGAGGTCGAAGAGGGCGGCCGCGTGACGCGCCCCGAGGTCATCGAGCGCGTCTGCGCCGAGGTCGCCGCCTGTCTGGCAACCCGCGGCTTCGTGTGCGAAGCGCCCGTCGACTCGCCTGTGCCCGGCGCGCAGTCGGGGAACGTCGAGCGTCTGCTCGTGGCCCGGCGCGGCGTGGCCGACCCGCCCGAGCGGGCTTAGACCGGCGCGTCCTCCTCGAGCACGGGGGCGGCGCGCAGGGCGGCCTTACCGTCACGGACGTAAACCCGAAACCGCACGTCCTTGCACTTGAACTTATCGACGAGCTGCTGGCGCGTGCGGAGCAGCTTGTGGCGGAACTTCTTGTATTCGCTCGGGTCCGCGGGCTCGCCGCACTGCTTCTTGAGCTCGAGGAACTCCGCGAAGACCTCGGCCATGTAGGCCTCGTCCTCGGGCGTGACGTCCGCCGGCGCGGGGCCGACCTGCGAGCCCTCACCGCGGCCTTGCTCGTCGCGCAGGGCCGCGAGCAATTCGACCGGCACCGGACGGATCGCAGTGTTCTCGTGGCGGGGTGGCTCGACGGGGATCGTCGGCGCTTGGCTACGTGCCACCTCGGGCTTGGGCAGAACGCTCCCGCCGACCGCCGGCCTGAAGTCGGCGTCCGTGTGGGACTCGTGGTCGCCGTCGTCCGCGTCGAGGCGCGGCACGCTGGTCGCCGCGCGTGGCTCGGTCGCGGGCTCCTGCGACAGCTCACCCGCGAGGTCGACCGGCCCGATGCGCGCCACAGGCACAGTCGGCGCCGTCAACGAGACGGGGCGCGCAACGGGGTGCTCGCCTGAAGGACGCGGCCCCTCGCCCCGACCCCGCTTACGCCCCGCCGCGACGGCCTCGATGGCAGCGACGGAGATCGGGTGGAGCCAGTCGGCGTAGCGGCTGGGCAGCAGCGGCGCGCCCGTTGGGAGCTCTTCGACGGCGCGCGCGAGCTGCTTGACCGCGCGGCGGGTCCCGAAGTAGCCCCAGAGCAGCGTGAGCGCGATGAACACGGCCGAGGCGGACAAGACCGCCTGCGAGCGCTCGTTATCGCCGAAAGCGCGGCTGAGGACGCCGCTGAGACCGCCGACTGCGCTGACATCGACGGGCTGCGCCTCGTCCCAACCCAAAACCAGCGACATGCCGGGCAGAGCGGGCACGTCGAAGCGCGCGGACCGCACGCCGGGCAGACCCGGGACCACGACAGGCGCCTTAGGCGCGGCCTCGAGCGCAGGGACGACCCACGGCTCGGGCGGCTGCGTGCCCAGCGGCTTGCCCATGAGCGCGACCGCGAGCTTGACGAGTGACTGCCCCGAGTCTTGGTGGGCGCGCAATACGACTTCGACGGGCAGCGGGCCGACCGTGGCAATCAAGCCCGGCGGGGTGGCGGGCGTCAGGCTCGAGATCGGCACGACCATCACCCAGCGGTCGCGGCCGTTCAGGTTGACCGGCAAACCGAGCGGCGAGCGCTCCAGATCCGCCAGCCGCGGCGCCAAGCGACCGGCGAGCGGCGAGGGCTTGGAGCCCAGCGGCAGGCGCTGGGCGTCGAAGAGCGCGACGTCGACGGTGCGGTGCTCCGCTTGCAGCTGCTCGACGACGGGCTCAAAAACCGCGGGGAGCACCGCCGCGGGCATCTCAGGCGTCCGCTGCGCCAGCGCGGCCAAGACCCGCGGGTCGGCCGCGAGGAGCCGAGTCACGTGGGTCTGCGCCTGCAGCGCATTCGCGGCCTCGAGCTCAAGGCCGCGCGCGGCCGCTTGAACAGTCCGCCACTGCGCGATGCGCAGCTCATCGTCGCGGACGTTCGTGAGCGTAAGCCCGCCCGCCGCCAGTAACCCCAGCAGCGCCAAGCCCACCACAGCGATCATGCGTGAGAACATCATAGGTTTCGGGCTTTTACTCCTCGCGCGGCCGCGAGGGCCAGCGCGATCCACACCGGCACATACTCCGCGAGGCGCCACGGTCCATCCGACTGCCAAACGCCTGTGCCCAGCGCGCCGATTCGCGGGACATAGGCGAGCACAGCGAGCGCGACCCACAGGCACACGGCCGCCCCCATCGCGCGAGCGCCCGGAGACGCCAGCCAAAGCAGCCCGAACGGCAGCGCCCACATCAAATACCAGGGGTGAACGACCGGCGAGACCAGCAGGAGCGCGAGGCAGAAGGGGCCAAGCAGGTCGAACACGGGCTCAGAGCGCCGCGCTTGCGCCCACGCCCGCCCGAGCACCGCGATGAGCAGCGCGACTGCGCTCGCCTTGGCCGAGGCGAAGACCAGCTCATCGAGCCACAGCCGCGAGTCGGCCGCGCTCCCGCCGCCAACCAGGGCTCGAGCCACGGTCACCACGACCTCGGGGACGTCTAGCGGCGCGTCCGCGTGAAGACCCCACGCCAGAAAGACGCGCTCGAAAGTCGCGGAGATGACCGCGAAGAGGCCGTCGTTGAAGCGCCACCGGTGCGCGTAGGTCGAGAGCCCCGCGCCCATGTCCGCGACCTGCGTGACGAACGGCGCCCCCAGCACGGCAGTCACCCCGAGCGCGCCCAGCCAAGCGTGCCGCGGCCCCCGAAGCAAAGCGACGACAGGAAAGAGCTTTGTGCCCGCCGCGACCGCGAGGGCCGCGCCTGCCCGGCCAGTGTGGCCCCGCGAGAACGCCACGCCCGCCCACGCCAGAGCGGCGACGCCGAATACGTCGATGTGCGCGCCCACAGCGACCTCGAGCGCAACGAGCGGGCACGCGAGCCAGCCGAGCGCGATGGCGGGCGGTGCCCCGCGCGCGGCGGCCCAGCGTGCGAGGCCGAGCGCGACGAGGGCGTCCGCGCCGATCATTCCCAAGCGCCACGCGAGCGCGCTCGGGCCCGCTAGCCCGAAGACCGCGAAGAGCCACTGCGCCGCCGGCGGGTAGATCGTCGGCACCTCGGGGTGTCCGATCTGTGACCGCACGCTGGCCAGCGAGGGCGCGGACTGCGCGAGCGCGTCGAGGGTCGCCGCGGCGGGCGCCCACTGATACGGCCCGAGACCCGCGCGCCACGTCGCGGCGTCCCACAGGTAGCGCCACAGGTCCTCGCTCAGGACCGGGTCCACGGTGAGCAGCGCCATGCGTCCGATGAGCGCCGCCCAGAGCGCGGAGCGCAGAGAAGGCGCCCAGGACGCCCCATCGTCGTGGGTCAGGCGCGCACAGAGCCAGAGCCATGGCGCGCTCAGGACGAGCGCCGTGACCATCAGCGCCTCGGCCCGATGTGCAGCGGTGCCCGGAACACGCCACGCGGCGAGCGCGGGGACCGCACCCACCGCGAACAAGAGCCCGAGCGCGAGGCCGCGCCGCGCACCGGCCCGGATCAGGGCGCGGCCTCGGGCAGCGGGCTGGGCGTCACCGCGCGGGGCGGCATCAGGCTCCCCAAGCCCGCGAGCAGGAACCCGGCGAGGAAGAGCGTCAAGAACGGCACCGTGACCCAAAGCCCCGCACGCGCCGCCTGAATGATCGTCAGCAGATAAACGGCCGCGAGCGCCAGCTCGACCAGCGCGAAGGCGTTACGCCGCGCCTGGTACGCGACGCCGTGCAGCCGAGAGGCGCGGCCAATGACCCCGAGCTTAGGCGTGCGCACAAACGGAGAGACCTGACCGAGCAGCGCCTCGACGGTCGCCCGGCTGTTGTTGACCGCGAGCGCGATCCCGACAGCCAGCACGACAGGCAGCGTCGCCCAGCGCTCAAGCGCGGACCGGCCGAGCTCGCGCTGACTGAGCAGGTAGAAGACCGACACCGAGAGCGTCGCGCCCAAAAAGAAGGGCAAGTCGATGACGAGCGTCTGGTGCAGACCGAGCTCAGCCCGCCGATGCAGGGCGAACGGCGCCATGAGCGCGAGCGTCACGAGCAAGGGGTAGCCCAGGTTGCCGGTGAGGTGCACGAGCGCCTCGAGCTTCACCTTGAGCGGCTGTGAGCTCCGCAGAATCAGGGGCAGGAGCTTGCGGGCGACCTGAATGGACCCCTTCGCCCAGCGGTGCTGCTGCGCCTTGAAGGCGTTCATGTCGACCGGCACCTCGGCAGGCGCCACGACCTCGGGCAGAAAGACGAAGCGCCACCCCTTGAGCTGCGCGCGGTAGGACAAGTCCAAGTCCTCGGTCAGTGTATCGTGCTGCCAGCCCCCCGCCTCGTCGATGGCGGCGCGGCGCCACACGCCCGCCGTCCCGTTGAAGTTGAAGAAGCGGCCGGACCGGTTGCGAGCGGTGTGCTCGATCAAGAAGTGCCCATCGAGCAGCACGCTCTGCGCGCGCGTGAGCCAGGAAAACTCGCGGTTGATGTGCCCCCAGCGGGCCTGAACCATCCCCACGCCGGGGTCAGCGAAGTGCGGCACGGTGCGCTTCAAGAAGTCTTGTGCCGGCACGAAGTCGGCGTCGAAGACGGCCACAAGCTCGCCCTTCGCGCGCTCGAGGCCGTGCGACAGAGCGCCGGCCTTGAAGCCCTGTCGCTCTGAGCGGCGCAGGTGAACGATGTCGTGCCCCTCGGCCCGGAGCTGCTCGACCACGGCGGCGACGAGCGTGACCGTATCGTCCGTCGAATCATCGAGCACCTGCAGGTGCAGTCGGTCCCGCGGCCAGTCGAGCGCGGCAGTGGCGCGGATGAGCCGCTCCGCGACGTATCGCTCGTTGTAGAGCGGGAGCTGCACTGTGACCTGCGGCCAATCTTCGGGCGGCGAGGGCTCGCGTGCGCCCGCGTGCCGAAACCGCAGATAGGTGAAGGCCATGTGCAGGCGGTGGAGCCCGAACGCCGACAGACCGACGAGCACGCTCAGATACACACCCAGAAAGACGAAGTCACCGAGGCTGATCATGTCTGCGGCGGGCTCACCCTGCCATCTTCTTTTCGAGCAGCGGCTTGAGCTGCACGACCGCAGCAGAGTGGATCTGGCTGATGCGCGACTCCGTAACGCCGAGGAGTGTGCCGATCTCCTTCAGGCTCATGTCCTCGAAGTAGTAGAGCATCAACACGACGCGATGCCGCTCGGGCAGCTCCTGAATGGCCTCCATCATCTGGTCCCGTTCGGCGGTCTGCTCCGAGGTGTCCTCGGGGTTCAGCGCCTCGGGATCGGCCACGCCCTCCAAGAAGTCCCGCTTCTCCTCAGGGCTGGCGCCGCCGAGGTCCTCGTAGGAGACGACGTTGACCGCGCGCGCCTTGTCGACGAGGAGCTGGTACTCCTCAAGCGACAAGTTCATCTCCGTCGCCACCTCGAGCGGCGTCGCGGGGCGGCCGAGGCGCCCTTGCAGCTCGCGCTGCATGGCCTCGATGCTCGTCCCCTTCTGGCGAACGCTGCGCGGCACCCAGTCGAGCGAGCGCAGCTCGTCCACGATCGCGCCCCGAATACGGATCTCCGCGTAACTCTTGAAGTTGCAGCTCTTTTCAGCGTCGTACTTCTCCGCAGCGTCGATGAGCCCTAGCACGCCCGCGCTCATGAGGTCATCGAGCTCCACGTTCGCTGGCAGCCGGGAAAGCATCTTATAGGCCACCTTCTTGATGAGGTAGCTGAACTGCTCGACGACCGCGTTGCGGTCGAGCGGGAGCGGCTCTTCAGAGGCTTTGGCTGGCGTCGGCGTCTCGAGCAACGGGACCCCCTTCCGAACGGGCCGTGAGCGGACGCGCATTATACATGCCGATGCGTCCGGTTGCACGGGCGGCACCTTCAGTCTGTTTTAGCGGGGGCAACCGGCGCCGAGCTCGAGCCGTGCAGCCACGTCAGCGGCGCTGGCGCCGAGCTCGACGATGACCTCGCCCCGCCACGTCGGTGACTCACCCCGCGCGCACGGCTCAGCATCTGGTGACGGATTCGGCTCGAGCCAGGCGACGACGCGGTAGCGACCGGGGACAAGCGCGAGCGGCGGCAACGGCGGGGGGAACGGCGACGCGCGCGGCGCTTCTGCGACCGGCGCTGTCCATCCCCCCTCTTCGACCAGCCGCAGGTGCGCGAAGAGGGGCGGCGCGCTTGAGGGCTCGTCGGGCACGGCGGCGCCCTCGGCGAGGGCGAGCGCAGGGCGGAGCGTGACGCTCGGCGTGGGGCAGGCCAAGGCGTCGAGCGTGAGCGCGCCGAGCTCGATCGGCGCCGCGGGATCGGCGTCGGCCCGAGAGGGGACGCGGAGCCGCGCGGCGCCGCTCACGACGCGGTCACCCCATGGCTCGACATCGCAGGTGCGCGCGACGCCGTCGCGGTCGAAGTCCACGAAGGCGCGCGCAAGGTATTCGCCGGGGGCGAACGCTTCGAGCCGGGAGAAGTCCACGCGGCGTCGCCCCTCCTCTACCGCGGGGACACCCACCTGGCTGTGATTCGCGGCCAGCAACAGCCCGCGCGGCTCCCCCTCGGCGCCCGTGGGAACAAGCTCAATCCGCAAGGGCCGCCCGCTCCCGAGCGCGCCCCCCTCGATGGGCAGATCCAGCGAGCCCGTCAAGAGGGTCCGACGCACGTCACAGTCGTCAGCGCGGCGCAGCCTGAGCGCCCCCGCATCACGCACGGTGCCCCCTTCGATGACAACTTCGTCGGCCACGTGCGTGAACGCGTCCATCCCCGTCGACAAGCCGCCGCAGGTGGTGAGCTGGCCGTCGAGGTCCAAGTCCAAGTAGACGACGCGACGGTAGCGACCGGGCGCGAGGCCGGTCACGGTCAGGTCCGCGAGCGCGCCATCGAGAGCGACCGCACGCCCGACGTCGAGGTCGTCGGTGGCCTCGGTGAGCGCGTCGATATAGCGCACGCGCAGGGGCGCTTGGTTCGCCGCCAAGAGCCCAGCCGGAGCGCCCACGAGCGCGCCAGGGTCGAGGCCAATCCGCAGACGCTCGCCGGTCAAGGCGGCCTCGCATCGCGGGTCAGAGACAAGGGCGACCGGCGCGTCGAGGGAGACCGTCTCCCCCGCCCGGAGCGCGATGGCCCCAACCGCGACGACGCGGTGGTCGCCGCCGCGTGACGCCGTCCCGCAGGCACTCGGCCGCAGATCGCCGTCTTCGTCCGCAAACGCTGTGACTTCGAAGCACCCCGGCAGGAGCTCCCCGAGGCGAAAGGCCTGAGACTGGCTCACCCCCACAGGAAATCCGACGACGGTGAACGCCGCCGCCCCCGGCTCGATGCCCGCTCCGCACGCGCTCGAAGGGCGAAACGCGAAGTAGACGCCGTGGGTCACGGGGGCATCGACCTCAAGCTGCCCCCCGAGGCCTGTCTCGAGCCGGCCAGGGCCGCACAGTCGGCGCGCCAGCGTGAGCGTCACGGGAGCGCCCGGCACCACGCCCTGCCGAGCCGCTGAGATGTTCTCGAAGCGGCCGGGGTCGATGGCGGCCTCGACATCGGGCGGGAAAGGGCAGCCCTCAAAGCGCGCGTCGCCGTCCCGATCGAACCATGCCTGAATATCGAAGGGTCCAGCGCCCAAGCCTTCGAATCGGGCGGTCGCGGGAAAGACAACGTCCTCGCCCTCGCCCAGCACTCGGTCAGCGACAGGAACGCCCGCCCACGAGACGCGAACACGCCACAGGCCGGTCCGCCGCAGCACTGTGCGCGGATCTGGACCGTCGACGAGCAGCACCAGCGCCGGCGCCGGGGTGGCGTCCGCGGCGTCGCCGCCCGCGTCCATCGCCGCGTCTGCGCGCGGGTCGTCGGGCGAGGTGCACGCGATGAGGCTGACCGCGAGCAGGGGCTGCAGCCTCAGGCGCGTCACTGTCCAAGCGGTCATGGGGCGCAGCACCCCACCATCGTCCTCGGCGTGCCCCCCCCGCGCAACTCGCGCGTGGCGCTTTACGCGCCCAACGCTGCCGGCGCATATACCCCGCATGACGATGAACCCGCCGATCGTGGGCGCGGTCTTGGCCGCAGGCCTCGGCACGCGCCTGCGTCCCTTGACCGACTTCAAGCCCAAGCCTCTGGTGCCGGTGGCAGGCCTCCCGCTGCTGGAGTGGTCGCTCGACGCGCTCGACGCGCTCGGGGTCACGGCCGTCGGCGTGAACCTGTTTCACCACGCCGACCAGGTGCCGACGGCGCTGGCGCACCGCGCGCTCCAGCCCGTCTTTGTGCACGAGGAGACGCTGCAGGGCACGGGCGGCGGCCTGCGCGTGCTCGCGGCGGCGCTGCCGCGCACCACGCTCGTCGCGGCGAACGGCGACGCCCTGTTTGACTTCGACTTGGCGCCGGTCTTGGCCGCCCACAAAGCGCAGGGCGCGCTCGGCACGCTCGCGCTGCGTCGGCCCCGCCCCGGCGAGGACTTCGGTCGGGTCGCGATTGACCCTGTCACCGGCCAGATCGCGCGCATCGCCGAGGTCAGCGGGCCGAACGCCGACGCCGGGGGCCTCGTCGAGGCCGTATTCACGGGGGTGCAGGTCCTCGAGCCCGCGCTCATCGACGCGCTGCCGCGCGAGGGCGCGTGCGACGTGCTCCGCACCGCGTGGGCTAAGCGCTTGGCCGAGGGTGCCCGCTTGATCGGGACCTTCGTACCGGACGACGCCCTGTGGGTCGACGTCGGCACGCCCGCCCGCTACCTCGAGGCGCAGACCGAGGCGCTCCGCCGGTCGAGCAACCGCCGGCTGCCCGCTGCCGACGCGGCCGGGCGTCGCGTCGATCCGACCGCGACGATCGACGCCGCCGCGGTCGTTGAGGGGCCGTGCTGGATTGGCCCGCGCGCCCGCATCGAGGCCGGCGCCTTCGTCGGCGCCGGCACAGTGGTGGACACCGGCGCGGTGGTGCGCTCAGGTGTTCGGCTCGAGCGCTGCGTCCTCTGGCCCGGCGCGACCGCCACGGACAGCGCCACCGACCACGTCTTCGTGGCGTGACGCGCTGCTCAGGTCACGTGTCCTCGTAGCGGACCAAGATGACGGTGATATTGTCGGTGCCGCCGTTCGCGTTCGCCGCGTCGATCAGGCGCTCGCACTTCTTGTCGAGGTCGCCGTCCGGGTCGCTCAGGATCTGGGCCATGTGCTCATCCGTCACCATGCCCGACAGGCCGTCGGAGCACAGCAGATACACATCGCCCGTCTGAGGGACCTCGTGCAGGACGTCCACCTGCACGGTCTCCTTCATGCCCAGCGCCCGCACGATGACGTTCTTGTGGGGGAACGCCTCAATCTCCTCGGGCGTAAGGTTCTTCATCTTGATGTAGTCGTTGAGGAGCGAGTGGTCCTCGGTGAGCTGCGTCAGCGTTTCGCCGCGGTGCCGGTAGACACGGCTGTCACCGACGTGCCCGACGTAGGACCCGCCGTTCACGAAGAACAGCACGACGATCGTCGTGCCCATGCCCTTGAGCTTGGCGTCTCGGCTAGCCGACTCGAAGATCTTGCGATTCGAGAGTTTGACCCCGGTAACCACCCGGTTCTCTTCGTATTTTCGGCCCTTGTCCATCTTGTAGGGCCAGGTGACCTCGTCGTCTTCGGACGTCGCTCGGAAGAACTCCGCGAGCGTCTCGACCGACATCTGGCTGGCGACCTCGCCCGAGGCGTGACCGCCCATGCCGTCGGCCACGATGAAGAGGTTCTCTTCGCGGAACAGCCGGAGGCTGTCCTCGTTGTGGGCGCGCTTCATGCCCACGTGCGTACGACCTGCAGACGTCAGACGCATGGATTCCTCACGAGGGCCTCACTCCGGACCAGGGACAAGTTCATCACAGGGGCGCCTCGCCCGACACGCCGACGACCTCGGCGGGGTGACGCGAGACGAAAAGGGGATGTAAATCGTCGATGCGCGCGCCCTCGGCGGACGCGCCGAAGACGCCCCCCCAGCGCGTCTCGGGCCTCTGGCGCGTCGGGCGGGCCTGAGCAGGCCGCCGCCGCAAGCAGCGCGACGGCGCAGGCTCGGCTCGCAGGGGTGAGGGGCATCGCCTGAGAATCTACGCGCCCCGCGGCCCGAACCGCAAGAACCCGCGGACCGCCTCAGGCGGCGCGGGCCTCGATGTGGCCGAGCTTCTCGGCGCACCCCATCCGCCAAAAGCGACGAAGCTCCGGCCACAGACCGCTCAGGCCGCGCTCGCCCATGAAGCGCGCGCTCAGGTAGCGACAGTAGCGGCCGGCGAACGCGCTCGCTGTCGCATACCGCGCGACAGCCTCAGCGTCCGCGGCCTCGATACGAAAGCCCGAAAAGAGGCGCCGCCAGATCGCGTCTGGGTCCACCCGCTGGCCGGCGTCACGACGGCTCGACCAGACGCCCACGAACTTGTCGACCTCGGCTTGGAGCTCAAGCTCAAGCATGGAGACGCTGCGGCCGATGTGCGCGCGATCGACGACGTAGACGAGGTGGCTCACGCCTTCGAGCGCGGCGCACCACGGGTCGAGGGCGGCGTCGTCGTGCGGCTGCGCGGTCGCGAGGGCGTCCTCGAGCAGCAGCGCGAGCCAGAGCTCCGGCTCGCCCACGTCCGGCAGGGCCGGCGGCGGCACCTCACGCAGCAACAGCGCCTCACGCCCCGCGTCGACCGCGTGCCCGAACCGCGCCCGCAAATCCGCGCGCCCCGCGTCGTCCACCACGAAGTCCGCCGCGTCGATGTGCGCGTCGAGCGCGTAGATGTCGCACAGCCTCTGCTGGAGCGCGCGCACAGTGGCCGCGAGCAGCGTCCCCGCGGATGGCGCCATGGTCAGTGGGTCGTGCGCGCGCCCGCAGGCACGGCGACGCCCATGTGAGCGAGTCGAGTGGCCAGCCGCCGACTCCCGGTCGCAGCATAGCGTTCGTAGACACGCAGGACGTCCTGCTCCCCGCGGAAGCAGCGCTCGCTGACGTCGTTGAGCAGGCTCACGAGGTCGCCGAAGCGACGCGACATGCCGTCGTAGAGCGCGCGGAACGGGTTGCCCTTGTCCGGCAGTGCGCGCGCCGCGCCGCGATAGGCGCTCGCGCCCATCTCTACGAAGTAGCGTTCATCGTTGTGAGCGCGGGCGAGCGAGTCCGCGAAGAAGCCTGTCTGGTAGAGGCTGTAGTCGCCGAGCTGGCGAAGCTGCTGAAACTGGCGGCTCGGCGGCGCCTGCATCGCCCGCAGGAGCTGCATCGCCAGCGGCTCGTCCGACAGGTCATCCAGGTCGTCCGTCACAGTGGCATCGCGGCCCGAGAACGTCTCGAGCACCTGCAGCACGTACTCGCGCGTCGGCTCGTCGAGCGGCACACGCTGCTGCGCCTCGGCGTCGGTCAAGTGCTCGCGGAACCACGCCCGCAAGGAGACCAAGGTCAACGTGGGCTGAGAGGCGTCGTCTCCGTTCATGATGCGCACCCCCTGTATCCAAGGCATCGGTCGAGTCGAGGCAGGACTTGAAGGCTTTGTGCAGGGGGGGTCGATTGACGCCTGATCGACCCGACGTGTAGCGTGCTGGCATGCGGACGCTTACCTTCAGGCCGTGGCTGCTCTCGATGCTCTGCGGCGGCCTCTGGGCGTGCGGCGCGACCCCGCAGACCGCGCAGCCTTCCGGGGCCCCGCCGCCCGCCGCGGTCGCCGCTTATGCCGAGGCCACCATGCTCTTGCAGCAGGGCCGTATGGTCGAAGCCGCTGCGCGCTACGACGCCGCAGCGCAGGCGGACCCCGGCGCTGCGCATCTTTGGCTCGCGGCAGCGCGGGCCCGGAGCGCGCTTGATGAGCACGACGCCGCGCTTGAGCGCGCCGCCCGCGCCGAGGCCATCAGCCCCGACGACCCCCAGGTCGCGTCGGCCTACGAGGACTCGCTCCGCCGCGCTGGACGCGGAGACGCCCTCAAGGCGCGCTTGACTGAGCGTCTGATGAAGCACCCCGAGGACGCCCGCGCAGGCGCGGCCGCAGCGGAGGCGCTCCTCGAAGCTCAGGCGTTCGCTGAGGCGGAGGCGGTCCTCGAGAAGTCCACACGCGCGAACCCGAACGCGCCGAAGACGTGGGAGCTTCTGGGCAAGGCCCGCATGCAGCTCGGCGCACACCTCAAGGCCGCTGAGGCCTTCGAGCGGGCGCGGCTTCTGGACCCGAATCGGCGATTTCTGGACTCGCTCATCGTGCGCCTCGCGCTCGAGGGCGGCGACAACGCCCGCGCCCTCGCGGCGATCAAGCGCATCGGCGGCCCCAACTCGACCGACGCGCAGGCGGCGCTCGCCCTCGCGGGCATGCTGACCGAGCGGCAAGACCCCTTGGGCGCGAGCGTCGTTCTCGAGGCTGCACTGGCGAGCGCCCCCGACGACACCGGTCTGAGGCTGGGCCTCGGCCGCGTCCTGTGCTCTGCGGAGCGCTGGGCCGACGCCGAGGCCGCGCTCGCCGCGATCCCGACCGGGGCAGAGCAGCGCGCCGAGGCGCTCCAACTGAGGGCGCTCGCCGCGCTCGAGTCCGAGGCTGAGGGCTCGCTCGACAAGGCATACAACCTGCTCGAGACGCTGCATACGGAGCGGCCCGAGGCGGACCGCGCCGCGCTCGCCGCGCAGCGCGTCCGTATCCGCCGGGCGCAAGCGCGCTCTGCCGAGGCCCGCGCGATGCTCGACGAGGCACGTCAGCGATGGCCCGAAGATACCAGCCTGCACTTCCTAGACGGCATGCTCTTCGAAGACCTCGGTCAGCGGACCCGAGCTCTCGAGGTCATGCAGGCGCTCATCGCACGGGAGCCGGAGCACGCCGGCGCGCTGAACTATGTCGGTTACAGCTGGGCCGAACAGAACGTGCGGCTCGAAGAGGCGGAGACGCTCATCCGTCGGGCGCTTCAAGTCAGCCCAAGCGACGCGGCGATCGTCGACTCACTCGGCTGGGTGATGTTCCGCCGAGGCGATCTGACGGGGGCCGAGGCGACCCTGCGCCGCGCCATCGAGCTCGACGCCGAAGAGGGTGAGCTCCACTTTCACCTGGCCGAAGTTCTGGCGGCTGCGCGGCGGTTTCCAGAGGCCGTCGAGGCGTACGACAAGGCGCTTAGCCTCACCAAGGACCCCAAGGTCAGCGCCGCGTGGCGCAAGCGCAAGGCCGCCGCGCAGGCTAAGGTCAAGGCTGCGCCGCGGAGCACGCCGAGGTGAGCCGCCGCCTCGCCCGCTGGGCGCTCGTCGCCGCGCTCACCGGCCTGAGCGCATGCGGCGGGGCCGTGCCGCGACCCACGAACGGCCCCACAGACGCCGCCGCGCTGGTCGCCGCGGTCGGCGCGCGCGCCGGCGGGGTCCGGTCGCTCTCGGGCATGCTCGCGCTCGAGGTTTGGCGAGGCGATGAGCGCGTTCGATTGCGGCAGCTCATCGCCCAGCGCCGCCCCAGCCACCTGAGAGTCGACACGCTCACGCCGTTTGAGCAGCCGGTCTCGACCCTCGTTTCAGACGGCGTAACACTCTCGATCTACGCCCTTGATGAGCGGCGCTTCTACGAAGGCCAAGCGACGGCCGAAAATCTGGCGCGCGTGCTGCAAGTCCCTGTGGACGCGGAGGCGCTCGGCGCGCTCCTGCGGGGCGAGCTGCCGCTGATGGCAGACGCGGGCGAGCCCACACTCTCCTGGGACGGTGAGCGGGGCCAGTGGCGCCTGGACGTGCCGACCCGCGCTCCGAGTGAGCCAGCGCGGCGCCAGACGCTCTTCGTTGAGCCCGTCGCCCACCGCTTGGCCGAGGTGGTCTTCAAGACCGGTGACGCCACGACACTGCACGCGTGGCTGGGCGACTACGATGGAACAGGTCCAACGGCTGTGCCCCGCCGCCTGCGCTTCGAGGTCCCATCGCGCGGGCTCAGGGTGGACGCCCGCCTGCAGGACCACCGCGTGAACGTCGAGCTGCCCGACGAGGCCTTCATGCTCGAAGCGCCCCGCGGCGTGACCATCGAGCGCCTCTGACCGTGCGTTAGTTCTCGCGCGCGGCCGAGACCCACGACTATGATGTGGCGCCGCGATGAGGGGTGGGCGTTGAGCGACAAGATCCGCTTCGGCGAAATCCTGGTGCGCGCGGGGGTGCTCGAGCGCAGCCTGCTTGAGAACCTCGTCCGAGAGCGCGACGCGACGGGCATGGACCTTGGCGAGCTGCTCGTGGCTCGGGGGATCATCGACGAGGCGACGATGCTCCAGACCATCGGCAAGTCCCTCAATCGCCCCGTCGTCGGCCTCGACACCGCCCGCCCTGACCCGAGGGCCCTCGGTCTGCTCCCCGTCGAGCTCTGCCAGGAGCACTTGGTCTTTCCCGTCGAGATCGAGTCGAGCAAGACCGGCGACCACCTGCACGTCGCCATGGCAAACCCCCTCGATGTGCGCGCGATCAAAGTCGTGATGCAGCAGGCGCGCCTGCGCATTCAGCCGCTGGTGGCGAGCGCGCGCGAGATCAAGGCCGCCATTGCTCGGCACTACGCGGCGTTGCCGCCCGTCGCCCCCCCGCCGCCCGCTCATATGGCGCCCCCCCCCGCGTTCCTGTCTGCCGCCCCAACGCCTTCGCCGCTGGTCCGCCCGCCCCTCTCGGTGCCTGCCGCGGCTGCGCGCCCGGTCACCCACGGCCCCGCGCCGTCTGAGGCCGTTTTTGACTTCGCCGTGATGGACCTGTCGGCCTACGACGAGCCGCCCGCGCCGCCGCCCCCCGCGGGCGGGCTCTTTGGGGCGCAGCCGCCGCCCCCCGCCGCCGCGCCGCGCTTCGGGTTGAGCGCGCCGTCGTCACCCTCGATGGCCCCAGCGCCCGCCGACCTCGACCTTGCGCGCCTGCTCGACAGCTCGGGGAACGAGGCTCTGATGGCCACGGCGGAGATGTCTCGCGCTGCGTTGCCGCCCATGCCGCCGGCGGCCTCGCTCACCGAGACCGCGCCCGGCTTCGGCGTCGTGGCACCGCGTCGCCGCTCGTCGGTCGACGTCGGCCCACCCGATTCGCCGTCGCTCTCCGGTCTGACCGCTCTGCCGCCGCTCCCAGGCCGAGCCCCCGCCCCCTCCGCGCCGCCGTCCGGAGCTCAGCTCCCCGGGAGTAGCCCGCCGCTCGTGGGTCCACCCGGCGCGCTGGGCGGCTCCAGCTCGCCGCGCCCGCTGCCTCCGCTGCCCCCGGCGCTGCGGCAGAGTCGCCCGGGCGGAGAGCCTGGGCGCCCTGCAGGCCACCGAGACTCGTCGCCCTCGCTCCCGCCGGTCGGTCGGCACGCTGAGCCCGCGCCGCCCCGCCCCAGCGACGCGCCCGGCGGCGCGCTCCCGGTCGGGGTCATCGACCACGAAGACCCTGCGGACCTGCGGCACATTCTGGAGCGCTATACACAAGCGCTCGGGGAGACGCGTCAGCCCGCGGATGAGCTCATCGCACGCTTCGTGGAGCGTTTTGGGGCCGCGCCCCCCGCCCGCGAGGCCGAGGCGCTCTTCGATGCGCTCGCGCGGTCCGTCGAACGTCAGGGCCCGGGCCTCGCGGGGCTCCTGCTCGCCCTCGTCCAGCATCTGGCGCGCCGCGGACTCGTCGACCTACCCGAGCTCGTCCGCGCGCTCGGACAAAATCAAGCAAATCAGAACGACGCGGACCGTCGTCCGTAAGAAGGCGTAGGCGACCTCGATGCTGGCCTTCGTGCTCATGCTTTTCGGCCGCCGTCGCCCGCTCGATCCGAGCGGCGCGATCCACGCTGAGACGCTGACGAGCTTGACGGACGAGGACTTGATGGAGCGCTACAGGGACGAGGGTCGGGTCGAGTGCTTCGAGGCGCTGATCGCGCGTCACGAGCGCCGCCTTTACCATTTCCTGTTGCGCCACACGCAAGACGCGGATCTCGCGAACGACCTGCTCCAGGACACCCTGCTCCGCGTTGTGCGCAGCGCCCCGACCTGGACGCGCAAAGCGCGCTTCACAACCTGGGTCTACACCATCGCCCGCAACCTGACCGTCGATGCCGCGCGCAAGGGCAAGCACCGCCGCACCACGAGCCTTGACGCGCCCGTCGGCGGCGATCCGGAAGGCCGACCGCTCGTTGAGCAAACGGTCGGGAGCAGTGAGGACGGCTTCGACCGAGTGGACAGGACCGAGGTCGCCGCGCGCATCGAGGCCGCCATCGCGGAGCTCAGCGCTGAGCAGCGCGAGGTTTTTCTGCTGCGTGAGACCCAGCAGCTCTCCTTTGGAGAAATCGCGGAGATCGTGGGGGTCTCGGAGAACACCATCAAGAGCCGGATGCGCTACGCGCTCGAGAACCTTCGACTCCGCCTTGCAGACTACGCAGCCGACATGCCGACCGGGGCCGATCCGGTCGCGGCACGCCACAGAGCCTGAACTATGCAGCCGCACCCCGACGACGACGACCTGATCGCCCTGCTCTACCCGGAGTCGCTCGACCCGGAGACACGCGCATCACTCGAGCAGCGGGTCTCGGCGGACGCCGTCCTGGCTGACCGCCTCGCGACCTGGCGTGCCACGCTCAGCGCCACGCGCCGCGCCAGCCGGCTGCCGGAGCCACCGCCCGGCGTGCGCGCTCACGTCCTCCGCGAGGCGCGCGCGCACGCCGAAGGCCGCCTGCGGTCGCGCGCCGCCGCCGCCGCAGCCGAATCGACGCCCCGCGGGTGGTTCGCAGGGTTTGGCTCGATCGTGGTCGGCGCGTTCGGGGTCGCGCTCGCGATCGGCGGGGCGGCGGTGATGTCGACAGACCAGGCGCCTGAGGCTGCGCTCAGCCCCGAGCGCGTAGCCGCCGCCCCCGTCGAACCGGCCGCAGACGAAAAGCCCGCGGATGAGAAGCCCGTAGCGGTCGTCGCCGCCGCCTCGACGCCTGCCGTCGAGCCCCTGACCGACGGCCTCGCGAAGGGTGAGGCCGCGGCGGCGCCCATCGGCCGCGCGAAGGCAGAGGGCAAGGCTCAGGCGGTCGCGGCTGCGCCTCCGCCGGAGCCCTTTCCCGGCGTAGGGAACCGCGGAGCGGCCGCTGAAAAGTCTAAGGCCCGGCTCGTCGCCCAAGAGACCGATGAGGCCCAGGGCGCCCCCCCAGGCGCCGCGGCGCGTTCCAAGAAGGCGGGATCACCTGCCAAGGACGAGAGCTACGCCGAGGCGGTGGCGGACACCGCCGCACCCGCCGCCGCGGGCGCCCCCCCTGCGCCTGCCCCTGCCGTCGCGGCGCGCCGCGCGGAGGCCCGCTCGGAGACCGCCGCCGCGCCCGCTGAAGAGTCCAAGGCGGCGTCGAGCCTCGTGCTCGCCCGTACGGCCCTCGCCGCTCGGCGCTGGGGAGAAGCCGCCCGGCTCTACGACGCCGCACTCGTGCGCCCGGCGCCGGGTGATGCGCCGCGCGGGGTCGTGCTCATCGAGGCGGCCGAGGCCTACGCGGCGCTCGGGGACTTCGCGCGCGCCTCTGCGCTCTTGCGGCAGTCCATCGCTGCGGGTGGCCCCCAAGTCGAGCGCGCCCGCGCTCAGCTCGACGCGCTCGAAGGCGCGCGCCGTGAGGCCGCACGTCCTCGCCCTGTCGAGGAGGACGCCCCCGGTTCGACCATGCCCGCCGACCGCGCGTCGAGCCCCCAATCGCTCCCTGCGAGCCCGCTGCCCTGACGAGCGCTCAGCGGTCGAGCCCCCGCGGCGGCGGCGTAAAGCCCTGAATCGCGGCGATGACGGCGTCCTGCACCTGCCACACATCCCACGGGCGGTCGGGAACGTCGTTGAAGAGCATGGAGAACGCGGCGGGCGAGCCGTCTGCGAACGTCGTGTAGCCAGAGAGCGCCACGACGCCATCGAGCGTGCCCGTCTTGGCGCGGACGCTGTAGGCGGGCGCAGCCTTCATGCGCTTGCGGAGCGTGCCGTCCGCGCCGCCGATCGCGAGCGAGGCGTCGTACTCCGGCAGCGCGGGACGCCGAGCACGCATCCACTGGAGCAGGCGCACGAGCTGCGCCGGCGTGACCGCCGAGTCCCCGAAGAGGCCCGAGCCGTTCGCGAGCCGCACCGTGCCAAGCCCGACCTCGCGCTCCAAGAAGTCGATGATCTCCTGCCGCCCCTCGTCGAAGCCGCCCCGGCCCCGACGCACGGCACCGAGCACCCGCAGGAGCTGCTCTGCCATGAAATTATTGGAGTATTTGTTCACTTGCGCCACGAGCCAGGCCACAGGACGTGAGGTCTGGCGGCCGAGTAAGACGCGGTCCGCAGGCGGAGGCGCGCTGAGCAGGCGCGTTGCCCCGACGACCTCGATGCCGCGCTGCACAAGGAGGGCGCGCAGCGTCTCCCCCACGAACGCGACGGGGTCACTCACGCGACGCCGCGTCTCGAAGGCAGGCTCTCCAACGGCGAGCGCGCCCTCGACCCGCACCACGAGCTGCCCCGCCTCGGTCACGGCTTGAATCTTCAAGGTCGGGCGACCTCGGCGTCGCGTGGTCGCCTGGTTGTCGACCCGCACGTGGCTCGACGCTGGATCCACCGTGATCCGGGGCGCCATCCCCGGAGACGCCCCGGCCTCCACGCGCACGCGCACCGCGTTGAAGTTCAGGCTCAGCGCGCCTGTCGGCGCACGAAACGCCTCGTCCGTCGTCCGCGCGTCGAACCCCGGCGCCTCGTGGTCGGGCGTGAAGCTCGACTCGTCGAGGAGAAGATCGCCCTCGACCCGCCGCAGGCCACGCTGGTAGGCCTCGTCGACCAAGCGCCACAGGTCCTCGACGAGCAGCCCCGGATCGCCGCGCCCGACGAGCCAAAGCGACTGGGCCCGGCCCTCGGTGAGCGGGGTCGACCACAGCTCGGTGTCGAGCGTGAAGTCGGGGCCCAAGCGAACGAGCGCCGCGGCCGTGGTCAGCAGCTTCACGTTGGATGCGGGGTGCAGCGGGGCGTCCGCGTCGAGCGCGAGCAGCGCTGCGCCCCCGTCCGCGCCGGCGACGCACAGCCCGAGACGCGCCCCCTTGAGCACGGGCGCTTCGAGCAGAGGCGCGACAGCCGCGATGAGCGTGGGGTCTCCCGTGAGCGGACCCCGCGCTGCGAGCCGCGACTCCGCGGCCACGCCCGCCGGCGCGCAGAGGACGAACAACCACAGCAGGCGAGCGACGAGCATGAGCTGACACTCTACAGAGGCGCGCGCGTCATCGCACTCGACGCCTCGATTTTCCCGCCGCTGAGTGCGACGATGCGGGCGTGCGCCGCTGGATTCAGAACCTCGTCTTCTTCGCGATCGTCGCCGCCCTCGCGTGGACGCTCACGCGCCCGACCGGTGGCCCGCCCGCCGGCCAAGCCGCGCCGCCGCTCAAGCTCGCGCTCCTGGGCGCCGACGCGCCGCTCGACCTGACGGCCCTGAATGGGCGGACCGTCGTGCTCGACTTCTGGGCGACGTGGTGTCCGCCGTGCCGCGTGACGCTGCCTGTGCTGCAGAAGGTCCACACGCGCTACAAAGGGGATAAAGACGTCGAGGTGCTCAGCGTGAACACCGAAGGCCCGCGCGCAGCGGAGCTCATCACGCGCTTCATGCGGCAGAACGCGTACGACTTTCGCGTGCTGCTCGACGACGGCTCAGCCACCCGCGCGTGGCGCGTCGAGTCGATCCCGATGCTCGTCGTCGTCGCGCCCGACGGCACGGTGGACGACGTCGAGGTCGGCGTGCACTCCAGCGATCCCGCACGCATGGAGGCCGCGCTCATCGAGAAGATCGAGGCGGCCCGCGCGCAGACGCGCTGAGCGACTACTTGCCGTCCTTGAGACGGCGCGAGATGCGCTGGTGCTCGCGGTTACCGACGACCTCACGGGCATGGCCGCGGTCGATGCTCCGCACGACGCGAAAGTGCCGCGCCTTGACGTCGCGGACGCGCTGGTAGCTGCGCTCCCACAGGTGCTTGGGGTACGAGCCCGTCTCCGCCTCGCGCAGGAGCGCCTCGAGGAGCGCCACCTGCTGGTCGACTGAGTGGCAGACCAAGAACAAGTCGATGCCCGCCTCAAGGCCGAGCAGCGCGACCTCTTCCATCGAGTAGTGCTCGGTGATGGCCTTCATCTCAAGGTCATCGCTGACGACCAAGCCCTTGTAGCCCAGATCCAAGCGAAGCAGGTCCTGCAGCATGGTGCGGCTCAGCGTCGCGGGGTGCTTGGGGTCGATGGCCGTGTACTTGACGTGCGCGGTCATCACCAAGTCAAGGTTTGGCGGGCGATGGAACGCGGCGTGGAACGGCACGAGCTCGACCGCGCGCAGCCGCTCCATGTCGGCCTCGCTGTAGGCCATCTCGTGGTGGCTGTCCTGCCGCGTGTCGCCGTGACCAGGGAAATGCTTGCCGCAAGCGACGATCGCGTTGTCGTGCAGGCCACGAATCACCGCTCGCCCGAGGGACGAGACTTGCTGCGGCGAGCTCGAGATCGCGCGCCGACCGATGACCGGGTTCTGCGGGTTGGTGTTGATGTCCAGAATCGGCGCGAAGTTCAGGTTGAAGCCCGCTGCCGTGAGCTCACGGCCGAGCACAGCGCCCACCTCGTAGGCGAGCGAGACAGAGCCGACCTGGCCCAAGTGCGCCATGTCAGGGAACGTTGAGAACGGCTTCGGCAGCCGGTGGACGAGGCCGCCTTCCTGGTCGACCCCGATGAACGGCGGGACGCCCTGACCCATCGTCCAGAGGTGCTCGGTGAGCTCAAGCACCTGCTCAAAAGTCGGCAGGTTGCGCTTAAAGAGGATGAAGCCGCCGAGGCCCCACTCTTCATCCAGTCGCAACACCTCGGGCGGCACCTTGGGGCCATCGAATCCGACGATGATGCGCTGGCCGATGCGCCGCTTCAAAGTGCGGAGGTCGGACATGGGGTTCCCTTCGTCTCCTGAAGCCTTAGCGCCGACACAGCGCCCGCGGAAGGCGCGCGAGTGTACCACCGGGGCCGTCGAGTGGCAACCGACGGCCCCGTCGCGTGCTTTTGGGCGGCGCGCGGGTTTCGGGGTACCATCCGCGGCGCATGAGCGCGTCGAGCCCGCACAGCCCGCAGTCGAGGCCGTCTTCGACGACGCGCGTGCGGGTCCCGCTCTCGACGAAGATCTTTGTGGGCCACCTGCTCGCCGTACTCGTGAGCCTGAGCCTCATCGTCGTGCTGGCGGAGCGCAATGTGCTTGGCCTCGAGAGCCGCTTCTCGCTGGGCCTCGCAGTGCTCTTGCCCGCAGCGCTGATCTCGTGGCTCATCGCGCGGCGCCTCACGCGGCATCTCGACGCGCTGTCCACGGCGGCGACGGCCATCGGAACAGGGGACCTGGGCGAGCGCCTGCCTCCGCCGTCGCCCTCGCACTTCGCCGACGAGATCGACGCGCTGAGCCATTCGACGGCGCGGATGCTTGAGGCGTTGCGCGCCCTCGTCGCGCAGCTTCAGGACGCCTCGACGCGCCTCGACGCGACCTCGACGTCGGTCGTTCGCTCGAGCCACGCCGCCGGCGTCCAAGGCGAGGTCGTGCAGACCCAGCTCACGCAGATGAGCGCTCGCGCGGCGCAGCAGACCGCGGCGGTGAACACGCAGAGCGAGGCGCTGGCCCGCATGCTGAACGACCTGCGTCGCACCGCAGACCTCGCGGGCGAGGCGGCGCGCTCCACGACCCAGGCGAGCGCCGCCGCCGCCCACGGCACCGAGAGCACACGTCAGGCGCTCGACCGTCTGCGAACGGCCTTCGAGCACGTCGAGGCCTCGGGCGCGGACGCGCTGCGGCTCACAGACCGGACGGCGGAGATTCACGACATCGTGGAGACCATCGGCCGGCTCGCGCACCAGACGCACTTGCTCGGGGTCAACGCGTCGATTGAAGCGGCTCGAGCAGGCGACGCGGGTCGAGGCTTCTCCGTTGTCGCGGACGAGATCAGGCGCCTCGCCGAGGTCTCGGGCCGAAGCGCCGAGCGGATCCGCGTCATTGTCTCAGGCATCGACGACAACAGCCGCAAGGTCGTGGAGTCGATGCAGGCGTCCACGCTCGACATCGTGGCGGGGCGCCGAGATCTTGACGACATCGGCCGCGCGCTCGACACCGTCGCGCAGCTCACGCGGCACGAGGCGCATCAGGTCGAGGGGCTGTCGACGCTCACGGCCGCGCTCTCGACGCTCGCCGACGACGTCACACGCGCGGGGCAAGACGTGCGCCGCTTGGCCGACCACAACCGCGCGAGCGCCGAGCAGGTCGAGGTCGCCTCGGGGGAGCAGCTGCGGCGGGCCCGCGAGCTCGAGGCCGCAGCGCGGGGCCTCGGCGAACTCTCGTCAGAGCTGATGAGCGTCGCGCGACGCTTCAGGCTCGACTGACGTGGCCGTTGAGCGCTACTTGGTCGCCGAGCTGGGCACGCACAGGGTCGGCCTCGACCTGGCAGACGTGACCGAGGTCGCGCCTCTAGACCGGGCCGTGCGCGTCCCCTGGGCGCCGACCTGCGTGCGGGGCGCCGTCGAGCACCAAGGGCGGCTGACAACGCTCGTCGATCTGGCCGCGCTGCTCGGTCTCGACACCGCCCCCCCCCGCGTTGCCGTCTTTATTGACCGGCCCGAGCTGCCCGTGGCGCTGTGTGTCGCGGGCGTACACATCGTCGAGGCGCGTGACGCCGTGCGGAACCTCGCGCCGACGGCCTCGCTGCCGCAGAGCGGCTGGATCATCGACGCCCTCACGACCCCCGCGCTCGCGTTTGAGCACATCGACCTTGAGCGTGTCCTCGCCGCCATCGACTCGGCGTTTCGGGGGAACTGAGCGTGGACCTCTCGCGGTACCGCCACCTCTACGTCTCCGAGACTCAGGAGAACCTCGACAAGCTCAGTCGCCTGCTCGTGGAGGTTGAGAGCCAACCCAGTAATCGCTCGGCGGTCGATACGCTCTTTCGACTCGTTCACTCGATCAAGGGCATGAGCGGGACGATGGGCTACTCGCCCGTCTTCGAGCTCGCGCATGGGCTTGAGGACCTGCTTGACCACTTTCGGTCCACGCGTGTGCCGCTCACGCCAAGCGCCGTCGACGCGCTGCTGGCGGGTCTCGACCGCATCGGCCAGTGGGTCGCGGACGTGGACGCGGAGCGCCTGCCGCTGTCGTTGGACGCTGCCGCACGCGCCATCGCGGACCGAGCACGGCGCGCGCTCACAGAGCTCAAGGGTGCCTCCGGCGGACCATCGCAGCCGCTGTCGAGCGCAGCGGATGAAGTGCGCGTCGAAGTCCAGCTCACCCCGACCGTGACGGACCCCGCCCTGCGCGCGCTGCTCGCGTGGCGTCGGCTGACCGAGATAGGGCAAGTCCGCTCCGTCTCCCCCCCATTGAGCGCGCTGCGGAGCGGTCGCCTGGAGCAGCCGCTCTCGGTCGTCGTCGCGACGCGGTGGTCGCCCGAAGACCTCCGAGCGTGGCTGCGTCTGATGCCCGAGGTCGTCGAAGTGACTGCGGCGCGCGCGGCCGCGGTCGTCGAAGAGGACGCGCTCGACCTGACCTTCTCGAGTGACCTCGCGCCCCCCAGCGCAGAGAAGAGCCTCTGGTCGGCGGAGCCCATCAACCGTCCCGCGCGGCCCGTCTCGCGCCCGCTCCCGCGAATGACCATCGAGATCCCCGCTCGCCCGCGGATCGACGCCGATGACTTCGATGCGCTGGCGTTCGTCGCCGAGCCGCCGCCCGTCGAGCCACAGCCTGCCGAGCCACAGCC
>Ga0164295_10000645_pt1 | contig 29272 bp, 26 predicted proteins | sample GEODES006metaG_FD_111798 | JGI IMG/M metagenome (GOLD analysis project Ga0164295, IMG submission 111798) | Oligotrophic lake water microbial communities from Sparkling Lake, Wisconsin, USA - GEODES006 metaG | ecosystem: Environmental > Aquatic > Freshwater > Lake | place: USA: Sparkling Lake... | reverse complement strand
GGCGCCGACATCGAGGCCTGTGTCGGTGCTGCGCGACGCGCCTTCACGGATGCTCTGACGGCACGCTTACTCGGGTGCGCTCCGGAGCGCGTCGCGTGCGCGGGCGCGACGCTCGAGTCGGCGCTGGCGCGTGGCGCGCCGGCCCCCTCGTTGGTCGATGATCTTGTCGAGCGGATCGACGCGCTGCCCGGTGAGCCCATGACGCTCGTCTGCGTCCTGTGCTCACCCGAGGCGCGCGTCCCGCTCGCTGACCTCTTCGCCACAACCCGCCCGCAGGTCGCGGTGATCGCCCTCGACGAGGTGCGCCCCGGCACCCGGATCATCCCCGCCGCGATCCTGTGACCTAGACCGCGGATCAGGGTCCGCCTTGGGCGCTGCCCGGCAGCGTGCGCTTGAGGTCCGCCAGCGTCGGCAACGCGGCGGTCTCCAGAGCGACCATCAGCGCGTCCAGCGTGCTCGCGTGCACGACGATCGGCCGATGGGCGGCGCGCACGAAGCCATCGGCCGCGGCGCGGTCGAGCGAGCGCACCAGGTCGGCGTAGAAGCCCTCGACGTCGAGCAAGCCGACGGGCTTCGTGTGGTACTCGAGCTGAGTCCACGTCGCCGCCTCGAAGACCTCGTCGAGGGTGCCATAGCCGCCGGGCAGGGCGATGAAGGCATCTGACAGCTCAGCCATACGTGCCTTTCGCGCGTGCATGTCCGCCACCACGTCCAGCGCCGTCAGGCCGCGGTGCGCGACCTCGAGCTGCCAGAGCTTCTCGGGGATGACGCCATGGACCTCACCGCCCGCGGCGAGCGCGGCGTCTGCGACGAGCCCCATCAGCCCGACGTGCCCGCCGCCGTAAACGACGCGCACGCCGCGCTTCGCGAGCGCGCGCCCCACGCTCCGCGCAGCGTCCGCGTAAGCGGGCCGCGTGCCCATGCTCGAGCCGCAAAACACGGCCACGCTCCGAATCTGTCGAACCTGCGCCTTCATTCCGGGCATCTTGAGGACGCGCGCTGGAGCGCGCAAGCGAACGCGCGCCGCCTCGCGCCACTGGAACCATGCACGTCGACCGCCTGACCTCGATTCACAGCGTCCCGGCCGAAGAGTGGGACGCGCTCGTTGGCCCCGGGTGCGCGTTTCTCGAGCACGCTTTTCTGAGCGCGATGGAAGACTCGGGCTGCGTGGGCCCCGACACAGGCTGGACGCCCGCCTACCGGGTCGCGCGCGAGGCGCCTCAGGGGCGCGCGGTCGGCGCCGTGGTCGCCTGGGTCAAAGACCACAGCATGGGGGAGTTCATCTTCGACCACGCCTGGGCCGACGCCGCGCGGCGCGCTGGCCTCGCGTACTATCCGAAGCTGCTGGTCGCCGCGCCGTTCTCGCCGGTCGGTGGCGAGCGTTTCTTGACGCACGGCGCGCCCGACCCCGACGCCGCGCGCGACGCGCTGCTCGCCGACCTGCGCGCGCAGGTTCGGTCCGATGGGCTCTCGGGCCTCCACTGCCTGTTTACGACCCAAGAAGAGGCGCGCGCCCTCGAGGGCCGAGGCCTCGCTCAGCGCCACACGGTCCAATTTCACTGGACAAACGCGGGCTATGTGGACTTCGACGCCTTTCTGGCGCGGTTCGACAGCAAGCGCCGCAACCAGATCAAGCGCGAGCGTCGACGCGTCCGCGAGGCGGGCGTGACCGTACGCGTCCTCGAGGGGGACGCGATCAGGCCGGAGCACGCCGCGCTCGCTTGGGACCTCTACGTGCGGACCGTCGACAAGTTCGCGTGGGGCCGCCGCTACTTGAACCCGCGCCTTTTCGAGCTGCTCGTCGAGCGCTGGGCCCACCGCCTGTTCTTCGTCGTCGCGGAGCGCGACGGCGAGGTCGTCGGCGGCACGGTGAACGTGCGCAAGGGCGACGCCCTTTACGGCCGCTACTGGGGCGCCCGTGAGGACATCCCCGACCTACACTTCGAGGTGTGCAGCTACGCCGCCATCGAGGCCTGCATCGCGCGCGGCCTGCGCGTCTTCGAGGCGGGCGCCGGGGGCGGCGAGCACAAGTGGGGCCGCGGCTTCTTGCCGGCCGTCACTTACTCAGCGCACGCGCTCGAGCACCCGGGCCTCGACCGCGCTGTGCGGGCCTTCTTGCGCGACGAGCGCCGCGCTGTGGCGGCCGACCTGTCGAGCGTGGACGGCCGCGTCCTGATTCGCTAAGGCCGACGAGCCGCCCGCGCGCTCAGGCGAGGTCTTTGACGAACTCGCGCTCCTCGAGGAGCTCGTTCACGCTCGCCTGGACGCGGCTCTGCGCGGTGGCGTCGAGCTCGACACCCTGGACGATGTGGTACTGGCCCTTCTCGTCCACGGTGCACGGGAACGAGCTGACGAGGCCCTCGGGCACGCCGTAGCTGCCGTCGCTCACGACCGCCATCGAGACCCAGCGGCCCTGCGTGCCGTGCCACCAGTCTTTCATGTGGTCGATCGCGGCCCACGCTGCGCTCGCGGCGGACGACTTGCCGCGCGCGTCGATGATCGCCTTGCCGCGCTGCTGGACCGTCTTGAGGAACGCGCCATTGAGCCACCCATGGTCCGTGATGACGTCCGTGAGTTTGCGGCCGTTGATGGTCGCGTTCGTGAAATCGGGGTACATCGTGGGCGAGTGGTTGCCCCACACGGCCAAGTTGCCGATGGCGCCCACGCCGACGCCCGCCTTCGCGGCAATCTGCGCCAGCGCGCGGTTCTGGTCGAGGCGCGTCATCGCCGTGAAGTTCGCGCGCGGGATGCGCTTGGCCTTCTGGCTGGCGATGTACGCATTCGTGTTGCACGGGTTGCCGACAACGAGGATCCGCGCGTCCGGCGAGGCGACCTCGTCGATCGCGGTGCCCTGGCCGATGAAGATGCGGCCGTTGTCCTTGAGCAGGTCGCTGCGCTCCATACCCGGGCCGCGCGGCTTGCTGCCGACCAGGAAGACGGCGTCGGCGTCCTTGAACGCGATGCGGTCATCGTCCGTGACGACGACATCCTGGAGAAGCGGGAAGCCACAGTCGCGCAGCTCCATCTCGACGCCCTTGAGGCCCTGGAGGGCCGCCGGCAGCTCAAGGAGCTGCAGGATCACGGGCGTGTCCTTGCCGAAGACGTCGCCGTTGGCGATGGGGAAGATCAGGCTGTAACCAATCTGGCCGGCGGGACCAGTCACCGCAACGCGGACGGGCTTCTTGGTGGACATCGAACTCTCCTGTTGAGGGCGGGTGCGCGCGCAGTTTAGCGATCGACGCGCGTGAGTCCAGCACCAGAGGGGCGCGTGCACTGCAGAAAGCGCACGGTCAGCGCGACGCCCGTGAGCGCGAGCCCCACCGTGAGGCCCCACCAGAGCCCTCGCGGCCCCAGCCCCGCCCACTCCGCGAGCACCCAGAGCAGCGGGAGCGTCACCCCGAGGTGAACAACCACGTTGATCCACATCGCGGCCCGCGTATCGCCTGCGCCGCGCAGGATGCCAGCGCCGACGGCCTGCAGGCCGTCGAAGAGCTGGAACGCGGCGGCGATGAGCAAGAGGGCGGCGCCCGCCTCGACGACCTCGGGGGGGTCGGCCAGCAGGCCCGCGAGCCCGAAGCGGAACACGACGAGCGATGCGCCGGAGCAGGTCATCACCGCCGCCCCGAGGCCCAGCGCGATGAGGCCAGCGCGTCGCGCACCTGCGGGGTCGTCGCGGCCGACTGCGTAGCCCACCCGCACAGCGCCCGCTTGGCTCACGCCCAGGCAGATGGTGAAGGTGAACGCCGCGATTTGCAGCGCGACGTTGTGGCCCGCAGCCCACTGCGCGCCGTATGCGCCCATCAGGAACTGAACGAGCGCGAAGACCCCGACCTCGGACAAGAACTGCATGCCGATGGGGGCTCCGAGGCGAAGCAGACGCAGGACACCCGCCAACGCTGGGCGCCCCGTTCCGTCGGGGACGGGGACGCTGCGGAGCGCGAGGAGCAACACAAGGACCTGAACGACTGCGCCGGTCGCGCCCGCCAGTCCCGCGCCGAACGTACCCCAGCCTGCTCCAAACCCAATGCTCGGCAACCCAAGGCGCTCAAGGCCCGCGTCGCCCAGCACGAACAGCCATGCCGCGGGCAGGTTCACGATGTTGCCGACCACCATGGCGACCATGGACGGCCGGCCGAGCCCCAGCGCTTGCAGGTAGCTGCGGAGCGCGATGAACGCAAGGAACGGGAACATCGAAGGCGCGCGGGCCAGGATGTACTGCCACGCCTCGGCCGCGACGGCGGGGTCAACGCCCATGCGGGGCAGCAGCGCGGCCAACCCGAAGGGCAACAGCGTGAAGGGCAGCGACAGCGCGGCAGCGAGCGTGAGCGCCTCGCGCAGGTGGCGGCGCGCGTCCGCTGGACGGCCGGCCCCCATCGCCTGAGAGGCGAGCGGGTCAAGCCCCAGCAAAACCCCGAGCGCGAGAATGCTCGACACGAAGAAGAGCGAGTTGCCGATGCCCGCGCCGCCGATGTGCGTCGCCCCCAGACGGCCCACGACCGCGGTGTCGACGAGGCTCATGAGCTGTGAGCCGGCCGAGGCGCCCACGAGGGGGAGCGCGAGGCGCAGCGTCTCGCCGAGCTCCTGCCGCGCGTTCACGGGTGCAGCGTCATGAGCGTCAGCGGCCACAGGTGCCCGCCCCGAATAACGCCTCATCCGCCACAGTCTCGCACGGCGACCGAACGCCGTCGCACTGGTGCGGCGTCAGGATCGCCGGCGGCGCGAGCACGCGCAGGGGCTGCCCCGCGGGGCCGGCGGAGAGACGAGCGGTCACGCCTTCGACGGCGACCGATGCGAGGGACCACGTGAGCTGGTGAAGCCCCGGCTCCAAGCGCAGCGTCCCCGTCACGGACGGCACCCCCCGCGCGACGGGCCGGCCGTCGAGGGCGACCGTTTGCTGAATGGCGGTCGCGGCGGTGCCCTCGAAGGTGTAGTCACCGCGATTGCCGACCCGAATGAACGCCTCGAAGGTCAGGTCAACGACCGCGCTGCCGTCGTAGGCAACGGGCAGGTCCGCGGGCGCGTCCACCTCGAGCGTCTGCGCGATGCTCGACGCTACGGACGCCCCGCCGAGCAAACGGCTGCGCAACAGCGCACCGCCGACCAGCAGCCTTTCGTCGCAGCCCTCGGGGAGCGGCGGCGCGGCGAGGCCGGGTCGCCCCGCGTCCTCGTCCGTGGGCAACGCGCCGCCCGCGCCCGCCTCGGACGGCGACGGCGCGACCGTCAAGCAGGTCCCGTCGACGCAGACCCGGCCTTGACCACAGACGGCGTCCGTGCGGCAGTCCTCGACGTCGACCACCAGCGCGCAGGCGCCGAGCAGCGTCGCGAGCGCGGGGAGCCCTAGGGGTAGCGGGTAGACGGCGGTGGCGCGCAGGTTCGACAACACGGCTTGGGGGAGACTGCCACCTCATGCACCCTATTGACAGCGCCGCGCGACGGTCCTCACCGTGGCGCGTCCGACGCCCTACGGAGCTCCCCTCGATGACGTGCACGCTGACCGTCCCGCTCACCCCAGCGGACACCGAGATCCTGACGCCCGAGGCGCTCGCGTTCGTCGCAGATTTGGCGCGCACGCTGCGCCCTGGGTTGCGCGCCGCGATGGACGCGCGCCGAGCGGCGCAAACGCGCTACGACGCGGGCGAGCTGCCCGACTTCGCGCCCGAGACCGCCGAGCTTCGGGCCAGCGAGTGGAGGGTCTCGCCGCCCCCGGCGGACCTGCAAGACCGCCGCGTCGAGATCACAGGCCCGACCGACGCCAAGATGGTCATCAACGCACTCAACTCCGGCGCGAACGTGTTCATGGCGGACTGCGAGGACGCGACCTCGCCGACCTGGCGCAACGTCGTCGACGGGCAGCGAAACCTGCGGGACGCAGTCCGCGGCACGCTCACGTTCGAGGCGCCGGGGGGTGGCCGCCGCTACGCCTTGGCCGAGCGGACGGCGACCCTGTTCGTGCGTCCGCGCGGGTGGCACCTGCCCGAGGCGCACGTTCTGGTCGACGGAGAGCCAGCGCCTGGCGCGCTCGTCGACTTCGGCCTCTATGCCTGGCACAACGCCCGCACGCTGCATGCGTCCGGTCGACGCCCCTACTTCTACCTGCCCAAGCTCGAGCACAGCCGCGAGGCCGAGCTCTGGGCTGAGGCCTTTCGAATGACCGAGGCGCGCCTCGACCTGCCGCGGGGCACACTGCGCGCGACCGTGTTGATCGAGACGCTGCCTGCGGCGTTTCAGATGGACGAGATCCTCTGGGCGCTGCGGGACCACAGCGTCGGCCTCAACTGCGGACGTTGGGACTACATATTCAGCTATATCAAGACGTTACGGGAACACGCCGACCGCATCCTCCCCGACCGTGGCGAGGTCGGCATGACGCAGCCGAACATGCGCGCCTACACGCAGCTCGTCGTTCAGACGTGTCATCGCCGAGGCACGTTCGCCATGGGCGGCATGGCGGCGCAGATCCCCATCAAGGCGGACCCCGTGCGGAACGAGGCCGCGCTCGAGCGCGTGCGCCTCGACAAGCGCCGCGAGGTCACGGATGGGCACGACGGCACCTGGGTCGCGCACCCCGCTCTCGTCGAGGTCGCGCGCGCGGAGTTCGACGCGCACCTCACGACGCCCAACCAGATTCACCGACTGCGGCCTGATGTGCGCGTCACCGCCGCCGACCTGCTCGAGACGCCCCGCGGCGCCCGGACCGAGGCGGGGCTGAGGCACAACGTGCGCGTCGGCGTCCTCTACACGGCCGCATGGCTGCGGGGCCAAGGCTGCGTGCCGCTGTATGACCTGATGGAGGACGCAGCGACGGCGGAGATCTCCCGCGCCCAAGTATGGCAGTGGCAGCGACACGGCGCGCGCCTCGACGACACAACAGGCGTGACCCCCGAGCGCGTGCGGCGCGTGATCCAGGAGGAGACTCGCGCGCTGCGCGAGGGCGGTATGGAGCCCATGACCCTCGACCGCGCGAGCGCGCTCTTCGAGGCCATGTCAACGGCGCAGACGCTCGGCGACTTCCTCACGCTGGCGGCATACGCACAGCTCGACGCGCACTAAGGCTCAGGGGGGCGGCGCCGCCTCGCACACGAAGGTGCGCGTCCCCTCACAGGGGCGGTCGTCCCACTCGGTCGCGCGTCCGTCGGATGCCATGATGAGGCCGCAGTCTTCGCCGCTCTGCCCACCGTTGTTCGGCTCGCCCGAATCCCAATGGCTATAAGCGAGCGCGGTCCCGTCCGACCACTTCCACGCGCCCTCATCGCCCTGGTCGGTGAGGCCGATCCACGTGTCTCCGAAGCCGCGCATGCGCATCTCGCCATAGATGAACGCGTCCTCGCGCGCGTCGTCCACCTGAACGAGCTTGTAGCCGACGCCCTCGCAGAGCATGCGGCCTGCGGGCCACGTCCGCCGATCGCTGCAGACCAAGTAGGCGTGGCCCTCTCGCTGCACCACATCGCAGGGGCACATCACCAAGTCGTCGATGATGTCGTTCCCGTCGTCATCGAGGCCGTTACACGTCTCGCGGACCGGCACTGTCGGCGGCTGCGAGGGCGGCGCAGTCGGCGCGGCGCTCGGCGGTTCACTCCCGGGGTCGGGCGGGTCGGCGCTGCCGGGAGCGGTCGGGGCCGCGCTGGGGGCCTCGCCATCGGTCGTCGGCGTCGGTCGACGCCCAACGGTCCCGACGAGCGCGTCCTCACTCGTGTCGGCCCGGGGCGCCTGCATGACCTCGGCGCACGCCGCCGTGATGGCACAGGCGACCGCCGTGGCGCGCGCAAGCCCGACGAGATGTGGCGTTCCCCCTCGCATCTGAGTCTTTGTAGCAGATTTCGTCGGGGAGCGCGCCCAGCGGCCTTGCATCCTCGCCCTGATTCCGGGCATCGAGAGTGCGCACTGAGGCGCGAGCATGAGCGGCAAGTCGAGACTCCACTTCATCGCGGGCAAGGGCGGCGTTGGCCGAACCACGATCGCCGCCGCGCTCGCTCAGGCGCTCGCTCAGGCGGCGCACCCGTCTCGACCCCGTGTACTCGTCGTCGAGATGGACGAGGCCACCACGCGCGCGGTCGGCGAGCACCCGGCGCTCGCCGCGACGCTCGGCCGCGGGGAAGCACTGCCGCCTGAGCCGGTCAGAATCTCTGCGCATCTCGACGCGGCGCGGCTCTGCTCGATGACGGGTCACGAGGCCTTTCTGAAGGGCCACCTGCCGGGCGGCACGCTCATCGCCGCCGCGCTTCGATCGAAGGCTGTCCGCCGATTTCTAGAATCAGGGCCGTCATTCCACGAGCTCGGACAGATCGCTCACCTGGCGCACCTGGCCCACAGCGGCCACTACGCCCACATTGTCGTCGACCTGCCCGCCACGGGGCACGCGCTCGGCCTGGCGCGCCTGCCCGAGTCCATGCGCCGCATCATCTCGGCGGGGCCTGTCGCGCGCGCGCTCGACCAATGCACGCTGACGCTCCGCGACCCCCGGCGTACGACTGCGTGGATTGTTGCGCTGCCCGAGCTTCTGCCGGTCTCCGAGACCCTCGAGCTGGTCGAGGCCTTGGAGCGCGAAGGTCTCCCGCCCCCTCGCGTACTCTTGAACCGCTGGCCCGCCGACCCCTTCAGCGACGACGAAGCGCTCCGCGAAGCGGCCGCCGCATTTTTCGACGCACACGGTCCGGTGGGCGGCAGCGTCGCGTTCGGTCGCCTGCGAGAGGCCATCGAGGCGCGCGCACGGCTCCCTGCGGCTCGAATCGCCGCGACCCTGCCCCACCTCACGGGCCGCGAGACGCGCGCGCTCGTGGACGCGCTGGCCACTTCGTTGGTCGGGGTCACCCTGTGAGCGGGCTGCTGCAGAGCGTCCTCGCGCGCCGCGCCATCGTGTGCGCAGGCGCGGGCGGCGTGGGCAAGACCACGGTCTCGGCGTCCCTCGCGCTCGCAGCGGCGCGGGCCGGCCGCCGCGTCCTGGTGGTCACGGTCGACCCCAGCCGACGTTTGGCGGAGACGCTCGGGGTCGCGCGTCATGCGGAGCAGCCTGTGCCGCTCAGCGCCGAGCGATTGGCCGCGCTCGGCGTGCCGTCGACGGGCAGTTTGTCGGCGTGGATGCTCGACGCCTCGGTCGTCTCCGACCAGACCGTGAGGGCCTTCGCGCGTACGCCGGACGAGGCGGAGCGCCTGCTCACTCACCCGCTCTATCTCGGAATCACCCGCCTCGCGGCCGGTATGCACGAGTACACGGCGATCGAGGCCATGCACCGCTTCGTGCACGAAGACCGCTACGACCTCGTCGTGCTCGACACCCCGCCTGCCCGCAACGCGCTGCGCTTCCTAGAGGCGCCTGAGCGGGCGCGCGCGTTCCTCGATCCGCGCATCCTCGAGGTCTTCACACCCAAAGAGGGCGGGCTCGCACGGCGCATCGCCGAAGGGGTCGCTGAGCGCGTCCTCGACGCTACCCTCGGCGAGCAGACACGGCGCGCGCTGCAGGCCTTTCTGGGCCTCTTCACGCCGCTTCTCCGCCAGCTCGACGGCAACCAGCTCGCGATGTCGGCCTTCCTGCGGAGCCCACAGATCGGGTTCGTGCTGGTGACGTCGCCCCAACGGGGCGCGGTGGACGAGGCGGACGCGCTTGAGGCGCGGCTGAGGAGCGTGCTCGGTGTGCCCTTGCTCGGTCGCGTGCTGAATCAGGTGATGAGCGCGCCCTCGCCCCTGCCCGATGCGGCGGTGTCGGACTCGCTGCGGCTTCGCACCGCGCTCACCACGCTGGCGCAGACCGAGCGCGACGAAGCGGCGACGCACGCCACGCTTGCGGAGCGGTTCGCGCGCCCCGGCGCCCACACGGCAGTCCTGCCTCGCCTGCCGCACGCCGCGAGTCAGCTCGAGGCCCTCGACGCGCTCGTGGAAGCGCTCGCGCGCGCCTGAAATGGACTTCGGTCGGGACCCAGCGCTCGCGCTCGACCAAGTCGACTTTGCGCTCCCGCCGCTCGAGCCTCGGTCGGTCGCGACGCTCGCGGACTCGGCGCTCAACATCACGGCGCCGCTTCGCGTGGGCGCCCCAGCATGGGCTGTGCCCGCATGGGTGGGTGACCTGTACCCGCGCGGCGTCGCCCGGGGTGAATGGCTGCGCCACTACGCCGCGCGCTTCGACACGGTCGAGCTCAACGCGACCTTCTACGCCATCCCGACGCGGCTCCGCTGCGCGGCGTGGGCCGAGGCCGTGCGAGAGAACACGGCCTTTCGGTTCTGCCCCAAGGCGCCACGCGTGATCTCGCATGCCTCGGGGCTCAGGCCCGCCGTCGCGGATGTGCGCGCGTTCGCGCAGGCTGTCGAGGGCTTCGGCCACCATCTGGGTCCGAGCCTGGTGCAGCTCCACGAGGCCGTCGGCCCAGCGCGCACACAAGAGATCGTGCGGCTGCTCGACGCGTTGCCACGCGACCTGCCCTGGGCGCTCGAGGTCCGCCACCCCGGCTTCTTCGACGGTCGCGCCCTCGCCGCCCCGCTCTTCGAGGCCCTCGCTTCGCGCGGTCTGGGCGCCGTCGTCACGGACGTCGCCGGGCGCCGGGACGTGTGCCACGCCAGCCTGCCGACGCCGACCCTCTTCGTTCGCTTGGTGTGCAACGGCCTGCACCCGACCGACGCCGTGCGCGCACGCGCATGGTCGACGCGCCTGCTCGACCTGCGCGCGCAGGGACTGCGCGAAGGCCATCTCTTCGTTCACCAGCCCGACGACGCAGACGCGTTGAGCACGCTGGCGACGCTCCAGCAGGCGCTCGGGCGACCCGCGAGCCCCCCGCCACCCGCGGGTCAGCTCACGCTGCTGTAGGCGCGTCGCTCGCGACGGGCAGCGCGGCGAGCACAGCCGAGAGCGGCGGGTGCTCGCCGGCCTCGTTCGAGAGAAACCGCCACCGCTCCCGCCCACCGTGCTCGAAGACGACCACGCCCCCCTGCTGGAACGGGTCGCCCTGCACGCGCGCGGCTTGGCGGAAGCCCTTGGCGAGCGCCTGCGCAGCGCGCTTGACGGTGCCGAGCGTGGCCGCGGTCCGCCACCCGCGCCGCATGCCGAGCGCGCAGTAAGTCTCGCGCGTCGGATCGGTCAAGACCTCGAGGCCGTCGCCGAACTCGCGCGCGAAGGCCGCTGCGTCCTCGACTGATCCTTGCCCGACGACGACGACTCGCGCCCCCGCGCGCTCGAAGTCGGCGCGCGCTGCCCGCACCTCGGCGACCTGCTCGCGACAGAAGACACAGCCGAAGTGGCGAACGAAGAACGTCACCACGGGGCCATCGGCCCAGAGCGCGCTGAGCGGGACCTGTTCACCCGTCGTCGTGAGGAGCGTCAGAGCTTGCATCGGAGACCTCCATCGACCGCCTCGGCGGTCACGTCAAGTGGGGCCATGGGCCGGTGATCGCGATCGTTTCGTCTCGCCCGCCCTGCAGGTTCACGAAGAGCACGCGCCCATCGGGCGAGAAGCACGCGCCCGTGAACTCATCGCCCGGCGCCTCACCGGGGGTCACCGGCGTGTTCTGCGGATTGCGGGCGATGTCATAGACGGCGCCGTCTCGGTCGATACCGCGCAGGTGCTGATGGGTCACGGTCGCGTCGGATGAGTAGTTGTCCTCGCAGAGGAGCACGTCGCCCCAAGGCGAGAGCGCCAGGTTATCGGGCAGTGAGAGGTGCGCGGGCGCCGTAACCTCGACCGCGCACCGAAGCGTCACACGGGCGCCGTTCGGCGTGAGCTGCCAGAGCTGACCTTTACCCAGTCGCCCACCCTCGGTCGCGCTCAACCAGATGCGCTGGCCGTCCCAAATCATGCCTTCGGTCCGCGCAAATCTCGTCATTTCAATCACTTGCGCGCGACAGGGCGTCTGCAGCGCGTGCGGATCAGGCACTGGTAGCCAGCGCACCTCGACCGCCTCACCGCGCGTCAGCGGGTGGTCTGGCGGCAGCGTGCGCGTGTCTCCGAGACCGGGAACGCAGAGCACCTCGAGCACGCCCTCGCCGAAGGGCGCGTCGGCGCTGCGTGGTCGGAACCGATAGACGCCCGCCGCAGGGTGGTCCTCGCTCATGTAGACGGTGCCGTCTGGGGCGCGCGCGATGCCCTCGCGCTTGAAGCGTCCCCACGTCTCCAGACGCGAGGGGCTTGCGCCGGAGGCCGACGGTACGTGGTACGCATAGCCATGGCCCGGCGAGTCCGTCTCCTCGCAGGTGATCCAACCGTCCATCCAGCGGCCGCCCGAGCAGTTACAGTCGGTCCCGGTCAGCGACATCCGCGTGCTCACGACGACTTTCGGCGCGTCTGCGCGGTCAAGCGCGGCGAGCAAGGCCGCACGCTCGACCTCGACCCGGCTCACGCCGCCGTGCTTCGTCGGGTTGATCGGCGCGTCCGCCGCGCTCCAGGTCACGACCTTGCGCTGGCCCGTGTAGCCGTACTGCTCGATCCAGGCGCCGTCGCCCATCTCGTGGTTGCGGAGCAGCACCCAACGCCCGTCGCCCGCGTCGAAGCAGTCCATCCCGTCAAAGCAGCCGGGCACGGGACGGCCGTCATCCAGCATGTCAACGCCCGCGCGCTGCACCACGACCGCGCGAAACCCCGCGGGCAGGTCGAGCGGCGCGCCCGACGTGCTGAGCAGTGGCCCGAACCCCGCGCTGCGGGGCGGCGAGAGCGCGCTCGATGCGCTCCGGCCACGACGCACAGGGGGCGCGGAGCGACAGCCCAGCGCGGTCCATTGCAGGGCAGTCAGGCCGGCGAGCTTGAGCAGGTCACGTCTGTGGGGCGCATACATGCTCTACACGATGCCCGAACTGTCCTCGGGGGTGCGTCACATTCAGGTGACGCCTGCGCCGCAGGTCGCGCACTCCAACGCGCGAGGCACCCGCAGGCGAGAGAGCTCCGCCGCGAGCGCGTCGTAGCACGCCACCTGCCCGACCAGCGGCGTGCCGAGGCGGAGGAGCAGCTTCAAGACCTCGACCGCTTGGAGCAAACCGACGATGCCCGGCAAGGCGCCCAGCACGCCGACCTGTGCGCAGTTCGGTGCCAGCGAAGGCGGCGGCGCCGCCGGAAACAGGCATCGGTAGCAGGATGAAGGCCCTCCAGGCCACGCTGGCCAGAAGACCCCGACCTGGCCCTCGAAGCGGTGGACCGAGCCGTAGACATAGGGCTTGCCGGCGCGCACGCACGCGTCGTTCACGCGGTAGCGCGTGCCGAAGTTGTCGGTACCGTCCAAAACGACGTCGACCGGCGCCACGAGCGCGTCGACGCTCTCGTCCGTCACCCGCGCAGCGTGCGCGTTCACCGTCACGTTGGGGTTCAGCGCGAGCAGGGCCTCTCGCGCGCTCTCGACCTTGAGCCGGCCCACGCGACCTTCGGTGTGCAGGACTTGGCGTTGCAAGTTGCTGCGGTCGACGACGTCGAAGTCGACCACGTCGAGCGTCCCGACGCCCGCCGCCGCGAGGTACAGGGCCGCGGGAGAGCCGAGCCCGCCCGCGCCGACCAGGAGCACACGGGCCGCCTTGAGCCTGAGCTGACCCGCCTCGCCCACCTCGGGCAACGCGAGGTGCCGAGCGTAGCGCGCGCGCTCCGACGGGCCGAGCCCCCCCGAGCCCGCAGCGTTCATCGGGAGCCCCGCCTCACGCCAGCGCTGCACACCGCCTCGGACCGAGCGCGCGTCGCTGTATCCCAGAGCCCGGAGCGCCTCGGCCGCAAAGAGAGAGCGGGTCCCGCTCCCGCAGACCAAGAGCAGCGTACGCTCAGGCGACGGCGCGAGCTCAGCGATGCGCAGCTCCAGCAGACCGCGCGAGACGCCCACCGCGCCCTGCGGACTGCCCGCCTCGCGCTCGTCCGTCTCGCGGACGTCGATCAGGAGCGCGCCGTCGCGAACCAGCGCCGCGCACGCCTCGACCTCGACCTCGGGGACGCTCGCCCTCAACGCGGCGACGCGGGCGCTGAGCAAGTCGGTCATCGCGCCCCCCGACGCGCGGCGCGGCGCATCAGGCGTACCGCGGTGAACGCGAGCACCCAGGGGAGCCATGCGACGCAGCGCCCGACCCAGGCGTGGTGAGCCCGCACCCGCGCGCTGGACGACGCCTCGGCGAGGCCGTCTCCCTCGCAGGAGTCCCCGCAGCCGTCATCGCCTGTCTCGTCTGCGCTCACGTCGTCCCCTTCGCAGCCGCTTGCGGTGTCGGCGCCGTCACCGAGCGTGTCGGTCTCACTGCTCGACGCCGTGCTCGGCTCGCTGGGACCGCATCCGCTGCCCGTCGTCTGGTCTGGCGCGTAGCCCGACGCGTCGCTCCGTGCGTCGTCTCGCCAGAGCTCATCATCGTCGCCGCCACAGCCAGAGTCGCCGGAGGGCTCGTCTTGGGCGGCGAGCACATAGGGCGCCCGCGCGCGCGCCGCCGCGATGGCGTCGGGATCGTCGGGATCGGTCGGCAGGCCCACATCGCCACCGCGCACCCGCCGCCACTGGGCCGCCGCGTCGGACACTGCGAGGTCGAGCGACAGGGACATCCCCGCGGCGTCGACGAGCGCGCGTGCCGTGCCCGCAGCCCGCGTCGACTCAAACACGACGCGCCCGTCGGCGGCATACTCCGAGTAGTGCACGCGCGCCCCCGGGGCGGGCAGCGCGACCGTCCGGCCGCGCGCGAACCCCTCGGGCAGGTCGAGCGTCAGGACACCATCGCCCGAGCCCGTTGGCAGGTCGAGGGTGACCACGAGCCTGAGCCGCGTCGCGTCCACCTGACCCACGAAGACCGCGGAGACCAGCGCGCCGCGCGCCTCGCTCGACGCCCACACGATCTCGCCAGAGGCGCCGCCTTGCCAGGCGTGCGCGGCCAGCGGCGCGAACGCCACGAGCGCGCTCAAGACGCCCATGACCGACAGCGCGCGAAAGGGTCGCATCAGAAGTGCGCCGTCACGGTGACGAGCGCTCGCCCGCGACCTGCTGTGGCGTTCGCCTCGGCATCGCCCGCGGCGAGCGCCGCCAAGTCGACGCCGCGCTGGTCCGGCATCCACGCCCAGTCGAGTGCGGCTCCGACGCTCAAGGTGTCCCACAGTCGCCACTGCAGGCCCGTCTGCGCGAAGACCTGAAACCGCTGTGTCTGCACGTTCAGCGTCGCGTGCCCCGCGCGCGCGACCTCGGCCGACTCAAGCCGCTCGCCGCCCCCCAGCTCGCCGAACCAGCGCAAGCGAGGCCCCGCGACCGGCAGGTAGACGCGACCGCCAAGGCCCAGCTCGACGCCGCTGCGGCTGACCGAGGCGCGACCGAGGCGCGCCGGCCCGCGCTCCGCGAGCCTGTCGAGCGCGACTCGACCGGTCAGGTACCACACCGGGGTCGTGCCTGCCCAGCGACCGCCCACGCCCAACGTCAGGCCACCGCTGCCCCCCAGCCCCGCGTCACTCGCCCGCCCGAGGGGCGTCGCCGGACCGCCCGCGCCTTCGAGGAAAAAGTGATTGCCGGCCGCTGCGTCCGCACTCCACAGGGCGCCGACGAAGCCCATCGAGGTCGCGAGCGCGCGCGACGCCTTGCGGTCTCGGCTGAGCGGCGACGACATGGAGACAGCATCGCACGTTTGACCCGCTCCGCGCGATGCGCGCAGTCTGCGTCCATGCACACAGAGACATGGAGCCTCGACCTGCGCGCGGCGCTCGCCGTGGCCATAGTCGCCGCGCGTGTCGCAGGCGACGTGCTGCTTGCGGAGACGCGGCGCGCAGAGGGTCCCAGCGGCGCGCTGGGCGACTGTCCCGCTGATGCCCTCGCCGAGCGCCTGATTCGTGACCGCCTGACCGCGGCGTTCCCGGAGCACGGTCTCCGCGGCGAGGAGCTCGATGCCGAGGATCGAGCGCCCGCGGCGGGCTGCCCCTGGCTGTGGTTGGTCGACCCGAACGACGGCACGTCGGCCATGCAGCGAGGCTTTCGCGGCGCCGCAGTCTCGATTGGCCTGGTGCGCGGTGATGCGCCCGTCCTCGGCGTCGTGCTCGCCTACGACTGGCCGGATGACGACGGCACGCTCTTTACGTGGGCCGAGGGCTGCGGACCTGTTCAGGTCAACGAGCACGCGGCCCCGCCGCTGGGCCAAGGGGGCGCGCTGACCGGCGCTGACACCGTCTTGGTCTCGCATCAGGCAGACCGCGCGTCGGCCCTCACGGCGCACGCCCTCGCCCCCGCGCGTTACTTGCCTGTGCCCGGCATCGCGCTGCGGCTCGCGCGCGTCGCGGCGGGGCACGGCGTGGCGGCCATTTCACTGGCGGGCCCGTGTGACTTCGACTTCGCCGGCGGACACGCCTTGCTGCGCGGCGCGGGCGGTGAGCTGGTCGACCAGAACGGCAAGGTCATTCGCTACGCCCTCGACCGCCCCAGCGACGACACGTCCCGCTGCTTTGGCGGTCCCCACGCGCTCGCCGTCGAGCTGAGCCGCGCGCCGTGGCCCAGCGACGTCCAAGCGTCGCGAGGGCCAGCCCCGCGCCTTGACCTGGTCTGGCCAGTCGCCGGCGGCCGCGGCGCGAGCGCCGGCCAGCTCGCGCGCGCACAGGGCACCTTGCTCGGGCAGTGCATCGGCGACGCGCTCGGGAGCCTCGTCGAGTTCCAACACGCCTCGGACATCGCCCGCAAGTACCCCCGCGGCGGCCCGTCCGAGCTCGTCGACGGCGGAAGTTGGGACACCATCGCCGGCCAGTGCACAGACGACACCGAAATGGCGCTCGCGCTCGCGCGGAGCATCCTCGCTCACGGGCAATACGACGCCGAGGCCGCTGCTTGGGCGTACGCCGACTGGTTCGCGTCGAGGCCCTTCGACATCGGGAACACGACGCGCCGCGCCTGTGGACCCGGCGCCGCTGCGGCCGAGGGCGCGCGCGCCGACGCCATGCGCGCGGCGGCGGATCGCGAGAGCCAGGCGAACGGCGCGCTGATGAGGCTCGCCCCGCTGGCCGTGCATTTGGCCTTCGCGGACGACGCCGCGCGGGACGCCGCCGTCCGTGCCGACGCAGCGCTCACACACCCGCACCCTGCCTGCGCCGCGACCTCCGTCCTGTGCGCGCACGCCATCGCCTTCGCGATCCGAACCGGCGCAGGCGCGCCCGAGGTCGTCGACGAGGTTCGGCGCAGGGCGACGCAGGCGGACATCCCCGCCGAGGTCCGCGCGTGGACTTTGGCTGCGCACCCCGACCACGGCCTCGACATGAGCGACCAGATGGGCTGGGTGCGCCTCGCGTGGACGAATGCCCTCGCGACGCTCCAGCTGAACGCCGCGCCGATGGACGCGCTCACGCACACTGTGCGACTCGGCGGCGACACGGACACGAACGCGGCCATTGCCGGCGCGCTCCTCGGCGCGGTGCATGGTCGCGACGCGTGGCCGGCCGCTGCGGTCGACCGCGTGCTGACGTGCCGCCCGCTCGAGGGCCTCCCCGGCGTCTTCAGGCCGCGACCGCGCACCTACTGGCCGGTGGACGCGCTCGTGCTCGCCGAGAAGCTCGCGGAGCTCGGCCGCCGCGCGGGTCAGTAAAACGCGAGCGGGATGAAGGCCACGCCGAGGAGCGCGATCGCCATCACCGCGCACGGCACGATCACAGACTCGTTCCGAGAGAAGAAGGACGTGCCCTCTCTGCGGGCCTCGGCCCACTCCGCCTCGCCCACGACGGACCGCGCCAAGAGCTGGTTCAGCGCGACAGGCGGCGTCAGGTAGCCGAGCTCGAAGGCGACGAGCACGACCATCCAGAAGTGGGCCGGGTGAATCCCGTTGCGGTATGCGATCGTCGCGAACGACGCCGAGACCAAGATCACGGCGCCGTAGGGGTCCATCGTCATGCCCACGATCACCAGGATGCCCACGATGATCGCCATGGCCGCCGCGGGCGAGCCAAAGGTCTCGGGCACAAGGTGCATGACCTCGCTGCGCTCGATGACGCCCCCGATCGCGACAGAGCACGCCATCATGATCAGCAGGGCGCCGATGTGTCCGCTCGTCTCGGCGCTCGCCTCGACCGCGGCGTGCCCGAACCCAGGCGTCGGGCCCGTGGACGCGCGCCGCGCAGCGTAGCGGTCGTAGACGAGGAGGGCGAGCACCACGACCGGCAAGACCTGCGGCGCGGTGTGCTCATCGACGAACGTGCCGAGCCCCATGGCGTAGAAGACGAGCACGCCCGCCACGATCAAACCGTAGGGCGCCAAGCGTCGCAACGCTGACTTCATACCTTGAACGGCCTCGCTGACCGGCGCGAGCTGCATCGGCTGCTCACCGCGTCGCAGCAGGAGCGTCGCCGCGAGGAACATCGCGGCCGTCGCCAGATAGACCCACAGCCCCCACCCGTATAGCTCGTCGGTCGTCACGTCCTTGTTGAGCGACGCGACGATCACCACGAGCAAGCAGGGCCGCAAGACGACACCCAGCGAGCCGGACATCGCCGTCGCAGCGAGGGCGAGCTGCCTGCGAGCGCCAGCGCGACGCAGCTCTTGATAAACGAGGCCGCCGACCGCCATCACGAAGATGCCCGACGCCCCGCTATACGCCGTGGGCACCGCCGCAAGCGCGACGACCACGAAGGCGAGCAGCTCGGGCGGGAGCCGCCACGGCCGCAGCAGGTCGAAGGTCATCGGCGCGACCTGCGTCTGCTTCATCAACATCCCGATCCACACGTACAGGCCGACGGGGATGTAGAGGAGCGGGTGCGCCGCCAAGAGCTGCGTGTAGATGGCAAGCCCGGCGGGGTGGTCCTCGAACAGCAAGAAGTAGCCGCCCGCGATCAGCGTCATGAAGGCGTAAAGCGGCACGGTCGCCGCTGCGCCCGCGGGCGAGCCGCCTTCGGTGAGATCCGCGGGCGGCCGTGCGAGGTTGGCGATGTGCGCGACCGCCATCGCTGCGAAGCCGACCATCCAGAGATGGAACTGGACACCGCCCGTTCGCATCTCACCCGACGCTTGGTCGATCTGCCACTGCGTAAAGACCGAGTGAAAGAGCAAGAGCGAAGCGACGAGCTGCAGGCCCTCTGAGATGTTGTACTCGCTCCGGTTCGCCGGCGACCGGAGGCCGATGTGCATCCGCAGCGCCGAGGCCGTCGTCGAGCAGACGAGCAGGAGCGTGATCAGCAGCGCCGTGAACACGTCATTGCCAAAGACGACGAAGCGCTCGATCGCGTCGTGCACAGCGTCGAAGGCTGTGAGCCCGCCCGTGATCTTCGACGTCGTCTCGGCGTATAGCGCGTGCTGGCTCTCGCACTTCGCCTTGGCCGCGAGCACCGCCTCAGGCGAGATGGCGTCCTTGACGGGCGCGTCACCCTGACCATCGAGGCCAGCGAGCAGGTCGTCCTCGGCGGGCGCGCCCGAAGCGGGGGCGGCGGACGCCGGCACGACGAAGCTCGCGGGATCGCACTCGGGCTTCTCGGGGGCGACCCGCAGCAGCGCGTAGCCATCCCACACACCCTGACCCACCTCGGACAGGCGCGCGTTGACGCGCTGGCCCAGGTCGAAAGACAGCGCCGCAACGAGCAGCCCGAAGACGGGCAGCGTCGACAGCAGCAGGCGCGCTCGGCTCATTCTTTTTGCTCGGCGCACTCGGCGCGCGCGGGCTCAGCCTTGCAGCGCACGCGGCGCAGCAGGGTCAGCATGCCCTTGTCGTAGACCTTCGACTCGTCCCGCAGGCGCAGGCGGACCTCTTGGAACATCGCGTCGTACTTCTCTTTGTCGCCCGCGGCGATGTCGATCCAAACGGCCTTGGGGATGTCCTGGTCACCCTTCTCGACGACCTTGCGGAAGCGCGTGAAGTTGTCGGCGCCCCACTTGCGGGCGTTCTGGGCGAACTCGTCGGTGAAGGCGCCCGTCTTGGCGACGACCTGGAACGTGAGGTGCGACAGGATATACTTGGCGATGCCGCCGCCCTTGGAGACGCCCTTGTGCATCTCGAGCGCTTTGTAGCCGATCGCGGGGGCGTACGCGGCGTCCACACTGCCGTTGTTGAACATGCCCGCGAAGTTGCCCAGATCGGCGGGCACGAGGGACGCGCCCACATGGCGAACCATCGTCTTCGCGGCATCATCGTAGTCGAGCGTCGCGATGCGCTTGCCAGCCAGCTCGGGCACGGTGTCGACCTTGCGATCGCGCACGTAGAGCCACACCGCGCCGCCGGGATAGATGCCGAGCACGTCGTACTCAGGCGTCTTGAGCAGCTTGCCGCCCGCGGGCGTCGAGAGCTGCTGGACGACCGTCTGGAGCTGGTCGTAGCTCGTCACGGCGCCCATGGCCTCGAGCGAGCCCGCGAACTTGTGGAAGAGGCGCACGCGCGTGCTCGTGAGCACCACAGCATCACACTTGCCCGCTTTGAAGTCCTCGGCCGCCGTCTTCTCGTCCGTATAGGGCTTCGCGTTGAAGTCAACGCCCCAGGCCGACGCCGCGGCCTTGAAGTCCTTGGTCAGGTTGAAGATGTCGCCGTTCGCGCCGCTGGGGTCGTAGACGCACAGCGACTTGGCGGTGCCGGCGAGCGCGGCGCTGGCGCCGAGCAAGGTCGAGCACGCGACGACGAGCGTGATGAGGCGATGGAGTGAGCGCATGTCTTCTGGTCTCCAGGTGAGCGTTCAAGGGAGGTCGTTGATTGAGTGAGCTCAGGGCGCGGAAGCGGGCGTGTCACCGCCGAGGCCCTCGAAGAGGCTGGTGTCCTCGGTGGCCGGCGCAGCGACGCCCGGGAACGTGCCGAGCGCGCCGAGGGGTGTGCGGTGGCCCGTCTCTCGCGTCCAGATGCGGTCCGACATCTGCTGCACGAGCAGCAGGCCGTTCTGGTCGAGCAGCGCGAACGCACCGTGCGTGGGCGTCTTCTCGCGGGACTCGGCGTAGGTCTTGATCGCGGCGCGCACGTCCTCCAGACGCCCCGCCGCCGCGAGAGATTCAATCTGAATCGCGCGGGCGAGCCGCATGCCCTTCGACTCGCCGAGCTCGGCCGCCGCAGCCAAGCGCGCCCAGGGGTCCTCGCCCTCGGGCGCCGCGCCGGGGACGCTCAACCAGACCGCGGCGCGGAGCGCGGACGGCACCCCGAACCATCGCGCGTCGTCGAGGCACTCACTGCCGCGCGCAGCCAGGCGCGGCACGTCGAGCGCGATGCCCGCCTGTCCCTCGGCGGCGCGATCGTGCGTGACCGCCTGCCCACCCGCGATCAGGCCGACCAAGTAGAGCGTCTCGTCCTCGGGCGTCTCCAGCGTGGGGCACGTGCCGCCCGGCGTCCCAAAGGCCTGCGTCATGCGCGTCCATGCCGCGCCGTAGCGCCGCGCGGCGACCGCGTGCCACCGCTTCTCCTCGACGCGCGCGTCCTGCGCCTCCTCGGGCTGGTTCGCGCGCAGCGCGCGTAGCGACCGCAACTCCGCCTCCCACGCGTGCGCCTCGGCGCAGCTCGCGGCCGAGGCCAGCGCCGACAGCGCCGCCCTGTTCGGCCGGTCCGTGACCCGCTCGAACGACATGGTGAAGTTGCCCATCGCTAAGCCGGACGCGCACGCCATCTCGGCGTCGTCCGTGGACATCACGAACGGCGTGACGTGCTCCGCCGCGAAGTGCGTCGTCACGTCACCCGTCTGTCCGTACATAAAGCCGCGGCACCCCGGGCCGAGCGCGAGCAGCGCGCCCAACGCGCAGAGTCGATTCACCAGACGCATCGTGTCTCCATCGTATTTGCCGCGGCGCGGCGTCCGTCTCAGGTGCGGCCGTACTGCTCAGAGAGCCCACGCAGGCGTGAGGCCACGTCGTCGCGCAGGTCCCCCGCCCGCAGGCGCCAGCCCCAGTTGCCTTCGGCCACCGAGGGCGTGTTCATCCGCGCGCCGTTGTCGAGCGTCAAGACGTCTTGCATCGGCACAATGGCCAGACACGCGACGGACTCAAGCGCAGAGCGCACCAGATCCCAGACAACGTCGTTCCCCGAGATGCCGTAGTAGCGCCGCACCCGGTCGCGGACGCGCTCGTGGGTGCTCTGCCACCAGCCCAGCGTCGTCTCGTTGTCGTGCGTGCCCGTGTAGACAACGCTGTTCGGTACGTGGTTGTGGGGCAGGTAGGGGTTCGCGGGGCCGTCCCCGAATGCGAACTGCAGGATCTTCATGCCCGGCAACCCGGTCGCGGCCAAGAGTTCGCGCACTGGCTCGTCGATCACGCCCAGGTCCTCGGCCACGATGGGCAGCGGCCCAAGCGCGGCGCGCAGGGCGTCGAACACCGCGCGTCCCGGCCCCTGCACCCAACGGCCACCGCGCGCGTCGAGCGCGTCCCCCGGGACCTCCCAATACGCAGCGAACGCCCGAAAGTGGTCGATGCGGACCATGTCCGTCAGCTTGAGCACGCGGCGGACGCGGTCGACCCACCATGCGTAGCCGTCCTGGGCCATGTGCGACCAGTCGTAGAGCGGGTTGCCCCACAGTTGACCCAAGTCGCTGAAGGCGTCCGGGGGCACCCCCGAGACCACTGGCCGGCTGCCGTCCGGGGCGAGCTGGAACATCGCCTGATGCGCCCAGACGTCCGCGCTGTTCGCGTCCACGTAGATGGGCATGTCCCCCATGATGAGCACGCCGCGCTCGCTGGCATAAGCGCGGAGGGCCCGCCACTGCCGGTCGAACAGCAGCTGCTCGCCCACCACGCGGTCGATCGCCGAGCGCAGGTGCGCGCGGGCGCTCTCGACTGCGGACGGTTCGAAGTCCCGGAGCTCGGCAGGCCAGGTCCACCACGGCTGACCGTGGTGCGTGCGACTCAAGGCCTCGAAGAGCGCATACGCGTCGACCCACGGCGCCTGCGCGCGGTAGGCCGCGAGGTCGCCCGCCGAGAGCCGAGCCGAGGCGCGACCGAGGCGCTCGAGCTTGAACGCCCGCACCGCTGCGAAGTTCACACGCTCCGATGCAGGCACCCGGTCTGCGGCCTCTTCAGCGGACAGCAGACCGTCGTGTTGCAAGGTCTCCAAGTCGACCATCAGCGCGTTGCCCGCGAAGGCCGATGGGCTCGAATAAGGCGAGTCCCCCGCGCCAGGCGGCACCAAAGGCAGCACCTGCCAAACGCTCACGCCCGCCTGAACGAGCCAGTCGACGAAGTGACGCGCCTCGCGGCCCAGACCCCCGACGCCGTACGCCCCAGGCAGGGAGGTCGGGTGGAGAAGGACGCCGGTCCGCCGGCGAAAGACGTCGTTGCGCGCGGCGCTCATCGTGCGTTCACCTCTTCATGGTCCCAGCTCACCGAGAACCCGCCGCGCAGCCCAGGCGCGAGCTCTTGCGTCACCGCGCGGACCCACCATCGGTCTGCGCGTCGCAGCGCATCGGTCGGGGCCGCGTCGTTCAGGGCCACCGCAGCGTCGAACGCGTCCAGCGTGGGCGGCAACTTGAGCGTCTCAGTGGCCTCGAGCGTCGCTTCGATGCGAATCGGCGACGCCGGCTCGAAGCGCTCGACCATGCTCGGCCCGCGGCGTGCGGTGTCCAGATGAAAAGCGGTCGAGCGTTCAAGGCGGAGCCAAGTGACTGCGTCGACTTCGACCGTGAGGCGCACTTCGGCCAGCGGCGCCTCGTCCGTATCGCGCAGCGTCGTGACAGTGACCTCCGTGACTGTAAAAGCATCGGCGTCCAGGTGCAGCGTCAGCGAGGGCGCGACCTTGAGTGTCTCGTGCCGCACGCGTCAGGCCTTGCCCAGCGGAATGCCCGAGACGGAGACGACGCTCTCTGAGTTCTGCAGCACAACGCTGATCGCGCTCGACTCACCGCCCACAGACAGGGTCTGGACGCGGGCGAGCTTGAACGTGCCGCGCATCGCGCCGCCCTCGCTGTCGACGCCGATCTCACCGCGCAGCGCGATCCGCGTGCCGCCGAAGCTCTTGACCCGCTGGGCGAGCTTTTGGTTCACCAGCTCGCCTGCGTATCGCCCGGAGATGCTGGAGCCGAGCAACCCGAAGCCTGCACCGATACGCTGCCCAGTCGAGCCATCGGCGAGGGCCTTACCGATGCGGCTGGCCTGCGCGGCTTGCATCGCGATGTTCGCGAGCCACTCGACGACCTTCTTTTCAATCGCAGCGTCCGCGAGCAGGACCGTCCCAGTGAACTTGAGCCGAACGTCCCATTCCTTGACCTTGCCGGCCTCCCGGACCACGGAGCCTTCGAGGACGACCTTGAACGGTCCCGAAGCAAACTCAAGCTCGAGCGCCCGCGTCTCTTTGGCCTCGACCTTGCCGTTCTCGCCCTTCTGCCAGCGCGTGCCCCGAGTGGCGGTCACCTCGCCCTCGGCCTTCTTGGGCAGGCTGCCCGGCACCGCGGACGACCGCTTCATGCCGACGCTCGCTGCGATGCCGACGCCGTTCTCGGCGTAGTCGTCTTCGTCCATGCCGCGCGTGACCGCAGCCATCTTGTCCTTGTTCCAAACGAAGTTGGCCGCGCGCTCCGACACGCCCTTGACCCGCTGGTAAAAACCCCAGGTCATCAGGCGCACGGCCTCGCTCGACGTGTCCCCGAAGGCCTCGCAATAGCCGAGCCCCTGAACCTTGGCGTAGACCTCGATGATGGCGGCGTCGACCTTGCCTTGGATGCCGATGCGGAAGTCGCCGCGCAGTCTCACGCCGGACTTCGTGCGCTCCGCCTCGCCCTCGAGCGTCAGCGCCACGGCGACGCCCGCTGAAATCGGGATGTTGGCTTCGACTTGCAGGACCGTCAGGTCGCCGGCCTTAGGGCAGACCACGTCGATGATCTGCCCGACCTTCGAGGAGAAGCCCGTGTCGAGGTCCTTGACGGCGCCGAGGTTGACCTTCTTGAGCGCCGCCTGCTTCTGGCCCGGGCTGCGCGCCCCGCCCGTGGTGGGTGGAGCCGCTCCCTGAGTACCCTTCTGCTCATGAGCGAGCTGGGCCATGTACTGCCGCTGCGCCGCGGGGGCACCGCGCCCTTGCGCGTGAGCGTCCGGCGTGCGGTGCGCAGCGCCCGACCCCTGGGACACCTCCGGCTTCTTCGCGACGCTCGGCTCGGCCATGGCACCTCCGTTCGGCGCGTATCGTCATGGTTCACGCGCCGCGCCGCAAGTGTCGCGAAGGCCTCGGCAGAGTGGCACGCTTCGTGCTAACGCAGTGCGTCATGACTGCTGACCCCGCCACAATCGACGTCGACCTCGACGCCCTGCTGACAGACGCCGACACCGAGCACCTCGTCGACGTCCTCCTGCCCGCGGACACTTCGGACGCGCTTCAAGCCGCGCGCCGCGCGACCCTCTCACCCGCATGGACCCGCCTGAGCGAGGCGCACGCGCCACAAAACGCACGCCTCGACTTCGAGCCCCGTCCAGCCGGCCGCGGCATGAGCAAGCCCGCCGCGCCCACGGCGCCGTGGCTGCGAGACGGCGCCTTCGACTCGACCAGCCTGCGGAAGCTCAAGTAGCCACCCCGAGGCGCCGTCGCCTCACTCGACCCAGTGTACCGCGGCCAGGCTCAGCACCCCGAGCCCGAGCCCAACGACCGTTGGCCAAGTGAGCGCGCGTCGAATCGCCACCCAGGGCGGCGCCGGCTCCGGGTGAGGTCCGTCGTGGTCGCAGCGCGGATGCGCAGAGCGGTCATGCGCGCCGTGGCCCGCGACGACATGCAGCACCATGCCCGCCATGAACGCCTGCAGGCAGTGGAGCGCGGGCCCCTCGAGCAGGGTAGACACACCCTCACCCGCCGCGAATCCGAGCACCGTCGCCCCCGCCTCGGTGAGCAGGACGATTGACGCGGCGCGTCGACCGATCAGCGAGACGCCGAGCCACCACATGCCGAGCCCCATCGGCAGACGATGGAGCACGACGGCCGCCGCGAGCTGTGGCTCGAGCGCCGCTGTGCTCAGGGCGACGCCGTCGAGGACGCCGTGACCCGCGAGCGCTGCGAGGCCCAGCGCGGCCATCACGGGCGAGAGTCGCTCGACGGTCGGTGAGAGCCGGTGCGCGAAGAGCGGGATCGCAAGCCCCAGAGCGACCCCGGTGGCAGCGGGCCAGCCGGCAGCGTTCACGGCGTCCGGCACGACGTGCAGCAGCACCAAGCCCGCGATGGTGACGCCCGAGAATGCGTCGATGAGGCGCGTCGTCCGGCCCTGTGGTCGCACAAATCGCAAGAGGAGCGGCCCGAGGGCGAGCGCGAGCAGGCTGAGTGCGAGGAGCGCCAAGGGGTGCCTCTGGGTTGCGAGGGGCGGCTTTTACTGCGCGTCGCGGGGGACCGCAATCAGAACCGCGCACCGACGCGCGAACGCTGCTAGGCTCTCGGGCGCATGGACCTGCTGCTCATCCGTCACGCTGCCGCCGTCGACCGCGACGCGTGGACGGGCGCGGACCCCGACCGGCCGCTCACGCCCGAAGGCGCATCGAGGTTTGCCCGCGGCGTCCGCGGCCTGCGACGCCTCGGCGTGCGACTCGACCACGTGCAGCACAGCCCCTGGCGACGCGCCACACAAACGGCCGAGCTCCTCGCGCCGCTGCGCCGCGGCCCGCAGAGCGTCGCCTCGGAGTTGGCAGCGCCCCCCACGCCGGTCGCGGCTGAGACACTCTCGCGGGCGTGCGCGGGCGCCTCGTGCGCGGCCTGGATCGGCCACGAGCCGTGGATGACTGCGCTCTTCACCGAGTTGACGGGGGTCGCGCTGGAGGCCACCTTCGACTGGAAGAAGGGGGGCGTCGTGTGGCTCACCTCAGCCGAGACGGGATCGCGCACGAGATGGAATGTCCGCGCGGTCTTGCCCCCGTTTGTGTTGCGAACCCTCGGAGAGGCCCCCGATGCCGACACGTGAGAGAGTCAAGCGCGCGACGGCCCCAGAGAGCATCGAGGTGCTCGTCCCGCCCCCGCCCGACCTCGCCAGCCCCGAGTTCTATCTGAACCGCGAGCTCTCTCAGCTCGACTTCAACGCCCGCGTGCTCGCTCAAGCCGAGGACCCCCGTGTGCCGCTGCTCGAGCGGCTGCGCTACTTGACGATCTGCAGCACCAACCTCGACGAGTTCTTCGAGGTGCGCGTCGCCGGCCTCAAGGAGCAGATCACCTACGGCGTCACGACCGTCGGCGCGGACGGCCGCACACCCGCGGAGATCATGGCGGTCGTGAGCGAGCGCGCGCACGCCCTCGTGGAGCGGCAGTACGAGGTGCTCAATGACCTCCTGCTCCCGCAGCTCGCGCGCACCGGTATTCGCGTGCTCAAGCGCATCGAGCTGAACGCCGAGCAGCGCGAGTGGGTCGCTGACTACTTCGAGGCGCAGGTCCACCCCGTCCTGACGCCCATGGGCCTCGACCCCGCGCACCCCTTCCCGCGCATTCTGAACAAGGCGCTGACGCTGATCATCACGCTCGGCGGCACGGACGCCTTTGGTCGGGACAGCGGCATCGCCGTGCTCCAAGTGCCGCGCGCCCTGCCGCGCCTGATCGCGCTGCCCAAAGAGGTCGCTTACGGCCAGCACGACTTCGTGCTGCTCTCTTCGGTCATTCACGCGCACATCGGTGAGCTCTTCCCGGGCATGCGCGTCACCGGCTGCTACCAGTTCCGCGTCACGCGGGACAGCGACCTGTGGGTGGACGAGGAGGAGTCCCAGGACCTGCTCGCCTCGCTGAAGGGCGAGCTGCCAAACCGCAAGTTCGGTCAGGCTGTGCGGCTCGAGGTAGACGAGAACTGCAAGGCGCGCGTCACCCGCACGCTGCTGAGCAAATTCAACCTCGGCCGCGCCGAGCTCTACCGTGTGAACGGGCCGGTCAACCTGCACCGGCTCGACGCGATCTACGAGCTCGTCGACCGGCCCGATCTCAAGTTCCCGCCATTCAAGCCCGGCCTGCCGGCGGAGCTCGCGCGCGGCCAGGACATCTTCGCGCAGCTCCGGCGCGCGGACATCTTGTTACACCACCCGTTCCAGTCCTTCGTGCCCGTCGTCGAGATGCTGCAGCAAGCCGCGGTCGACCCCGACGTGCTCGCCATCAAGATGACGCTCTACCGCACGGGCTCGGACTCACCGCTCGTCGAGGCGCTCATCTCGGCGGCCCGCGCCGGCAAAGAGGTCACCGTGGTCGTCGAGCTGCGTGCGCGGTTCGACGAGGAGCGCAACATCGACCTCGCCACGCGGCTGCAGCACGCGGGCGCGACGGTCGCCTACGGCGTGGTCGGCCACAAGACGCACGCCAAGATGATGCTGATCGTGCGCCGGGAGAGCAGCTCGCTGCGGCGCTACGTGCACCTGGGCACGGGCAACTACCACATGCGCACGACGCGTCAGTACACGGACTTCAGCCTGCTCAGCGCGGGCCGGCGCATCGGTGAGGACGTGCACAAGGTGTTCATGGAGCTCACCGGCCCGGGCAAGATTCGCCCGCTCCGCAAGCTGCTGCAGGCGCCCTTCTCACTGCATGAGCGGCTGCTCGCGATGATCGCGAATGAGGCGGAGCTGGCGCGCAGCGGGGAGCCGGCGCGCATCGTGGCCAAGATGAACTCCCTCGCCGAGCCCACACTGATCAAGGCGCTGTACGAGGCGTCCCAAGCGGGGGTGCAGATTGACTTGGTCGTGCGGGGCATTTGCTGCCTGAGACCCGGCGTCCCGGGCGTGAGCGAGAATATTCACGTCCGCTCGATCGTGGGCCGGTTCCTTGAGCACCACCGCCTCTTCTACTTTCGCGCGGCGGGCGCCGACCAGGTGTTCTGCGCGAGCGCGGACTGGATGCAGCGCAACTTCTTCCGGCGCGTCGAGGTCGCGTTCCCGATCGAGTCCACGCCGAACCGCCAGCGCGTGGTCACCGAGGGGCTGCAGAACTACTTGGCGGACGACTCACTCGCTTGGCTCCTGGATGCCGATGGGCGCTGGACCCGCCTCGAGTCGGCGGGTGAGACGGCGTACGACGCACAGGCGACGTTGCTGAACCGATTGGCGAGCGTCGTCGGATGACCCCAGCCGCGCTCGGGCCCAGCGACGCCCCCGCGCCCGAGCTGACGGGGGCGGTGAGCGTGTGGGGGCTGCGACCCGCCGACCTCGCCGCGCTTGTCCCTGGCGCGGACCCCGGCGCGCTCTTCGCGAAGCTCCAGCGGGTCACGTCGTGGCGCGACGACCAGCCTGTCCTCGGCAAGCGCGCTGCGGCGGCCCTGGCGCACCTGGACTTCTCGCGCCCGGAGATCACCGAGCGCCACGCCTCGAGCGACGGCTCGACGCGGCTCGTGCTGCGTACCCGCGATGGACGCCTCATCGAGGCCGTGCATATGCCACGCGCCGTCAAGAACCCGCGCGTGACCGTGTGCGTGTCGTCACAGGTCGGGTGCGCCATGGCGTGCACCTTCTGCGCGACCGGCACGATGGGCATCGTCCGCAACCTGACGGCGGGCGAGATCGTCGGCGAGGTGCTGAGCGTGATGGC